>Ga0209748_1000037_pt1 | contig 114111 bp, 149 predicted proteins | sample BarGraIncu00421A_FD_185490 | JGI IMG/M metagenome (GOLD analysis project Ga0209748, IMG submission 185490) | Arctic peat soil microbial communities from Barrow, Alaska - Barrow Graham LP Incubations 004-21A (SPAdes) (version 2) | ecosystem: Environmental > Terrestrial > Soil > Wetlands > Peat... | reverse complement strand
AATCACAGAACCTTTAAACTTAATATTAGTGTTCTTTTCTGTGTTTTTATCCGCGAATTCGTTGACAAAAAAATCTTTAACATGTATGGAAAACATTATTACCGAAGAGTAAAATTTATCCTTCAAATTGGCGACCTGTTCTTTTTGAATCTTGCTTTTATTGTTGCCTCCTTAATTACCACTTCAGACCCACATTTCCTCCCTAGTGAACAGACCGTTATCTTTCTAACAATGATAAATGTATTGTGGATCGTTTTGGCCTGGATTGTTAAACTATACAGAATAAGCCGTAACATTCAACTTGTCAGAAAAATGTTTACAGTTGCTATTATTATTAGCCTTCATTATCTTACAACCTCATTTATTTTAAAAAAAAGTGACACTTTTGATTATGATCCACAAAGGATAATCTACTTTTATGTCTTTACTTACTGCCTCATTTTAACCTGTAAAATCGTCTTATATAAAAAATTGAAATATTTCCGTAAACCGGATCATACTTTACGTTCAATTATAATGTCCAGAAATAGAGTGACTGAATTCAGAAATAGAATCCAACATATTAATTTGAAATGAGGCTCGACATTATAAAAGATAGCATTGATTCGTGTCTTCATCTGTTAAATCCGTGGACAAAAAAAACAAAATGAAACACCTATTAATCCTTTTATTAGTCACATTCATTCCTTTATTATTAAAACCCCAAAATTATCCGTTAAGTCATAATCTGGAAATAGAATATCAACTAAACCAATCCACCCAACTTTCTCTATCCGCAACATCCATGCACCCATGGATAATCAAGGAACCCGACACGATAAAACGCACCAAAGGCACATGGCTCTCCCGCAAACTCTTCAGGGAACATTTATTAGGAATAAACAATTCAACTGTTAAATTTACAATCGATCCCCTTTTCAATTTTCAAAGGGGCTACGAACGTGTAGAAAGTAAATATACCTTGACCAATACACATGGCTTCATACTGAAAGGCAGTCTGGTCAAAAAATTCACCTTTGAATCTACATTTGCCGAAACTCAATCTGTTTTTCCATCCTACCTTGATAAATTTATCAGAAAAGACTCAGTTGTACCAGGCTCAGGAGTTGCAAAAAAGCTTGGAGAGGATGGATGGTATTATAAAATGTTGAGTGGCAACATATCCTACACTCCAAATAAAAATTTCAACTTTCAATTCGGCACCGGCAAACACTTTATTGGCGAAGGCTATCGTTCAATGCTACTCTCCGATCAGGCTTTCAATTACCCTTTTCTGCGCATCACCACTTCATTCTGGCATATCAAATACACAAATCTATATGCAAAGCTTCAGGATCTGTCCCATTTCTCAGATGGGTCAATTAATTACAGGAATAAAAATATCAACATCCAGTTGTTGAGTTTGGACATAACCAGGAACATCAATATTGGTTTCTTTGAAGCTACTATTTGGAGTACCCCTGTTAAATTTTCAAACCTGGGTTCAGACTTAAAGTATCTCAACCCGGTCATTTTTATTCGACCTGGCGGATATAATCTTGGTGGACTCGATAACAAAGTTTTGGGCTTAATGCTAAATTATCGTCTCCGCAGAACCACCATTTACGGACAAGTTATCCTGGATGAGTTTAAACTAAAAGAAATACTCGCAGCAAATGGGTGGTGGGGAAATAAACAAGGATTCCAGATTGGCGTAAAGAGTCTGGAACCTTTTAACATAAAAGGTATGTACTTTTTGACAGAACTAAATCAGGCCCGCCCATATACCTATTCACATGATTACAGGATAACAAACTATGGCCATTATAATCAACCCCTCGCCGATCCATTAGGCGCCAATTTCAGAGAGTGGGTAAATGTCTTACGTTATCAAAAAGGAAAATGGATACTCCAAGCCAAACTGATCACTGCACTTTACGGTCTGAACATTAATAATAATCAAAACTATGGTAAAGATATTTTTGAACCATACTATACCAGAGTACCGATTCTCAACAATAGAATAGGCCAGGGTTTAAAAACCACCCTCCTCTATACCGATATTCATTTATCTTATGTCATCAATCCCGCAATACATTTCGAATTCCTGGTCGGAATGAAGTATCGTAAAGAAAGCAACACCTCTTTCACACAAAAAGACAATGAATTCTACATTGGGTTTAGCACTAACCTCTTTAATAACTACAACGATTTTTAATAAAAAATTAGTCTTAAATGCTTTTTCTACATCAATGTTATAAATATAAATCTTATAAGAAACGCTTGTTTGATAAAATGCCACGTTAAAAAACCGGATTAAGCTTTTAAATAGCTAAACAATACTTTTAGTATAGGATATTGAAATTTGAAACATAAATCGATAACTTATACTTTAATTATGTCAGGAATACATTACTCACGAAAAGTTAAAATCATCCTTCAATTTAGCGATCTTTTCTTTTTAAATTTTGCTTTTATTGTAGCCTCATACATCACCACATCCAGCCCATCATTTCTCCCCAAACAACAGACCATTATCTTTCTGGTAATGATTAACCTTTTCTGGAGCATTATGGCCGGTAATAGTGATCTTTACCAAATCCGCCGAAACATTCAGATTAATAAAAAAATATATAAGGCGGCTCTTATAATTACTCTAAATTATCTCGTGGTCTCTTTTATATTGAAAACGAGCAGTGTTTTTGATTACAACTCATTTCAGATAATTACCTTTTATGTCCTCATCTACTGTCTTATATTAACAGGTAAGTTCTTTCTCTTTATTGCTTTAAAGTATTTTGGGAAACTGGGATTTAATTCACGCTCCATAGTAATCCTAGGAGGAGGCACATTAGGTGATGAAATCAGAACCAATATGCTAAATGAATATTCTTTTGGCTTTAAATATCTGGGAATCTTTGATGATGAACCAAATAAGTGTAAGTTTAAGTCAGAAGTATTGGGTTCATTAAGGGATTTTAAAGAATATGTCCTTCAAAACAGGGTCGATGAAGCATTCATCGCCTTACCAGATTATGACACATCCAAGGTAACTGAATTAATACATTTTTGTGACGAAAGCACTATCAGGGTTAAAATAGTTCCCGATTTTATGCGCTTTAATACTGCCAGCGTTCAGCTCGACTATTATGGCAATATACCTATTATCCGTTTACGAGAAGAACCACTCGAGAGTCTTCGAAACCGTATTCTAAAGAGAGGTTTTGATATTTTCATTTCTCTGGGTGTTATCCTCTTTATCCTCTCTTGGGTAATCCCTTTGTTGGGGATTCTGATTAAGCTCCACTCTAAAGGACCTGTTTTTTTCACCCAGCGGCGAACCGGTTTAAACAACAAAGAATTCAATATCATTAAATTCAGGTCCATGCATATGAACTCCCAGGCAAATCAATTGCAGGTCCGGAAAGGAGATCCCCGAATCAACAAATTAGGAGCTTTTTTACGAAAATTTAATATTGATGAAATTCCACAGTTCATCAATATCCTATTGGGAAATATGTCACTGATAGGTCCCCGCCCTCACATGATCGAGCACACCATTTACTATTCCAAAATTATCGATTGTTACAAGGTACGCCATTTTGTTAAACCGGGTTTAACCGGATGGGCACAAGTAAACGGTTATCGTGGTGATACTACCGAACCGGGATTGATGGAAGGGCGAGTAAAGCATGATGTATATTATATTGAAAATTGGTCTCTCCTACTTGATATACGTATCTTCTTTAAAACTATCTATAACATGTTCAAAGGCGAACCCAATGCGGTATAAATCCATAATAGAAAAAATAAAAGACCCGGTTAACTTATGTGTTAACCGGGTCTTTTATTAAAAATCAACTTAGTGACTAAGGTTTCCGAAACCTCTTTTAAAAATCAAGGTTCTGTTGTACGATAATATTGGTAATGTAGGGAGGCCCCTAGTGGGTCTCCAAGGCAGTATAAATAAAAATCTTCATTTCCGGATAGGAGAGCCACAAGGGCCCTCCCTACATTTTCTTACAATAGAACCATTCAAAATGACTTTCATCTCCAAAATAAAGATCAATGTATCCGCTGGTTTACAATTCTTTTAGGCTTTCTATTTGTTGTTGTTTGTGTTCAAATTCATCCAGGTTCCGTTTGCTTTTCAATGACAATCGGGCTCTTTTCCAACTATAGCCCAGTGCCTTTTAAAAAATTCTGCAAGGTCCTTTTGCAGATATTAATATTATGTTTTTTCTCCAAAAAGAGTAACACAATGGCTTAAAAGAAGACATTGGCATCGTTTTCTGATTGTATTATTGATGCTGTTTTTATATATCAGCTCTAAGGCCTCAATCTCCTCTGTTTTCAGTGTTATGTATCTCATAGTGAAACAAGTATATACTATTTATTTCACTTAAACAAGATAATACGACCTTATATTATTCTTATTACTTAAATCTCTTTAGCACTATAGAAATGTGTGAATGATGTAACAAATTCTCAAAGTTATGTAATACTTTAATCTTCAATGGTAGATTATCTTTGTAATGAAATTAGTTAAATAGCATGCGAAATATTTTGAGGAGAAAACAATTACTATAATTTTCCGTTCTGCTTTTTAACAATAAAATAACATTTAAATTGTATTGCCATTTAATTCGCGCTTGCGGATTTAAGGATGTATAATATTTGTTCAAGTTTATTTGCTTAAAGACATTGGAAATGAAACTTTTCTATCAAATATTTACAAAAAAAACTATACTGTCAATTCTGATTGTACAATGCTCTATACTAAGCTTTGCAACAACATACTATGTAAGCAATTCGGGCAATGATTCCAATTCTGGACTTACAACGATTCTGGCATGGAAAACGTTAGTGCATGTTAACGCTTTAAAATTTAAGGCTGGAGATCAAATATTATTTCAGAAAGGTGATACTTTTTATGGCACCATAACAGTTAAGAATTCCGGATCAGCCGGCAATCCAATTACTTATGGTGCATATGGTACGGGGGAAAATCCAATTATTACAGGTTTTACTACTGTTACTGCCTGGACGAATTTAGGTGGCAATATTTGGGAAAGCACTTCAGCTGTATCAACGCTTTCAACTTGCAATATGGTTGTTATAAATGGAGTAAATACTCCAATGGGGCGTTATCCTAATGCTGATGCAGCTAATGGAGGATATTTAACGTATCAATCTCATTCTGGAAAAACCTCAATTACAAGCAGTAGTTTAACAGGTACGACTGACTGGACAGGGGCAGAGGTAGTTGTACGTACTGTGCAATGGATTTTAGATAGATCTTTTGTTACATCTCAATCAGGAAACACATTAACATACAGTCCATACGTAAGTACTTTTACACCAACAGATGGTTTTGGTTTTTTTATTCAAAACGATACCCGAACTCTTGATCAGCAAAATGAATGGTATTACAACCCTTCTACTAAAAAGATAAGAGTTTATAGTACAAGCATTCCAACAAATATACAGGTAGCTTCTCAGGATGTTTTGGCGACTATTCATGCTGCGTTTATTACCATCGATGGACTTTCGTTTACGGGCGCCAATAGATATTCTATTCTTACTGAATATGGTGGGTTGAGGGATATTATTTTAAAAAATTGCACAGTCAATTTTAGTGGAATAGAAGGGATTCAATTAGGTACTCCTTATAGTACTATTGAAAATTGTATCATATCAAACTCAAATAGTACTGGCGTTAATCTGATTTATGATGTTGAATATTCTACAATAAGAAATAATACTATTCAAAATACAGGAATTTATCCAGGAATGGGTGAAACTGGAGTAAGCGGTCGCGTGGGTATTTTGAAAGCAAATTCATACAAGGGGTTAATTATAGAATATAATAGAATCATAAAAACAGGCTATAATGGAATATATTTTTCAGGGGATTCCGCACTTATAAAAAATAACTTTATAGATACTTTTTGTACAGTTCTTCAAGATGGAGGCGGTATATATACAGGCGGTTTATCTTATGGTAACGTAATAACAGGAAATATTGTATTAAACGGGATTGGAGCTTTTGCAGGAACCAATAGTACAAGTTACACTCCTGCCAATGGTATTTATATGGATGACAATGCTAAAAATGTAGAAATAACGGACAACACAATGGCTAATTGTGCGGGTAATGGTATTTTGCTTCATAATGCAAGTTATATCACAATTACTAGTAACACTGTTTACAATAATAAGATACAATTTTACACACAGGATGATGCTACTAATGATGCTATTACAAATTGTTTACTTACGAACAATATATTTTTGTCTAAAGATGCAAATCAGTATGTTGTAAATTTAATAACTTTACAGGCGACACTTCCAACGATGGGTACGTTTGATAATAATTATTACGCAAGACCAATAGATGATAATCAGACGTTTTATCTTCAGCCTAATGGGTGGAGTAATCCCCTATATCATTACACACTTACACAATGGCAGGCCTATTCAGGTCAGGATGCCAATTCCCACAAATCACCTCAAGCAATTACTATGACAGACGATTTGCAATTTGAATATAATGCCACTACAACAGCAAAAACAGTAACATTAAGTCGTCCAATGATTGATGTGAAAGGAACTAAATACGCCATATCTGTGACCTTGCAACCTTATACATCAGTAGTACTAATGGTTGATCAGCATCCATTTGCTAGTCCTGTATTTCACAATGGTTCACCCCTGTTTCATAATGGGGTAATAATAACTTATTAAATGATAATACTAATAATATTCGCAATAAGTTGGCTTTGGATTGGATGGGAATTAAAGCATCCATTGAGATACGAAGATTTGCCTGATGGGTGGACTAAGGTTGAAACAAGAAATACAATAGACTAAACTATACTAATATATGAAGAAAATACTTTTAACGTTATTACTATCATTGGTAGTAACGTTTTCTTTTTCACAAAAGAATCCTCCAGTAGGGTCAACTTTTAAGACTATAAGTAACCCTTCATTTGGCTATAACACATTAGATTCAGTTGTATGGATATATAAAGGAGTCACCTATAAATGGACTGATCTTGCTTCAATGGATAAGTTGAAACACAATATTGATTCAGTGATGTTACTTGTATATAAGAAAGCACAGGTTGATGCAATGGTAGCAGGTAAAGCTCCAGCAACAGGTTCAACCTTCTATATATGGAATCAAAAAACAGTACCTCAGAATGCTAATATAAACATTGCAGGTTCTATTAATTCAGGGCAGGGATATTTCTTCAATGGGGCAATGGGTTTGAAGAGTGACTTGAACTACAATACAACACTTGGTTCAGCTGCACTGGATTCAATAACTATATATGGAGTAAATAATACAGGCTCTGGAGCATATGCATTAAGATCAGCTAAGTATGCCAATGGTAATACTGCCAATGGATACTCAGCTCTGTATCATAACCAGAATGGGAATTATAATACATCAGTAGGACAAGAAGCAGGGAGTCATATAACAGATGGAATTACTGGGGCAAGAAATTTAAACAACTGTATTTATATAGGGGCATTCACAAGAGCCAAACTTGATAGTATTGAGAATGAAATAGTGATAGGGACATATGGAGTAGGTAATGGTTCGAATACGACAACCATAGGTACAGATTTGACTACTGACACCTATTTAAAAGGAAATGTGAGAGGGAAAACTTTCATAGCAGAAAACGGTTTAAATACAGAGTTTCTAAAGGCAGATGGAAGCAAAGATAGCACTTTATATAAGGCAGCTAACGATAGTGTGTTAGACAAAGGCTTTTACACCAATTTCAAGGCATTAAGCAAAATAAATACTTCTGACAGGGGTGCTTTAAACGGTGTGGCTTCACTCGTAAATGGTAAAGTACCTCTATCTCAAATGAATGCAGCTTTAATAGGTGCAGTCAAATATCAAGGAGTTTACAATGCAGCTACAAATACACCCTCTATCCCAAACGCAGACACAACTAAAGGTTGGTACTATATTGTAAACACGGCAGGAACTCAATCAGGACTAACTTATGGGGTAGGTGACTGGATTATCTCAAATGGAGTTCAATGGGGGAGAGTAAAAACCACAGCCTATTCAATAATGTATGAAATCTCAGTCACAACTTCTGGGGTGACTACTTTTATGATCCCATTTCCACTCACAGATATTTCCAACGTTTTTTACAATGGCAATTCAATTTCGAGTGATATTTGGTCAGGGGTAGGCACTACCTCAATTACCTTACAGGCAGATACAAGGACTTACGATAAAATAAAAATACAGAACTAAGATGAAAAAAATACTAAGTTTTTTAATAGCAGTTTTACTGAGTGTTAACATTTACGCTCAAACTTCACCTATTATCTCAGTAAGAATAGCCAATGCTACTACTGCACTAAATCAGAACTTCTCGGTAGGGAATGAAATTTATGATGTAGCAACTAAGAAAATATGGAGGGTGAATACTGCATTGACTTCTTCTTATACCATAACTACAGCTTTGGCAGCAGGGTATATAGATTTAGTTAATGGTGGTGGTACGGTAACTTCTGTAGCTGCTTTAACCTTAGGTACAACAGGAACAGATTTAAGTAGTACAGTAGCAACGGGAACTACAACACCTGTAATTACCCTACAAGTACCTACTGCAAGTGCTTCTAATAGAGGTGCTTTAAGTGCTGCCGACTGGACTACATTTAATAATAAACAAGCAGCAGGTAGCTACAAGCTAAGCAATGATAGTACAGCGGGTTATGGGTTTTACACCAACTTTAAAGCATTATCAAAAAAGGATAAATCTGACAGTATAGGCACTGATGGGTATGTTCGTAGGGACAGACTAACTTCATCTTTAGCCACAAAACTAAATTACAGAACTTTTGGTAGTGCTGCAAATTCGGCAACAACTGATTTTATTGCAGCCGTAACACCCTCGACAAGTGGCAACGTATTAACTTCAGATGGTTCAGCTTGGACTAGTGCTGCTTTACCTGCTTTTAACACTCCTAATTCCCTAACCTTTAACAATTCAGGTTCAGGTGATGCAAGTGGTGGTACTTTTAATGGTTCAGCAGCTAAGACTATTTCATATAATAGTATTGGGGCTCTTGCTTTGCACGGAGTTGCTGATAATTCAGGTCAATGGCAGGGTGTAGCGGGTAATTTCACAGGACTTCAAGCATCAGGATTAACAGATGGAATATTAGGGGAAGCTGCCGATGGAACTGTTTATAGGTTTAATTCTACTGCGGTTTTATCATATATTGGTGCTGCTCCTGCTGTAAGTGGTGGTTATCTCCCCCTATCAGCAGGTAGTGGTCAGGCTTTGACTGGTATGCTTTATGGAGTTGTTGCCACCTTTTCATCAACCGTTGCAGCTAGTCAGTTTAATGCTTCGAGCTCAATTAGTACACCTGTAATCACTATAACAACAGGTGCAGTAGATGGATACTTTCTAAAAACAAACGGTTCAGGGGTTGCAACATGGGCGGCAGTAGCAACAAGTCAAGTTTATAAAGGAACATGGAATGCAAATACGAACACTCCGACACTTGCAAATGGCACAGGAACGGCAGGATGGTTTTATAGGTGTACAACAGCAGGTACTACAAATTTTGGTGCAGGTGGAATAGCCTTTAATGTAGGTGATGACGCAAGTTACAATGGTACTATTTGGGAGAGAATACCTGCCGCAGTAATTACAGGTAATGCCTTGACAAAAACAGACGATACAAATGTAACTTTAACTTTAGGAGGTTCGGCTTCAACTTCGCTATTAAATGCAGCAAGTATAACAGTTGGATGGACAGGAACTTTAGCAAATGCAAGGTTAACTAATTCAAGTCTTACTATTGGTTCAACTAATATTGCATTAGGTGCAACAGCAACAACTATTGCAGGACTAACTTCTGTTACATCAACTGGATTTACAGGTGCATTAACTGGAACATCAACAGGTTTAGCGGCAGCCTATATTGATTGGAATGCAACTTCGGGAGGTACTTTTATTCAAAACAAACCTACACTTTACAACGACCATCTCAAAACTCAGAAATTTGCAGAAGCTGCAAGTGGTTCAACAGGTCAAGTAAACACGCTTTCAAATACACCAAAAGATGCAACAGGCGTAAGGGTTTCCCTAAATGGTTCAACACTTGACCCTGCAAATTATACTGTAAGTGGCGCAACAGTTCAAGTTACACTTCCTGTATATGCTTATGATGTCGTAACTATCTCATTCTTATATTAATAACATGAAAAAGATTTTAATATTATTGCTATTTATTAGCACAATTTCATTTGCACAAGTCACGCCTTCGGGTAATGTAAGGGTTGCAGACAGTGTAACTACTTTCGGAGAGACAATCCCAAGGGGAAAGATTATAACCAATGCCAATAATGGTAATGTGTATTCTGCATTTCTAGGACTGGCTTCTACAAAAACCTTAAACACCTGTACATTAAATTCAGAATTGATTTTGATAGGTGGTATCAATAAATTCATAAACAATGGAACCTCTGCCCAACCTGCTAATTTTAACATAACAGGAAACGGAGTTTTGGGTGGCTCAATCACAGCAGCAGGTGGTGGCTTTAACTCACTAAGAAGTCTAAAAAATGTACATAAAGATTGGACAGGTTCAGCTACTTTTGAACTTTCTAAATTTAAACCACGAGTTTTTAACTACAAGCAACGACCCGAAACTGACACTACATTTGCTTTTATTATTGACGAAATTCCTGCAAGTATAAGAAATTATATTTTAATGAATAATGGTTCTGCTATTAATATCTACTCTTTGCATGGTTTTGAGATAAAAGCTATTCAGGAATTAACTAAAGAAAACCAAGATTTAAAAGCAAGGATTGAGAAACTTGAAAAGTTAATAAAATGAGAAAGTTACTTTTAATAGGGTTACTGTTTTTAAGTCTATTTGCTCAGGCTCAATTTGGGTGGTCGGGGTTGAGTTCTAATCAGTGGGTAAGTTCATTGGATGCACAAGGCAGTGGGATTTATCAGAAAGTGCCAATGCCTAACGGAATAAATTGGATGACAAAACAGGTTGCTTTGTATTATTTGGATTTAAATCCTTCATATTTAAGTGCATTTACCGACAACCAATGGGTTCCTAAAGTAGATTTAGTGGCAAGCGGACACACACCATTTAATACCTTAAGCTGGTCATTTACGGAAGATAGTTGGATTACAGATGCGTATATGACAATTCAAAAAAACTATACACTAATGTTTACCGCCACAACCTATTCTTCTGGCTCCTTTACCGTTAATGATGGAGATAATATCATAGTAACAGTGCGCTCGGCAAATAGTGGGAGTAATGGGAATGGTGCGACAATTAATATAGCTGGGAATAATGGACTTACCTATAACAGTTCAGTATCTGGGTATAGTCAGACGATAACATATTCGTTTACTTGGCATTCTGTTAATGATGCAGTTGTAGTTCAAGGAATAATAGAAGGGTTGGGAGCATATTATACTAGCAACGCTTATTCATTTGACAGAATTAAAAGTGATTGTTCTTCTGGGTATGCCGGTTCTATAGTTACGTATGCTATATCTGCGGGCAAGTATGGATCATTCCTCAGTCAGGTAGATGCGGATAATCAGGCTTATTTAGATGTATATTATAATTCACAGGCATACGCAAACGCCAATGGTAGTTGTACTGCTATCCCTTCGGGAGGATCAGGATGCACAAACTCTTTGACGGTATCATACAACCCAAGTCCCGCACAAGATTATGGGGATGCAGACGTATATTTGGCATATATATCAGTTAATGGATACGTAATGGACTCGAAAGAAACACATACAGTCTCAATACATGATGGAGACTCTATTGTACTAAAAATACACATGCCACCTTCTGATAAAGGTATAACAGGGGTGAATATTAACTATAAGGATGATAGCAATAAGCCATTATTAAGTATTGCTAGTGTAATAGTGGGTGCAACAGGTGGTTTAGCCGGAGTGATATTGAGTTTATTCCAAAACTTTTTATCTTTTGAGTTAGCAAAGGGAACAACTACCAGTATCCACAATATAGTTATTGACCCCTACGACATATGGATTAGAGAAAAATATAGCTGTGACAAAGGGAATGTAAAGATAATTATTAATAACATGATTTATTTATAAAATTTATTACTTTTACAATAAAAACATGAGAAAAACAATTTTAACATTCCTATTAGTAGCGACAAGTCTCGCACTGATGGCACAGAAACCCGATTCAATTCAGGTTTACACAATATAATTAAATTTTAAAACAACAATAATTTTATTTAATTTTATAAAGTAAAAATTTAAAAATAGACAATTATGAACAGCACAATTTTAAAAGGATTATTAGCAACAGTATTTATGTTTGTATTAGCAACTATACAAGCATCAGGCTTCCCTGTAACAACAGTAGGGTGGGAAGTTTTAGGTATTACTACACTCGGTACAGTTTTAGTATACGTAGGTCAGAGTATGTGGTTAGTCACAACATCTGTAGCAGGAGCTATTAACTGGAAGGATATTATTAAAGGTGCAGTTATCATGATAGGTAATAGTTTTGCCACAGTAGCAGCAGCAACTTTAACAGGTACACTGGTTGATGTAAAAACACTTCTATATGGATTAGGTGCAATACTTGTAGTATATATCAGCAAACAGTTTGCTGTAAAACCTCCGAAAGCCTAAGTAATTAAATATCTTGGAGACTTCTGAAATATGGAGTCTCCAATTATTTTGGACAGCAATGAGTATAAACATGACCAACCCGATGCCATATAGATTAACACCTTGGGTAGACATTCTTAAAGAACTTCTTAGTACACTTGTAGCATTTGTATTCCTGTTCTTAGCACCTATTAAAGATTATGTCTATCTAGTCTTCGGACTTATCATTTTAGATTTCATTACAGGGAGTTATGCATCATATAGAGATGGTGAACACTTCACTGCTAAAAAAATGAGAAGAACTATTGAAAAATTTTTCTTCTATTCAATAGCTATTATATCAGCTTACATTCTACAGAAGATAATAGACGATGGGATTGAATGTCCAAGAATAGTGGCTCTGTTTATAGGGGCAACAGAATTAAAATCAATCTATGAGAATATAAGTAGAATAACAGGCGTATCAGTGTTTAAAGTAATTTGGACTTCTATAAAAGATAAAGTGGATGGGTTGTTTACTAAAATAAAATAACATGACAAATAAAACGTGGACATGGATTGGAGTTGCTCTTATATTTTTATTGGGAGCATTTTCATTTTGGGGATTAAACAAGATATTTACTCCTTCACCACCAGTAGTGAAATCAGATACAATAAAAATTACAAACACCGATACAATTAGATTTAAAGTAAAAGATACTATTTATAAAAAAATAATAAAAAGTGATACAATTACAAAGAAAATATGGGTACACGATACAGTAATGTCACATACTGATTCTATAAAGATAATTAGAGCATTTTTCAAAAAAACAGGTATAAATAGAATAATATTAGATAATGACACTATTTATTTAGAATTGAGAGATAGTATTACTCAGAATCAGATTATCTCAAGTGTAGGTAAATATGTCTGGAAACTTGCAACACAAACAATAAATAACAATCCACAACAACCATTAGCAAATATGTTGTTCATTGGAGGTGGTTTAGGAGCGAATATAGACTTGTTTTCTCTTAATGGTAGGATAACATTCAAAACAAAAAAGAATGTGTTATACACACCAGAGATTGAATATATACCTGTATTAAGCAAGCACCCTATATTCAAGTTCGCAGTACAATTTAAAATTTGGTAATAGATGAGACACTATTCATTATCACTAGCAGGGGAGAGATTTATAAAAGGGTTTGAACAACTAAGATTGACAGCCTATCATGATGAGGGAGGCAAGCCAACTATTGGATGGGGAACAACATATTATCCAAATGGAAATAGCGTCCAGATGGGAGACACTTGTACAACAGAACAGGCTGAGATCTATTTCATGCATGACATTGACAAGTTTGATGATGATATTAATAAAAAACTATTAATGGACATTAAACAGAATCAGTTTGATTCAATGGTGTCACTATGGTATAACTGTGGTGGAAGCAGAACAATAATGTCATATATTAATGCTAAGGTCCAACCAACAGTAATATATAATTGGTGGTGTAACCATTATATTACTGCAGCTGGTAAAAAGAGCAATGGCTTGATAAGAAGAAGAAAAGCAGAAGCAGACAATTTTATGAAATAAAAAACAATGAGTAAAGAGCACCTACATAATGACCCTATCAGATTTCCGAATTTACAGGCACCTATTGAAAATAGACTTATCAAAATGCATGAAAATAAAATGAAAGAGATGATGGTAGATATAACAAGAGAACTTGTAAAACAAAAGAGTAAATAATGTTCAGTTCAACAGATATACAGAGAATAGTTGATATAATCCAACATCACTATTCTTTTATGATATTTACATCATTGGGGACAGAAGTGTTATCTGATGAAGATAAACTGTTTTTGACAAATTATGGTATAGATATTGAGAAATTAGAAGAACGATATCCACCCTATATGAGGAACTTTTTATTAGGGCGTCTAACTGCAGTATTAGAAGAGAAACAGGCAAAGGAGTTAACAAACGAAGATTTTGAGAAATATTTGGATAGGGGACAGTTTATACCACTATCAGAAAGAGAAAGAGCAGAATATAAGATAAGCAGGGAGATCACCTATAATCATCTGAAGGGATTAGCTAATAAAGTTGTTGGTGCTACAAAAGATATAATGCTCGAGGAGAACAAGAAGAACATTATATCAGAGACAATATCAGAAGGGATAAAGAATAGGAAGAGTATAGCCTCAGTTGTAAGTGATTTAGGTCATAGAACAGGTGAATGGGATAGAGACTGGAAGAGAATAGTTGTGACTGAGATGCAGAACATATACAATCAGGGGATTGCAAGTGAGATAATGAGAAAGTATACATTTAATTCATATGTGTATAAAGATGTCTTCCCCGGAGCCTGTCGACATTGCATAAAACTTTATTTGACAAATGGAGTAGGAAGTGAACCAAGGGTCTTTAAATTATCTGAATTAATTGCTAATGGAAGTAATGTTGGAAGAAAAGTAGATGAATGGAAACCAACGATAGATAGTACTCATCCATTTTGCAGATGTAATTTAAGAGTATGGTTCTTAGGACAAGTTTGGGATAAAATAAAACAGGCATGGGAGTATACTGGGGAAAGAATAAGAAAAGTGATAAGACATTCTAAGATCAAAATCACAGTTGGAGACAAAGAATTTTATGTATAATTAAATTCGTATTACAATTTATATTAACTTTATAATCTTATGGGAATTTTGCAGAACATATCAAACTATTTTAAGACAACTGATGAGAAACTTTCTCGTATAGCAGTTATTGAGTTTGAACTAAAAAAGATTGATTCTGTAAAAGACTTACTGATTGACCAGTATCAAGATATAAGTAAGGCACTGTCATCAGAGGAGTTTAATTGTAAAGAAGATGTTCACTTTGACAATAAGAAGTTCACAAGAGAACTGGCCAAGATTAAACTACAAGAGAAAACGTTTCTAAAGGAGTTAGACATATTAAAGAGCAATAGTGATATAATCCATCACCTAAATAAAGATAATCGGTCTAAGGCAGTTAGAATCATTAAATCACTATACAGATCAGGTAAGTTAACATTGGAAGATTATAACAAGGCTGCTGCTCAGCAAACAGAGAAAGGGCAGACTAAATATTCAGATGTAATAGTCATCAACAATAAGAATGAAATCCTATTAACAAAAAGAAGTCAGTGGGAAGACAACCACAAAGGAGCTTGGGTGATACCAGGTGGACATGTGGACGAAGGTGAAGAGTTTGAAGATGCAGCTAAGAGAGAACTGAGAGAAGAAACAGGGATAGACGCCGACATGCTCCTACAAGATGATAAGTTGAATGGCATCTATTGGAAACATCTAGGTATATTTGAAGATGAGAATGCATGTATTTATTACTATGTACTGAACATTCAATCAATTGACAATATAGAGATATTATTGGATGAAGCTGAGACAAGAGACTATTTATGGGTGCCACGGGAAGAACTAAGTAACTACCCCATGATTTTCAATATGCGTGACAATGTCGTTCAGATGATGGGTTGGGATTTTGATCCACAAGTAAAGATAATACAGAAGGCAGTAAGATTAGGTATATGTGGAGAAGATGTATTACAAAAAGCTCTGAATCATAAATACATTAGAAAAGAGTTCAAAGATAGTAAGTGGGGGTATATTTATGAAGAGAAGAAGAATAAGAAAGAGAAAGTAGAAGACTTTAAAGAAACTATAGTTGAGAAGTTAAATCAGTTTTCAGAAAGAAAGAATAACAATCAAGCTAACATATCTGAGTTTGTAGCAAAAGTATTACCAAAAGAAGATATTGAGAGATATAAGAATCTATATGAACTTGCTTCAAGTGTTGGGGTACATGTAAATGTAGAAAAGGGGTCTGTTAGGTATGGAGCTGCTGCATGTTGGCAGTATAATCAAATGAATTTTGACCCATACATAACAAAACTTTATGAAGATAGGTCTAGTTTTACTGAGACTATTAACCATGAGACTCTCCATGGCATTATTTCCAAAGGTATTGGGGTAAATTCATATAATCTACACAGTGAATTGTTTCCTATAGCAAGAAAGATACTTGCTAATTTTGATTCTGCATCAGACAGCGTAAAACACATAATTTCATATATATTTGATGTTTCAATACAGCATAAAATACCAGATTTTTATAATGATGAATCTGGAAAGATAAAAGCAGATGATCTTGAAGAGTTAATTACATATGCATTTACTAATAAAGAATTTGCAGAATTTTTACAGACAATACCTTCAGATAGTGAAACTCCTACTGAGAAGAAAAGTATATTCTCTGAACTTAAAAATATTATAACAGGATTTATAAAGAAGTCATTTGGTAAGACTGCATTAGATGATATTGAAGAAGTAGTCAACAAATATTTCAATATTGATTGGAATGTTAACGAATATAAAGAAAGAAATGATAGATACTGGCATGAGAAGTTTAAAGTGTCAGAACACATCAAAAAAGCCATTCAACTCGGTATCATTCCTACTGAGAAAGTAAATGAGATAGTAAAAGCATTAAATCACAAATATCTCAAAAAGGAGATGAAGAATGGGAAGTGGGTGTACACTTACTATGAGAATCAAAATGACCAAGCTGTTGAGCGGAAAGAAGATTTCTTAGATGATTTAAAACAGAATTATGTTATTGATTATGATAAAAAGGATAAAATCGTATTCAACAACTTCTATAGGAATTATCCTAATGAAATGTTAAGTCACCAATGTTCTGTAAAGGTGATTGGAGCTTTGTCTAATAATCTACCTGAAAATATCGTTAGTCATTTGTCTAAAGCAAGACTACAGTTGGTTGATCAGAGTAAATACGAAAGAGAATCTAATGGATATTGGGTCGGAGCGTTTAATGAAGACTACAATGAAATAAGTATAAATAAGCAACTATACGATGAAATTGCAACAGATTGGTATGGTCAAGAGCAATATACAAAAGTTATATTGCATGAATATGGACATAAGCTCTATAGAGATGATAAAATAACCGCTGAGAATTTGGTTGATCTATGGTATACGAAAGAAAGAGTATCTCATCAGGCAGAAATGGATGAAGAAGAGAATTGGTGTGAATCCTTTGCTGCATTCGTTATGGCATTGGGTGATGAAGGTGATACAGAAGATAATAGAGATTTGAAAGATCTTAAAGAAGAATTCCCTAAGACATATGAAATTATAAAGAACTTAATATCTGAAATGAATGAAAACTAAGATAGACACAAAACAAGTTCTTGAACTGGATGGGTTCTTTAAAAGATTTAGTACAAAGAGTGACGATCCAAAGACAGAAGTTGTCGAAGAAAAAGACATAGAAAAAGCCTTCTCTCACATATCTGACCTCTATATAATGGATCAGATCAGTGATGAGATATACAATGCAGCAAAAGAGAGATATGAGATACAGAAAGCACAAAAAGAAAAGTTGATCGGTGGCAGAGCTGATGGTAAGACATTAGAAGATATAGCTGCACATCACAACATAGAGGTAAGTGCACTCCAGGAGCAGTACAAGATGGGTATGGAAGAAGAGAAAGAACATACGAGTGATGAAGAAGAGAGAAGTGAGATAACAAAAGATCATCTGATGGAAGATAGTAAGTACTATACAAAACTAGAGAAGAACATCGTTAGTGAATAATAGATAAATAAAATGGAAGATAATAAATTTAATTTCTTTGTCCCTATTAATGATGAATTATTAGAGAAAGCATCTAAATTACCAAAATCAGATAGATATAAAAATATGTTTCTTGAAGGGATGGCTTCTGATAATTCACAAGATATAGAAGGTGAAGTATTAGAACCTAACGGATATGAGATTGACCACTTTTTGAAAAATGGACTGATAAATTACGAACATTTGTCTAAAAGGAGCCCAAAATACTGGATTGGCTCTCCTGTTAAAGCTGAGATTAAAAATAATGAATTCCATATAAAAGCACAACTATGGGAGAACAGTGAAATAGCAAGAGACACTTGGGATAAGATTATTGAGATGAAAGAGTCTGGATCTGATAGAAAAGTCGGTTGGAGCATCGAAGGAAAAGCACTGAATCGTTCTACTACTAATCCAAAACATATCACCAGGGCACTTATAACTAACTGTGCCATAACATTTTCCCCGGTTAACGGAAATTCTTATGCGGATATAGCTAAAGGTCTTCAGAAGGAAGATTATATAGATCCTACCTACGATCAGGATTCAGATGAGAAAGAATATATTATGGAGTTTGAGAACAAAGGTAAGAAGTATAGGGTAGGTAAAGACTATAAAGTATTTGAGGTATTAACTAAATCTATGGATGTAGCTGCAGTAAAACCACTCACACCTGAAAGTTTAGATAAGAAACCAAAAAATATTAGCCTACCTGACATTAAAAAGGCATTAGATAATATATTGAAACATAAGAGTTTATTTGATGGAGACAGTGATTTTAAAAATAAAGTCATTAAATTAGTTAAAAATTCTTTGTAAATATTTTATTTATTCAAAATTATATTTTAATTTTATAAACTTAATAGTTAGTTTAGTATTCTGAACATAGAAACGACACAAGAATGGAAAATCAAATTAATATAATGTCTGTAGAGGAAGTTGATGAACTTAGAAAGTCATTGACTGATCTTGGCATGGAAGAAACAGAAGTCAACTCCTATATCGAAAAGGCTATGAAGGTCGAAAAGAAAGAAGAGAAAGAGTCTAGTTCAGAACAAACCATGGGAGAGAAAGCTGAAAAGACTGGCGAAGCAAATGAAACTTCTGCTGATGAAGCAAAAGAGACTCCTGCAGAACAAGCTGAAGAGAAAAAAGAAGGTGAAGAAAAACCTATAGTCAAGAGTGAAGATAAAGAAGAAGACTTAGAAAAATGTCTTACTGAGATGAAGTCCAAGAAAGCTGAGATTGAGAAATCAATTGATGAGATGGAACTGAAGATGGGTAAGAAGAAACCAGAAGAGAAAAAGGAAGAAGAAATTCATAAATCAGTAGACATTGACATTGAGAAAGCCTTTGGTGAACGTTTCATGGACATTGAAAAGTCACTCACTGAGAAGTTCGAAGATAAGTTTGATGAACAGAACGAGATCATAAAGAGCCTACAGTCTGAGATCAAGAAGATAGGTGACACTCCTATGGGAACAAAATCAGTTATTACTAAGGCTACTTTCTTTGAAAAGAGTTTGAGTAATGAAGAAGACGTAGAGAATGCTGAGAACAAAACACTCTCTATTTCTGGTAACAAAGATGAAATTTTAAAGGGTATGGAAGACATGCTCAATAAAGAGAAAGATGCCGACGTTAGACAAGTAATCGAAAACGGTATTTTAGACTATACAGTTAATACACGTCCTACTGGACACGGCTACAAGGCACTTGCTCTTTTAGCACATAGAAAAAATATTACTCTGGAGCAGTAATTTTTAGTATTTCGTTAGATAATTAAATATAATAATATGTTTGACATTCATGATTCATTAGGCAAGAATGCTGAGAATTACTCCGATGAGGATATTATCAAAGCAATCGTTGCTGGTAGTCAGACAGGTCGCGATCTAACAGATACGCTATCGTCTGGACCTTCCCTGAAACCTGAGTCACTTGACCCAGTTGTAAAGGTGTTGGAAAATAAAGAAAACCATATTGTACTTTGGAAATTACTTCCTAAAAAGAGTGTTTACAATACAGTACATGAGTATAACCAATTAACCAGTTATGGTGCTGATGTAGGAATCTTCATGAATGAAGGTGAATCTCCAGAACAAACTGACTCTGTTTACAGACGTAAGGCTGCTCTTGTAAAGTATGCTGGTATCCAAGGTGAACTGACACAACAGTCAATGCTTGTTCGCCAGGCTGACGGTAAAGATCCGTACACTCGTGAGGTTGAAAATAAGACCTTGAAACTCTTAACCCAGTTGGATCAGAAACTTTCAGGTTCTGACAATGCTATGGTTCCTCAGGAATTTGATGGTATTTTCAAACAACATTATGCAGGTGTCCTTGACATCACTGCTGGAACAGGTTTGGATACTTATGCTAACGACCCTACTTTCATTGATGCTCGTGGTAAAGCATTGAAAGATTCTCATGTAGAAGATGCAGTACAGGCAGTTGTTAATGATCGTTTTGGTGAAGCAACCAAAATCATCTCCAACCCTGTTGTTTTCAATGACTATGTAAAACGTTTCCATGAAAGCAAACGTGTAATGGTTGGTGCACCTAGTTCAGCTACTGAAGGAGCTACTATGGGTCAGAAGGTTAATGATATCATGACTCAGTTTGGGAAAATTGATGTTGTCAATGATATCTTCTTCGATCGCAGAACTCCTAAGGCATACAATGCTGCAGCTGTTTCAGCTAAGGCTCCTGCCGTTCCTACTGCTGTGAATAACACCAGTTTGACTATCGCTTCTGCTGATACTTCAACCAAATTTACTGATGCTGCAGGTGGATACTTCTATGGAGTAACTGCTCGTAATCAGTATGGTGAATCAGCAATGTGTGCAATGAACACTACTATCAAGGCTATCGCAGCTACTGAATCTGTTGACTTAGTATTTGTTGCAGGTGTTGGTACTTATGCTGCTACTTCCTTTACTGTTTATCGTACTGAGAAGAACGTCGCTGTATATACAACTGCTAAGTATTATCCATTGTTTGAAGTATCAGTAACACAATTAGCTGCTGCTTCAGGTTATGATGGTGCTGCTCAGTATGGTGTACGTGATCGTAACCGAGTAATTGGTAACACACATTCAGCACTTGTTTTAGATCCTAATTCAGATATGTGGGAATATATCCAGTTAGCTGCCACGATGAAAATCGACTTTGCTATCACTACTTTGGCTCGTAGGTTTGCCGTAGTTAATTATGGTACTCCAGTTTTATATATGCCAGGTAAGATCGCCATCATCCATAATATTGGACGAGATATCACTGCTTAAACAATAGACGTATCAACGAAGAAATGACGGGAGGGGTAGATCTCCTTCCGTTTTTCTTTTTATTCACATTTTTAATTTTGTTATATGATTAAGATTAGCACAGCAGTTTCAAGTAATTTCGGGCATGAAGTTATTTTCGGAAGTTTAACATTGAAGTTTGATAAGTTAGGTAATGCAGAAGTCGCAGACCAGAAGATTGCAGACCAATTAACTACAAATTATGCAGGTTGGTTATTTCAGGGTGAAGTAACAATGAAAAAGGGTAATAAAGCAGTTGATGTAAATAATACCCAAATACAGGCTGATTTAGAAAGAGCACTTGAGAAAGTTGAATCTAGAGAATCAGTTATCAGTTCATTGGAGAATGAAGTGAAAGAGTGGAAAGAACAAGTAAACTTATATAAAGACAAATCTGAGAAGGCAGAAGCTGAGTTAGAGGGTTACAAAATCCAGAGTGATAAAATCATTAAAGAACTCGAATTGAAAGTTGGTTTAACCAGCAAAACTCAGAAGGAACTGGTTGAGTTCTGCATAAGACTGGAAATTCCAGAAGAAAGATACAAAAATCTTACTAACAAAGCCGAAATCATCAACGTTATACTCGACGAATCAAGAATTAAAGAATAAGAAAACATGCCAACCATAACATATCAGGTTAGGTATCGAAAGAATGAAGGGCTTGTTATTTCACCAGAGGAACTAACAAGCCTTTATTTTTACGGTATAAGTACCAAGTCAAGAGATGGCTCAGAGATATCTAACGACTCTATGCGTATGTATATCTTGGCAGCACAGCAAGAGATTGAGAAGTACCTTGAGATCAGGTTCAACAAGAAGTACATAGAACAGACAGTCACCTATTTCAAGGATGACTATTGGGGTGGATTCCCTATCTTACCCACTAAATTGCCTGTTGCTAAGCCACTTTCTTTCATCGGTTACCTAAATGGTATAGAACAGATAAAGTACCCCTTAGATTGGCTTAATACAAAGAAAGACAACGAGGGTAACTACTATAAGAAGATACACCTCATACCTACAGGTTCTACAACAAGCAGGGCAAATGCTGACATAATATTAACAGGTATCACTGCCTATTTAGGTCTTACTAGTTATGGTCAGGTGCCAAACTACTTCAGCATACAATATGTGACAGGTTACAACTATGATGATGTGCCACTGGACTTAGTAAACGTAGTAGGGAAGTTAGCTTCTATACCAATATTTGCCATGTTGGGTGATATCATTTTAGGTAGTCCAGGGGTAAATTCAATGTCGTTAGGTATAGATGGTTTATCACAATCCATCAATACAAATATGTCATCTGGGTCAGGTGGTTACTCAGGACGTATAAAACAGTATACAGAAGAGATCAATGAATGTCTTAAGAAACTGAGACTATTCTATAAGTCAATAAATATATCCTCACTATAATGAGCGGAAGTATCAGGACACAAGTGCCACCTAACATGGTTGGAGAACCTCAGATCAATATATTTGACAGAGGAGACTTCAACCAATTGCTGTGGAATAGGGGATACGAAATCTCATTAGAAGAAGCTGTTGCATGTCCTTGTAAGGGTCAGAGTTCAGATAGCAGAACAACTTGTGGTAACTGCATGGGAACAGGCTGGGTATTTGTCAACCCTATTAATACTAAAGCAATATTGACCTCTATCAATAAGAATACGAAGTATAAGGACTGGTCTCCAGAGATGATAGGTACTATGGGAACGACATTTATGAATGTCAATAGGGTGTCATTTATGGATAAGATAACTTTACTCAAGAATTTTGGGATGATGAGTGAAGTATTGAAAGTGAGAGATAGTGATAGTGACATATATCCCAAGTTCACTTTCTCCACCTATAAAATGATTGAAATAAGATCAGTATTTATATTCAATGGTGATACTAATGTTTTGATCAAGTTAGCTGCATCCGATTATAGGATTAACATGACTAATGGTTATGTTTTAGACATTAAAGCAGATAATTTACCAAACGATTTTAATGGTAAGGTATCAGTCTCCTATAAACATCTTACGACGTACCATGTCATAGACATCCCTAATGACCTGAGAATCACGCAAGAATATTCTAATGCTGGTAAAAAAACAACAGAAGAAATGCCTGTACATGCTATAGCTCGTAAAGCTCAATATGAACTCGGAAGTGCTACAAATTATGAAGGAACTAACATTCTTAATAACTCCTATTTATAATTTATATTCTTTATAAATAATAAATAAAAATATTTCGTATCAGTTTTAATATTAATTTTAACAAAAATTTAAAGCCATGGACTTCCAACAGAAGATACGAGAAGAACAAATAAGAGATAAAATTAATATCATCAAGGCTACACTGCCAGAAATTGAAAAAGGTGGAGAAGGCAGTAGAGGGGGTAAAATTATTGGTAGAACTAAGAGTGGTCAACCTATTTATGCCAAGTCTCATAATATGCCATATGAAACTTATAGTAAGGAAGACCATAAAGATGCTGCTGAAGCACATAGTTTTGAACATAGATCTGCAGAAGACAAATTGGAGAATACTCACGACCCTGTAAAAAGAAAGCAATTACAAGAGAGTATTAAAATGCATAGAGAAAATGCAGAGGGTCATATCCGAAGAGGTGATTCTATTCAAAAATCAGCGTTTGATGAGTTCGAACCAGACATGGAGAACATAGAGAAGTCACTACATGTATTCGGTAAATATCTCGGTGAAGAAGAACTGGATAAGTTTGAGAAGTCAATCAACCATAAATATTTTAAGAGAGAGCCAGTAGCAGGTGGTGGATACAAGTACTACTACACTGAAGCTGATTATAAGAAGGAGAAGGGCGTTGGCGAGAATAAATCAGATGAGAGTGATAAATTAGTTAATCTTGCAATAGCTTCTTTATTAAAAGAATACGGAAATCCATTGTCAACAAAACATCGATCAGATGGTTCAGTTTTGAACTATAAGAAAAATAAATTTTTTGTTGACTTAGAGGGTAATATTAAAGCAGAAAAGAAAAGGACGGGCGATAAGAAAGAAGAGAATGAACTTGAAAGCATTTTTCATAGATTAAATAAAGTTGAAGAGTCCAAGAATACAGAGAATAAGAGTGAAGAGAAATTTGATCATACATTTTTTGATGATTATTCTCTAACTGGTAAAGAAAGAGAAATCATTATGAGAGCTAAAGGAAAAGATAAAGATTTAAATGAATTACAAGATCTTCATGATAATTCTTCAAATATTGATCAAAAAGGAAGAGATTATATTAGAAAATTTATGCATAAATAATTTATAAATATATCCAGTGCTCAACTTTTCAATAGATTTATCCGATACGGTAAAGGAGTTCTCACTACAACCAAGTGAGACTTCTGATCTGTGTTCTTACATCCTTGATCGTGTTTGCGACGAATATTTTGCTAAGTGGACTGAATTAGTTAATACCCTTAATACTTCAAGAGATGAATACAAAAGGGGGATGTATTCAGAACGCCCTGACGATCATACTGCTATAATAGGATTAACTGGAAGAGATAGTAAACTTGCTATGATGGTTGAATCTGGGGCATCAAGTTTCGACGAAAAGGATGGATTTTCTAATAGCAGTAAGAGAGTAATAAAGAGTGATGGTAAAGGTTGGTATCTAACTATACCATTCAGACACGGAACATCAGATGCTATAATGTCAGAGATGGTACCAGATTATAAGATATCGGTATTAGACTTAATGAAAGCAGGAGAGACACTTGGGCAAGCCGATTTACCAGTAGGATTTAATGAAGTCAATACAAATAGAATAGAACTGAATGGTGGATCACTTATTACCTATAAACATAAATCTCCTATTTATGAAGGAATGCATCGTAGGGATATAAGTTCTACTGAAAAAGAAAAGAGGGGTGGATATTTCACATTCAGAAGGGTATCAGACAAATCTGATGATCAATCATGGTTCCACCCAGGAATAGAAGCACATAATTTTATGGATAAAGCATTAGCAGAAGCACAACTTGATCTAACTGTAGATAATGCCGTTCAGGATTGGTTAGACGTTAAATTAGGATAAGATGGAAGTATCTATAGTTAAGTTAAAGAAAGTTGTAGGAGACCTATTAGAATGGGTAAGAGCAGATCTTATAGCACATACATCAACTCCTACTTTGAGTTGGTTGTATTTGGAATTTCATGGAGTAGAAATAGATGGTAGAAACTTCTATACCGATTTAAAGTCATTGATTGAAAAAGATGATACAGATAGAAGGAAGTTGGAAGTAAGGTTAATGTTTGATAAAGAAAGAGCTAACTTACCTACATTTCATATTCACTATCCTTCAGAAGATGGACAGTCAGGTGACAATACAGTAGGAACAGGCTACCAAACTGGAGAAGATGAAAATGGTAATACAGTAAATCAATTCTCAAGATCATTCATAGGTCAATATGAGCTTATAATCACTGCAGGTAACTCGCTTGAAGTAGTTATGTTATATGAGTTCATAGATGCACTGTTAATAGCAGGAGCAGACACATTGACATATTACTTTGATATATTCAAGTTCTCAGGTAAGCAGTTAATGGCTAACCAAGAACTCATACCACTACCTATATTCTTCAGAGCAATAGGGATATCACTACAGTGTAAGAAAATAGTTAGATCACTTATACAACCAACAGTAGCTACTGATATAGACTTCATTCCAGAGTTTTATGGAGATGATCAAGAACCTGCATTGTTAGAAGTATCAGTTTCAATAGCAGTTAATAATTTAACACCTCATATTGGCAATACAGTTGTATTCACAGCAACGCCTATTAATAGTGGAGAAAGTCCAGTTTACAATTGGTATAAGGGCATAAATGTTATATCTGGGCAAACAGGTGGTACTCTATCATATCATTTTTCAACAGTAGAGACTATTGAAGTACATTGTCAAGTGACGAGTTCATTAGAATATTTAGCAGATAGAGAGGATGTTTCGAATACAATAACTTTAACATCATTGACGTAATGAAACTATTAGAACTAAAGAATTGTTATAAGCACAGATTGCTCGCTACTGAAAAAAGTATTGAAGTCTATCATAAACGATTTGAAAGTGAAGAGTTTATTAATATTGAATTGTTACATAAGAAATTGTTATTAGAACATCAGGCAACACATCTGCGCAAATTTATTCAAGATCTAAATTTAATAAATGATGAAGAAGAAGATTAAAATAGAAGAAGATTCTACAGAAACATTAAATGTATTTCAAGCCTGCAATCATTTTCAGTTAAATGGAAGGAATAGAAGGGTGGCAGAAAAGAAGTATCAAAATTCAGTAATGATTGAGTCAGATTGGGAACAGATATTGACTGCAGATAAATTATTATAAGAATTTTTGTTTTACAAAATTTTTATTTAATTTTATAAACAATATTATTTCGTTGAATAGATATACACTCACATAGATGTCAACAAAAGTTCGCTTCGGCAATAAAATAGTTCAACTTCCAGGCACCTACTCTAGAATAGTAGCAGGACAGAATAATCCTCCTAGAGATTTAGATTATGGTAAGTTATTGATTATAGATAATCAAAACCTTAATGCGTCTCTTGCAAATAATGGCATGTTAGGCGGTGCTGGTATTGCTGGTACGCTTGTTTCAGGTAAGAATGCAGTTTACTCAGTAAAAGATATTCAAGCATTTAGAGACTTTGTTGGTGCTGGTTGGTGGTATAAAGCCGCTGAAGGATTGTTTAATCCCGATGGCAACAATAATGGTGTATCCGAAATATTCATAGTTAAACCCGCCACTACAACCCCTGCTTTATTATCATTCATTCCTACTGGAGGTGGAGCGGCTGGTGGTACATTCAAAGTCAAAACAAAAGATGAAGGTACAGCAGCTAACGGTAATCCTGATGAGACAAGAGCAACTTCTACAGTGACAGTAACTGCTGCTGGATCAACTGCTGATAAAATCACAATTAAAGTATCTGGAGTAACAGTAGCTGAATATACCAATGCTTCAAGTGATAGCATAGCAACTATGGTTGCAGGACTTGCTGCTAATATGACGTTATTGGGAATATGTTTAGTAGTATCTTCTACTTCTCCTGCATTAGCATTCAAAGCACCTGTTGGATATGGAGCAACAACAGTAACTCCTACAGTAACAGTAACAGGCGGTGCAACAGGTTCTGCAGTAGCATTTGCAGGTGGAGTAACAGCAACTAACCTTTTATCAGGTTATGCTTATAAGATTGAGACAGGTGTAGTTGATACAGCAAAATGGATTTTCAAGATTTGGAGAGGTAATTATAAAGGTTTATATTCAGACAATATTCCTTATGATGAAATCACTTCAGCTAATTCAAGACCTACATTAGTAGCACAGTCACCAGAGTTCAATAATGTTCAGACATTGATTGATTGGGCTTTGACTGACAGTACATTTGGTAAATTATTTGTATTGGATGCCACTTCTGCTAAGACAGGTGCAGGAACAGTTACTTCAGCTGACATAACAGCTAACACTGGTTATAGGGTTGCTTCTACAGGTACTGCAACTTATGATTCTATTGATGATGCATTAGACGCAATTAAAGACTTAAATTATAGTGCAATATTAACTACTTGTTCAACAGCTAACCCTTCAACTGATACTACTATTCTTAAGATAGTTGATCATATTGAAAACGAAGCTAAGTTCGACAAACATCTCTATATAGCAGGTGATGATAATGATGTTGATACTTCTGTTGGTTATGCTGAAACATTTGACTCAGAGAAAGTCATATTGGTTCATGGTGCTATTCAAAAAGTAAGCAGATTAGCTGCTAGTGGCTTTAGAGTTTGGGAACAGTTCTTTCATACAGCCTATAATGTAGGTAGGGTATTAGGATTAGCTCCACAAGTACCTTTGACATTCAAATCACTTGATATTGATGGTTTAGTATCTCCACTGAATGTTAAAGACCAAGAGAAAGCTGATGCAGCAGGTGTATTGGTAACAGTATTTGATGAGGACTTTGGTAAGTTCATCAACCTACACGATGTAAACACATTACAGGATAGTGATTTTGTATTAACAAATGCAGGTACTTCACACCTTATTCAGATAGAACGTATCAAAGCTCAGTTGAACAAGGAACTTATCATCAATGCTAAACTTGACCTGATGTCTGATCCTAACGGTGTCAATCGTTCTTCATTAACCGAAGAGGATGCTATTGAATGGACTAAAGGCTATTTAGGTCGTAAAATGGGAACCCTGATTGTAGCTTGGAGAAATGTTACTGCAACTACTTCTGGTGACTTCCTATTTGTAACTTATGAGGCATCTCCTAATACTGAGATTAAAGGTGTTTTCTTCACTGGTGGACTTTACATATAATCGTTTATAAAAAGACTTCAAATAACACAAAGATATGCCTGACGAAAAAACAATGACCGCAGCTAAAGCAATTATCAAAGTAAATGGTAAGGCTGTTGGCTTAATGAGTAACCTCAGAATAACAGAGAACAACCAATTGGGCTCAGTAATGGGACTAGGTAGATTAACTAAGGTTGAAGTACCTATTTTATCTATTACTTGCACATGGGCTTGTGACTTCTATATGATTGACCTTGTCAAGTCAGGTATTCCTGGTTTGGACAATAAAGCTGTACAATCACTTGATCAATATGTAGACAGCAAAGTACTTATCCCAAATGTGGTTGATATCGTTGTCTATAAGAAGGATGTCAAGACCATCACCAATGGTGTAGTAACTGCAACTAAAGGTAATGTATTGGCAGTTATCAGAGATGTATATCTTAATTCAACAGGTTGGAGTATCCAAGAAAATTCTATAACCATGATGCAACAGTCAGGGGAATATCTTACTCCAATATTTCAAGCAATTTAACAATCAATAATTTATAAACCTAAACAAGTAAAAGTGGAAAGTTTTAATTTCGTCATCAAAGGAAAATCTTATTCAACAAAACCATTAGTAGTTGGTAACGTGATTGATCTTTGGAGACTCAGATCAGCTCTGTCAGGTGGAACATATGGTCACCTATATCGTATGGCATTAGATGGTGCAGACCAAGCACTGGTTGCTATTGATATTGAAGCATTCGTTTCTATTTTCAGTCCTCCACAGTTATTGAAAGATCTAAAGGTAGAAAGTATTAGAGATTTAGGTATTGAAGACTACATGGAATTGAATGAGATTTATATCGAACAGATTAAACCTTGGCTGGATAAAGTTGAGGGCATGTTGAAGAAAAAAGAAGAGAAAACAGATAATGAATAATGTGGAATCCATTTCGAAAGAAGCAAGTAAAATCTGCTCCTATTATAATAAATGAGTTTGATGATGAATACATAAAAGACTTTGTATATAGATGGTCAGAAAATTTCCCGATAGACATTTGGTGGAGAACGAAGCATAAAGTTGCTTTTAATTCATCTGTTCATCGGGAAGTTTCGTTATTTGATATGAGGTTTGAGTATGAAGAAGATCAGTTATTTGATAGGCAAGACAAGAATTATAAACCAGACACTGGTGATTGGATAGACATTGGACCTTCTATTATGGAAGATGATACTTTGACTGAGGAACAAAAGATTAACAAATTCAAGAAGGAGTTTGAAAATTTAGATTTAGATAGATACGACGACTAATGGATTTAGATAAGAAAGTACGAATATCGGCAGATGCTAGTCAACTGGAAAGCACTTTTGATAGAATCAAGAGAGATGCTACTGAGTTGGCTTCTGGTATGATGCAGGATGCTGAGAAGAGAGTTAGTTCATCAAGAGAACTTATCAAGTCATTAAATGACGAGATAAAGTTGATGGAGAGACGTAATTCTCTTGATGTAGTTGAACGTAAGTCTGGGGCACAAGATAGGCTTGATCGTAATCCACATGATGTTAATGCCAAAAGAGAGCTAAATAATATTAGTATTGAAGAAAAAGAAGCTAAGATACAAAATGAATTATTAAAGGATATACTTGAAGAGCTTAAAGGTGGCAAGGCTAAAGAACTTGATGAAAAGGAAAGAACAGAGAAAGAAACAATTGCTAATAAAAGACATGATCAAAAAGTACAAGATATTGATATAAGAGAGCAGGATAGAAGAGCTGGTAATTTTAAGAGTGGAGTACGTGGTTATGGGATGTCTATTATTGGGGCAAGAAATGGTGTTGATGCAGGTTTAAATATTGCAGGAGAGACAGGTGGAATGATGGCATCTGCCGAGGGTGCTGTTGGCGCAACAGGGGTAGCATTACTTATTGCTGCAGCTATTGGTAAACAAATAGTTTCTGCTGCTACTCCATACCTACAGGGCAAAGGGGACATCTATGCAGTAACTGGACAAAGATTACCTACTAATATACCAAATTATAATCAATATGGATATAATGAGACACAATATTTAAATACTGTACCAGGATTATCTAAAGCAAGAAGGTCATCAGTTGGAATATATAAGTCTGCTGAAGATCAGATGAAGTTTAAAAGAGGTATGGGTCTGGATGAAAGCACCTATTCTGATTTTGATAGAATGGCTTTGCTTGAAGGAACTACAGGGGCAAGTCAGTTACAACAAAGTATAGCAGGGTTACGAAGTGGTGGTGTTGTAAGAGGAGGAGATATGTCTTCAGCATCTGAATATTTAGGGATAATTGCAAACTTAGGTAAGGAACAAGTATCAAGGCTTGCTCGTATTGATCAAGGTATGAATACTCGAGTTGTGGCTTCACTTGCGAGTATGAATGATTTTCTTCAAAGATCTCCAGAAGCATTATCTTCCTTAGTAAGTGGATTACAGAGTGGATTAACACATGCTTCTTCACCACAACAAGAATCTGTGACAATGGCAATATTATCTAAGATTCACCCTGAAATGAGTTTGTGGGATTTAAAGAAAGAAGAAGCAAGAGGGTTGACACCTGAGAGATTAAAAGGGGAAATGCAATGGGCAAAACAAGTTGGTGCTGGAAATAAGAATTCTGAGAGATGGAATCTTCAATCTAGATTTCCTGCATTGTCTGGACAACAAATAGATGAACTCATAGATGGTTCTCCTAAACTGATTAAATCTTTACAAGACAAGAGCTTAATGACAGGTAAAGGTGTAGATGTAGATATTAGGGGGCAGGAAGCAACAGGTGGAATGACTTCTGCAGGTGCTAAGTTTGGTCAATTTTGGATAGATTTTGTTAAAGCAGGTGAGAAGGCAATGGCAGCAGCTCACAAAAATTATTTAGCGGATCCAAATCCAATAGGTGGAAAACAGAGACAATCTGAAGAGAGAGCTTTAGATAAAGCAGCTGACTCTATGAATAGGGTGGCAGATTCTTTGAACAATGCAATAGGTAAACCAGATTCTAAGATCATAAAAAAGAAAAATCAGTAAATGAAAATTACAAAGGGCAGTAGAGTTCCATATCTATATGATAGTTCGCAAAACTATGTTATAGGAGACTTCTATCACAATGGAGGTGAAACCCCTATTGGTACTTATGAACTTGATGATAGGATAATGAGAGCTATTGTCGAGATATTTCATTTTTTTACATGCTCGAATAAAGTGATGATAATGTCTGCCTATAGATCTATTGAACACAATAAAGCAGTTGGTGGGTTAGATAAATCAGCTCATTTAAGGGGACAAGCAGTAGATTTTTATTTTCAGAAGAATAATAACTTTAGTAATACTGGTGCATTAGGTATTGTAAAAGATAATTTTGCAAAACAAGGAACACTATTCCGCATACTATTAAATTTAGGGATTGGGGAGATTGAATTTCATGAAACAACAATTCATATTGGTATAGTAAATCATGGGGGGTTAGTGTATGTAATAAATGAATATGCAAATACAAATCAAACTACAATTGCTAAAAAAGAACAGAAAGCTATAGCATTACTGCCAATTTCAAAGGACTATAATGAGTATTATTATCAAGATTCAAGTTTAAACACTATAAATAAACTATTTAGTGATAGTAACTCTATCATCTCAAGAACCCAGATTACACAGAAAGAGTTGCTTGAATACAAGAATAAAGATGGGGTTAGAAATTTAGATAGGATATGGGAATTATATACTGATACCCAGAAAAGTAAGTTTGCAGATGGATATAGCTTGTTAACGAATAATGATAAAAGAAAGTATAGGCCAACATATACTAATGTTGACTATGATATGCCAGTAGGAGCACTATTGTCTATTCCAAACAATAGGATAAATCTTGAAGTGTTTTTTGCTACAGGTAAAAATTTATTTATGGAGCAACAAGATTTAAAAGCCTTCATGGGAGATGAATTAAAGACTCTTATTAATGATCCCACCTTTATTCAAACTCAGAAACTTACTATTGTCAATAACCAGTATTCAGTCAACTATCTTTATATTGCATTTAGCGTTTGGATATATTTGAGAACTGAAGATAAGATATTGAATATCTCACCATTTGTTAAATCGGTAGATACTACTGTTGCAGATGGTGGTGGTACCTTCAACATATCATTAAATGAAATTAACAGTTTAGAAGATATAAGAAAGTATTCAGAGACTTACTACTCTTATATTCAGAAGACAGAGAGTGGTAAATATAATTTGTCTTTCTTTGAGAAGAACGTCCAACAAAATGATATAGTGTGGATAAGATTTGAGAGACTGGATATTGAAGGTAAAGTAAATATAGATAGTTCTGTTGATTTGTTCGTAGATAAGTCTTCTATTTCTAATACAGAAAAGTCAATTAAAGTGTATGATATGATAGGACTTGTAGATATAAGTTCAGAGGCATACTCTTCTTCCACAAATGAGCCTATATTTAATGTATCAGGTAGAGATTTTACAAAGTTGTTAATAGAAGATAGTAGTATATTTTTACCTTGGGCGTTAGTTAATGGTGCGCAAGATATGTTTTTAAATTTAGATGTACGCAATACAATATTTAAGAGAGTCAGTGCCGATAAGACTTATCAGACATTTTTTACTCAGGCATATAGGTCAATAAGGGATTCAATTGGATTTATTTTTAATCAATTAACTAATGTTGGGGTTTTACCAAAAGGGAATAATTTATTCGACTCCTATAAGAATTCATACGATATTTTTAAGAAGATAACAACAGATAGAACTAGTGAAGTATATGATATAAGTAATGTAAAGAAAGATGTCATTAATGAGTCTGAACAGAATGGAGTGTGGAAGATAATCAAAGCTATTGTTGATCATCAGATAGACGATAGAAGACTTAATAATGGAGAGTTGACAGCTCCTGAAGGTGCTATCATTGATTTAGTAATGAGAATGTGCCAAGAGCCATTTGTTGAATTTTGGGGTGATACCATTGGAGATCAATTTATATTTATGGCAAGACAACCTCCATTCACAAGAAAACAGATAGAAGACTATTTTCAAAGTAATAATTATATTACAGTAACAGCAGATAAAGTAACGGACTTTGATTTATCATGGGATGAGACTTACTATACTATGTATCAACTTGATATATTGAATGGATTAGTTGGAGTTGGTGATTTGATAAGTGCTTCTAATATGCCATTAGTTTATTTTGAAGAATATGCTAACTTGTTTGGTATGCACAAAAAAGTGGTTCCAGATAGTTATCTGACCTCTTCTGTATTGAGTGGTAGTAATAAGAATGAAAACTTGAATGTGTTTAGAATATCTTATGCCAATGATATGAAGTTTCTTATTGAAACCAATGCAATATTACCATTCACTAGAAAAGGTAGAATAGTTATTAGTGGTGGAGATAGGAGAATAAAAAAGGGGATGTGGATACTTTTTGAACCAACAAATGAGATATGTTATGTTAAATCAGTAACTAATTCAGTAAATGTGTCAGGAAATGATTTGAATAGAACTACAGTTTTGATAGTTGAAAGATGTATGCTTAAAGAATTTGTGCTTGGTGGTTCTGGAATAACAAATAAAACTAATGGCAAAGAGAACAATTACTTTGATATTGTGAATATAGATGTTATTTATGAGGGTTTGATAGTAGGGACAAAAGATACAGTCAAAGTAGATAATAAGACAGCTACAAATAAAAAGTTAATAAACACAGAGTTATTTGAATTCTTTTCAAAAAGACAACAATGGAAGTAGGAGATGGCATTTATAAAGATTCTGATCCAACACTCAGAAAGTCTATTAACACAGGATATATCATAATACCTGAGAATGTAGATAGAGTGCAGTTTATAAAACAATGTCTTAGAACTGAATTGTTCTCTATTTTAGTTGAAGGCGGTGGAGGTATAGCACATAATTGTTATATCACTAAATCTGCACTTAGGGATGTTGAATTCCCTATTGAAAATAATACCCTTGGCAGTTGTGTAACTTTCTTTACTGAACCATTTGGTGGTAAAGCTATTATAACAGGAGTAATATCAAAGGGTGAAGAAACTGGGTTAATTGAAGAGAGCACTATAGTATTTAAGAAGACTAAGAATGGAAACTATGCTTTATTATCAGTAGATGGTAATGGGCAGATAACAATTGATATAATAGGTACAGCACAACAGGGAAAACTCAATATTAATGTCAGGAATGATGACTACTCTGCTGAAGTTAACTTACATGTAAAAGGTAACATTAATATTTACACTGAAGGAAACATAGATATCAACACAGTTGGTGGAGATATTACAATGACAACAGATCAGACAATAAGTATGATGAATGGTGACAATTCAGTGGTAGTTGATAAGACAGGTATTTCAATAGATTCAGGTAAAAAGGACATTCTGATATATAACGAGGATAGCAGTATAGGTATAACTGACTCAGGTATAGAACTTGATTCAAGCCAACCTATATTGATAAATGGTCAGAAGAATGTCCTCTATTCAAAAGTGCCAGATGCTACAGAGATATTAGATGTAAGCGAGATAGGAGTTTCAACAAAAGTAAAAGTAGGGTAAGATGAATCAAAAGATAAAGTTTCAGAAAGATTTAAAAGCTAAATTAGGTGTTACTATGACTCCTAATATGGGTGTAAAAGAGATTCTGAGTGCGTTTAACAGACTTTCTTCTCCAGCCTTGAATAACCTACCGAGTAATATACAATCTATCGTTACAACTGCTAAAATCGCCTTGCAAACAGCTGAAACAGCAAGAACTGCATATGCTACTGCAAAAAAGACATATGTAACTTGTCAAGCAGCAATTGAAACAGCTGCAGCAGTAACAGCAGGACAATTACAACAACCAGCTTTGAAGGCGGGAGCAATGATAGCAAAGGTAGCAGAGGTGAAGCAAGACGACATTATTTATGGCTTGGGTAATAAACTACTGGACTCTTTAAGTTAATTTTAAAAGTAAAGAAAATTTAATTAATTTTATAACATGATTACTGATCAAATTTTCGGGGCAGCATCAAAGATTCTTTCACAAGTTGGGAAAGATGCTTTACACAATCAATATCCACGGGATTTTGAGGTGTATATGTGTGCTCTGGAATTAGTTGGTTATGATAATCACACTGTTGATTATTTCTCATTCCCTATTATGCCAAAGTCTATAACTAAGACTGAAGCAGAAGCTACCACAATACAAACTTCTTTCTCAGGGATAACAGTATTTAATAAATCAGGATTTATCCCAAAAGAACTTAATATACAAGGAGATTTTGGGAGATCACTTAAACTCACTTCATTTGAACAGGATGCCTTCTCAAAAGGATATGCATATTCAATGGACATGGGATATTATACTGCGGATGATGTCAACTCAGGAAAGTCAAATAAGGTTAAAGAGTTTCCATTTGGAATAAAGACAGGATATGGGTGTAGTAAGGTGTTGCAGTCAATTATAGATAAAGCAAAAGCACACGATCCTTCAGGGCAGACATACAAGCTGTTTTTTTATAATCCAGCACTTGGTGAATCCTATTTAGTAGTGCCTTCAAAGAATCCTTTGACTTGGTCACAGAATGAATCCACCAACATGATATGGCAATATACTTTGAATCTTATTGCAATAGCTAATATGTCGGATGTAGGTGGTTTATATAAAAACAATAAGAAGTCTTTACAATACAGTTTTGGTTTAGATAAGGTGGTAAGAAGTCTCACTTCAATGAAAAACATATACTAATGACTATTATAGAAAAGTTCACCAAAGTAACAAATTATGATCTGCAGAAATTCTTTGCAGACTATAATACTTTTCTGAGCAATGATATAAGTTCATTGGTATCATATTTTAAGGGTGGATCAAGTCTTAATAAGACAGCATTTTCAGAGCTTGTTAGATTAACTTCCGAATCAAATAAGATAGAACACATCATATCTATATTCAACACTGGACTCTCTGCTACTACAGAATTTTGGGACTTGATTGATAACTTATCAGAAGTAAAGACAAGACTTGAGACAACTATCAACTTAGCCAAGTGGACGCGTTCATCTTATGTTTATGGCTATGATGGACAGTCAAAGTTCAAATACATATTGAAGCAGAATCAGACCTTTGAGAACTTATCCAAGGAGCTTGGTAATGCTGATCCTAATCAAGATTGGATTGATCTGGCAGTAGCAAATGGTGTGATGGAACTAGATTATACTAGAGCAGGTGGGAATGTGTTAGACCTAAGTAAAACCGATAATACGCTATATAATATCACCACTGTTGTTGATGTGATGGTAGGAGATAATATTCTTGGTAAAGACATGCAAAGGAAAGTAGAGATATTGGATGATGACTTTGTATCACTCACTACTCAAGACACCATGGAGCAGTCAGCAGAGATTTGTTTAGGGGTGACTCAAGGCAGTGTTCCAGAATATCAGAGTCTTGGCTACCCTAAAGATTTAGTTGGCTCAAATATAAATGCATTGAGATTCAGTTCACTTATGAGAGATGTTCAGAATAATTTTAAGACTGATGATTCTTTTGCAAGTGTAGAAATGATAGATAACCAAGTTGATCAAGATGCAGCATTCTATACATTTCAGATAACTTCTCGATTAAACAATCAGATAAATAAAACTTTATAATGGTAGACAAGTTATTAACCAATGTACTCCCTATTCCAGACTTAAAGGAGATCTATATAGAGACACTGTTAAATCACACAAGCAAGATCTCAAAGATATCAGATCTGTCTGTGGTGAACGCACATGCATTCGGTGTCTCTAAAATATTTCAAAAGAATTTAAAGGATGTGGCAATTTTGGAGTCACAGGTATTTCCAGAATTGAGTTCAGGAACATATTTGGATAATGCTGCCAAACTTGTAGGATCAATACAGAGACTATCGGCATCAGGGTCATCTACATTTGTTTTAGTAATAGCTGAACCAGCCACAGTATATGTCCCAGGAGAATCAAGTTTCACTTCAAATCAAGGTGTAGCATTCAGTATAACAGAGTTAATCGTAGTTGGAATTAATGGTTATGCTTATATCCCAGTAAGAAGCTATTCGGTTGGTGTTAATACAAATGTAAATGCTCTGACAATAAATAGTATCACTTCACCTCCTATTGGCCATATAAGCTGTACTAACGAGTATTCTGCTACGGGAGGGCGAGATGCAGAGAATGATGAAGACTTTAAATTAAGAATCTCAACTTTTAGTCAATTTGCTGCTAAGAGCAATTTTGATAATATGATTGATAATCTGAGAACTTTAGATGCCGACATATTAGATATAAAGAGAGCAGGATATACTGAAGACGGGCAGATAAAACTGAATATAGTTACTTGTAATGGTAAGTCATTCACTGTCGATGAATTAAATGCATTTGAGAATCAGTTAAGTTCTTTTATGTCACTATCAGATGTAGATGAACAATCAGGGGTGCTAGGTGTGAAACTCGGTAATATTGAGTGGCATTCTGTAGGTGGAACAGGTGGTGTTGATTTTAGAATTGATCTTCAGTCTGGTTACTCAGAGACAGATGTAAGAAAAGCCATACAAGTACAGATGACTAAGTACTTTGATTTTAGATTCTGGACAAAGACAAAAATAGAGTGGGATGACCTGTTACAAATAGTCAAGAGTATTGCAGGAGTCAAATATGTGCCAGATGAATACTTCCTACCACATGTCGATACAAGTGTAGCTACAACTAAACTGCCAAGAGTGATTAAATTCATAATGAGAGACATGTTAGGCAATATATTGTATGATAACAATAGTGCAATTTTACCTATTTATTACAACGTGTAATGGAAGACATTCAAAAATCAATTCAAGACAGTTTCGATCTACAGAAAGAGTGGATTGAAAAATCTATTGAAGGAGTTGTTGGTGAAATCAGATTCTGGGGTGGTGAGAGATATCAGAAACAATCTGATAAATCTTGGAAGAGAATAAGTTTAAAAGATACTTTCGTTGAAATAGATAATTTGACTGAAGGCAACTCAACACTTAGATGGTTATTTTATAATATGTCAATGTTTGATCAAACTTCAATACCATTCAAAAACAAAAAATTTATTTACAAGTCAATTTATCCATTAAAATCAAAATATAAGATAAAGGGAGATAAATATTGGTTAATTGACTTGAATGATAACACTAAATATGCTGGGGCAAATAGTAATACTATGGAACTTAATCCATATTATTTTATAGATCTTGATGCATTTGAAGTATTGATAGATAAAGATATTAGAGATAATCATCATCCTAAAGTCAAAAATAAAATTCAATCGCTTATATATCATGAGTTTTCTCATTCTTTAACACAATCTGATATAAAGTTTAAAAGTGGTTCATTTAATGAACTATCTACTATTTACAATGAATACGTAAGCGAAGTTGTGAGTGCTAGAAATAAAATTAAAGATGAGATAATCACTCTATCAAATACTATTACAACTTTGAGTTCAGGTACAGAAAGAGATACTTTAATCAGTGGTCTTAGAGTACTAAGTAGTGAACTTACAGAACTAACAATAAATAATAATCAATTTGTTTCTGAATACGCAGAACAAGATGTAGATGAGTTTACATCGGAATGTTTTGCAATGACAGCAGATTCAGATTGTAAGAATAAATATGCTTTGAAAGTTAAACAAGTAATCAATAAATACTATAAGAAATAATGTTTAGATCTCCAGATTGTTACGATTGTAAATATAAAATATGTCTTCATGGGATTCATATTTGTGAAGCTTTTTTTAATGGTATTCCTAATGAAATATTTTTTAAGGGAGTGAAACATGATAAAAAGATGTTTGATCAAACTAATGATCTTATTTTTGAATTAGAAGAAAAACCTGCTATCTCTGATGATAAAACGATATAACAAGACATCTTTGTCTGACTTCTTTAAGTACAATGACCCACAGATAGCTGCGTGGGCAGATAATGTATATGAGAAGATTAGACAATCAGGTGAATTGGCTAATTATATAGAAAGAGAGAAGGCAAGTAGGGAACATTTCACTGTGGTGGATGGAACAACTAATCCTCCTATTGAAGTGGTAGATGATAGATTCACTTTTGGTCAAGCATATTCGGGAGATTTACTTACTATAGATAATAGTTTGAGAGAGAATATTGGCAGAATATATGATATAGAATTTGAACTCCTATTCAACGAGATAAGTTTTATTGATATATTTCTGATGGATAGTAATATAGTCATTCATAATACTCCGTCTATTGTCATACATGGATTGACCTTTAGCGGATTCACTGCTTTCAATACAGGTCAGATTTATCAGATAAGAATATCAAGAGTAAACAATACAGTAAGTCTTTATATTGACAAAGTATTGATTGGGACAAGTCTTTTAAGTTCAGACATTGATACAGAATTCACTGTTTTATATAGTTCAGATCAAGGAGCACTACCAGACAACTTCACATTATCAGTAAACTCATTGACGCCTAATAGTGGGGTTACTATAACTACTTCTAATCTCGACATAAACGGAGACTCAGACGGCAATACTCAATTCAATAGGATATATGCACATGGAACAGCTGTAACGTTCACAGCGCCTCTAACTACGCCAGATAACAACTTCAAACGTTGGATACTTGATGGGATAAATCAGCCACAGGGACTGAGAACAATGACTGTAATTATGAACGCAAATCATACTATTACAGCATTATTCGTCATACCAACTCTATTTTATAATGCTGAGAGAAGTCAGACATTCACAAGAAACAATTGTATTGGGGGATTAATAGGTAGCGACGTACCATATGTAGTAGCGGCTGGTTCGTATTCATCTTTGATAAGCCAAGCAGATGCCGATGCTCAGGCTGCAGCAGATATCGCTTCTAACGGTCAGACTTATGCCAATGATAATGGTACTTGCTCAGTGGTTTATTGGAATGTAGAAGAATCACAAGCTTTCACAAGAAATGATTGTGAGATAGGTTATTCTGGTTCATCAGAGACATATGTAGTAGCGGCACACACCTATTCATCATTTATAAGTCAGATAGACGCCAATAATCAAGCACTTGCTGAAATAGCTGTTAACGGTCAAATTTATGCAAATGTACACGGCACTTGTGGTATCTATTTCAATGTAGAAGTCTCAAACGAATATACGAGAGACGATTGTGGATCTGGTTACGTAGGTTCAACAGAATTATATACTGTATCTGCGGGAACATATAGCTCAGCAATAAGTCAAGTTGATGCAGATAGTAAAGCAACTGCTGATATGGCAGTCAATGGTCAGAACTACGCCAATACAAACGGAACTTGTACGGTGATGGTGATAGGCTTAGTCAATTGGTCGTTTGCAGCAGGGATGTCAACTCCAGATAAATATCTGAAAGTCTGGATTAATGGAAATCCTGTTGTAAATGTTACAGAGACCGCTTCAAGTAATTTCCATCTATATGAAGGAGATATTGTAATCGTTGAAGCTAAATCAGCTAGTAGTGGAGATTTTTATGGTGAAAGCGTAGATTTAGTAATAACTGGAAGCGGAACATTTGTTAACTATAGCGAATCAATAGATGGTTTTAATCAAATACTAACGCATACATTTACTTGGACAACCGCTAATGGCACCATAACAATATTAAGTAGAATACCAACAGTTTTAGAATAACAATATGTCAACATATATAGCTAACATAAAAGTAACAAGTCAAGATGTCATCAAGAACTGGTGGAAGCTCAACTATGTCAATATAGGTGATAAATTCACTGATGTTGGAGAGGGAGATGTTGACTTCTACACCTATTGGTATTCTATCTGTTATTATGCAGCAATGCTCAATGCCTACAAACAGATATTCAGAGATGTAAGTGAATATCAAGAGATGATGCGAAGGTTCTTGCAGTCAAGAGATATCGCTTTCATTAATGATTCCGCATTAGATACTCTTGCTTATCTATATGATAATTGGGTTGAGGAAATACAGAAGAGAGGGACGATAAAGGTAAATGACTTCAAAGGACAGTCTGAAGAGAATGGATTAACTGATTATACTGATGCTGGAGTAATTGCTGATGATACTTTCAATAATGAAGGAATAGGCCTATTTGTTGGTAGTAATAGTTTGGAGGGATTACTCTTGACAGGGATTGGCTTAGGAGAGTATCACTCAATACAATTTGATACTTTACTTTCAGATCCAAATGACGCACAGATAGCAATAAATGGCACCTTGCTCAATGGTTTAAACACCGGGATAACTATTCTAAACAATAATACTCCTACAAATGGCATAGCTTCATACAATATCATTTATAAGTGCAATAGTATAAGTACGGCCTTCACTCTAAATTTAGATGTGAGAATATTAAACACTATTAAGTTTGTACGTAACTCAGATAAGATCTCATTATACGTCAATGGTTCATTCATCGAATCTAAGATAGCAGCTTTCACGGTCTTCTCACCGTTCGATGCAGCATATCTATTTTTAGGTGTTCTACCTATTATAGCAAATATTGAGGTGGTACAGAAAGATATTGATTTCAATAACATCGCCACTACTACTTGGAAGTGTAATGAGGGTTCTGGATTCACATTAGAGAGTAATCACTCGCCCGTGAACTCAGCAGTGTTGAATATTGCTAATGATATAGACTGGGAGACGCTCTGGGTGAGAGATGGCAGACTGCAGAATACTAATTACATAGGCATAGATGGAGAATTAAAAAGGATATTGAATTATAGTTTTGGTGAATGCCTGAATGAACTTATCTCAACCTCTGAGATGGGATTGGTGCTAGATGTTAGTTCACCTATCTCAGAAGAAGCAAGTTGCTGGAATCTCAATAAAATGTATGGCAAAGGATCGGTTGATAGATTGAGTAAATTTCCTTTGATATTTTCTGCAGCTATTAAACCTTACATTGAGAATGACAGAATCAAATATGCTATCCCAGATTCTAATACAGACTTCTGGGGAATAAATGCTCAATTAGTGACCCCTTCAGATTGGAAGACACTTGCGAGCATGAAGCCACTCGGAGCAATACCATTTATGCCAATACCTGTAGCTTCAGGATTGGATGAGATAGAGGGATATGAGATAAGTTTTGTTATACAATCGAGTGAGAATATAAATATCAAGTTTGGACTACTGCCGTATGACTCGGAATATGTGCTGATGACAAACACCATGAAGGGCACCTCAGCAAGTCTGTTCAACAATATGTTTTTAGACGAGACTAATTTCAGTTTGTGCAAGAATAGAGATCTTTGGATCAGAGGAGTCTACACTTTGACACACGATGTCAACGTAAGCCAGAAGCTCAATATCAATTTTGGGACTAATCTATATAATATACTTGTCACGGATGATGTCAAATTCCTGCTACCTATTATAGCATTCGCAGGAGTTAGTTTAGAGACATTTGACGAAACATTTGATCAGACATTTGATCAAGTACTGCACACAACGGTAGTTCAAATAAAAGACTTAGTATTTAGACCATTATCATTGAACACAAGTAAGGGAGTAGTTCAGAATAAGAATAAGATGATAAGCTTTATAAAGAATAATTCAGGGCAATCACAAGATTCGATAAGTAAGTTCATCAATGAGAAGTTGATACCATATAACTGCACAAACAATATTAAATATTTATAATATGACACCAAATTTCAATGGCAAACAAATAATCTCAAAGGAAGAGCTGACAGCTTGGGATGAATCTCTACGAGAACTCCTCGGGAACGTATTGTTTTATAATCGCAATACAGCTCAAGTTGGCGGTATACTTGATGCATATGACACTGATACACTTACATATATAAATGATTTCTTTAGTGTGAGTGTAGGATCCATACCAAGTAGTGGTTTCAATACTCTGAAGATAGGTATTGGGAGAGGGGTTTTAGATGTCAAGAATACTACAACCGAAGAGATATCTGGGTTAGTCACAAATAATAATTCGCTAAAGAATTCGCTTGTCTCATTATTCAAATGGGCAGAGACTGACAATATAGTCATTGATGGAATATCTGGATATACTTCTGGTAATGTCATTTATTTTGGATTCATACCAGTTTGGAATCCACTTGAAGCTGGTTTATGCTCTATCACTTCAGCTAATCAAGTTAGCATCTCAGGAGGTGATTTCGATAAGGTAAGAGGACAGTCAACTAAGAACCCTACTAAAGTGCGCTTCTATCAAGAGAATGGTTCTCCCGCAAGTAATGATGATATATACGAGGTGATATCAGTTGATCATACTGCAAATACTTTGATTATCTCAGGCGCAGTCAATACAGAAGGCAATTTGAAGATGATGATAGTGGGATCATATGATCTATCAGCACAAGGCAGTTTGACTGATGTTTTTGCATATGTAAAGGCAGAGGGCAAACTTACATTCTCAGCAACAGCAAGTGATATCACTGGAGTAGGTGGTTTTATAATTGGCAGTCTTACTTTTGGTTCAGCAGGAGCATTCACTATAAATGATTTACGTTCGGCAAATTTGTTCCAGTTCGCATACTCGCCTGACATTGTCTATAAGAGCCTTGACCAGACTATAACTGGACAGAAGACCTTTACTACCAAGAGTCCAGAATTTGGAATACCCGTTGTAGATATACCTAATACAGCTACTTTTGCTTCACCATTACTTTTAAATACAGTTAGTGGTAATCTGAAGACAATCACAATACCTACAACAGAGGGAAGTGTGTTTATGATTAAAGCAAATAGTATTAGTAATTTGAATATCTTAAAGTATATCAAATTCGCAGGGACACTTGAGGCAGGTAAACGTTTCTACTTATTGATAGACCCAACAGGTTCTGACCTTATTATAGAGGCAAGCACTGACCAGTATGGCATTCTTAGTTATGATAATTTTGGTGCTCTCTCAGGACTGACAATAACGAGAGGTAATACATTAGAATTTTGGGCAGATTCTAATTTAATTTGGCATTTACACAATGTGGTGTCACAGGCATTCTCAACGATATCTTTAGCAAAGGGATCATTCTTAGCTAGTGGAGCTGAGCATATAACAGACCCTGCTATAGCAACAGTTATTACTATACCAATTGGTTCAACGCTTCCTACAATTAGTTATCAAGTATTTTTAACAGTAGTATCGAGATCATTAAGTGGTGGTAGCCCAAATCCCGGCAATGATGATCTCGTTGCCCATGGAGTAAAGAATACATTGACATATACTTCTTTTGGAGTTTCATTTTTGGAATTCACTTCTAATGTTCAAGATGTAGACTTAGAATGGATAATTTTTGCTAAATAATAAGATATGAGATTATATTATACAGTTGCTTCGGCACCAGAAGATATACAGACCAAGACTAATCTGAGTCTTGGTGGCTATAAATCAGTCAATCCAGTGCAGAATGCTGCCATTGGGAATATGTTCGGAGATATATCCATGTATACGGTTAAGAACTCTAATGGCAATAGGTATATAGGACTAATACTCAAGAATGAGGGTTTATATGATGCCACAGATATTCTTGTATGGTTCGTGTATCCTACAGGCTGCTCTTCAAAGTTGAGTATAGCCGCAGTTGACCTCATCGCAGATGCAGAGAGCAATAAGTTCATGGAGCATATTCCAACAACAGAGAGCAAGCCATTATATGCAACATTTTCAGAAGCAGATGGGGAGAGCGATCAGGTCAATATTGGAGACTTAGATAAATTAGCTTTGCTTGGTATATGGATTGAGAGAGAACTTTTGTTAGATGATATTAAAGCTGAGCAGAATGCTATCTACACAGTTAACCCTAATGACCCCTATCGCTACAACGAAGTAGTGCTGGGGAAAGAAGACTTGATCGAGATTCATATTAGTTGGACAGACGTCACTCCTTAATTATAATCATTTTAAATTAAGCCAATTATTTTTTCGTATTACTATTTATATTAATTTTATGCCGTGTTAAGGAAATATAAGATTTATATTTCTGAATAAGTAACAAGAGAAGAAGATGAATGAAATTAATTGGGAAGATGAATTAAAGAAAGTCAGTAGATATGATGAATATATGAAAATAATGCATAAACCAACTCCACCAATAAGGTGCGCTGTTATAGTTGATTCAACAAAAGAAAGATGTCCTGAAGTTGGTGTTCACGATATGGGAGATGGTGATTATTTATGTGACAAATGTTTCAGGGCATGGAATATCAGACATAAGAAAAGTAAAGAAGGTGAAATAAAGTATATTAAATTTTAAATGAAGGAACTTCTATTCGATATATTCAATCAAATTTATTTAAGAGTTTATGGTTCAGAATACACCTTTATAAACAAGAAGGTTCTGAAGTGTGTAGATGAGTTTCTTAAGAAAATACCAGAGGGAGCAGGTGAAGAGTGGTTGATGGACTATATGATATTCCAGTTCTCTTGGTACTCTACAATGAAGATGAGATTCGAAAGAGTATATGCTACTTGGATATTTGGACCTGCTGCATTACAACGATGGAATGAGAGAACAGAAGAACAATCCTATTTTGCTGGTAAGTATAAAGCTAATTTAGGCATTAAGAAAGAGTTTGAAAAGATTGAGATGAATGAATATGAAGAAACAGAGAGAGGAAGATTCGATGATATGAGCAGACAACTTATACATTGTAATGATCTCTCACTATTCTGGGAGAAAGCTGAAACGTGTAAAGAATGTGAATTATTTGAAATATGTAAAATAAGTTGATATGAGTATGAAAAAGTATTTAATGATGGCTATGGGAATGGCTATGATTACTTCGGGTGGACAGAACAACAGTGGAGTATATTCTGAAGAATTAACCGATGAAGAGAAAGAAGAGAAACGAATCAAACTTTTAAAATCTAAAGGGATGAAACAGTTTTGGATTGAAGATACTGAAATCTGGGCAAGAGATGAAAAGAATGCTATTCGTAAATTTAATAATTTAAGGCACGAAATATGAAACACATCAAAAATGTATTATTAATTTGTGGTATAATAGCCTTTGTATTCTTTATGTGGCTATATGATAAGAGTAACAGGGCAACAGTCATTTATCAGGACTCAGTAGCAACACGATTGGATTCTATAAGGATCAATGATTCAATTATAAACAGACAAGATTCAATCGATTTACTGGAACCAGATTCATTAAATAAACCAAAAGGAAGATGAAAAAATTATTAATTGGACTTTCAATAATGACTTTGCTTTTTGTTGCCGTTTGGTATGGGTTTGCAGGTCTTGGTTATATAGGAATGAAGATTTTGCCAAAATTTCTTATAATGGATTTTCCATATTCAAATTACACAACAAATTGTTTTATGAATGGAATATTACCATTCTTAGGTCTATGTATAATTATTTTATTATTAATGGTATGCTATCAAATTGGAAGTGCAATTATAAAATATAAAACCAAATGAAAACATTGAAATTATTAATTGGTATTGCAATAGTATTAATTGTTTGCTATCTGTCATTTTTAAGCATAAGAAATGACATTCGTGAGAACAAAATTGGTGTACAAAAAGATAAAACTATTGATAGTTGCTTTTTAAAAATGGACGCTATAAATAAAGAAGCAGATATCTATAATGACTCTATTTCATATTGGTCTAACAGATTGAAAGCAAGTTCTTATGCAAATAAGGAATATAAAAAGTATTTAGTCTTTAGAGATAGAAACGACGCACATCAAAAAATTAACAACAAAGAGTTTTGGGAACTTCAATCAATTTTTACAAAAGCAAACAAATGAAAACACTAACATTTTTATTACTGATAATGTCCTTAGTTGGATATGGTCAAAATAAATTACAGGTATTGGATAATAATACGCTTTATACAAAATCTGGTGAACCCTATTATAAGTGTCCCGTTTGTAAGATTGGGATAATGACAAAAATGGCACAGTATAAAGATAACCCATACATACACGCATTCCAGTGTGGAAAATGTGGCAATATGGCAGATGAAAAAATGTTAGTGTATAAAGCAAAGAAACCTGTTATTAAAACAAAACAACCAAACCGATTTGACAAAGAATTTAAGAAGGCAGATTCGACATTTGATATTGCAACCCCAAAACATTTATCTGATTTTACTATCAGTAGAACAAATTATGATAATAATTATCCTTCTATTGGTTCTTATAATTCAGATGTTAATACAGCAAAAGTAACCATTGAATCAAACGGTAAATTTACAATTAACCTTGATGGATTTAAAGTTACAGATACGATTTGGATAACAGCAGGAAAGCGAAAAGTGGGAATACCGGCATTTAAGTTTTTGGAATATTTTAAAGATGAACCAACTGTGATATGGAGTAATGGAAGTTTATTTAATCATATAACTCCTACAGATGGTCGGACATTAGAATATAAAATAGTTACTGAACTACCAATTAAATAATTATGGCTTGTCAATGTGGTTCAGAATATATAGTGAATAAGAAGTATAATTGTTGTCAAAGCTGCAATTTTTTACGAATTCATGGAAAAACGGAGTTTGAGGTATCTATAACGAAGGCAAAGCAAAAGATGAAGGATAATATCAATAAAGAAAGATCTATTGTTACACCTAAGAAAAAACGTGTTGATCATAGTAAATCTGATGCTACAAAGCTGAAAAGGCAGGAAGTGGTGAGAAAAGACAGAGAGACATATGAAGAAGTCTGGTTGAACAAGCCTAATGAATGTGAGAACTGCGGCAGTCCACTTCCATCTTTCTTTCTTGATGAAGAGGATAATATAAATGCTATCTGGCAGTATAGCCATATTTTGGGGAAGGGGAACTGCCCTGAGTTTAGACATAAGGTTGAAAATTTCAATCGATTATGTTTTAAATGTCATGGATTATGGGAGTTCGCACCTATTGAAGAAAAGAAAAAGATGAAGATATATGAACCAAATCAAATAATTATTCAACAACTATATGATGAAAGGAACGGACTATGAGAGAACATTTATTTAGAGGTAAAATATTTGCAAGCAATTTTTGGATTTCTGGATATTTTTATAAAATAAATGATTTACGCTATCTCAGATGGGGTGAAAGATCTCATCAGGTTATACCAGAATCAGTTTGTGAATTCACTGGTAAGTATCTCAAGAAGAAACAGAAGCTATTTGAAAATGACATAGTTTTTGATGAAATAGAAGAGGATGAAGGTGATAGAAGAATCTACTATGTTTGTAAGTATGTAGAAGCATGGGGCAAGTATGTATTCCTAACACAAGGAGATTTATATTGCTTAGAAGTTGGTGACCTTAGTAATGAACCAGAACTAGGTATAGACGACTCAGAAATGCTGCATTATGCAGGGACATATTTTGACAACCCAGAATTATTAGAAAATGGCCAACAAAATTGAAATGAATTCGGCGTATGAATTTTTATCATATTTTACGTTGATAAGCACAGAAAAGAAGCGTAAATATTGGGATGATCTAATGCGTGCTGAATACTATAAGATGGATAATGATCAGGTTGATTTAATGGTGTTTTATGGGATTTATGATAAGTTTGATAAACAAGTCAATTTATTGAGACAAATTAATCTGAATTAAGAAAATAATAGAGGATATGAAGCAACATCTTAAAGAAGCTATTAAAAAATATAACAGAGAGGATAACAACAAACTCATCCACCCTATATCAGAGATAGACGGTCAAATAATAACTGAGATACTAGAGCTATTCAAGAAGATGAACTTTATAGCAGCTATTGACATAGTAGACAAGTGGAAGATGCAATCAGACGATGATACAGCATTGGCGTTATTGGATCTTAACACCATCATAGCAAGAGAACAAGGAGACAATCCAGAGCAAGGAGATAAGGTAGTAAAGACTCCACCTATACCTGATAGGTTTGTACTGGCATTAGGGAGAAGACTTGACATGTGGTATGTATTGACCTACGACTGCATCGATTATATAGTGGGAGAAGAAATAAAATATTGTATCAAGCTCAACCCTACACCAGAGAATGTGAAACAAGTACCTATGTACAGCAATGAGCTGCTTATTTTTAAAAATGAAGAAGATAGAGAGGAAATACTTGAGATAATGGATAGTTGGATGGAAACACATAGGGGTAAGTTCATAGGATAATTTCGAAAGTAAAATAAAAAGATGAAAGAATGTTTCTAAAGCAAAACATGACACTACGAGTGTTCGTAAATTTTCTAAATAAAAATAAGGTGAAGAAGACAGGTAAACCATTCACTTCATCCGACGCACAAGCCTATTGTAGGAGAGGACACATACCCTTCTATTTGGGTGGTAATACGGTGACAGAGAACAGAAAGATTGAGGGATTAATTTTATATAATATTGAACAATGATAAAGGCAAGTGAATTACGAATTGGTAACTATGTATTTGACGACAAGGGATCAATACAAACCATTGAAGGAATAAGTAGAAAAGGGTCAATACATGAAGAGATAAGACTACTCTACTTTCATGGAGTTAAAGAACCAGACTTTGATAGAGCTTGTAACTCTATTCCATTAAATGAAGAATTAGTTCTAAAATTAGGTTTTATTGAAATCCCTGATGGATATTGGACAGGGAGAGGAGATAAATCATTTAGGGCTTTTCAATTAGATGGTTTTAATCTAGTTTTAAATGATGAAGATAATTGTTTTTATACATGGAGCTATTGTGAAGATGAATGGTATTCTGAACTAGATATAAAAGTAGAGAGTGTGCATGATTTACAAAATACACACCATTCAAAATATAAGGAAGAAATTAAAATACAACTATAAATTATGGATTCACCTTACAAGAATTGGATTTCTATTGACACAGAAACCGGAGGTTTGCCGAATGGTAAAGATAAAAAAGCCTTCTTGGATATAGCATTAACGGAAATTGCGATGGTCTCTATTAATCAGAATTTAGAGATAGAAGACAAAGCATCATGGTTAGTCAAACCATATAAAGAAGGTTTGATTTATGACAAAGGGGCAGAAATAGCTTCAGGGATTTCGAAGCAGATGGTAGAGGAACAAGGTTATGATTTATCAATAGTTCTTAAAGGGATGATTGATTTCTTTAAGAAGAATAAGGTGGGAGGGAAATTACCTGTAGCATTTGGCCATAATTTTTGCAAATTTGACATGCCATTCATCATAAACATGTTTGAGTATTGTAAGGAAGATCTTGGGAAGTACATCCAACCAGAAGTAGAAGATACTCTGAAGTGGGGAAGGATGTGCTGGACTGAGAGCAATAATTTCAAGTTGGGAACCTGCTGTGAGAATGCAGGAATCACTTTAATGGACGCCCATCGTGCTGGCAGTGACACGCTAGCTACTGCAGAATTGATGATTTATTTTCAAAAAAGATTACGAGGCGAAGGGCAAGTAACTATATCAGAATCAACTACTACAACTAAAACATTCAGAGAACAATTCCAACTATGAGCAAAGTAATAGATTTAGAGTCTAAGAATGTACCTCTCTCCAAACAACAAATTCTGAACGTTTATAAATACACTGGTGAGATCATTAACAACCTATCAGACAAGGCACTACAAGAACTGATGGATGGTTATAGTAATGATTTGGACAAGTTGTTGAATGAAATGACTATCCAAGTAAGCAGTGTAATTAACTATAATTCAGCTACTTTAGAGAGTGAAAAGCTTGATTATCTTGAGTATCTGGAGAAGGCCATAGATGAGAATTTGAAGATAATGAACTTCTCATATTTCTGCACTACAGTGTTGACAAATTTCGTGATGCATACGCGTAACATCGAGTGGGCTAACTTAGTAGAGCTCTACCCCTGGTCAGCTTATTTATGTCAACGAGGGAGTGGGAAGAGTTTTCAGTTCTGTTACGCACTACCACTGTTTAAACTTTACGGGTATAAGAGACCACACCCACTGATAGCAGAAACAAAAGTTGAGCATTTAAGAAAAGAAACATGTATAATTACTAACACCTCTATTTTAGGTGGTTTACATGTGGCTAAGATTGTGGAGGAGATAAATCTAAATGATATACTATCCTATAAGTTGAACCCAAATGGGAAAGCTAATCTAGGGAAGGAATCAATAACAACAGAAACAGGGTCAATATTACACAGACGGTCAAAAGATTCCGCGCTCCGTGGCTTACATGTGGGTACAGCAATAACGGATGACTTTCTTGATAAGTCAAGTTTATATTCAAGAGAACAGCGTGAGAAGGTATTAGAAGTTTTCAATGCCGAAATTTGTAATATTGTCGATCAAGGTGGATCAAATATTGTCAGTGGTACACCATTTCACCAACAGGACTTATATTCATCGTTAAGAGATGGTAAATTATTTAAAGTATTCTCTTACCCTGGTATCATGCCTAATATGGAGTTACTTGCACCAGATAGATTTTCTTTTGACTATTTAATGGATCTAAAGAAGTCTTTAGGTTCTATAGTATTTGCAAGAGAAATTCTTGTGTCTCCTATTTCAGACTCTTCAACACTCTTCCCCTATGAGTATTTAATGCGAAGTACAATAGGAATGGAGAATATTAGATATGTAGAAAATATTGAGTCTTTTCCAATAAAAATGGAGAGAATAGCAGTAGGTTGTGATTTTGCAATATCAGGGGCAATAGGTGCTGACTCCTCAGTATTCTCAGTATTAGGCAGAGATAAGAATAAGAATATTTATCTTCTCTCCTACTGGCGGGCTAAAGGCGCATCACATAATGAACAAGTGTCGCAGATTGTTTCTATTAATGATAGATTTAAACCTAATGTTATAGTAATGGAGTCAAATGGCTTCCAGAAGATTCTCGCGGACATGGTCAAACAAAGAGGTGTAAGAAATGTAAAGGAATTCACTACCACTTCAGGTGTAAAACGAGACTTGTATGTTGGTTTGCCAAGTATGTCAGCTGTTTTTGAACGTGGAGAGATAAAGATTCCTTATAACCCAGATGAAGAGACACAGGAGAAGACACAGTTAATTTTCTCGGAATTTAATGGTGTTACGTTTAATGAGGATAGTGGTAAGTTGGAGAATTCTGTAGATCATGACGATTTGGTAATGTCCATTTTTATGGCTGCTACAGAGTTGAGAGAGAACAATAAAATGCTTGAAATGTTTATGGTTTAAATTATATTTTTGTTTCTGAATTGAAAATATTAATTTTATTGAATAATTAAATTTCGTAAATGGCCACTACCGCACTCTCAACAGTCTTCCTCGAGGAAACGCTAAGGTTGGCGTTCTTGAAGAAGAGCTTCTTAGAAAAAATCACTCCGCATCTTAAATTCCAGTACTTACCTTCTCCCGAATTAAAGCAGATCTACAAGGATATCACTAACCACTATTCTCTGACTGGGACTCTACCTACTATAGGCACGATCTATGAGAAGAATAAGGACAATGATAAGCTCCTGAATGTCTTAAATAGGATAAAGGAGAGCGAAATTGTTGATCCTCAAACGTTGCTTGTGCAACTGGAAAAGTATGTGAAAGATGTGCGTTTCGCTGAGCTGTGGGATAAAGTGATGCAGAAGCATCAGTCAGGCGAGAAGGAGCAGGCAGTCAAGATGATGGCCGAAGGCAGTCAAGAGATAGTTGAGTTCTCCATATTGAAAGACAATGGAAATTTCCTGAAGGTGTTCGAAGATTTCCAGAAAGTGCAACTGGAGAAACAGATAAAGAAAGAGGAGAACATTGTCAATTATGATAAAATACCTTTTGGCATATTACCATTAGACATAGTTACAGAAGGCGGAATGGATAGAAAAGACACTGTTCTTTTCATCCTACGTTCAGGAATAGGCAAGTCAACTGTATTGAAGTGGATAGGGATGTATGCCTGCAGATTAGGGTATGATGTTTTGCACATTCAACTTGAAGGAAGTTCTGAGGAATGCATGGATAAGTACACTCAAGTATGGTCTGCAATTAGTTATAGCGCAGCTAAAACTGGAAATATAGAGTCTGAGAAATATCATAAACTTCTTTCTATTGCTCAAGATATGGTCGTCTTGAAACATGATATATCTATAAAATCATTTGAGTCTTTCGATGAGAGCACTATGGTCGATGTCAGAGATGCAGTGGTCGAATATATAAAAGAGAGAGGCAAAGCTCCAGATTTATTGCTGTTTGATAGTATGGACTTAGCTGATCCTGGTGATGGAGTTAAGTATAGTGCTGATACTCAATCAGTTAAGATGAAAATTAACAACTCATCAAGGAAATTTAAAAATATATGTAATGAATTCGATATGCGAGGAATTACAGCTTTACAAGCATCTGAAGTAAAAGCTGAAGTTTGGAATGACCCAGGGAGAACAATCACTCGTAGTGACGCTGCTGGAGATAAGTCGGTAGCCAACTCGTATTCGATGGTTTTCACTGGAAATCAGACACTCGATGAGGAGAAGAGAAGAACAATGAGGATATATATCGACAAGATGCGTTATTATTCTATGAGGAATAGAACATATCCCATATGCACGAATTTTGCCATCGGACGCTTCTTTGATCTGCAGCGTACAAAACGCGTTTTTAAGGATATTTATTTCCAAAGTGAGGAAGACAAACAATAAAATATGGATTATCAGAAAATTTATGATCAAATAGTTATTAGAGCTAGATCTGAGAATAGAAAAAAGAAACAGGGAATTTACTACGAGAATCATCATATTTTGCCCAGAGGCTTAGGTGGTAGTGACATTGATGAAAATTTAGTTTTGCTTACTGCCAGGGAGCATTATATCTGTCATAGATTACTAGTTGAGATATATGTAGGAAATTCAACATTGGCTTATGCTTTGTGGATGATGGTTCATTCAAAGACAAAATTTCAACAACGAGATTATAAAATATCTTCGCGAGAATATGAGAGGCATCGAATTATGCATGCCGAGAATGTTTCTAAGAATCAAAGTGGAGAGAACTCGTCGTTTTATGGCGTTCATAGATATGGAGAGGATTCTTATAGATGGGGGATGACGCATACAGAAGAAACTAAATTAAAAATTAGTATTACTAAGACAGGGGTAACAATGTCTGTGGAAGTGAGAGAAGCAATAAGTAAAGGGCATTCGGGCGAGAAAAGCATATGGTTCGACGTTCATAGATATGGAGAAGATAATCCAAATTTTGGACATTTGTGGACAGAGGAAATGAAACTTAGAGATAAAGAAATAATGCTGAATAAAGAAGATATTATTTGCCCCTACTGTGGCGTGTCTGGTCATCCCTCTATAATGAAAAGGTGGCATTTCGATAATTGCAAAATGAATCCCAATAGAGAGAAGAAATTATTATTTAAGTGTGATTGGTGCGATTATACTAGTGAAAACGAAGTTAACATACGTAGAAGGCATAATGATAAATGCAAAGAAAATCCAGATAGAATCATAACGATTTATGAGTGCGAATTCTGTGGGTTTACTTCAACTGAAAAAGGACACATTACTAATCATAAACGATTTTGTGAGTTAAATCCCGAAGGAAAAGCAAGACCCATAATAACTTGCGAATATTGTGGACTACAGAGTACTAATCAAGCTAATATGACACGCTTTCATGGAGACAAATGCCCCTCTCCAAACAACCCTTTAAATGAACAAGTCTAAGATCATATCTGAATTCTCCCTCACCACTTTCGGAAGTAAGGGGTTTCTTAAGGGTCAATTGTACTGTCCAGAATGCAGTCGTAATGATAAGTTTGGAATCCTATTCAAAGAGAACGGAGCTCTCTGTCACTGTTTCTACTGCTCGACATCATACTCCCTCAACAAGATACTGAGAGATATCGGCAGAACAGACCTGCTCGAGTACGACTTCGATTACGAGCCGACATCTTCGTTGGCTCCCCTCAAGAAAGAAGAGGAGATAGCAGATGACAAAGACACAAAGCTGCCTATTGGCTTTATGAGGATCAAGCAGGATGACTATCTCGATGCGAGAGGCTTCACGCCTGAGCAGTACGATCAGTTCCATGTAGGGGTCGCTGAGTTGGACCCAAAGACTGAGGATAAGATAGTATTCCAACTGTATCAGCACGACGTCCCTGCTGGATGGATGGCGAGGTCCAGGAAGTCCAAGGAGTGGCATCATGAGAATCTTAGGCGGCACAGAGAGCTTGGAGAGCCACTCGTGCTGAGATACAGGAACTCAAACAATGACTTCAGCAGGATGCTTGGCGGATTGGACGAGATAATGAAAGACACTCATACTCTGATCTTGGTCGAGGGCATCATGGACAAAGCCAACATAGATCGGTTGATGCATCTGAATGAGCAGCAGGAGATAAAGTGCTGCTTCACATTCGGCTCTGACCTTAGCATCAACCAGATAGACCTCATTCCAGAGTCAGTAGATACGGTCATACTGATGTATGACGCTGGGACCATAAAGATGATGAAGCTGGCTGGAGGCAGGTTGATGTCAAGCTTTGATGTCCAAGTGGCGCTGATAGAGGGCAGAGATGCAGACCCTGGCAGCATATCTGAAAAAGAATTGTCGAAATTACTTTCTAATCTGAAAAGTTTTATTTATTTTTATAGCTTCCTAGACAACTTCAAGACAATTTAGATGGAAGATATTTTTAAATCGATTCAAGAGGGTATTAATTTACAGAGAGAGTGGATCGCGAAGTCGTTTACGATCAATATTGATATCGAAAAGGGAAAGAAGTCTCCTATTGGAGCTATTCACGTTAATAAACAAGGAACTTGGGTCAAAGTATCTGATACTGGTAATGGTCACAAGGATTGGGTTTTGGAGAAAAAAGTTAAGTCTGAATCTAAAATCGAAGAGAAGGAAGAGTGTTCAAAATCAGAATTAAAATCAGAGAAAATTAAAATGAATGAGAGTTTCCCGAAAAATTTTAATATTGCTAGGGAGAATCTGACGACATCAGAAATGTTTCAAAAAACATCAAAAGGAAAATTTAAAGATCAAAATGAACTATATGATAAATTAGGAGGCAAAGAGAATTTAGAGAAAAAATTAAAAAGTTTTATTAATGACAGTGCCGTTTATATGGCTATTAAGAGTGGAACGCTTATTAGAGAGATTATTAATAAATCAGACGCATTTAAAAATAGTCTTGAAACGGGAAAAGGGTCTTTTAAAACGATTGGAGAAGAGAGAACGCTGAAAGAGAAGTTTATTTTTGGCATAGATACAGAAGCTAATTCAAGCGAAGCAGATAATTTTCCAAAATACGGATTTATTTCTTCAAAAGAAGAGATGAGTTATGAACCTATCTCCGAAGGAAATTATGGAAATGCATATGTAAAATTTAAGACATCTGCTGTCAAAGATAGAACTAGTATTACTTTGGGAGATTCGTTCAATGATAATGGTTCTATCTCGTATAAAGGTCAAATAGATTTAACTTCTGTAGCGCCCCCTACTAAATTAAATGATGTAGATGATAAACTCATTTGGGGCATTAATAATAATGATCCTAACTCAGATATGTGGAATAAAATAAATGAAGCTAAAAATATTGATGAATTTACAGAAGCATCTGTTTCTTCATATATGGAAGCTCAAATATATGGGAAGCTGTCTATAGATGATGTTGATAGCATTTTTGTAAGTTCTATAAAGGAAGCAGATTCTTTTAACGCAGCGTTGAAAAAGGCAGGTAGAGAAATAAAAGTTTTGCCTTGTAAATTTGATAATAGATTAAACAATCTTGTGGGTGGTTATCATAGAGGGGATGGTCCTAGATATCGCGCTTCATTAAATCCAAGTGATATTGATAATCTTGGCGATTATTACATAGATATATTAGCTAATAAATGGCTTGCTGAGTCAGAAGTTGAAGTTAAGCATAATGCATTACCCTCTGGACTAGTTTTACTTGCTAAAAAATATAATCAGTTTACTAAAGATGAGCAAGGTCGTAAGGTAAGAATTCATTCAGATATAAGTATGGAAGACAAAAGAAATTGGCTTAAGAAATTCTACGAACTAATGTCTAATGGAGATGATGGAGGAATGCCTTTCTTTTGGCGTGAAGATTATAGAAAAACAATAGGAGGATTCACTGATGATGTGATGAATAAGAAACTATTGATAAAATATAAATAAAATGATTAGACGAACATAGATAAATAAAATGGAACAACCAGTAACCAAGTCAAGGGATCTTTCGTTAATAGACTTCTATTCTGTACTTCAACAAGAATTCATCTCCTATTATGTACGTTCGAAGATCTACCCGAAACCTTTCTCAGAGAAGTATAAGAACTATTGTATCTGCAAGAGGGACAAGATTGAGAAGATAAGTGAGAAGAATAACTTGCCTTCTATCTTCAACAGCAACAGCACAAAAGAACGATGTATCAGAGAGTTTTTTGCTGAGTATGGCCTCCCTAATTTTGAGTATAGAGATGAGAAGTCAAAGTCTATAATGGGACGTTGGGACTCAATCTATTTCTTCCGAGAGGGAGTGAAAGTGAGGATCAAACTCGACAGTGAATATCTCGACCTGCCCGTCATTAAGAATATGTTCTCAGATAATAGCGTCACAGTAAAAGTAAAGGGAGAATTGGAGCAGTTCAATTACTCCTATGTATCTAGAATACTGACTGACTCGTTGGTCGATTGGGACATCTAATCAATAACGATTATAAATTATGAGAAATATAAGATTTATATTTTTCGTATCAGTTTAATTATTAATTTTATGGCAAATTAAAAAGAGAAGATCATGAAACCATTTGAAATTGATATTGAATTGGAAACTGTTACAATTAAACTTTTTGCCAAAAATAAAACTGAAGCCAAAAAGAAAGCTCTATTAAAGTTGAGTAAAATTAATCCCACTAAACTTATTAGTAAAAGCTGGCCTGATAAAAAGAAAAACATTGATGTAAACGAAGTGTAATGAATTTTAATTAATAATTTTAACGCTACAAAATATTCAACAAAATGAGCATAGAAGACGACATCCGCAAAGCACAAGAACAACAGAAAGAGATACTAAAATCTTTTTATGGCAGTGAGGCCACTCCCGATCTTGTGAAGAGAGTAGAGACTGATATCGAGAAGGCTAAGAAATCTCCCATCGGGACGATCCACGTGAACTCAGCCGGGACATGGAAGAAGATGACAGACACTGGCGATGGCCATAAAGACTGGGTAAGAGTTAAGAAAGGTGACAAAGATCATCCTGAAACACCTAAGACTGAAGAAAAGAAAGAAGAACCTAAGAAAATTGATTGGGCTGCTAGAACTGCTCCTGAAGAGAAACCTACATATGATTTTAAAGTTGGAGATAAGGTTAAATTAGGCGATGATATTAATCTAGTGTCTTTATCTGATTTAAAAGGAAAAACATTAGAAGTAGTTGGGGAAGAGAAAACAGATTTGATTAGTCAACCTACTTTTATTAAAGTTAAACTTCCTGATGGTGAAGTAAAGTCATTTAGTCCAGACTATCTGAAGAAGTTTGATGAGAAGGAAGAGAAAAGTAAAGAAGAGAAAGATGAATTTTATATGAAAAGGGAATTAATATCTTCTATAGATAATTCAGAACATGAAAAAGTTTCAGAACTTTCAGATAGAGATTTAAAATATCGTTTAGACACCCTTACTTCTATATCCAGACATACAATTCTTAATGCTTCAGCTTCAAAAATGTTGCGTTCATTAATTCAAGAAAAACAGTCTAGGTATGCTAAGTCTGAACCCAAGAAAGAAGAAGAATTCAAAGTTGAAGTTCCCAAGGAAGAAATTGTTTTATTAAATAAAATTAACGCATTAGATAAAGAATTTAAAGCAAAAAATATTAAGAGTGATTATGATTATTTTATGACAAGTGAAGGAGTGAAAGCTAAAGATAAAATTGATGAGTTGAGAGTTAAATATAATGATTTAAGAGTTAAAAGATTCATTGCATTATTAGCTGATAGTAAAGCTAAGCCTGAACCCAAGAAAGAAGAAGTAAAACCAGTAGAAGAGAAGAAGGAAGACAATTCACTTGAAGAAGCTAACAGGGAATTTAGAGATCGTAAGAAATCTCTTTATAAAACATTTGCTGCAATGTCATCTAATCAATGCAGTATCAAGGCAGCTAAAGAAGTAGCAAAGAAATTCAAAATCAGATATCAAGACATTCTTAAAACCAAAACTCCTGATAATAATCTTGAAGGAGATAAAGGGTGGGATAAGAATGGAGATATTAAATAAATAATCAAACCCAATTTCGCAATATGCTCGTAAAATTCAAAGAACTTCGTGAAGGTTTTGTCTTACCTAAAAAGCATTTGATACTGAACGTCACATGAGCAGATACTCTTCTGCTCATTTCAACTATTATCTATAATCTTTACAAATTTCACTTTTATTTTATATCATTTGTAAAATAGAAGTATAAATGTTATACTTTTACAGAGTCACAACTATAAGATATCAACCATGAGAACTGACAGAGAATTGAGAAACATGACCACCATCCAGTTGGGGAAAGAAGCAACACTATTAGGAATAACAAAAACAGGAATAATGGATAAAGTTAAATTAATCGAGAAGATCAAAGTAGCTCAGGCTGCAACGCCAGCATCTGATGAATACACTGATCGCAACAGCGATATCATCGCAGCAGATGACAGGGCAAATTTCAGGGTAGGGGGCAAGTGGTTCCCTGGCACAATTACAAAATTCAAATCAATCGAGGACGACCAGTATGCGTATGCTCTGCTGGACGGAAGCGAAAAAGTAAAGATGTTCCACACTATGGACGTCGAATTGGACAAGAACGCAAAATCTAAAAGCAATATGAAGAAGAAAGAAGTTCCTCAGGAGCAAGTTGAGGAAGTAAAGAAAGAATCAAAGAAGGCAGTGCTCGCTGAGCTCCTTGAGCAGCCATCAGTTGAAGAACAGGAAGTAGAACAGGTAGAAGAGCAAGAAGTTGCCCCTATTGAAGTAAAAACATCTACTCGTACCTCGCTGCCTCCAGCATCCATGAAGATCGCAAAAGCAGACGCTCCAGTCATCAAGACGAAAGAGGCTGATAAGAACATTGCCAAAGACAAGAAAGCTCCTGCAGCATCGTCAGATGACATGCTTGCATGTATTTTCGCCAAGGGCGATGATGTGACATTCACATCTGCCAAGAACTCCAAGCTGGCTTCTAATCAGGAGCTGAAGGGCAAAGTTGTATCTGTCAAGACTGATAAGGGCAAGTACTGGCTGTCCATCAAAGTAGAGGGCTTGGGACACTTCATGAAAGAGGCATCTAAATGCCAGAAGTAAATCAGATCACGGTGACTCCTGACTCATCCAAACTGGGCCAGGAGTTCCTAGATGCTCTCGATAGAGTGCTCATCACCAGAGCAGATAGAGCAGATCAGTATGGAGACACCTATCTCGGAGACGACTATATGTTCCTCTACTATCAGGTGCTCAACAAGATGAAGCGATTCAAGCTCCAGATGAGCATGGAGAGCGGACAAGAGCAGATAATCAACAGAGAGGTGGCTCTGGACTCAGCCATCGATTGCGCAAACTATGCAATATTCATAATAGCAAAGATTCTGAAAGATGAGAGTGAGAGATAACTATATCCTCGGCGCAGGCATAAGCGGCCTAATATACGCTTACTACAACAGAGATTTCACGATCATATCCCCAGATATCGGGGGCAAGCTCAACAACAAATTCTTCGAGAACATATTCTACCTACACGCCACTCCATTCACCGAGAGGCTGCTCGAGGACCTCAAGCTCCCAATAGTAAAGAAGACGCAGCTCATAAAATATGTCAAGTCTGACAAGATATTGACAAAGCTCACGATAGAGGACAAGAAGAAGTTCATATCGAAGAAGCTCAACGACCCTGAGTTCGACGCTAAAGACCTCTCGCTCAGCACCAGCGACAACTTCATCTCAGTCTTCGAAGTATCGTTCCAGGACATCCTATCCAGACTGAGAGAGGGAGTAGAGGTCATAAATGAGACGGTCATCAAGATAACTGAGACAGAGATCATCACTCACGACACTCGATACAAATATGACAAGCTGGTCTCGACTATCAGCGCCAGAGCATTCTGGGGCATGTACTACCAGCAGAGGACCGAGGAGCTGAAATCTGAGACGATAACCTTCCTATTGTGCGATAAGCTACCTGATTGCCTCTCGAAAGAGAAGTTCGACCTCGCTTATTTTGTGGACGCAGATGTCAAGTACACCAGAATATCAAAGCGTAGGAGGGACCAGTCTGACGCATTCCTATATGAGTTCTCAGGGAGGCTATCTCAAGAGGACTGCGTAGAGCATCTCCCTACTGGAGCAGCAGTGTTGGACTTCTATCACGAGATCGATGGACTCATATTCTCTGACAGCAATAACATACCTCCTAACAGAGTGGAGTTTGTGGGCAGGTTCGCCACTTGGGACCACTCATTCAAGCAGCAGGATGTCATTGAGAAGGCTCTATCATCATTCGATATGTCCAACATCTGGAACATGCAGAAGAGATTCACTTCCAATTTCGTGGACTTCAACAGCCTGACCGAGACTCATCAGAGGGAATCGCTCACGAAGGACTACTTCACAGCCATGATCATAGAGCTATCCGAAGTGATGAATGAGATTAACTACAAGCAGCACAAGCCGAAGAAGACGGTGGACATAGATCTATTATCCGAAGAGCTCATAGATGCGTTCAAGTACTTCGTCAACATCTGCCTGATGTGGGACATAACTCCCCAGAAGTTCATTGAGTTATTCGAGATGAAATCAAAGAAAGTCACAGAGAGATATGAGAAACAAAAACAGCAGTAAAAATGAAAATAGAGAAGATAAAGAGAATGTTTGAGATTAAACAAGGAGAGATACCGAAGACTAAGTTCATCGACAACCTATCTGCAGTCCAAGTGGACATGATCGACTGGCCAGATCCAGAGAGATTGAAACGAGTATTCGTGAACATGAGCCAGGCATCTTGGTTTGAGAACTTCTACGACAATGCTACTCCAGAAGACAGGGACGAAGTGGTCAATGACCTATTCTCGGGAAAGATACTCGGCCAGGGCATGGAGCACCCTCAGTTCTGCTTCATAGTCAAGGGACTCTCCCTGCACGGAACGCACGCCCTAGTCAGGAACAGGATAGGCATAGCATACATGCAGCAGTCACAGGCTGTGAAGGATTTTAGGCACTCAGATGTGCTTGTCCCGAGGGCATTCACCAAGCTACCCGACATGCTCAAACGATACGAAGAATGGGTCCAACAGGGAAAGAGGCTGTACGCCGACATGCTCGACTCTGGAGAGATAGCAAACACTGACGCAAGGTTCTGCCTCCCTAAGACGATACCTTCTTGGATATACGTAGCAGTCGCTCTGCCCACCCTACTGTCGATCTATGGCAAGCGTACCGACTCCCAAGAGGAGCACCCAGAGATGAATGCCATGGCTGAGCAGATGAGGAATCTGATAGTAGATAAATTCCCATACATGGCGTCCTATTTCGTGTCGCACGATGACAATGGCAAGTGCCTGCATCTTAGAAAGGGGTACGCCGCAAACTGCATCTTCAAACGAGATGAGGATCACGCTATCGAGGGATATACAGATGAGTGGACATTACACGATAAGACTAAGCAGGAGCTCATGCTCGACTGCGAGAAGTATAAGGGCTCATACTACATAGGAGGTGATAAGATATGATGATACAAGACATATACAGGCGCGAGCCATGGAAGATGCTCGTCTGCTGCATCCTGCTCAACCAGACTACTGGAGTGCAAGTCAAGAAGATGATGAGAGAGTTCTTCAGGACGTTTCCTACTCTCAATGACTTAAGGGACATAGATGAGAATACTCTGGCAGGAGAGATTGAGAGTTTGGGGATGCAGAATGTGAAGGCAAAGAGAATAAAAGCTTTCGTAGCATCTTTCACTGAAGATGTAGATGTTATGAAGGACTCAGTCATAGGGTATCCTGGACTAGGGAGCTATGCTTGCGAATCAGCAGATGTCTTCATATGCAGGAATAATGATGTCAAGCCAGAAGACAAAGAGATCTCATCCTATCTCTCAAAGATTGAGACGGGAGATGTGTTCGTAGAGGGAATGAGAAAGTATCTAGAATTATGCGGAGTCGAGAGAGTCACTGTTGGTTGTAGAGTCAAAGAGATACTGAACCACTCGTATCATTTCTTCTCCAACGTATTCTGGCGCATCACAGATGATAGACTTCCCTATGTGAAGGATAAGTTGATCATGTATAGAACTGCTCTAAGAGACGCCATAAAGCGACTTGAGAGAGACAATACGAGTCGACAGGCGATCATTCAGTTCGATCAGAGCGATCCATTGCCAAACTGCACAGTATCTATTCAGTTCCAGATCAAAGACGACATCCTATTCACCACAGTCTACCAGAGGTCTCAGGACATTGATAAAGTGGAGATGGACTGCGAGATATTCGCTCTCATGTCTCTCGAAGTCATAAAAGCTATTGAGGGCGTTGATGATTATCGAGTTGCAGTATTTGTTGGAAACTTTCATCTATATCTATAGGATGGAGAAACTGATAAGACATCTAGAGGACAACAAGCTGGACTATGAGACTCTCGAGATCAAGAGCAAGTTCAAGATAGCAGATCAGACTTTCGAGTTCATCTGGCCAGACTCCACTGGCAGGCTATTCGATGATGACCTGCATCTACAAGCAGATGATACAGACTGCGACAATTATGCATTTAGATTCGGTGGGGACTACTACTACATAAACAAAGCAGACAAGGATAAACCGACATTCAAAGAGCTCAGATATATTGGCCAGTCGAAGAGAGAGATAGAGACTGATGCTTTTCTTGGAGTCAGAGGGGCGTATGAGATACTCAATGGCTCTAGAATCTATGAGGACTGGTGCGCTAAAGCAAAGTTCTTGGGAGTCAAATCTCTCGGCATCATAGAGAAGAACACATTGGCTGGAGCTCTCAAGTTTCAGATTGAGTGCAAGAACCTCGATATCAAGCCGATACTTGGAGCGACTTACACTGTCGTCAGGAAGGGCGAAGATTACAAGCAGGATATCAAGTGCTTCGCAAAGTCAGAGACTGGCTGGACCAACCTACTGATGATCAACAAAGAGGTCAATGTCATCAACAACAAGTTCATATACGAGGATAGGTTCATAGAGCTCTTGGAGGATGTGATAGTGATCGTAGATCCAAAGAGTGGATCATATGATAAATTGGGCAGGATGAGGAGCTACATGAAGTACTATCAGCTGGATACTGTCATATATAATGATCAGTCCAAAGATCAGGAGTATCTTCTGAATCTAAAGGCGTTTGTCAGAGATGGCAGCCTGAAGCCGATATTCATATGCGATGCATTCTACCTAGATAGGGATCACAGCCACATAAAGAAGACGCTGAATGGGATATCTGGAGTCAGGGAGTATGAGTCATCCAACCAGTATTTCAAAGACGCCGATGACTATCTGGCAGAGTTAGAGCTGTTATTCTCTACAGAGGATGAGTCGTTCTACGATATAGCATCAAAAGCCATCAAGAATGCCAACACACTGTCTGAGATCTGCAACTTCCAGATCGATACAGAGCACTTCTATCTGCCTGACTATGTACTAACAGAGGAGCAGTTAACGAAGTATAAGGATAAGATAGACCTATTCTGGGGCCTCATAGGCGAGGGGATGGATGAGAAATGCTCGGACGAGGACAGAGAGAAATATCTGGACAGGATTGAGATAGAGTATTCAGTCATCATGAAGGGCCAGAATCTGATTGATTACTTCCTCATCCTATGGGATATCATAGACTGGTGCGGCAAACAGAACATATTAGTCGGATATGGCCGAGGATCATCTGCTGGAAGTCTCATCGCATACCTATTGGGGATAACCAACATCGATCCATTCGAGTACGACCTCCTGTTCGAGAGGTTCTTGAATGAGAATAGGGTCAAGAAATCAATCCCTGACATTGACTCAGACTTTGAGGGACTGAGAAGGGATGAGGTAAAGCACTATATGGAGCAGAGATTCGGATACGATCAGGTGTGCTCTGTAGGGACATACGGCAACCTGAAACTGAAGATGATATTCACAGACCTTGCAAAACGTAGCAACATTCCTATTCAGGAGGTCAAGATGATGACAAGCATACTCGGAGAGGGAGAGAAGGACGGCACCGATTGGTCTGAGATATTCCATCTTGCATCTAAGTCTCAGAAACTGAAGGACTTTGTGATGCGCAATCCAGACATAGTTCACGACGCTAAATTGTGTCTGATGCAGCCTAGATCTGGATCAGTCCATGCATGCGCCACCATCATCACTCCAGCAGACAAGGACATCTATCACTGGTTCCCAGTCAAGAAGGTCCTATCTAAAGATGGAGAGGAGCTGCTCGTCAGCGAGTGGGAGGGCATTCAGCTGGACAAAGCAGGATTCTTAAAAGAAGATATATTAGGTATTCAACAATTGGATAAGTTCGCCAGCTGCATAAAGCTCATAGAGGAGAACAAGGGGATAAAGATCGACTTCAAGAAGATACCATTAGATGACGATGCTGTATATAGGTACTTTGGAAAGGGGTGGAACTCTGATGTGTTCCAGTTCGGGACTCAGGGACTGAAGAAATATACTAAAGAATTGAAGCCTGATTCGATGGAAGAGCTCAGCGCAACCAATGCATTATATCGTCCTGGCGCCATGAAATCTAATGCTCACAATGACTTTGTGATGATTAAATGGGGTATGAAAGAGCCTGAATACGACTATATGCTTGAAAGTGTGACTAAAAAGACTTACGGTCTATATATCTACCAAGAACAGACAATGAGGGCTGCTCAGGTACTTGGCGGATTCACTTTAGTTGAGGCAGACATGATGAGAAAAGTGATGCTTGGCAGGGGAAAGAAACAGTTTAGAGATCAGTTCTATATCTATCATGATAAATTTGTTTTGGGAGCTGTAGCAAATGGATGCGAAGCAAGTGTTGCAGAAAAGATCTGGGATAAGCTAGAAGCGTTTGCGGGTTACGGGTTTAATGCCAGCCATGCGGCTGCCTATGCGATAACTGGGTATATTAGTCAGTGGTTTAAGGTCAATCACCCAATCGAATTCTGGACTACAGCATTCAAGTTTGCTAAAGATGAATTGGTAGCTGATTTCATATCTGAGATCCATGCCACTGGAGCCATAAAGATATCTCCACCAGACATAAATGAGTCGCTGTTCGATATGACTTCGAACTTCAAGAAGAACACCATCTACTGGGCGCTCACGAGCATCAAGTCAGTCGGTGGAGTTGCTGCTGAGCAGATCATGAAAGATAGGGATGAGAATGGACCATATTTCAGCTTCGAGGAGTTCCTGAGCAGGCACACTTTCAAGGGCAGCAAGGTCAACAAGACTCATGTAGAGAATCTCATATTCTCAGGTGCATTCGACAAGGTCGAGGAGATAGAGGACTCTCTCAAGCGCAAGCGACTGATAGACTTCTACCGGACTGAGAAGAAGACTAAGATAGATGCCGAGAAGGATCTCATGACGCTGAGCGAGAAGGACATCTCCGATGACTGGTGGTGGGACCTCAGGCAGAAGAGGCTGACTGGCATAGCATTCTTCGACTACAAGACTATGTGCGACAAGTATCTGACAGATGGAAAGTATCTCGATCAGGATGAGTGGCAGTCAGAGTCGCTAAGTAACATCTACTACTCGATAGGCGGCTACATAGTAGAGGTGATTGAGCGGACATCCAAGAAGAGTGGCAAATACTGCTCGATCAGGATTGAGAGCAACTACACATTCATCTGGGTGTCTATATTTCCCTGCCAGTATCAGCAGCTCACAAAATCTGGCATCGAGCTGATAGGACAGGAGGGCAACATCCTACTGCTCACAGGGATGATCAAACTCGACACCTACAAGAAAGAGAACGCATGCAAGTTCTGGGACAACAGCGAATTAGTAATCTTAAAATAAATATATGACAAATCAAGAATTTCTAACCTATCACCAAGAGTGTTTAGATAAACTCAAATCTATCGTGGCGTCCAAGAATCACGACTATGCTGGCTTCAGCAAGGACGACTGTTTCGCCAATTTCAAGCTGGTCGAGAATATCGGTATAGCGTCCGCAGAACAGGGCTTCCTGACTCGGATGATGGATAAGGTGTCTCGAGTCAATTCGTTCGTCCAGCAGGGCGTGCTTAACGTAGCAGACGAGAAGATCGAGGACACATTGTTGGACCTCGCAAACTACTCGATATTGATGGCTGGCTATATCAAATCAAAGAAAGAGGGAATATGAAGATCTATCTAGCAATACCCTATAGTGGCTTCGAAGAGGAGAGCTTCTCAGTAGCCAATAAGATCGCAGCAGAACTCATGCTAGAGGGTCACATCGTCTTCTCTCCCATCTCGCACACTCATCCCATTGCTTTATCGGGAGATCTTCCCAAAGGATGGCAGTACTGGAAGACTTTCGATGAATCATTTATCGAGTGGTGCGACCAATTGGCCGTAGTCATAATGAAGAATCAGGGCGAGGAGAGAGTTAGAAATAGTCAAGGAATTGCTGGAGAATTGACTCTAGCAGATGTTTATAATAAACCAATCTACTACATAAAAGAATGAGACTAATAAAACCATATTTCGAGATCATCACTCCTATTAATGGAGAACAGATTCTGAATCAAATTGAACTAGCAGCAAGAACCTGTTATAAGTCAGAAGATAGAATAGCTCCTGGTTCTGCTGAAAAACTTATCAAGAATGTTTTAATGGCTAGAGGACATAATGCCATGCTTGAATTCGGTGGAATGATTACAGTCAAATTTGTCTGCGACAGAGGCGTATCACATGAATTAGTTCGGCATAGATTAGCTTCTTTTGCTCAAGAAAGCACAAGATTCTGCAATTATACAGATGATAAGTTCAGTAATGGGGAAGTTACTTTTATCATTCCATGTTGGCTAAATATTCCAGAAGGACAATATGTCTGGTGGGATGGCGACTATTGCGACGTATCAAAAATGGAGATAATGGTGTCAAATGAACAAATGAAAGAAGACACTAAGCTTAATTCATTTTTAGTTGCATTAGATCAATGTGAAAGTTCTTATAAAATGATGGTTAATACTGGCTGGACTCCTCAGCAGGCTAGAGCAGTATTACCTAACTCTCTAAAGACTGAGATTAATATGTCAGCCAATATCCGGGAGTGGAGAGAAATATTCAGACAAAGAACTGCCAACGCTGCTCATCCACAGATGCAAGAACTGATGAGACCTCTATTGAAAGAGTTCCAGAATAGAATCTCTATCTTATTTGACGATATAACTTATTAACTTCGTCTTAAGCGATAGTTTATACTCTATATAAATAATCTAGAAGTATAAAATTTATATTTTCGTAAGGATTTAATTTGTAATTTTACATCGTAAAAATAATTTAAATGAAAGATTTAGAAAGTAAAGTTCAAAAGTATCTTAATAAAGGAATAGACTGGGATACGTTCAAAAACAAATTCCCAGAATCAGCAGTTCTAATTGAGATAGCTATGAAAGACATAGCCATCGATTATTGGAGCAGGTATAAAAATAGAAAAAATGAGCAAAGTAGTAGTTCCCTTCGGGGGTAAAGCAGTGATTCTTTCATTCGGTGATTTTGATGAAGAAATAGATGTTGATGAACTGACATCTATCCAATATGATAATCTCTTTGGAGAGATAGTCACAGTATCAGCACTCCTCAATCGTATAGGTATTCTAAAGGCAGAAACTGAAGCAGCTTATTCACATAAGAAACTTGAGTGTGATATATATGAAGCTAACCTTGCAAAACAGTACCGTAGGGAAGCAAATATTAACTCGGGGAAGTTTACTATACCCGATGGTATTGGTGAGACTTCTATAAAACTTACAGAGGAGTCACTCAAATCAGCTATATTGCTTGATATAGCCTACCAGAATAAGAAAAAGGGAGTGATAGAAGCACAGAAGAATCTTGCTTTCATGGATTCCCTATATTGGTCAATACAATCTAAGGATAAGAAGCTATCAGTCATAATGAAACCTACTACCCCTGCTGATTTTTGCAATGAGATAATTGAGGGATCAGTTAATGGTATAATGATTAAGAAAGTAACACTTGAATAAAATGACAATAAAAGAAAGAAGTTCAGAACAAACAGATGAAGATGGAAGCGCTGTTATGAATGCATTAAATATTGCATTGAAATACGGTCTAACCGTAGAAGTCGTTCTTATGGCTTTATATGAAGCACAAGAAAATCCAGAAATCAGTATATCTAAAATAATGCAAGGCGCACTAGAAGATTGGGATATTAGCGAATAAAGAGACTCAGACGAGTAAACAAATATAATTAATAAACAATTTAATATAATTAAAATGGCAGAAGTTTTTAACAGAAATAGGTTCCAAGGTGGGACGATCAATTCAATCAAGGAAGAGGAGAAGAGAGCAGAGGCTGCTATCCCTCAGTCCGGCAATTACTCGGGACGAGCAGGATTCTTCAACATCGAGGATGGCAAGAACGTATTTCGCATTGCTCCATCACACAACACAAATGAGCCAGCCTATCGTGCTAAGTCAACAGTCATCTTAGAGTGTGAAGTTTCCGAGATTGACAATGATGGCAAAGAGACTGGCAAGAAAGAGATGAAGAGGAAAAACATCTTCATAGCTACCCAACATTCTACTACACTTCAGAGTGACCCTATCCTGCTCTACATTGAGTTCGTCAACAAGAGAGCTACCGATGAGATCCAAGATAAAGATGAGAGATCAAAGTTCTTATCGCCTATCACAGGATGGAGAGGTAAAGACAAGAAGTGGAACTGGGGCATCAAACCCTCTGTGACATACGTATGCTATGTATGGAACTCAAAGGGTGAGCTTGGACGTCTTGAACTTTACCCTTCTATCTTAGATGATATGAAGAAAGTATCAGTAGCACAAGCAGATGATGATGCTGAGATTATTCCTGATATCTTTACTGCACCCGATGAGGGATATCCACTTATTATTATCAAAGAGAAGAACGATAAAGATAAGATGGAATATAATGTGTCTTGTGAACTTCCTACTAAGAAAGAATCCTGGGATGACTTCTTCAAGAGGACACAGCTTAACGATGACCAATTAATTGAATTTCTAACTAAAGAAACACTTGCTGAGCTTTACAAAGATGTCTATACTACCAGGGACTTCAGTCTTGCTTTAGATGGTCTACAGAGATTTGATAAGCAATACAAGTTTGAGATCTTTGAGAATGAAGAGTTCCTTGAGAAACTTACTGAACTTAAAAAACTTGTCCCTGAATATAAAAGTAGAGATGAGAAAGAAGTAGGTGAGATGATTAAAGAGAAACCTGCAGAGACTAAATCTAACAAACCTGCTCCTGCTTCCAACACTAATGTTCCTGCTCCTACTAATAATGCTTCTCCAGTAAGCTCTACACCTGTTCCAGCTATGAAACGTATCATCAAAGAATACATTGCTGAGAATTATGGTGCTGATTATTCATTACCTGAACTTTCTAAGGAAGACCTAATAGTATGGTATGATTTAGTACAACAAGGTGAAGAATTACCTTTTGATCTTGATCAATCAGAAGAGAAACTTGAAGAGCAAGCTACTCAAAAAGTAGAGAAAGCATATCAGGATATTGCTGCAAAAGAGGTAAAGAAAGAAGAAGTGAAACCTGAACCTAAATCTGTAGTCAATGTTCCTGAGAACGATGAACGGGCTGCTCAGATAGCTGCATTAAGAAAACGTAGAGGATAGACATTTCGCAAACACAAAGGGAGAGGTAGAACAACTCTCCCTTAATTTTAATCTTCATTATGAACAAAGAAACAAAAGAAATAACTCGTAGCGATATAAAAGAAGATGTTAAACGATATAAGAAATATATAAATGCTATAGAATCAGCTCCACATAAATATCGGAATGATTCTACAGTCAAAAATGTCTTATCGTTTAGAGATAAAAATGGATATAATTTTGTTTCTGATGAAAATGGAATAAAAATAATAGAATAAACAATTATTATGAAACATCCTATTACAATCATTTCGACAGACTGGCATCTGAAACAAGATAATATTAAGCAACTCAAGTTCCTCATTACACAGAAATGCGAATTAGCTCAAGAATTAGGAGTTAAAACAGTATTCTGCTTAGGCGATATCTTTGAGAGCAGAACAGGGCAACAACAAGAGACATTGGCTTCATTGAGTGAGATACTTGAAATATTTGAAGAGTATCAGATTACACTTATTGCTATACCCGGAAATCATGATAAAAATTTTTATACAAGTGCTAAAAGTTATTTAATTCCATACAAACACCATCCCTATTTTCATTTAGTAAGTGAATCAATGGATTTTGCAATTGAAGATGTGAACTTTTGTCTTCTACCTTATTTTAAAGAAAATCTTTGGTTAGAGAAGTATAAAAATTTAACCCTTCCAGAAGTAGCATTGATGAGAAAAGGATTAAAAAACATATTCCTTTCTCACATCGCGATGAATGGATCAGTCAACAATGATGGTTCAAAAGTATCTTGTAATATATCAGTAGGCAACTTCAAAGAATGGGACTTGGTATTACTTGGCCATTATCATAATGCGCAACAGGTAGGGGTCAACGTCTTTCATATACCTTCTATTCAACAAAACAACTTTGGTGAGGATGCCGATAAAGGCTTTACGGTGGTTTATGATGATTGTTCTACTGAAATGGTTAAGTCTGATTTCAGGGAATTTGAAAAGATCACTATCAATCTAGACACTATTTCAAAGACTGATTTTAATACCTTGGTCAAAACACATTCCAACAGTGAAAAGAATATCAGGTTCGAATTGATAGGTTCTACTGATAAAGTAAAGTCAATCAATAAAGAGGAACTTGGTGCACTTGGTATATCTGTTTCTATTAAGATAAAAGAAATTGAGGACACCATCGAATATGCAGAACAGGAGATTAAAGAATTCAACAGCACTAACATCATAGATGAATTTGCTGAGTTCTGCAAGGAAAAAGAAAAGGACTATGATAAGGGAGTAATTTACTTACAAAAGAAATTAGCAGTATAATGGATGAAAAAGCACAGAAAATAATCTCTACTGCTATTGACAGTATTGAGAAGAAATTCGGACGAGGAAGTATCGTAAACTTTGAAGAGAATGTAGAAGGAGTTGAATTTTCTTCTACTGGCTCCTTGGGACTTGATTATGCTCTGGGCGGAGGTTTTCCAAAGGGACGTATTATTGAAATCTATGGCCCTGAGAGCTCAGGAAAGTCAACTTTAGCACTACACGCTATTGCAGAAGTGCATAAGAATGGAGGCGTAGCTGCCTATATTGATGCTGAAAATGCTTTTGATAAAGTATATGCTAAGAACTTAGGAGTTGATCTTTCAAAGGAAGCATTCCTATTCTGCCAACCAGATAATGGAGAGCAAGCACTTGAAATCACAGAGACATTGATAAGAACTGGAGAAATTGATATTATTGTTATTGATTCAGTGGCAGCATTAGTTCCTAAGGCTGAAATAGATGGGGAAATGGGTGATTCTAAAATGGGGTTACATGCAAGGCTGATGGGACAGGCAATGAGGAAACTTGTAGGGTGTGTTAATAAGACACACACTATAGTAATATTTATTAACCAACTGCGTGATAAACTGGGAGTTATATATGGGAGCCATGAAACTACAACTGGAGGGAATGCTCTTAAATTCTATGCTTCTCAAAGATTAGACATCAGACGTATAGCTACTAATAAGATAGGAGAAGAATCTGTATCGAATAGAGTTAAAGTGAAAGTCATAAAAAACAAAGTTGCTCCCCCTCTAAGACTTGCTGAATTTGATATTTTATTCGGAATCGGAATTGATAGATTGGCAGAATTAATTGACTTGGCTACTGAACTTGAAATTATTAAGAAATCAGGTAGCTGGTATAGTTATGAAACGACCAAGTTAGGCCAAGGTGGAGAAAAGGTCAAAGAACTCTTACTTGACAATGAAGAGTTAGTTGAAGAGATTGAAATAAGAGTTAAAAAACTATTAAAGTAAGATAAATGGAACACAATTTTGAAAGTTTATTCGAAAGGGTATCAGAATTCCAGGATAAAGTATTTAAAGATCAAACTGCTTTAAGTAAATCTATTCATTTACAAAGAGAAGCCAAAGAATTAACTGAGTCTCTAAATGGTTATGATTTTAATGAAACTAAAATGGAATTAGCTGATTGTCTTATTCTATTATTGGGGACAGCCAAGAAACTTGGACTTAGTGCAAACGAATTAATTGAAGATAGTTTTATCAAACTTATTATCTGTGAACATAGAGAGTGGGATAAAGCTGATGAACAAGGAGTATATCACCATAAATAATATATAAATGGAATTAATTTCGATAACAGCCAAGAACTTCCAGTCCTTTCAGGAACTTGAATATACTTTTCTAAGTGGAGAGCCTGTACTTATATTGGGCGAAAATCTCTCGGATAGCGGGCAGCAGAGTAACGGGAGTGGAAAATCAGTATTAGTATCAGTGATCGAATTTGCTCTGTTACACACCACTTCTAAGAAAGCTAATGACAAAGATTTAGTGACATGGGGTGAGATTGAAAGTAATATTTCCCTCACTATCCATTGTCCTATTCGTAAGGAAACTATGCTTATTGAAAGAATCATTTCAATTAAGAATGGTGGTCAATCTCAGTTATCTATTAATGGTATAATCAAATATGCTTTTGAAGATAACATGGTAAGAGAAATAGATCGTTTTATCATAGATTGGATAGGGATTTCAGCAGAGGACTTACAGAACTTCTTCATCCTATCTAAGTTCAAGTATAAATCATTCTTTGATGCTTCAAATACTCAACTTGTCCAACTAATAGGTCGCTTTTCCAACTCTTCTATTATAGATGGTATTGATAAAGACATTATCAAAGAGACTGAAGAGAAAGAGAAAGTGTTACTCAAAAAGAACGATGAGAAGAATGAGATTTTTGGCATGATTAAAGTTCATGAAGAGAATCTCAACATAGAACTCACTACCGATAAAAAGGAACTTGTTGAAAATGAAATTAGAAGAATTGACTATTTAATAATTGATGAAGGTGAAAAAATCGGTAATTTTGATCAGAAAATATTAGACAATATCACCCTCATCACTACTTATGAAGACAAATTACTCGATCAACTATCATCCCTACAGAAAGCCAACCTGGAAATACAGAAGTTAAACAAAGACACTACTGACTTCGAACTTAGATTCAAAGAGGTTGATAATAAAGTTGTTCAAACTAAGGAAGAGAAGGAGAAATATGAACTAAAGAAATCAACCTTATCTAAGGACTATTCAGAAGTTTCTACTATCCTTACTGAGATTGATCTCAACATCAGAGGATCAGTAACCTGCCCCAAGTGTCAACACCAGTTCATAGTAGGTAAAGAAGACATTGATATTGAAGAAGAGAAAGTAGCTCATAAACAGACTTCGGCTATCCTAGAGGAACTTAATAAGTCATTGGCTGAAGTTAAGGTAACTATTGAAGCTTTTGACCCTACACTAAGGAATTTACGTAGGGACAGAGTGGTTATAGAAACTGAAGAGAATGAATTGAGAACCCAGAAGAGAAACATACAAAATTCTATTATTAACTTGGAAAGAGAAAAGGGTTCACTGGAGAATAATATACAACTATGTAAAGATAAGAATGAGACTATCAAGTCATCTATTAAAGATTGCAAAGCTAAAATCAAAGAACTTGAACTATCTAAAGTCACAGTAACTGTCGATAAGTTTGATAACAAAGCACGAATTGCTTCTATCAAAGAGAATATAATTTTGTGTAACAATAAAATCAAGCAAATTGAAACAGAATCTATTACTATCAATGATGAAATATTTGAGATTAAGAAGTGGTCATTTACTTTTAAGGAGTTTATCCAATTCCTTTCAGCCAAGACCCTCAAAATCCTCGAAGGATATGCCAACAAATTCCTATTCGATATACACTCAGACTTGAGGGTTGAGCTGTCGGGTTATAAAATGAAAGCAGATGGCACACTTTCAGATAAGATCACTGCTACTGTTATAAGGGATGGTGAATCACATGGTATAGGTACTTTCTCTGGGGGAGAACACGATCGACTTGAGGCTGCTATGATTGAATGCGTTGCGCACGCTATTAACTCTACACATCCTTATGGTGGTCTATCCTTTCTTTCTTTAGATGAAATTTTCAATTCGTCGGATGGCTTAGGGATCAAGCTATTAACTGATTCTTATTTGGAATTAAGGAAGAATGTACTTATTACGACACATGTCCCACATAACCAATATGGATGTCAGGTGTTGAAAGTAACCAAAGAAAACAGGGTGTCTTCTATACAATATATTAATTAATGAATAAGCCAATTCATGTAAAACCAAGCTTCTATTCTTTTATTTTTGAAGATGCAAAAATAATAGCTAAAGAATTTGGGTATAATTTAGTACTACATGGTAGTATGAATAGAGACCTTGATTTAATTGCTATCCCATGGGTTGATGATCCTAAAGATGAATTTGAATTAATACAGGCTTTAGATCTTCATCTTACAGGATTAGTTCGTAATACAAAAGAACAATATATGTATAGTATATTACCAGGAAACAGGCACTCTTATGTAATAAATCTTAATCGTGGAGGGTATTGGAATTTCCACGAAGATAAACTATTCTACCTTGACATATCAATAACACCTTTTAATAATTAAAAAATAAATATTAATTTTATAGCATGAAACTACAACTTGATACAGAAAAGAAAACCATTACCCTATCAGAGAATGTAAAACTTGAGGATTTAGTCAATCTACTTACTCAATTACTACCAGATGATAAGTGGAAAGAATATACTCTTGAGACTTCTACAATAGTTAATTGGTCACCAAATATTATCCCTCAACCTACTATTCTACCTTGGACAGAAGTCATCAGAACACCTCTGCCATATCATGAAGGTGACATACTACCTTACCCAAGACGTTATCCTTGGATCACTTGTGATGTAAAACCTGGTTATAGTAACCTATATTCAATAAGTAAAGGTATTTACAACATAGAACTGAAAGATGAATAAAATATATGCGGGCATAGATATCGGGAAACAGGGTTTTATCACTATTTATGATGATACTCTTAAAACATATGAGTTTATCCCCTTACCTAAGATTGGTAATGAAATTGATGAACTTGTTTTGGATGGACTAATTAAATCACTAAAGTCTGAATATGAAATAATTCACTGTGTTATCGAAGATCTGCACAGCGTTTTCGGCTCGAGTTCGAAGTCGACGTTTAATTTTGGCTATGTTGTTGGTATAGTGAACGCTATCTTAGTTGCTAACAGAATTTCTTTCACTCGTGTGGCACCCAAGAAGTGGCAAAAACTTCTTTGGGAAGGTATTCCTGTTCAAAAAAAACCTTCAGGTTCTGGACTTACTATGGTTAACGATACAAAGCTCATGTCTGAAATGGCTGCTAAGAGACTCTTCCCTACACTTGATTTTAGAAGAACACCTAAATGTAAGAAGAACGACGATAATCTCGTGGATTCATGTTTACTAGCCTATTATTGTTACAGAAACTTTAAGAACTAACCATGCCTCAATTCAAATGCACTAATCCAGACTGCTCCTACACTGTTTATATCTCAGATGTCAGATACGTTAATATAAATGGCTCTCTTAAAGCCAAAGTCGATAACTGTATATTATGCCATTCTACACTTGAAACCTTGTTAGAACCTATTGAGATTAAAGATATAGCTGTGTCTGCAGGGAGGTTCAAATCCCTATCTGAATCTGATAAGAAAGTTGAGCTTAAAAAGAGGGCAAAGAAGCACTTTAAACAATTCGACAAAGAAGCAGTTGCTTCCAAGCGTAATGATATGATAAACGAAATCAAAGAAAAATTTAATCAAAACAGACATGCTTAAAAATGCTAATACATTATCCTATATCTCAGAAATATCTGGTAAAAGCATATTAATAGTCAGAAACGATGTGGAAGAAGAATGGTACACATATTTGCTGGACTCATTTTCACCAGCAAATCATTCCAACCATATTTATGATAACACAGTCTCCGGTAAAGACCTTTCTGGTATCTTAACTTCACTTGGAGGGTACTCTCATGGTTTTGATAACTCAGGAGAGATAGCTATCCTATCAAAAATCAATGAACTTGTCTCAATCAAATTTACTTTTAATGGATTTCGTTGGATTAAGATAAATTAATATATTTCGTATTTCTTTAATTATTGCATTGATTCTTAACGGATTAATGCTTTCTTTGTTTAGATTATTATTTATAATCGTTATAAATTAAGGTTTTTCTTAAAAATAATTAAATAAGATATAAGATCTAATGTTTTTTATATTAATTTTATGGCATAATTAAAAACCATTAATCATGAAAAATTTTACTCAAAATCATCCTGAAACAGTAGCAACAATTCTTGCACTTGCAGTTCTTGCAATAGGATATGGAATTTACCTATTATCATTAAATGCTTTACAGTTAGAACACCTCTTACACTATTAATCATGAAAGCAATATTCAACTTCATAAAACGTCTCTGGAATGCATTCACATCTATTCCAGAATTAACAAAAGAAGAGATTGAAGATCCAGAATCAGATCAGGGTAAAAACAGAAAAAGAAGCAAATACTAATAATTTCGTTATGGCAACTATAAAAGATTTACATAAAAATGACATATTTGAATTTAATGATATTGAATATATTGTTCAAAAGAAATATAAAGATGATGATCACCCTCTTGTAGCTTACAATGATTTTGATTGTCGTGATGAATATTTCTTTAATGAAGACTTGGAAATTGTTATTTTATCAGAAACTAATTAATCATTCACTTAATATTTCGTAATCATGGCACACAATTTAGCAATCGATTCAAAAACAGGAGAAGCATCATTGTATCTCCTCAAACAAAAGGCTTGGCACAATTTAGGTCAAGTAGTTGAAACAGCAAAGAACTCAGATGAAGTTCTTAAAATAGCTCACCTCGATTATCAGGTTGAGAAAATACCAAACTTTGTCAATATCAATGATGAGTTCATCCCTACTTCTTCTTTCTCTTTAATTAGAACCGACAATCATGACATCCTTTATTCAGTAGCACAATCCAAATACACTGTGATGCAGAACATAGAGGCATTCAAATATATGGACTCACTGGTGAATGCCAAGTCAGACATCATATATGAAACTGCTGGAGCACTTGGCAAAGGCGAGACTACTTTCGTTACTGCTAAACTTCCAGGTTATATGAGAATAAATGGTTCAGATGACATCATTGAGAAGTTCTTAGTATTCACCAACTCACATGCAGGTGGTGCTCTTTCCTTATATTTCACCGATGTAAGAGTTGTCTGTAACAATACACTCAATGCCTCTTTTAAAGGTGCCACCAACAGAATCAATCTGAAGCACACAGCTAATATGTCGGACAGGCTTAAAGAAGGTGCTAAGTTACTTGATCTCTCCTACAAATATAATGCTGAGTTTGAAGAGATCCTCAATCATCTTGTCAAGTTTCAACTGAATGAAACAGTAGCCAAGAATATAATCCATAACACGTTTCTAACGGCAGAAGAAATAGAGATGATGAATACTGTTGATGGCATCTCAACACGTAAGAGAAATACCTTAGATGACGTTTTCAGGGCAATAGAGACTGCTCCTGGTCAAGATCTGCATCGTGGTTCAGCACTACACCTTTATAATGGTGTTACTTCCTACTTCCAGAATGTTAAGACTTACAAGTCAGAAGACAGGAAGATGGCTGGCATCAACTTAGGTGGTGATGAATCCATAGCAGCACAGAGAGTTTTCAATCAATTATTATTATTGAAGTAATTTATAATCGGGGAGAGGTCATTGTGGTCTCTCCCTTTTATTTTGTTAACACCTATTTAAAACAGTCATCACTATGGATTACAAAATGTTTGAAATGAAAATTGAAGAATTCATCATTGGTAAAGGTAGAGTCACTTTCAGAGAGATAAGAAAGGAATTCAATGCCACAGCAGATGATTTACTACCTATTTCTAATGCTATATCTCAACTTATTCTTAAGAACTGTTGGCGAACAGAATATGATCACAGCAGGTTATATGTAACTACAGAATCTGCAGCTGATAAGAGGGATCAGGTTACCGAGTGTAAGCATTGTGATTGTGTTCAAGTTCTTCTGCCCAAATGTATCCCTGCAGATGGTGACTGGGTTGTTACTTGTCTGGAGAACAATAATCGTCTCTATTTTGATAAATCATATACCAGAGATGAGGTGCGTGGAGCATTTGCTAAGATCAACAAAGTCAAGTTTGAGAAATGCAATGCCAAAATGTACCACAAAGTTGCTTCCTATAAGATGATGCAGAACTTCTAACATAGTCTATTAGTTACTTTTTAAAGCCTATTTTCTCCCAGATTATAGGCTTTTATTTTATTTATAACTCTTTTAAATAAAGTTAACTACTTAATAATCAATCAGTATTATTTATAATGTTTATAAATTAAGTTTATTTTTAATTAAGATATAAGAACTAACGATATTTATATTAATTTTATGGCATAATTAATTCAAACAATTTAAAATTAAACATCATGGCAACAATAACATTAAAGGACAAAGCAGGGAATATCCTAGATAATAATGAAATCGTCTATTTGAATTCAGATATTGAAAAGAAATTCCCTATCAAGAGAATTGTAAGATATGCACTAAGAAGCACCAATAAAACAATGAATGTTGACTGTGACGGATGTGAAGGGGAAGGCGAGTGGGGGGTTGATACTTTTTGGAATTATTTTAATGAATTTTATCCTGAACTTATTAATGATATCCCTACTGATTCAAACTTTGAAGATTTACTTGTTGAAACTTTTAATCTTTAATCAATCATGATACACAACCTATTCACTTGGGCAGACAACAATACAGATATAGTTGCTGTCTTATTATTTGTAGCAGTACTGATGTTTATCGATGTCACTCTACACTTTTGGAACAAGAACGAAAACATAATGAAAGGAAACAACAAATGAAAATCTCATTCAGCTTAACAGAGGAAGAACTTAAAGGTATCAAGGCATACCTTAAAGAAACAAGTTCAGACATTAAACCAAAGATCACTGCCGGAAGTGTAAGACAGTTTATTTTTGGAATTATTGATGGCTCTTTACATTCAAGTAGAGAAGCAGTTGCTCACTACATTCAAATTGAAGAAGATAAAATTTACGGAGAGTTGGAAGATGAAAACTAAACAAAAAGAAATTAAAACAAAGTTAGAATTTGAAACATTTCAAAACCTACTTGGTTCATCTTATTATCTAAATCAATTTAAAAAAGAAAATGCATCTTGTTTTAATGGTGACGTTTCAGTTAGAAAATTCAAAGTTACTATTGAATTAATTGATGAACCAAAAGAAGTTATTTTTGAAAGAATTGAAAAACTATGGAAAGAATGTGATAATCATCATCACTATAGTCCATTAAAAGATGAAGCTAAAAAGTTCGGTTATGATCTTGATAACAATACTTTGGGAATAAATAAAAAGAAATAACAAATGAAAGACACAAATCAAATTTCGGAACTAGTAGGTGAGATCACTTACCTAAATGAAGAATACCGAGCAGGTAACCAACAAGTCACAGATCAAGAATATGATCTCCTACTGGACAAACTAAAAGAGATTGATCCAACCAACCCTATATTCAAAAAGGGTATCATCGAAACAGTTAAGTCTAACCCAAGGATGCGTAAATTGGCTATCCCTATGATGTCAATGAACAAGTGTAAATCTGTTCAAGAGATCAAAGACTGGTTATCCTCACTTGGCTGCAAAGATGATGAATTGATTGTCATCACTCCTAAATACAATGGTATCTCTATTCTCAACGATTGTAGAAACCAGTCCTACTCTACAAGAGGTGATGGTGAATATGGCCAAGATTGTGATAAACATTTCAATCTTATTGAGATGAAACCTGTTTCTGACGAAGTCACTGTAGGTGAAGCAATCATTAGTAGAAAAAATTGGGATAAACATTTCAAAGGTAAGATTTCACCAAGGGGAACTGTTTACAAGTTAAACAATGCTACAGTGTCAGGTCTTCTAAATATGGATGATGCCACTGGAGAACTCTCCTACATTGATTTTGTAAGATACAGTATATTTGACGGTATTGAAGAATTTGGTAATAAACACAACCAACTTAATGTTTTAGAAGATGAATACGGTTCAAACGTTGAATATTCAGTAATTGAACTTGGAGATCTCACAGAAGAATTTCTTGATGCATTTTATGAAGAAAATAACAAGGTTTATCCTATTGATGGTCTTGTTATTGATATTGACAGATTCACTTTAAGGAACAAACTCGGTAGGGAACTGAATGGTAACCCTGCATATGCAAGAGCATTGAAACTTGACAAGTGGGTAGAAGAGTTTAATACTGTCATCACTGGTCATAATTTTACTATCTCAAAACAAGGTAAACTGAAGGGTGTAGTAACATTTGAACCAGTCATCATAAATGGTACAGAAGTGAAACAGGCTTCTTTTTATAATGCTAAATTTCTTCTTGATATGTGTCTTTGTGATAGAGTAAATATCACAGTAAAGAAATCTGGGGAGATAATACCGAAGATAGTAAAAGTTGAAGGTATCAAATTACCTATTAAGTCAGAATACAAAGATCAGAAATTATATGAAAGTCATTATAAATCAACTTGTATCGCAATTGAAGCGGTAGTAGGAGCTAATCCAAACTTAATATGCTTTAACGAAGCTATTGGTTATTGTCCTTCCTGTGGTGAATTAATGCAATGGGATGAAAATAAAGTTGAACTAATTTGTTCTAATCCTGATTGCGAACAGATGCTGGTATCAAAACTAGAACACTTCTTCACTGCCTTAGAGATAGAAGAAATGGGAAGACCAACTATTCAGACACTTTTCAATAATGATTATACTTCTCCTTATTCTATTTTAAATATGGACAGGCTCCAATATTCTATCATCCCAGGGTTAGGTGAAACTTCAGCTGAAACTATTATTTCTCAGTTTGAAAAACTAAAGTCAACAGGTGTTCCACTTGCAAGACTGATGTATGCATGTGATGTATTTGAAGGTGGTATAGGCGAAAAGACTGCTCAACTGATATTGGATGAAACTAAGTATGTTTTTGGTGAAGTCAACTCCTATGATCTTATAAAAATAAAAGGAGTATCAGACACCACAGCGCAATGTTATCTCAATGGTTTAGATAAGTTCTCCCACATGGAAACTTCTATCCCTATAAGTTATATCACTACACCAGAAAAAGTTGTTAGAGGCAATAAATATGCGAATCTAAGTTTCTGCTTTTCCGGAGTGCGTGACAAAAAATTAGAGGATGAAATAACTGCACAGGGTGGTCAAATAGTAAGCAGTGTATCTAAAAACACAACTTATTTAGTTGTTTTAGATCTCAATTCAAAATCATCCAAGACTGTCAAAGCAAGAGAAGTAGGGTGTAAGATAATGACTATCGAACAATTTAAAAAGATATAGAAATGAGTTACGTCCAGATACAATATGGAGATAATTATATTGAGTTCTCATCTACACACAGTTTTCTTAATCCCGTTTATGTTTGTTACCAGCCAAAGACTTCAACAATGTGGATGAATGCTTGCGATCAAGAAGAGATTAGATCAATGCAAAGAAATGGTGTTGTTTACAGAAAATATAAGTCACCAAACAGCGTGATAGATATGATCATGGAGCACAGACCTAAAAATATTGACAAATACTCACTACTTGATTTTCAAGATACACCATTTGGAAGCCATATAATCGGGAAGTATAAAACTGAAAAACCTGTTAAAAAATAAAAAGCGATGGACAAAATATTTGAAGAAGAAACGCAGAGATATCTGAAACAATTCGGAGTCTCAGAGAAAGAAATCTATAAGATTCAATTTGAAAAGTGCAAAGAAGCAGCACTTGAAATTCTAGAAACAGTAGTAGAACTTATTAAAGAAGACAAGTTTGAAGAAGTGTCTGCCATGCTTGAACATAGTCCTGCTGGAGATGATATGGGATGCGATAATTCCTATATCGACTTCTCATCTATATTTGAAGATGATAGAGATGGCTGGGACATTTCAGATATAGTTGGATATCTAAGACAAAGAAAAGAGGCGGAAAAGAAGTAATTTTAATTATTCAAAAATTTATATTAATTTTATAATTCCTTTCAGGGGACAGGAGTAGCTCTCTTTCGACTTCGGTGTCACACGTCTCGATTACCCTTTAGGTTTTTATTTAGTGACATAAATTAAAAATATCAAACATGAACATCAGTAAAATTAATTTAAAGAAATTCATTGAAATCAACCCTAAAGAGGAATTCTTTATAGATTGTCCAGGGCAATATTTTATTTATTTACTAGTAAATGATGAAGATATAGTTTATGTAGGTCAGACTTTTAAAGTAAATCATAGGCTTGTTGATCACATTTCAAGTAACAAAATTTTCAATAAAATATTTATTAGAAAGGTTAATAAGAAAAGAGCACTATTCTTTGAATCATATTTAATTTTCTTTCTTAGACCTAAATACAACAGAATGATATCTTCTAATTTAAGATTTTTACCATTTGATGGTTTATACAGAAATAATGTTCATGGTAGAAGTTTCAATGTTGTTTTTATAGGTGATATCCCTTATGTTGATTCTAAAGGAATTGTTTTTATAAGATCTTATTATAGTCATAAATCAAGTTGTAGTTCTATTGAAGATCAACACAGGTGGGAAAAACAAAAAATTATAGATGATGAAAAGCGTAAAAAACGTGATGAGAGATTAAAAAATGTTCCTTTAAATGATCTTTGTTGGACTAATGAAGATAACTATTTAAAAATATTAAAAGACGAGAATTAATGACTTTATTTAAATAAAAATGGAAGAAATAAAAAATAATGAAAGAGGATTTGTAGGGATTTGGATTCCAGCTGCTATATGGAATGCAGAAGATTTATTAATAGCTGAGAAGTTTGTTCTGGCAGAAATAAATTCTTTCAGTAAAACAAAATTTGGGTTCTTTGCTTCTAATGCATGGCTGGCTGATTTTATGGGGTTAAGTAAGAGTAGGGTCAGTCAAATTCTAAGTAAGTTGAGGGATCTTAAATATATTGATGTTACTTATTCTTATAAGTCTCATTCTCCGAAAGAAGTTGATAAGAGATACATTACTATTAATCATGTAAAGGTCTTTCTTACTGATGAGTCTAAAGAGTATAGAAAGTCAGTTTTTGATGAACTTAAGAAAGAGTTTGGCAATTAATATATTAATTACCCCTTATAATAGATTAATTTGCCCCTATAATCTACTAATTAGGTATTATAATATACAAAATACCCCATATAAGAGACTATTAGGATATATGCTTATATTATTATTATATATTATTTATATATTCTATAGTATAAGTTAAAGGGTAGGAAGTAGACCGACAAAAAATGTCGGTACAAATCTTTTTATTTTTAACATTAAATTTCGACATTATGAGTTCACTTGGCTCCTACATAATAAAGAATGAGAGAATATACTTCACTACCAGATATAATTCAGATTTCATATCAGATGTGAAAGAGATAGTGGGTAGGAAGTATGATATGGATAAGAAGTGTTGGGATGCCCCTATTTCTTTTTCTTCTTCTACACAAGTAAAAGCTCTTATTGAGAAATATGAATTAGTTAATTTAAGCGTGTCTAACACAGGTTCACCAGAGAACGACATAATCCTATTAAATGATATAGAGACGGTGTTAGACCAAAGGATACCATCACTGAATGAACAATTAGAAGCCTTACAACAATCTAAACAATTACTATTGTATCCCAGACCATATCAAATAAGAGGGATAGCATACAATCTGATAAGCAAGAGATGTATAAATGGCTCTGAGCAAGGAACAGGCAAAACATTCACCACTATATTCACTATAGAGCTTGAGAACCTATTTCCCTGCGTAGCAGTAGTCCCCTCATCAGTGAAGTATAATTGGGAGAAACAATGGAAGAGGGTGAACCCAAATAGATCGGTATCAGTAATAGAGAACAAAGACTCAGATTTCACTGCTGACGTATTGATTATGACTTACAATGCTGTAGGTAAGAAGATCATTGAGAAAGTAAAAGATGAGGAAAAAGAGAAGATAATCTACAAGTACGAGCAGATGGATGGACTCCTATTTAAGAGTTTTATAGCTGATGAATCACAATATCTAAAGAATAACACAGCAATAAGAACAAAGGCTATTAAGAAGCTCTCAAAGAAGATAGACTACAGGTTCCTACTTACAGGGACTGCTATTATGAACAGACCTGTAGAGATCATAACACCACTCGGAATAATAAGCCAATTCGATTCTATATTTGGTAATTGGAGAGACTTTGTATATAGATACTGCGGAGCAACAGAGACCCAATATGGGATAGATACTTCAGGTGCGACAAACACACTTGAACTAAATCAGAAACTAAGACAACAATGTTATTTCCGGGTACAAAAGAGAGAGGTATTAACTGAGCTTCCTGACATGGAAGAAACTATATTGAATGTAGATATAAGTAACGAGAAAGAATATAAATCAGCAGAAGTTGATTTGATCTCCTACATAAGAAGAAAGCAAGGGCAATTGAAAGCTGATAGTGCAGAGAATGCTGAGCAATTAGTCCTTATAAATACCCTCAGGAAACTTTCTGCCGATGGCAAGATGAATGAGTTGATTGAGTGGTTGGATGACTTCTTAGAGTCCTCTACGGAGAAATTAGTGGTAGCAGGGTTGTATGTTGAGAATATCAAACTCCTATCCAAGAAATATAAATGTGATCACCTTATCGGAGATGTCAACCCTAAGAAGAGACAAGAGATAGTAGATGACTTCCAAGTGAATAGCAAACGTATACTATTCATGAATATGCTCACAGGTGGTGTAGGTGTAGATGGACTGCAATTCATATGTTCCAATATGATGGTATATGAATTACCATGGCGTTGGACGGACGTCGACCAGTTAACTTCTCGTATAGATCGTGATGGTCAGGAACACAAGATGAGTATTTATTATTTATTGGGTAACTGTTCAATAGACGATAAAATGTGGAAGATGCTACTTAAAAAGAGAAAGGTGACAGACCAAGTAAATGCACATCAAGAGGTTTATACTCAGAAGTATATGCAAGACTTGATTGAGGAATTTATTTAAAACGATTATAAATTAAGAGTTATTTTATAATAAAAATGGTTTGTATTGAAATTTTATTTAATTTTACGGTATAATTCAAAAACGAGAAGAAAATGGAAGAAAGACAGTTAAAGTTTCAAGAGTTAGAAGAAGTCATCATAGATTTTAGAAATAATCTTGTAAAAGACTTCATCGTAGGTGGTTCAATGGCATTAGTTATGTGTGGTGGTTTTGATCTCCCTATCACTGATATTGATATAGAAGTTGAGAAGTCAAACACAAATGTACTTATAGGATTAGCTTTTCTTTCAATTGGTTCACCAAGTGAATGTAAAAACTATAGTGAAGGTTCAAGATTTGATTTCATGTACAAAGGAGTTAAATTCAATGCATTTGTAGTTGAGAAATTTACACGTCCTTTTGTCTACATGAATTATATCAAATATGGTACGGTGATGTCAGTTATCAATCACAAGAAGGCTCACAACCGTGTAAAGGATTATCAAGCTATCAATTCAATCGTAAACGAATTAATAAAATAGAATATGGCAGAAAAGAAAAGTTTAAAAGATAAGGTCTCTGATTTCATACAGAAGACAATTCAAGAAACACCAAAAGGAGAGAAAGCTGACATGGCAGAATTTATAGCTGTTCAAGCAACTATCTTTGGATCCTACAATACTTATGAAGGTATTGGTATCTTAGACGTAGCCAAAACAGAATATCTTAGATTATGTGAAGAGTTTTATGAAGATGAAGAGAACCCTTGTAAAGATTGTAATCAGAGTTTAAATTAATAAGATGACTGACATTCATAAGGACATACAGGACGAATTCACATCACAAAGAGAAAGAGTGGACAACTCCTACATAGAGAAGGGAAGAAAGCTACCTATTGGAACTATCAGAACTTATGGAGACAAACAGTACAAGAAGATATCAGACACTGGTGACTCAAATAATGACTGGCAGGTGATAAAAGAAGACAAGCCAAAAGTTGAGGAGAAGAAAGAATATCCAAAGGCAGAATTGAAGATTAATACAGTTGAATTTGTTCCTTCGGGTAACATGATAAAAGCAGAAGATTTCATTTTGAATAATTCAATATCAAAATCTGTAAACGCTGATGGGTTCACGTTACATGACATTAATACTATAAATAAAGAGCTAATTGTGTTAAAAAAAGAAACAGGAATAACGCTTAAAAAGTTTGAGTACTTAAATAAGACATGGACTGAAGGTGGCGTTTTAGCAATAAGGGATGATGCCGAGTTGAGTATAAACACAAAAGAAATCAAAAATGGGTTTGATAAAAACACATCAAACTATGTTAGGATAAATAGAAATATATCTGATATTGAAAAAGAAATAAAGGAGTACAAAGATTTAGGATGGGATAGCGATATTCCGAAATTAAAAAACAGACTCCATGAATATCAGAAAGCGTTAAGAGAATCACCTGAATATTTTTCATCTTCTCAATATGCAGAGACATACGAAGAAAGAATAAAATACGTCATTGAGCATGAATGGACACACGCAGTACAGGCTGATTCAAGAATAATAAAAAGTAAAATTAACAAGGAAATAGCAAAAAGATATTCTGAAGTAATGGTTGACGTGTCACTTAAAAAATTATATACCGACTATGCCATGACAGAATATAACGAATTTTGGGCAGAATCAAATGCTCTTTATAGAAATAAAAAATTAAAAGATGCTGTAATGATAAGACTTATCGAGAAACAAAATAAAATACTCGCGTAATGCAAAATTTAAGATGTTTAAACTGTGATAATTATATCGGTTTATTAAAATGCAAGGCTTTTAATATAATACCCACTCAAATAAGTTTAGGGAAAAATGATCATTCAAAAACATTGAGGAATCAAGAAAATAATATTATATTTGAAAAAATAAAGTAATGGCAAATATTAGTAAGTGCTTACCATGTAATGGAAAGGGGACATCCCAGATATTTGATAATAAATTGAATAGATGGGTAACTTCCAGTAATATATGCAAATATTGTAATGGATTTAAGGTGAGATATTCTGTTGATATTACAAGTAAATACGATTTTATTAAAAAATCAGTGTATATTCCACTGCCATATAATCTAAATTTGAACTAAGAATAGAACATGCAAACAACAAATCTAGTAATAATGCTCGGCTATGTAGCCAATGATCCAGTAGAAAAGGAATTTCCAAATAACAAGAAGTCAGTCCAATTTTCTTTGAAGACAAGAGACTTCTACGGCAACATAGGAGAGAGGAAAGTCGACAAGAACTTCCACAACATAATCATGTGGAACAGTATATGCCACAATGCAGTTGAGCTCCTACACAAAGGAGACGTGGTACACATCATAGGCAGACTGAAGAACAAGAAGGTTGAACGTAGGGATGGAACAAAAGTCACTTATACAGAAATCGTAACCACCGAGTGGTCTAAGATAAGTGATGGAGATGGTTATGAGGATGTTGATCGTGAAGAAGTAAAACTTGATCCAGATTTTATTAAGTCGATTACTCACTTTGAAGAGAAATTAGAAGAGTAATGCAAGAAGTAAAAATTTTCGTTGACGGATCAACTTACCACAAAACAAGGATGGGTGGTGCAGGTGTATATATACTTGAAGGAGAAACAGAACACTATTTCCAAGCAGGTTATAAAGACACCACAATAAGCAGAATGGAAGGCAGAGCACTTCACATGGCGCTTCAGACACTCAGTAAGGACCAACCTATCAAAGCAGAGATTTTTAGCGACTCAGAGTATATTATCAAAACATTTACAGAGAAGAGGCTGGTAAGATGGCAGATGACAGATTTTAATGGCGTAGCAAATACCGATATGTGGAGAGCAATACTCAAAGAGATTGAGATAAGACCACTACTAAAGTTGAAGTTCAATCATGTAAGAGGACACCAGAAGGGTAATTCAGAACAAGAAATCGGAAATTATGTTGCAGATTTTTTAGCATCGTATAAAGATCAGAAAGAATATTTAATCGACAAATATAATTAATCATGAGTTTAGATGTAAGTTTGTATGACAAAGTAGCATTGCATAAATGTGCAAAATGTGGCGAAGTTGAGTATGAAGATGAACAAGTATTCACTTCAAATATTACTCACAATCTTGGTGAGATGGCTTCAAAGGCAGGAATTTATTATGCACTTTGGAGACCTGAAGAAGTAGATATAACTACTGCTAAGCAGTTGATTGAACCATTAACAGAAGGTTTAAAGAGACTAAAAGAAGAACCAGAAATCTATAAGAAATTCAATTCAGACAATGGATGGGGTATGTATGAGAACTTTGTTCCATTCGTTGAAGAGTATTTGAATGCATGTATTGAGTATCCAGAAGCAACAATTTATATAAGTAGATAAAAGCAGAAAAATGAGAAAAGTATCAATTTTATTAGTATTACTCGCAATGAGTTTAATCTCATTAGCACAGGTTCAACCACAACAGCAGAAACAACCTGACAGTATACAGGTGTATCAAACAACTGCGTTACCACAAAGCATAGATGCAGCTATTAAGATAGTATCTGGAAAATTCAGACCTAAAGACAAATCAGGAACGTATGCAGATTCTGTTTTATTTGAAAGTGTCATAAATTACCTGAATATTCCAAATGGTAAAATGATTAATATTGTAAATCCAAATGCACCAAAGAAACCAGAAGTAAAGAAGAAATAAACAGCAGGTGTGGTAATTCTAAAAAGTGTTCCTGTCTGATACTTAGGGTGTAATGCGAAATTGGTGCTGCACTTGTTCTCGGAAGAGAGTTAAAATTAAACAGTTAATTACATCAGGACTGGCAATCTGGAAAGACAGATTTTAAACTAAAACAACTAATTTTATATATGAATCAATCACAAGATATTTTGTTTCAAGATGATGCCAGACAAAGACTAAAGGCAGGCATCATAAAAGTTTCTGATGCTGTCAAAGTAACTTTGGGAGCTAAGGGTAGAAATGTAATTATAGAACAATATGGAGGTGAACCAATTATAACAAAAGATGGCGTCTCCGTAGCGAGAAGTATTGATCTTTATGATCCTATAGAAAACATGGGGGCAAGATTGATCAAGTCCGTGGCACACCGAACAAATTCAGATGCGGGAGACGGTACAACCACTGCTACAGTACTTGCTCAAATCATATTCACTACAGGATTGAAACACCTTAATTCAGGTGCCAGTCCAATGGATTTGAAAAGAGGAATAGATAAAGCAGTAAAGGTAGTAGTAGAGAAGTTGAAAGAGATTTCTAAGCCACTAACTGATTTGGATGATATGGCAAGGGTAGCCACTATATCAGCAAACGGTGATGAGGAAATAGGTAAAAATATATCAGAGGCAATTAAGAAAGTTTCAAAAGATGGCGTAATTTCGATTGAAGAAGCTTCTGGATATGAAACTGAGTTATCAGTAGTAGAAGGTATGCAGTTTCCTAAGGGATTCTTATCCCCCTATTTCATAACTGATCAATCAAGGAATGAAGCTGTCTTAGACAAGCCTTTAATCCTACTTAACAATAAGAGAATCTCATTAGCACAAGAGCTTATTAGGGCATTGGAAATAAGTATGGAATTGAAGAGACCATTACTTATTCTAACTGACGAGATAGATAGTACAGCACTACAAATACTTATCATAAATAAGGTTAAGGGTAATGTATTAGTTTGCGCAGTGAAGGCTCCTGGATATGGTTCAAGTCGTAAGGACTCTATGTCAGATATTGCAGTACTAACAGGTGGAACAGTGGTAGACGATAACCTCGGGATGATGTTAGAAGATATCAACATCGACCAATTAGGTTCGGCAACTAAGGCTATCATTTCAGCAAACAGTACTACTATTATAGGTGGTGAAGGTAATAAAGAAGAAATAAAAAAGAGGGTAGAAGAAATAAGATCACAGATTGATCATGCACCAAGTCCATATGATGAAGAACGGTTCAAGGAACGTCTTGCTAAGATGGCAGGGGGTGTAGCAGTAATATATGTAGGTGGAACATCAGAGGTTGATATGAAGGAGCGTAAGGATCGTTTCGACGATGCACTTAATGCTACAAGGGCTGCCATAACTGAAGGTATAGTTCCTGGTGGTGGTGTTGCTTTACTGAGATGTATCAAAGTTCTTGAAGATGTCAAAGTAAAGAATGAGGATGAGAAACTCGGTGTATCAATTATAAAGAAAGCCATAGAGGAACCCTTCCGACAGATAATGCGTAATGCAGGACTACCAGAAGATGTGATTCTTAACAATGTTATCAACGTCCCAAATGAACTTGTGATCGATCATGGTTATAATGTAGCCACAGAAGAATATGAATTGTTCTTTGACACAGGGGTGATTGATCCTACTAAGGTAACTCGGGTTGCTCTGGAGAACGCAGCCAGTGTAGCAGGTCTACTACTTACTACAGAATGTGTAGTATACAACATAAAAGAAAAAGGAGAGAAGGAATGAAGCTTTTGATTAATAATTTAAAAATAAAGATAGGGAAAGAAGAGTATGAACTCATAAATCATCCTTGTTCATTATGTGATTTACATGGTGTAGAAAGATGTGGAGATTTAACACATTCTATTTGTAGTATGTTGAAAGACGACAAAAATGGTAACGTATGGAAGAAAGTAAAAGAGTTTGTTCCACCTACTATTAAAGAAACAGAGAAGAGGGTAAGATACCTATTGAATGAAGCAGGTGTTCTTTACACTGAAGATGAGATACAAAAATTAGTGGAAAGAAAAAGAAAAGAGATTGTTAATGTGCATAATGATCCCAATGTAGATGAAATAATTAAAGATACTGAGAATACTATTCGTATATTGAATGAAACAAGTAAAGAATTCTTTTTGAATTTTAAGGAAAAGATAAACAAATATCGGGATTCTATAAACAATAAATTCAAATAAGGAATGAAATACTACATAGATGATAGTAAGGGATATAGGAAGGATGTAACAGACTTTGAACCATTCCAAGAGTATCTCCCAAGCGATGCAACACTTAAAGAACATCTACAGGCACAGATACAGCATATAAAAGAGGTCGATGCAGAGTATAAACTACAACCTATTATTGTTGGTATGACATCAGATAAGTTCCAAGAGTTGGTAGATAAATTATGTAGGATGTACAGTGGATTCAGCAAGAAGTACTTCATGAACAGAAATTCAATACAGTTAGAGGTAGCACCACAAAGTATGCCAGTAATATGGATAACAGACTCAGAAAAATTAACTAAGATAGACCAGAACTAAGAATGAAGAAAGTATATCAAAGAATAGTAGACATTGGACATGGAGATTGTATGCAGTCATCTATTGCAAGTATGTTTGATGAGGAATATGAGAATGTTCCACCGTTTGTTGAATTAGGAACAGAATGGTGGGAGAAATTTGAAGAATATTTCGCTTCAAAGGGTTATAAATGGAAGACAGTACTCTATAACCCTATTATGTGGGATAAGACACATAAAGATTCATCTCTTGACAGATTAAAAGAGTTTAATGGGGTGAATGGTTTATTTTATGCGACAGTGTGTAGTCCTAAATATAACACCAATGGAGAGTTGAGTGGTATATTACATGCTGTAGTTGTAGATAAAGATTTTAATATTGTTCATGATCCTAATCCAATGAATATCAATATTAAATATCCTCATTATGAAGATATATATCATGGAATAAGAACTGTCGAAGTGTTTGAACCAATAGAAAACTAAGAATGACTAAAGAAGAAATACTACCCAAAGTTTTAGAATATTTTAAAGGAGACAATTTAGCTTCCCAGGTTTGTATTGATAAATATTTTATGAAGGACAAACATGGAAATATTTTAGAATCAACACCTGACGATATACATCGACGTTTAGCGAAAGAATTTGCAAGGATAGAAAAGAATTATCCCCACCCTATTTCAGAAGAAGAGATTTACCAACTATTCAAAGACTTCAAGTATATAGTACCACAAGGCAGTCCAATGACAGGTATAGGGAATGATAATCTTATTATCTCTCTGTCTAATTGTTTTGTTATAGGGGAGAACGGTGACTCCTACGGTTCAATAATGAGAGCAGATGAGGAACAAGTACAGATAGCAAAGAGAAGGGGTGGAGTAGGACACGATTTATCACATCTGAGACCTAATGGTTCAATGGCAAATAACTCGGTACTATCTGATATGGCAGGGTCAATATTATATGCACAGAGGTATTCTAATTCAACCAAGGAAGTAAGGCAGGGTGACAGAAGAGGGGCATTAATGTTGAGTATGTCATGTCAACATCCAGATGCAGAAAGGTTTATTGATTCCAAGTTGGAGGGTGGCAATATAAATGATGCTAACATATCTTTACGTATTACTGATGAGTTTATGGATGCAGTGAAGGGAGATGCTGATTTCTACCAAACATTTCCAATTGGTTATGATATATCTGGATATACTGATAGGTCAAGAATGGAATATGACAAACTTGAAGAGCATATGTTTTACAATGATGAGTTTAGTCATAGAGGGGATATAGTTTATGTAAAGAAAATAAAGGCAAAGAAACTGTGGGATAAGTTAATGTATAATTCTTGGAAATCAGCAGAACCAGGAATTTTGTTTTGGGATAAAATTATCACAGAGTCCCCTGCAGATTGTTATGAACAGTTCGAAACAGTAGGTGTTAACCCATGTTCTGAATTGAGTTTGGCAAGATACGACAGTTGTAGACTACTCCTTTTAAACCTTTATTCATATGTTATAAACCCATTTCAAGATAACTGTGCATTTAATTATCATCAATTTGAACAACACGTTAGGATAGCGCAAAGGTTGATGGATGATCTTGTTGATCTTGAAATAGAAAAGATAGATAAGATAACAGATAAAATAGCAAATGATCCAGAGTCAGATAATATAAAGTCTGTTGAGATGAACCTCTGGAGAAAGATAAGACAACAAGCAGTAGAGGGACGTAGAACAGGGTTAGGTATAACTGGAGAGGGAGATATGTTGGCTGCTATGAATTTTGTATATGGTTCAGAAGGAGCTATTGAATTCTCAACCAACGTGCACAAAACTTTAGCAGTCAACTCATACATGTCATCCATAGTAATGGCAAGTGAAAGAGGTTGTTTTAAGGATTGGTCAGAAGAAGCAGAGAAGCACAATCCATTCATACAAAGAGTAATGAATGAGATAAATCAAGATTCAATAACTATAAGTAGCCTATATAAAGAATCAGGGAGAAGGAATATTGCTAATCTCACTATAGCACCTGCAGGTACAGTTTCTTTAATGACCCAAACTACTTCAGGGGTAGAACCTTGCTTCAAAATATATTATAAAAGGAGAAGGAGAACAACCGATAAAGCTCTTGCAACTTTCACTGATGAACAGGGTGAAATGTTTGTTGAGTATAATGTTTTCCACCACAAGTTTGAAGAGTGGTATGATGTGAACTGGTATAAAACAAGTCCAGAACTATTTAATTTGGACTTCAAGAAGCCACTTGACATGTATACTCGGGAAGAGTTAGACCTACTTATAACTAAGTCCCCCTACTACAAGGCAACTTCTGACGATGTTAATTGGGTTAATAAAGTTAAGATGCAAGGAAGCATACAAAAGTGGGTAGACCATTCAATATCAGCCACTTGCAACATACCAGAGAATACAACTGTTGAAACAGTTAACCAAATATATCTTGCTGCATACGAGTCAGGTTGTAAGGGTATGACAATATATAGAGAAGGAAGCAGGTCAGGGATATTGGTATCACAAACAGAACCTACTAAGGAGTTTAATTATATTGATGCAGTTAAAAGACCTGAGAAGTTGGAGTGTGATATATACCATAAGACAGCTCTAAAACAGAATTGGATGCTATTGGTAGGTAAGTACAACGGGAAGCCTTTCGAAGTGTTTGCATTCCCTGAGGTAGCTAATCATCTATTCCCTACTAAGATAACTAAAGGGACAGTAACTAAGATAAAGAGTAGGATATATAAGTTAGTAGGTAATGATCCTGATTCTGATAAGGCATATACTATTCCAAATATCATTGATCTTATAGATAATATAGATCAGGTAAGTACACGTAAGTATTCTATGATGTTACGGCATCATATTGATCCTAAATGGATAATAGAAGATATTGAATCATATGCTATAGTAACTTCCTTTGATAAGGTAGTTTCAAGGGTATTAAAGAATTATATAAAACAAGAAAAAGGAGTCTGCCCTGAATGCGGAGGAGAATTGACTCACACCGACGGTTGTAACACCTGCAAAAGCTGCGGTTGGAGCAAATGTTCTTAATATTAAATTTTGGTTTAAGACTTAAATCTTATTAATGGCTAACTTTGAAATTGGTACAGATTTTATTAACAATCAGAACAGGAAACAGGCTACTGAAATATTAAAGATTCTTAAAGAGAGAGAATATAATCTTTATATCAGTATGAAGAGAGAGATGATTAATGGTAAGGAAGTAGTAAGACACATTTATTCTAAAAAGAAGAAAGAAGATGGAGTTTGAAATAGTTACAGATGAATTGGGATTTCAGGATGTCAAGGTAGCTTTACCTATACAAGTATTTTGTTCATCAGAACCAGTTGAGTATTATGATGAAGACACAAAATCATTCAAGTCTTCTATTATTGGTAGATGGTTAGTAACAGATCATCCAATGCGCTCTGGAGATATGGAAGTGCCTGCTAAGGAATTTAAAAAGGTAGAAGATGCTGTTGAATATGCAAGACTAACTTATCTTAAATTCTTAAGAGAAGAACTTAGAAGAGTAAGATTTAATGATAGTGATGGATGTGGTAAGTAATTAATAATCTTTATAAATAAGAATTATTTTTAACACAAAAGATAAAAGTGATTAATATTTTATTTAATTTTAAGCCATAATTTAAAAGAACAGAAGATGAAGTACAAAGTAGGAGACAAAGTAAAAGTGATAGCAAATAGTTGTCACCATCAGTTTAAAATAGGGTCTATTGTAACTATTATACAGTTATATACTGATCATTATAAGGCTGAAAATAGTGATTTGGATACGTGGTGGATTGGGGATGATGATTTATCTGATTCTGAATAATCATGGTAACTGAAAAACAAAAAAGAGAGTTTGGACTACACAAAGCTCATGGTATAGAACCAAAGAAGGAGAAGCCAACACATGGTGATCTGGTAGAGATATTATACAAGTCAGTAGTCATTAATGGTTCATCAGTATTACAACCAAGGGCAGTAAATATTCTTGAAGAGAACAAACCGTTTGCCCTGCTACAAGTAATGAAAAAGAATTATATAAATAAAGGATACAGTCCTAAATCACTTAAAATCACCTATAAAAAGTAAAGAGTATGTCAGGATCAAGTTCATCATCAAGTTCAGGAATAGGCTTCACAGGCTTGTTAACAATTGTTTTTATAGTTCTTAAATTACTTCACCAGATTGATTGGTCATGGTGGTGGGTATTAAGTCCATTGTGGATTGGATTGTCTTTAGGAATATTCATTTTAGTAGTATTTGTAATCATTGCAGCATTGTTCTCAAAAAACTGATAAGATGACAAAGACAATAATCAACCCAAACGGTGAGAGAAAACCAGTAATAGTAGTAAAGCTGCCACCTAAAACTAATATGGCAGAATATGATGCTATAGTAAAGGGGACTGATAAATCTGCAATATCTAAAGATTATTACTTTTTATTCATGCCAAATAATTGTGATGAATATGAGGTGAGAATCTTCTTTGATAAAGATATAACAATGGAGAAACTGGCAGAAGTTCAGAAAGAAGTTTTTGAAATGGTAAGTAAAGATAAGCATTATGGTACAGATAGAACTTAAACAAGTAGAGCAATTCTCATGTACTGGTTGCTTCTATAGAAAGCCTTCCGTATGTCCTACTGAAAAGAGAAGAGAATGTATGAAACAGGCAAGGGACAGAAAGTACTTTATATTTGTTGAGAAAAAGACAAGTAGAGTAAAACGAATAATGAACTATCTTCTAAATAAGAGTAAGGTGATATAACAATTTATATGCAAGAAACTTATTCTAAAGAGTTCTAATACATTTTATTTAAAGAGTGATATAATCCATTAAGAAATAAAAATACTTTGTCTAACACGTTTAAAACAATGATAAGAGCAAGGCAATTTATAGAACAGAACTATTTAGAGTATGCTGAAGATAATTCTGGGATGAGTGGTTCAATGTTAAGATATATAATGGAAGAATATTCAAAGTTAGTCAACAAACAATTAGAGGTTAAATTAAGAATGATAGAGAGTGAAAATAATTCACTAAGGTTAAAAATAGAAAGGGAGAAGAAAAATGAAAGATTCAACATGGAAGTCGAGGAGGAAAGATACTCGGGGAGCAGTAAAGTTTGATGAAGCATTAGTAAAGTGGAAGAAGGGACGAGAGAAGGCAATTGCAATGTCTCCACCTATTGATGATAAGATTAAGATACAAATTGGCAGCTTAGTAATACTTAGAGATAAGGGTTGCGATATTGAAGAAGAGAAAAGGAAGTTTTTGGAAAATTATAAAGGAAAATCAATATGAAAGAAACAGAACTATCTAAAGAAACCATAGAGAATATTGAAAGTGGTGTACCATATGGATTTCTACAAAATCTTGATGATATAAAACCTATTACAGAGAGCACACTAACAATAAGTGCAAGTAATTTTAAACAAGGTATAAAGGAGTCTAGAAGAGAAAGAAGAGAGCGGGAAAGAAAACAATTAAAGAAGAAGTGAATTAACTCAGTTGGTTAGAGTATCTGTCCGATACACAGAAGGTCAATGGTTCGAGTCCATTATTCACTACAACAATTAAAAACAAACAGGGATGACAGATAGACAAATAGTAGAAAGATTATTAAGGAGAGCAGAGATAAATATAGATATATTTAATGGATGTAAAAACATTATAAAGCGGAAACCAAATAAAGAGTTTCTTGAATCATTGAATCTTTTAAACGATTATGATAACAGAATATCAGAGCAGTTAGAATTTAAAACTTATCTTATGAAACAGCTTGACATTGAAACACAGAAAGAGATGGGCTCTACTGAATTAAAGGAAGAGCATCTGGGGAAGGGAAGTCTGGAACAAAGATTGGCATATGAAGAAGAACTAAGAAGAGAGATAGAAGAGAAGAGTAACTCGTACATGATACCAAAGACATACGACTATGAAGAGAATAACTAATGGGTTCAAGAGGATAGGGTTGGACTTTAAAACAATGTACAATTGTATTAGATATCTAAACAATATCATTACATATGAAGAGTATCTATTGGTTGATCAAGAATTAAGGGCTGAGTTGGAGAAAATAAATAAAGGGTAGGGAGATGGATAAGAAAGAAATAATAAAGCTGATTAGGGAAGTTGAAGAGTCAGGCAGTATAAAGCGATTTAAAGTAAATAACAAATCATCAAATGAAGAGATATACAATGTATTGTGTTTTATTGAATCAATGATTTATGATCTTGAAAAGTGTTATAGACCAAAGATTAATATAGCTATTGAAAAGTTGGGACCAAATTTGATGGAATATTTCAGAGAAAATGAAAAGAGTGAAGGTGAATGAATTTTCAATTGATTTGTTTGATAATGATGAAGATGAATAAAAATAAAAGAATATGAGTGAAGAACAACTAAAGAAGATGAATGATCAGATAAGTGCTGCAGATAAGTTGCTTGAAACTGTGTATAGGATAATAACCTTTATGAAGTTAAAGGAATGTGGATTAACTGGTTGGGTTAGGGAATATCAGAAGTATAAAGAACTATTCATTAAGAAAGAAGTAGAAAGAGGAATAAAGATAACAAAGGTAAGTGATTTTGGCACACCATTTGATGAACCACAAGAAAAATAAAAAGAGGATGAGAAAGATAATATTTCTTGATATTGATGGGGTAATTGCAATAGCAGATGACAGCGGTGGATTATGGGGATTATCAGATAAAAAACAAGAATTATTATCAGATATTTTAGCTGCTACAGATGCTGAGATTGTATTAACTTCTTGTTGGAGAAAGTCTGATTTAGAAGAGACAAGAGAATACATGACCAAGAAAGGCTTCTTATTCAGTAAAAGAATAATAGGGATAACAATAAGAGCTTACCACTATATTGAGAAGGGTGTTCATTTATCTATTCCAAGAGGAGTAGAAATAAAACAGTGGATAGATACAAACATACATTCAAATAATGGTAAGGATTGGAAAAGAAAAGAAATAGGGAAAGAGTGGAATTATATAATATTGGATGATGACACAGATATGTTATTAGAACACAAAGATCACTTCATACAGTGTAATTCTATGGAAGGATTAACCGAAGAACAAGTAGCAATTGCAGTAACTATTTTAAATACTGTAAAAGAATAAAAGGGTAAACTAAAACACAATAAACTAAGTCAAAAACATAATAGATGAGTATAGAAGATATAGAGAAGGAAGAATTTGACACAGTTAATGGGAGCGAGGGGATTATTATGGTAATTCCTGAGGAGATGAAGGACGCACCTGATGATATTAAAGAGGTGTATATCAAGTGGTTAGAGATCAGTAAATTGATAGTAGAGGATAAAAGCAGGTATTTTAGCTTTATAAATCAGGTGAATAAGGAAATAGTACACATTGATTGTATGATGCTTAATGGAGTTCCCGTTAAACGAGCAAAGGAGGCAAATATATGTGAGACAGACCTGGTAAGATTGAAGGAGATATGTGTGGTTATGATGGATAGGAAACTCCAAAAATCAAGACTAAAATTTAAATGGTTGCAATACATCCGACCAAGGGCTGGTAAAAACATATACGAGTGGAGACAGGCTGATCTTATCGACTTGTATGGTAAGTATATGACACATGAAGAGGTACACCAGAAGGTATTAGATTGGGGTTACTCGGCTGATATACAAGCATTATATAAGTTCTTCCTACGCAATAAAGACATAATAGAAAAGAAGAGGACAGAGTTCATAAGCAGTAGTAAGAACCATTACTTGGCTACAGATGCGGGACGTATGGAGACATTAGCTATGCTACATGCTAAGTTCGTAAAACTATTCACCGATATATCAAACCTTCCAGACATTAAAAAAGATGACCTATTAGCTTATAGTAGGGAGATAAGGGCAATAGTAGAACAGGCAAGGAAAGAAATAAAGGGTGACCAGATCCTATTAACTATAGATGGTAAGATAGATATTAATGCTTCTATACAGGCAAGCCAAACTATACAAGAGATAAGTAGGAAGATACCTATTAATATGATACCAGTATATCTTGTAGCAGCTAAGATGAACCTGAATCCCAATATGATAATGACATCACTGGTCAATAGTTTCTATAAGGACTTTAATGGGTTTAAGAAGCTAAATAATCATGGTCAGCCACCTCAGACTATGGATTTAATAAGGAACTATGACTGGAATGAGATAAGCACCTACCAATCAACTAAACCCGCAGAGAGGACAGATGACCTGGTAGAATATGAGGAGATACCATTCAAACAAGCTGAGTTGGTCAAGACTAAACGGGAGCAATTAATTAAAATGATACAAGGCGAATTAGAAGAGGGAAAGAAGACTAAGTGATAATTAATGAGTTAACCATGTTTCTTATTTAAAACCATTATAAATTATGATTATTTTTATTAATAGTTAAGTTTGTAATGGTTTTTATATTAATTTTAAGCCATAATTTAAAACAAGAATATCATGGCAGCAAATAAAACAGTTTCAGTGCAGTTGTTGTTGGATTACGCAAATAAACAACTTGAAAGAACAGATGATGATGCAACAAAGGATTATAAAGCAGGGATATGTGAAATGATTCAAAAAGTATTGCATACGTGCAACGGATACGAAGGATTTCGTTTCTTAAATAGTGACAATATGGAATTTGACACTCCAGGTTACTTCTCAAGGCGATACTATTTACCAAAATCTTAATATATAATAGAACTGTATCTAATTAATAATCAATCGCCGAGTCAGGATTTTCCCTGTAGGACAAGACAAAAGAAAAAGGAGAAAATGAAATGACAAAAGAGCAAGCAATTTATCTTATGCAACAAGGCAAAAAGATAACACATGAAAACTTTGATGATAATGAATGGATAACAATGCAAGACAATAACATTGTTACTGAAGAAGGGTATTCAGTACCTTCTATTAAGTTTTGGAGTTACAGAGAGAATGAGTGGTGGGATAAAGGATATTCAATTTTTATAAAGAAATAAGCCATGAAAATAAAGTACAAAGGGATCAACATTGAGATCACAGAAGAGAAAGAAGAGAGCAAACTGGATTCGTATGCAGAAGCATTAATGAATAGCCAGCCACCTATTGATCTTTCAATGAATTGTAAATGTGTTATCGACGATCAATTTCAAAGGGTATTAGATAAACTGCAGGAGGAAGTATCTCAGACAGTAGAAGAGTTTACCAGAAGAAGAAAGATTGAAGAGAAGTGGAATAAAAAGAAAGGGAAAGAATGCAATATTGAATTCAGATTCCTACATCATACAAAGATTGAGTGGTTAGATTATCATTTTGTAGGAGGACAAAGCTATCCTAGTTGGGAATGGGATGTATGTGATTACAGAGTAAAAGAAGAAGAGCTGCCAGATAAATCTGAATATCAAAGAAGACTTACTATTAAAAGAGCTTGGAATGGAAAACTGAAAAGTGAAAGTAATATTGAATGGACTTTTGACGATGAAGATAATTGGATAACTGATACACCACTTTGGAGTTGGGACGGTTGTAAATATCGTGTCAAGAAAGAAGAGAAGAAGGAGAGCCAAAAAGCAGACAGTGATATTCAAGCAAAGGGATTCATTGTTTCATTGTATAAAATTCAGAAAGTTATATCAGTGAAAGATTATGGAAGTAAACTTATATTTGGTAAAGACATAGTCAGCTGTAAGTCTCTATATGAAACAATAGAACTAAAAAATAAGTTAATTTCTATTATAACAAACATTTTTGATAGACACTTATCATTTAGTTATGTAATCACTGACAAGTATATTGAATTAAGACAAAGTGGTGTATCTATACTTGTTGACTATCAGAAAGGAGAATAATAGATGAAGTCATATAAATTAACCTGTCCCAAAGGATACAAAGACGATAATCAAGTTTGTATGACTGATAAGGAAGCTGAAGTAAATCATAACAAAGCCAAAGAAACATTCAGTAAACTAAAAGCAAAACGTAAATCTAAAAAGAGAGCAAGATGATAAAGAAAGTAGAAGCAATGGAGTTGTTGGATGATTATACAAGGTGGCTAAATGATCGTTCTTTATTTCAATTGAGTACAAGCCAAGTGAATGGGTACTTGGAAGATAAAGAGAAGAGAGAATATAAATTGGAAGAGGAAAATCAAAAGTGTCCTGAGTGTAAGAGTGATCGTACTAAAGAAGATAATTATGGGACTTGTACTTGTAAGGATTGTGGATTCCGATGGATGTAGGTTAACTAAAACGTTTATAAATAAGCACTAAAAATAAAAGGTATCAGAATTATATTTAATTTTAAGCATTCAAAATAAAAAGAGAAGAGAAAATGAAATCATTAGGACAATTAACAGCATTTATTTTGACAATAATTTTGTCAGCACTTGTGACCCTATTAGGAGTTCACATCATTATTTCAATTGCTACACTTTATCAATTGAATTTTATCACACAATTCTCCTTCCTTCAAATTCTAGGAGTAGTATTGATTCTGCAGTTATTGAAGTTCACTTATAAAAAGACAGAGAACAAAGAGTTCAAAGATGCAATTGAAGAATCTTTAACTGCTATTCTATCTAATGTATTTATATACTTAGTAGCATGGGGATTTGCATTTCTTTATTACTGGATCTTAAAATAAAAGAGAAGAAAATGTTAGAACTAGAGACACCATTACCAGTACTTCATCACTACACTACACACCTTGTAGCTGAGATGAACAAAGAGTACACCCTAAAGCAGAGCATCATAAAGAAACCAGGACTGATCCTATTTGGGGTGAATCCAAGCGACTGGACAGCATATCAGGTGCCAATTAAATCTAAGGCAACTATGTCCTTTGTAAAGGCAGCTAAGGTCAAGAACTATATTAATCCATTCCTATACCCAAATCAAAGTAAAGAAGCAAGGTTAGGAGCTGAAATAACACATAAGGCAGACTATGATCCCAATGCTATATATATCTGGGCATTGAATGAAAAGAATGCTATAAGGAAAGTAAAGAGGGACTTCGAGGCATTTATAAAACGGTTGGAGGAACAGAGAGGATGAAAAAGAATAAAATAGTGAAAGATGGAATTATGACATTTGAATTAGTTCCAACACAGATTATAGATTCTTGTATTGGATGTTATTATGAGGGTTATTTAATCTCAACTTGCAGTCTATCGGGGAGAATGAAAAGATGTGAACACAATGAACATTCTTACATCTTTAAAGAAATAATAAAGAAGGATGAACCACATCAAGAGGATGAAGATTTGGAACGACTATTTAATGGTACAACATGAAAACTAAGTTTTGGAATTTGATATTAACGTGTAATCTTGATGGGAACAAAGTTTACACTAAAGATGATAGTACAATGGTTGTCGCTAAGTCAGGTTTTTATCTTTATTGTGGTACACTAAAAAGATCTAACTTGTTAATAAGAAAGAGAAGAGTATGAAGACTAAGTTCTGGAGATTAGCTGATATTCAATTATCAGGTGGAAAAACATATGAAGGCAAAGACAATTCACTACTGGTTGTGACTGAGACTAAGTTTATCCTAATTAGGGATGAAAAGACAAACGCTTGTTGGAATAAAGAATTTATGTTAAATGTGGATAAACCAGTAACACTAATAAGAAAGAGAGTGAAGAGATGAAAAGGATAATTATTAAATGGATAAGTTTAGCATTAGCAATACTTTGTTGTATTAAGGAAGTATATTTGTATTTTCAGGGTGCAGATAAGGAAATAGTATGGATTTATATGTTTCTGGTATTTGTATTCCTATTGATAAGTGTAAGTAATGATGATGAAATAAAAAGAAAGGGAGAAGATGACAGCATTATTTAGTAAACCTGACAGGCAAGCCACTATATCCAGTTTATCTATTAAACAGTATAGGGAGTTGAAAGAGTTCATTATTAAGATGGCAGAGAAACAGAAAGAAGATGAGTTACATGAACAAAATAAAAAGAGCAGATAATGAATGATAAGATAACAATTCATATTAAGGGAGATATAACTGAAGGATACAGTATTTACGATGAAGTGAACGTACCTATTAAACCAGTTGTAACACTATTAAGTATATTTGAATATATTGAGAGAAATATTGCTTCATGCACTCATTACGAACAAATACAAACTGTCGTAGTTATGATTGACAGATTTAAAGAGATATTCGGCGACGACAATGCAGTAAGGGTATTGAATGAGAAACTAAGTAAGAAAGGGAATGAGTTGCTATAAATAAAAATAATTTTGGTTATGTAATAATTTTATTTAATTTTATAAAATCAATTTTGGGAATAGACCAACAATAGATGAAGAAACTGAAGTAATTAAGAGAGATACAGCGACTATAGACAATGGTAACTGTATCTCTTTTTGTTTTTAATGAGGTCTAACAAAGGTTAAGAGTATATCAATATAAATATACCAATAATAGATTTAACACTGTTAGACATGTTTATTTCGATAGATTATTAAATAAAAGTAATGAGTAAATCAGACATAATTAAGAAATATTTAAAAGATTATCCAGATTTAAGTAAGAATGGAGTAGCAAAACTTATATTTAAAGAGAACCCTAATGTTTGGGATACTTTGAATGGAGTAAGAAAACTCATTCAATATTATCAAGGTTGTAATGGGTCAGATGATAGAGAGAAAAGAGAGAAACAAGAAGAGAAAGTAGAAACAGGGATGTTAGAAAGTCAATTTAGTCTTGACAAGCATCCTTTACTGAAGAAGATATCAGAGATGTATACACCTGCCGAGCTACAGTCAATAGCAAATGGTACAGGGATAACAGCTAAGCAGAATGCTACACTGGTAGACTTTGAGGGTGATCATATAAGGATAGGTTTACTTGCAGATACACATATAGGGAGCAAGTATTTCAATAAACAAGAACTATTCCAAGCATTTGAAGAATTTAAGAAGGAGAAAGTAGATTTCATATGCCATGCAGGAGATGTAACTGAGGGTATGTCAAATCGACCTGGTCAGATATACGAGTTAGACCAACTGGGTTATGACCAACAAAGAAGAGAGGCAGTAGACATCTTCAGTAAGTGGGATGGTAAAATTTATATGATAGATGGCAACCACGACAGATGGTTTATAAAATCCAATGGTGCATTGATCGTAAAAGATATATGCGAGATGTTACCTAATGCTACTTTTTTAGGTCATGATGAAGGAGATATAAATCTGGGTGGGAGAGCAATAATTAAATTATGGCATGGAGAGGATAGCTCCTCCTACGCAACATCTTACCGGATACAAAAGGTGGTTGAAAGTTTTACAGGTGGGGAGAAGCCAAGTCTACTACTATTAGGTCATGTTCACAAGGCAGTATATGTGTTTGAACGGAACATACATTGCTACGGTGCAGGGTGTATAGAAAAACAAAGTAAGTGGATGAGGGCAAAGAGAATTTCAGCACATACAGGTTTTTGGATTATAGACATTTGGGTAGGTGAAAGAGGAATAACTAAGTCACAGGGCTGCTTCTACCCATTCTTTAGTTAAAACTATTATAAATAAGGATAAATTTTAAATAAAATATAAAAGTGAAAGATATTTTATTTAATTTTATGCCTTCTTAAAGTGTTTAGCTTTTATAAATAAGAACAATTAATTCACAGGATTTATGAACAAAAATAAATGGAGTAGAACAAACGATAGCAATCAGCTACTCCATTTACAAATATAGGCATAGGGGAGTTGGTAACCCGCTACATTTGGGATGTAGAGATCATAGGTTCGAGTCCTATTGCTTATACACATTAAGTAGGTATCACACAACACAGTGAGAAAGCAAAGGCTTCCAAGATGGATCTGCTTAAAGTTATTTAAAAATACTAGCAGTGAGATTATTGGCTTAAATGCAAGACCTGGGTTTGAATCCCAGATGCTCCACGAGATCAGTTGCCATGATCGAGGGAAGATTAACTAACGATTGTTTCCCTCAAATATTAATTAATACTAGGGGCATAAAGAATTTTCGATTGCATATGAGAGGATAACAAAAAGAAGTTGCTAGGCCATAAAAGGCAAAACAATACCAATGTTTCAAGAGTTGAAAGCAGTAGCTTAAATTCGGGAATGGGGAATCAGTCAAGGATTGGTTCCCTTTCTTTATTTTATGATAAATTTTATTTTTACAATTAATTTATTTAATTTTATAAACTCAAAATGTATTTTGTTAATTCAATAACAGACAATTTAATGGAAACAATCCATAAAGACGATCTTGACAGAAAGATCAAACTCAATGAGGTAGAAGCATTCACCTACGAACAAGTAAAGCTATTTGCTGAGGAGAACATGAACGAGATCACAAAGAGTTTGGATAATGATATCGAAAAGGGCAAGAAATCCCCTATTGGAACTATTCACACTTCGCCTTCGGGAGTGATCTGGCGAAAAGTGTCTGAGACAGGAAATTCCCATAAAGATTGGGTTGAAGTAAAAGCTAATAAGACTAAAGATAAAGATGAACTTGATGCAGTAAGTGATAGAGACAAGTACGCTAGTGAAGGCGAGAAGCTGAATACAGAACACGAAGCAAAAAGAAGAGTTGTTTTAGATAAGATCAAAGCAGAACCAGAAGAATCTAAGAAAGTTCTTCTTAGAAAAGAGCTTGATGCATTATCTGAAGAGCATAGCGCTAATGTGAAGAATTTTAACGCAAAACATGGCTATAATAATAAAGCTATGAACAAAGATAAGATCATGAAGGCAGTAGCTGATGAAATCAAATCTTTCTCACCTATTAAAGTTATCTCAGCTAATGCAGGGGGTCATCTACAAGAAGACTTTATGTTTGTAAGGGCTGCTCAGATACTTTGGGATGAACCAAAGGAGGGAGAGATCCAGAAGTCAAGAGGCGGAACCTACATGAACACTCCTGAGAATATGAAGTTGGGGAGAGTAGGGCAGAAGTTTGGGACTAAGAAAGAAGATAAAAAAGATGAGAGAAGAGTTCCTTCTGGAGACGATGATGATTTATATGCTGTAGAAAATAAAAAAGAAACAAATCCAACCAATAAATTAGACGATGTTGAAGCTGGAGATTTTATTGTTGATAAAGATGGTAAAGAGTATGAAGTAAGAAGTGTGGATGAAGACGGAGCAAATTTTAGAGCAAATAGAGGTGCTCCTGTTATATTTAAAAGTTGGGAAGATTTAGAGAAAGAGGGCTTTGATAAAGGTATTTCAGACGAGTAAAGAATAATTCCGCAACCAATAATTTAAAAGACATATAAACAATGAAACAATACGTATTTAGTCCAATAGACAAGAGCTTCAAAGTTTCCTATTTGACAAATGGCATCAGTACAAATGATCGCCTATTTATTAATGAGATTAAATCAGAAGTAGCAGGAGTAGTAACTCCAGGACTACTTTCAGCAGGACAAGCAATAGGATTATTCCATGATTATCTGGAATCAACAGTAACTCTGTTCAAAGCAAAAGCAGTAGCATTAAACCTGACACTGACTTCCTACACAGACAGAGCAGCTGCAGTTGTAGATAACCTTGCTATCCAGTTATTGACATTCACATTACCTTCAGCAACAGCAATTGTAATTGATCAAGCTGCAGGCACTATTACATTGAGTGTACCTTTTGGAACTAATCCAGCATCATTGATAGCAACGTTTACTAAGACAGCCAACACAACTGTTAAAATAGGTAATGACACTCAAACATCAGCTTCTACTGCAAACAACTTCACAAGTCCAGTAACTTATGCATTGACTGGAACAAATGGTGCAGCTAAGAGTTATGTAGTCACAGTAACTGTATTAGCATCGTAAAAGAATATCACTAATTTCGAGTTTCGAGGAAGGAATGGTCAGTGATATCGATAGATTATGAATAGAGAAATAGAACAAATAGACGAACAAACTGCTAAGCTCCAGATAGAGAAAAGTCTCCTTCTGGAGAAGCAGTTAATGTCAACTGATGTTAATGACATCTACAAGGCTCAAAATTATCTACAGGAGTTAGAAAAGAATAAAAAGAAGAAGGACATCAAGTCATTCGTATTCGATCCTTTTGAAGCTTACTATTCAACTAATGGGTATAAGCAACAACGGAAGCGAGTATCATTTGATGTATTGAAGAAGGTAGGTGATACACCTATTGTAGGGTCTATCATAAATACAAGAATATTCCAGGTACAGAACTTCCTACGTTTCACCAATGACAATAAATCAGAGGGATATACTATACGTAAGAAGAGATCTATTTTTGATACTGGGAAACAAAAAGAAAACAGGGAAGACAAGAAGAAAATAGAATATATAGTCAACTATTTAGAGAATGGTGGACTAAAAGGTAAATGGGATACTACTGATGACTTAGCAGATTTCACCCGCAAAGCATTAAGAGATTCAATGACCTATGACCAGTTGGCAGCTGAATGTGAACGTAACAGAAGATTTGAATTAATAGGACACACAGCAATAGATGCTTCAACTATAAGGATATTAGAGACGATAGATCCACGTTTCAGAGAGCAGACTAAGCAGAAGTATACAGAACAGTTTGGCCAGTATCCACGGTACGCTCAGGTATACCAGAGCAACGTGATGGTCAACCCAGTAACCAAACAGGAGATAGTTTACTATCCTTGGGAGCTGATGTATGCTCAACGCAATAAAGCCACATCTATTGATAAGAATGGATATGGTACATCTGAGGTAGAGGTGCTGCTGGATATTATCACTTGGTCGTTGTGGGGAATGCAATACAACGGTAACTTCTTTAAGCAGGGTAGTAACCCTAAGGGATTCATAAATATTAAGGATGGTGGTGTCAATATGGATGTTCTGAATGATTTTAGACAGACATGGAGACAGATGATAGCTGGTGTCGGAAATTCTCATAAATTACCGATCTTCAGTGGGATAGACTTAGAATGGATAGATTTACAGGGAACAAATAAGGATATGGAGTTCCAACAATGGATGGAATTTCTTATTATTATGTTATGCTCAGTATTCACTATTGATCCTTCAGAGTTAGGTTATCAGTTCCAGAAGTCAGCACAGTTATTTGGTCAGGCAGGACAGAAAGAAAGAATACAGCATAGTAAAAAGAAAGGGTTGAAGCCAATACTCCTATTCTGGGAAAAGGTATTGACCAAGTGGTTGGTATCAGAGATAGATTCAGACTATGAATTGGTGTTTACTGGTATTGATACACAGGACGAGATGGAGTTGGTTGACCTTATAGCTAAGAAGATAGCTTCAGGTCAGATGCCATTTGAAGCAGCATTTGAAGCTGAGATGGGAAGACCTTTCAATGAAAAGACTGACACTATATTGAATCCAGTTTATCTACAGGCACAACAAATGAAGATGATGGGTGGGCAGGGAAGTAACGAGGCAGTAGATGAGATGACAGGTGAACCAGAAGCAGGTGCTCAAAATCCATTTGATAAGTTCAACCAGGAAGATCAATCAGGTGCACCAGCACAGGCATTCAAGAAGTCACTGATGAGTAAAGACGATCCATTGACTATGCAGTGTCTAAAATATATCGAAGAAAACGTAAATATTGATTAAAATGAATATCCAAGACGAAATAAGAAAAGGACAACAACAACAAGAAGATCAAATTAAGAAAAATCTTGCACCTACATTCAATGAAATGAAAGAGGACATTATAAAAGGCAAATTAGCTCAGATGGGTGAGATAAGGGAGTGGAGTGGTGTTAAAATGAGAAAAGAAGCTACAGGATGGGTGCCAGTAAAAAGTGGCGATGCACCAGGTAAACCTGAGAACCCAGAAGCTAAAGCAGCACTTGATAAGAGAGCTGAACAGGGTAAAGCTACAGCACAACCACAAGATCTGGGGACAGCTGCTAAGACGGCATCCGAGGCAGCCCTAATGAATGCTACTAAGGTATCTACTGATCCTGCAGTAAGAGAGGCAGCACATAAAGAACTACAGCGTAGGAAGTCAGAGGAAGCACAGGACACATTCAAGGCACCAGAAGGTGAGAAAGATAAAATGTCAACTTGGGATAATAAAGATAAAAGTAAAGTGACAGAACCTACAGAAGGTCCAACAGCTGGAACAAGCAGTGAGAAAAAGAAAGAAGAGAAACCTGTTGAGAAGAAAGCTAAGAAGGCAGAATATGAAATTGATAATGTAGTATCATTTAAATCAAATGGGGTTGATCTAAAGGGTACTGTCACAAAAGTTACTGAGACTAAAGATGGTGATTTTATATACAGAATAAAATCTAAAAGAAATGGAAATGAATATGGTGGTATAACTTCAGAAGATATTTCTCAACATGAAGATTCTAAAAGATCAGAAGTTAGAGGTCATACTGTGAATAACAAATAAATTCCGATAATACAACAACACATAGGCCAACATGTACACATTCGATACAGGAAAGATAGATGGGATACTATATAACAGAGCTAACCCTATATTGACAACTTGTGGGAATACCATAAGAATAAGATTCGCTGATGAGAGTACACCATTCATAGAGACTGATTATAGAAATTGTTTAGATAGTACACTTACAGGGTTTGCATCAGTTGCAGCATTTGTGAATTATTGGAATACAAGTTGGTTAGGTGCTGGGGCAGGTAGTGGAGGAGGAATATGTACAGCTACTGCTACCCTTGTTGCTAATAGTGATACAACTATTTCAGGTAACGACTTTACACCACCTATCAATACAGAACCTAGTAATATTGTGGTATTCCTTGGGGGAGTAAAACAGAACGTAGGATCAGTAGCTTATGTCTTAAACGGAAGTGTTTATGACGTAATTATAGGCACAACTGAAGAAATTGTTAATGCAAAAATCAATGTAACACTTTAGTGATATGAAAAAGCTAATTCTATTATTTTTATTATTCCCACTGTTTGGTATATCCCAAATTACATTTCCCAATAGTTCTAAACAACAAGGGTATAGATTATTTATGGGACCTGTTAAAGTAATTGGCCCTTTTCAGATAGGGGTACATGGCCCACAAATTGATTCTACGGGTATAGTTGGGGGTGTTTTTCTTTTCTATAAAGCAGGAGTAGCTTATAATTTAGCTACAGGAAATGCAATAGATACAATATCTTTGTCAAATCGCATTAATTCAAAGGTTTCTTTTCCTGGATTTGGAACAACTTCTTCAACCGCTGCTGTAGGGAATGATAGCAGGCTAAGCGATTCAAGAACTCCGACAGCACATAATCAGGCACAATCAACTATAACAAATCTATCTGATAGTTTACTTACAAAATTAAATAGAAAAGACAGTACTAAATATGCTACAAATCACAGAGTAGGCTTGATTGAGGTCACGCTTGCAAGTGGTACTGAGCTATCAGGCTTGGTTCCACTAAAGGCCGATAGCAACAAGACTGATGGTAGTGGTTACGCCACTCCTAAGTATGTACTGGATCATGCAGGTTATGGTAGTAGTTTTGCTGATTCTTTAAGTGTTCTTGCCTCTCCACCAGCTACAGGAAATATATATATTGATAGTACTTCTGGAAGACTTTGGGTAAAATCTAATTCTTACTGGAAAAGCCCTGTTTGGGCTGCTGATAGTGTTTCTGCATCAGGTTACTTCTATGGCCCTGAATTAGTAGTTAATGGCAGTGTGGAAGGGACGTATGTGGCAGGAAATGCTCCTAGTTGGACTTATATAGCCGGTAATCTTTCTGAAAACACAGCCACTCCATACGCTGGAACTTCAAGCCAAAGTATAACTAATGCTGCTGGTCTTAGTGGACAAATATGGCAGATGGTACCCACCACAAGTGGTGATTGGTACGTTTTGTCCTTTTATGCTAAAAACATTAAAGCCACTGGAGGGGCGTTGTTTGAAGCCTCTTCGACACAATTCTCACCTTTTACAATTTCATCTTCATCATGGACATTATATACGGTGATTTTTCAATCTAGCGGTACGCATATATCACCTTATTTTCAGGCTAATGTAGATGTCACTAATGATACTAATGGAATATGTTTTGATCAGGTGTCCGTAAAAAAAATACTAAATTATTAACATGAAAAAGATACTAACAATATTATTTATTTTCTTTAGCTTGATAGGCCAGACAGCTGTTTACCATGTCGCTGCGAGTGGTGGCGATTATTCTACCATAGCAGCAGTCAACGCAGCCACTTTTGCCCCTGATGATCAGATTTTATTTAATCGTGGTGAAACATTTATCGGTACAATAATTCCCCATAACTCAGGGACATCAGGACATCCAATAATTTATGGAGCTTATGGTACGGGGGAAAATCCAATTATTACAGGTTTTACTACTGTTACTGCCTGGACGAATTTAGGTGGCAATATTTGGGAAAGCACTTCAGCTGTATCAACGCTTTCAACTTGCAATATGGTTGTTA
>Ga0209748_1000036_pt1 | contig 117514 bp, 103 predicted proteins | sample BarGraIncu00421A_FD_185490 | JGI IMG/M metagenome (GOLD analysis project Ga0209748, IMG submission 185490) | Arctic peat soil microbial communities from Barrow, Alaska - Barrow Graham LP Incubations 004-21A (SPAdes) (version 2) | ecosystem: Environmental > Terrestrial > Soil > Wetlands > Peat... | reverse complement strand
ATATTTTATCCTTTAGATAACAGTATTAAACTTCTTGATCAAAAGGGATATACTGTTGTATTTGGGGAAATACGTTCAGGTGATATTCTCATAGATGAAGTACTTCTGACCATTTTCAGGGCACCTCACTCCTACACTGGTGAAAACTCTGCTGAAATTTCGTGCCATGCTTCACCGTACATAATCAGGAAAATTCTTGAATTGTTAATTGTTAATGGAGCTCTTTCTGCAATGCCTGGGGAGTTCACACAAAGGGCATTTTATAATGGAAAAATGGATCTTTCTCAGGCTGAAGCAGTTGCAGATATAATAGCATCAAAGACCAGTTCATCTCATAAAATTGCTGTAAATCAGATGCGTGGTGGGTTTGCAGTGGAGATAAGCAGGTTAAGATCTGAGTTGCTCAATTTTGCTTCATTGATTGAACTTGAGCTGGATTTTGGTGAAGAAGATGTTGAGTTTGCCGACAGAAAAAAACTTAAATCCATAATTATCCGTGTTAAAGAGCTAACAGATAAATTAGCAAACTCCTTTATGCTGGGTAATGTTTTGAAGAATGGCATCCCTGTTGCTATTGTGGGTAAACCTAATTCAGGTAAATCTACACTTTTAAATGCTCTTCTGATGGAGGAAAGAGCAATAGTATCAGAAATACCAGGGACAACACGTGATACTATTGAGGATACTATAGTAATAGATGGAATAGAGTACAGATTTATCGATACGGCAGGACTTCGGGAAACATCAGATGTTATTGAGGTCCTGGGTATTAAAAAGACCCACGAGAAGATAGGCCAGGCTTCTGTAATATTATTAATAGATGAAGTATCAGATTCGGCTGAGTCGATAATTAAAAGAGTACAGTCAATCAGAGAGATGATCCGGGAATCGGAAAAAAATTTGATAATTCTGATCAATAAAATTGATACTGATTCAGCTAATCATCAATCTGAACTTACAAAAGAGATCATTCCGGAAGAAAAAGAAACACTTCTATTTATCTCAGCAAAAGAGAAAACAGGTCTTGAGGACCTACGGTCAAAACTCAGTGATGTTGTAATGAAGGGTTCATTAAGTACAGATGATGTAATAATCACGAATATAAGACATTATGAAGCTCTGCTTCGTGTTTCTGAAAGCCTTGGAAGAGTTATTTCAGGACTTGAGGACCAGATCCCTGAAGATCTTATTGCAATTGATATCAGGCAGGCCATCCATTATCTTGGAGAGATAACCGGTGAGATTACAACAGATGAAATTCTTGGTAATATTTTCAGGAATTTTTGTATTGGGAAATAACCTGATTTGATATTAATATTTTCGATTTAATGGTTTAATGTATTGATGAAACTGAATTTTTGTAGTCTTAGCAGCGGTAGCAGCGGAAATTGTTATTACCTCGGAAATGAGTTCCATGGAATATTGATCGATGCAGGAATTTCAGCTTCGTCGATACGTAAGTTTCTGAAGGAAATAGATATTTCTATGCAGTCTATTATGGGTGTCCTGGTAACACACAATCACATAGATCATACCAGGGGATTGGAAGTACTTTTAAGAAAGAATAGACTTCCCGCATTCACAACCCGTAAAATATGGGAAAGTATTCTCACTCCACGAATGAAAATATCCAGGGACTGTATACGGGAAATTCCCATACTGCAAAAGTTTCATCTGTCAGGTTTTGATATTGAGGCATTTCCGGTCAGTCATGATGCTCCTGAAACCATGGGGTTCCATATTTGTGCCGGGGATAAAAAAATAACAATTGCAACCGACCTGGGACATATTTGTCAAACAGCTGGTCAATACATAAAAGAAGCCAATTTGCTTGTAATAGAATCAAATTACGATGAGCAGATGTTAGTGAATGGCAAATACCCCTATTTTTTAAAAGCAAGAATACAATCTGATCATGGACATTTGGGAAATCTTCAAACTTCTATTTTTCTGGCAGAAGTTATTAATGACAATCTCAGCCATATCTGCCTTGCTCATCTGAGTATAAACAATAACACTCCCGAAAAAGCGCTCCAGACCCTTCATAAGACTCTTGCTGAGAGGGGTATTGACCTGAATGGGAAACATCATATATCAATTCTGAATCGTAATATACCATCTGAGATGATAAGATTGGCAGATTAAATGTCTCATAAAATTGTTAATAATGGTTTTGATTTCATAATCAGAAATTGACCTAAATTATAGATATTTGGTCTTTATTACGGCTCTTTTAAATGCTTAATAATTAATCAGGAATTTTTATGAAAACCATGAAAACTATTAGTTGTCGCGTACAAATCTTGTTTGTAACATTGACTTTTCTCGCATTTTTCCAGACAGATGTTTTGGGCCAGATCCCAATTATTCTCCTGACAAGAATCAGGAGTTGTTGAATGAACCTTTCGATATCAGTGGCGATTTCCGGAATTTTACTAATACATATTATCTGGCTGATAGTCTCTCCTCTTTCAATTCGAAAACAGGCAAAGGCGAAGTAACTTACCGGCGTTATGAATACGCTACGCGACAGGCATTTGATAATATGATGGGCGTGCTGGTACCTGTTGTACCAAATGAATTTCCAACAGTCGAATATGCAGGATCACCCTCCCTGCCCTTTTCAATTGAGTTTATTTCACCACGTACAATTCGCATAAGGGCAAGCTCGCGTTTCCAGGTAAAACCTGAGAAAGAATCTCTTATGCTTGTCAACGGCAAACCGCCTCATGATAATAGTTCATGGCAGTGTATTGAAAAGGATAACGGCTATAAATATACAAGTCAGTTTGGTTCGGTAATTATAAAGAAATCTCCGTGGCGAATTGAAATACAGGATGCTGCAGGAAAACCGATAACTCACACCATTCATAAAGTTGACGGAGCAGAAACATTTATGCCGATATTGCCTTTTTCATTTGTCCGCAGGGCATCCGATTATTCTACCAGTATGTCTGCTGTTTTTTCTCTGTCGCCCGATGAAAAAATTTTTGGTTGCGGTGAGTCATTCACCGAATTTAATAAAAGAGGTCAGAAAGTTGTCTTGTGGGCCGACGATGCCAACGGTACACAAAATGAAGCAATGTACAAGCCAATCCCCTTTTTCCTGAGCAATCGAGGTTATGGTGTTTTCATGCATACATCATCTCCCATCACGTGTGATTTTGGAAAGTATTACAGCGGTATCTACTCTCTCATGATTGGTGATGACGAGGCCGATATTTTTATATTTCTCGGAGAGCCTAAAGAAATCCTTAATGAATACACAAATCTGACAGGAAAAGCAGCCATGCCGCCACTTTGGTCTTTTGGATTCTGGATGAGCCGGATCACCTATTTCTCGGAAGCAGAAGGACGTGAGGTCACAAAAAAATTGAGGGACAACAAAATACCAAGCGATGTGCTGCACTTCGACACCGGTTGGTTCGAGAAGGACTGGCGGTGTGATTATCAATTTTCAAAAACGCGATTTACTGATGCCGCTAAAATGATGGCTGATTTCAAGACAATCGGTTTCCGTACAAGCCTCTGGCAACTACCATATTTTGTACCAAAAAACACTTTATTTCCGGAAATCATTGAAAAGGGTCTGTTTGTTAAAGACGCTAAAGGTAACCTGCCATATGAGGATGCTGTTCTCGATTTTTCAAATCCGGCAACAGTGAGCTGGTACCAAGATAAAATTGCAGGATTATTGAAACTCGGTGTCAGTGTTATAAAAGTGGATTTTGGGGAAGCTGCACCTAAAAATGGCTTATACTTTTCGGGTCAGACTGGATTTTATGAGCATAACCTCTATCCGCTTCGATACAATAAAGCTGTAGCTGAAATTACTAAACAGATAACAGGAGAGACAATTATCTGGGCACGCAGTGCATGGGCCGGAAGTCAGCGTTATCCTCTTCATTGGGGAGGCGACGCTGAAAACACTAACACTGCGATGGCAGCCACATTGAGAGGCGGATTGTCTTTCGGGCTTTGCGGATTTTCGTTCTGGTCGCACGACATCGGTGGATTTGTAAATAAGAAACCTGAGGATATTTATCGTCGCTGGACTCCCTTTGGAATGTTGACTTCCCACACACGCAGTCATGGTGCACCACCAACGGAACCATGGGAATATGGTGAAGATTTTATGAATGCATTCAGGCTGGCTGACAATATGCGATATGAACTAATGCCATATATCTACTCTCAGGCTAAAGACTGTACTGAACGTGGTCTTCCGATGTTACGTGCCCTGTTCATTGAATATCCGGAAGATCCGGGTTCCTGGTTGATAGATGATGAATACCTGTTTGGTTCTGATATGCTTGTTGCTCCATTACTTGAAAATGTAACCACGCGCGATGTTTACCTGCCTCCCGGACTATGGATTGACTACCAGACTGGAAAGGTATTTTCCGGTGGCTGGCATAATATCGAAGCAGGAAAAATTCCAATTGTCATCCTGGTGCGCGAAGGTTCTGTAATACCGCATATCGCACTTGCCCAGTCTACCGCACAGATGGACTGGACTAAACTGGACCTGGTAGTGTATGCAACTGATTCACAGAAAGTAAATGGCCTTATATGTTTACCATCCGATAAAGTGCTGCATAAGATATCATTAGTGCGAAAAAACGGAAATTTTGCACTGGAATCGGATCCATTTGCCGGAAAGGTTGGCTGGAAAATCAGGATGTATTCCAAATGAAAGTTCGTAGTGAAGAACACGGCACTTCTTCCTTACTGATCTTTAATCTTTTTGTCATCCCTCGTCCGCCAACCGGCGGACGAGGGATCCCATCTAGTCGTCACATATTTTTGTAAAGGGTCATTCTGTTTTTACCAGCATCTTACCCTGATTATTTCCGCTGAAAAGGCCCAGAAATGCCTCAGGAAGTTTATCGAAACCTTCTAAAATTGTTTCTGTATACTTTAGTTTTCCATCATTTAACCATTGAGTAAGATGAAAAATAGCTTCTCCGAAACGGGCGCTGTAATTACTTACTATAAAACCCTGTAATAATACACTTCTGGTCAGAAGGTGTGGCAAAATTGAGTAGCCGACATATGGTTTTGAATTGTTGTATTGAGATATTTGTCCACATAAAGCAATTCTGGCATGAAAGTCAAGATTAGCCGCGACAGCTTCAGTGATCTCTCCTCCTACATTGTCATAGTAAGCATCCACGCCCTCCGGACAAAGGATTGCCAACTCTTTTCTAATTGATTTGGATGTTTTATAATTTATTGCTTCATCATATCCGAATTGTTCTTTTAATAATCTGCATTTTTCATCACTTCCCGCTATTCCAATGACCCGTGTTCCCTGTAATTTTGCAATTTGTCCTGCAACAATTCCAACTGCTCCCGCAGCTCCTGATATAACAACTGTGTCACCCTTAACTGGTTTGCATATTTCCATCATTCCAAAATAGGCCGTGATTCCAGGCATTCCAAGAATTCCCAGGTAATAGCCAGGCGGGATTTTCTGAACATCAACCTTACGAAGATTTTCAGCCTTTTCAACACTATATGTTGCCCATGGCAATGTTACTACTACTACATCACCTGCCAGAAATGATTTGCTTTTGCTCTCTATGACTTTAGCAACGATACCTCCTTTAATCGGCTGATCAACCTCGAAGGATGCAGCATACGACTTCGCACTGTTCATTCGGCCTCTCATATAAGGATCGACAGATATATACCATGATTTCAATAATACTTCGTTATCATTCAGATCGTTAAGAACCGTCTTTTCAAGTCTGAAATTTGCCGATGAAGGCAACCCGATTGGTCTTGAAGCTAACACAAATTGAGAACTCTCCATATATTATAGTTGTAAATATGTTATTCAAACAGCTAATGTAAACATATTGTTTAAATTCCTGGCAAACTCTCACAAAGAGGTGGAACATGTAAGTCTTAAACTTTTTAAGTTGAATTTTGTTTAATAGTTTTAGTAATTCATAAATTTAAACTTAGTAAAAAATGAAAAGTCAAACATTTTATAAACTGTTACTAATAGGTATAATCATGCTTAGTACTTCTTCATATGGCCGTTCGGGTAGCTTAACACCAAAAATCAAAGAGGAAATTATATCCTACACAGCCGATGGTGTAACATTTAAAGGTTTTGTAGCTTATGATGAAAATATTACAGGTAAGCGACCTGCTATTTTGATTGTACCTGAGTGGTGGGGTTTGAATGACTATCCTAAAATGAGGGCACGAAAGCTAGCAGAATTGGGATATATAACAATGGCTGCAGATGTTTTCGGAAATGGGAAAATTGCCGCAAATCCAACTGAAGCCCAGGAACTTACAACGCCATTTTATGAAGATCCAAACCTGGTAAAAATCCGATTGGATGCAGCTCTTAAGAGATTGCAGGAATATCCTCAGACTGATCAGGCTAATATTGCAGCAATAGGCTATTGCTTCGGCGGTTTCGTTGTGCTTAATTATGCCAAACTTGGCGCTGATCTGAAAGGAGTTGTAAGTTTCCATGGAGGATTGGGTGGTGTTCCGCTAAATAAGAAATTAATTAAAGCCAAAATACTTATCTGTCACGGTGCAAGCGATAAGTTTGTATCTCAGAAAGATGCTGAAAATTTAAAACACAAGCTGGATTCTATCGGTGTCGATAATACCCTGAAAATTTATCCAAATGCAACACATGCATTCACTAATCCTGCTGCTACAGAAACAGGTAAAAAATTTAATATGCCTATTGAATATAATGCTGAAGCTGATAAGGATTCCTGGAATGATATGAAAATGTTTTTTGGGATGATTTTCAAAAAATAGAATATTGCCCCCTGGCCGCCACGCGGCCATCCCCAAAAAGGTTTTGATTCGGCATAAAATCCCCTTTATTCATGTAAGGTCATGCCATGGCATGACCCTACCCTATTTCATAATGGTTGTAGGGCCACGCCATGGCGTGACCCTGCTTTTTTGGTAGGATGTGGGCAAAAAACAATAAAATATTTCCTCTTTCCCTGTAACCATTTGTATTTTTACAGGTAACCATTATAGAGAACAAAAAGAACAGACAGTGGCAGACATTCCTGACGAAGAAATAATGCAGCATGTAAAAGATGGAAATCTTGCAGAGATGTCGGTCCTGTTCGAACGGTACCATCTCAGGTTATATAACTTTTTTCTTAAGCTTACCGGGAAAAAGGATATCAGCCAGGACCTTACTCAGAATTTGTTTTACAGGATAATCAAGTATAAAAATTCATATAAAAGCGGACTCAGTGTGAAATCATGGATATATCAGATGGCCAGAAACCATTCCGGGAACAATTCATACCATGGTATAACCTTCGCCGGTACAGAATTGCTGCCGCGGATTCCATAAACCTTAAGACATGGAATAAAAATGAAGTTTATATTAAAGCTTCAGTTAATATTAACGAAGGTAAAGATAATGAGGCTTATATAACATCATTCGATGAAACAGGCAAGACAGTCTTTGTAGATGCACACTTCAAGGACAAATATTTTAAAGGGAAAAATAATTGCTGTAACGCGACTGCTAAAACCGGCCACAATGCGAAGTGCTCTGTGCGATGAGCAACTTTTAAGATGAAATTATTTGCACAGTGAAATGCATCTTTCTGAAAAATTTAACGTCTATATAAAGTCTCATGTAACCCTTTTGCTTTAGAAGAGTTATCAGAGTTGTAACTGGTTTTTATAATTGATTTACCCTTAACAGATTTAACCTAATGAAATTTACTCTTATAAAAAGAATCGTTCTAAGCCAGATTCTGATTCTTCTGCTAACAAGTGGTTATTCACAGAAAAAAGATTCAACAATAGTGAAGAGAATTTATCAAACGGCTTTTGCAAAAACCGTTCCTGTCATTGATGGCTTGATGAATGATGATTGCTGGAACCTGGTAGAATGGAGTTCAAATTTTATCCAGTCTCAACCAGTTGAAAATAAGCCTCCTTCACAGGAGACTGCCTTTAAGATACTATATGATAATGATAATCTTTATATTTTTATCCGGGCTTATGATACTGAGCCAGATAAGATCAGCAAGATAATGTCCAGAAGGGATAATTTTAGCGGAGATTTTGTCTACGTGGATATTGACAGCCACTTTGATAAGCAGACGGATTTCTTATTTGCTGCTTCAGCTTCCGGGGCGAAAAGCGATGCGGCAATTACCGACGATGGCAATAATGAAGATGACAACTGGAATCCAATCTGGTTTATGAAAATACCTTTCAGTAGATTCAACACTAACATCGTTGCCAGGTTATGGCGGTACAGTAAAATTCGGAAAATCGAGCCAGAAAAAGGTGCAGTTTGAAACCAGCATGACAGTTCGATCGCCGGGACTGGAATTCAATGATATTGGTTATATGCGATACTCAGACGTTATTCACCATGGCACCTGGGTAGCGTATTATTTGCGTAATCCTTTCTGGATCTTCAATAATTTTTATCTGAACACGAACTACTGGATATACTGGAACTTCTCCGGTAAGCTGTTATCGACAAATACAAATACTAGTTTAATTCCCAGTTCAAAAATAAATGGCGGATCAATGGAAATTTCAACCGGCAGAGTGAGAATATATCTACAACATTGCTACGGGGCGGTTCTTCATTTACATCTCCCGGAAACCAGAGTTTTAATTTAAACTTAAGTACTGACCAGTCTAAAAAACTCTCTTTCTTCCTTGGCAATTACCATGGATCCGGTGATGCAAATAGTTTCAGAGCTCACGAATATTATGCAGGCGTTTATATAAGGCCATCCAACTCAATCTCAATAACATTGGAACCCGATTATTTTGTTCAAAGATCTGAACTGCAGTATGTCAGCACCAACGGCACTAACAGCAATCCCATATATCTGTTTGGTGCATTAAATCAGAAAACATTAAGCATGACTTTCAGGATAAATTATACTATCAACCCTGAATTAAGTATAGAATATTATGGTCAGCCGTTCATATCGGCGGGAAAGTATTCCAATTATAAGAAAATCACCCAGGCTAATGCAGCCAAATTAGGTGACAGATTTCATATCTTTTCACCAGATGAATTGAGCTTTGACCCTGTTGTTAATAGTTATAGTATTGATGAGAACAGAGATGGTCTACCAGACTATTCCATATCAAATCCCGATTTCAATTTCCGGCAGTTCCGTTCAAACCTGGTAGTAAGATGGGAGTATTTACCTGGATCCACCATTTATATTGTGTGGTCACAGGGCAGAACAAGTTCCGGTTCAAACGGTATGTTTTCTTATGGAAACGACATGAAGGATCTGTTTAAAATAACCCCGCATAATGTATTCCTTGTGAAGTTCTCTTATTGGTTTGCTTTATAATGGTTATTTATACGAATCATTATGAACGCTTTTAACTGCCCTGCCTGAAGGATCGATCATGTTTTTAAATGATGCATCCCAAGCGATGGCTTCCGGAGTGCTGCACGCAACAGAGGGGACTGATGGAACACAGGAGGCTGCAGAATCTGATGGGAAATGCTCGGTAAAAATGGACCGGTAAAAATACTCTTCTTTCGACATGGGGGGATTTATAGGAAAGCGATATTTTGAATTTGCAAGTTGTTCATCAGTAACTTCTTTTGAAGTTAGAGCTCTTAAAGTATCAATCCAGTTATATCCGACTCCATCAGAAAACTGTTCTTTTTGCCTCCAGGCTACGCTTGCAGGCAGGTAGTCTTCAAATGCTTTTCTCAGGATCCATTTTTCCATACGGTCCTTGTTTATCATTTTGTCCTTTGGATTAATACGCATTGCAACATCCATAAATTCTTTATCAAGGAAAGGAACCCGTCCTTCGACGCCCCATGCTGCCAGAGATTTGTTTGCACGGAGACAATCATATAGATGCAATTTGCTGATTTTTCTTACAGTTTCTTCATGGAAAGCTTTAGGATCAGGAGCCTTGTGAAAATATAAATAACCACCGAAAATCTCATCGGCACCTTCACCGGAAAGGACCATCTTTACTCCCATAGATTTGATAACCCTTGCAAGCAGGTACATCGGAGTAGACGCTCTGATAGTTGTAACATCGTATGTTTCAATGTGATAAATAACATCTCTGATTGCATCCAGACCTTCCTGTACAGTAAAGTTAATTTCATGATGGATAGTACCGATATGGGTAGCAACTTTTCGCGCGGCTGCCAGATCAGGAGAACCCTCCAGCCCGACTGCAAAAGAGTGAAGCTGGGGCCACCATGCCTCGCTCTTATCCTGTGACTCAATTCTCTTTGGAGCAAATTTCTTTGCTATAGCAGAAACCACTGATGAATCGAGACCACCTGAGAGCAGAACTCCATATGGAACATCAGACATCAGCTGACGGTGTACTGAAGCTTCAAACGCCTCTCTAAGTTCCTCAATACTCGTTTCATTGTTCTCAACAGCGGAATAATCCATCCAGTCGCGCTTATACCATCTTGTCATTACTCCGTCTTTGCTGTAGAGATAATGTCCCGGTAAAAATTCCTGTATCTTATTGCATACTCCTTCAAGAGCTTTAAGCTCTGAGGCTACAAAAAAATTACCAAAAGCGTCCCATCCGACATACAGAGGTATAATACCAATATGATCTCTGGCTATGAAATAACTGTCTTTTACTTTATCGTATAGTGCAAAAGCGAAAATTCCATTTAGCTCTTCAATACACGCCGGACCTTTATCCTGATAAAGCGGCAGGATCACCTCACAATCGGAATGAGTGAGAAATTCATAAGAATTTTCGTAGCGCTTTCTTATTTCCTGGTGATTATATATCTCCCCGTTAACAGCTAAAATCAGGTTGCAATCCTTGCTGTATAACGGCTGTTTGCCCGACTGAGGATCAACAATCGACAACCTCTCATGAGCGAGTATAGCTTTCTCACAGTAGAATATTCCTGACCAGTCTGGTCCTCTGTGTCTTACCTTTTTCGACATTTTAAGGACTGTCGACCTTAACTCCATATGATTCACTTTCAGATCAAAAACACCAACAATTCCACACATATTATTCCTTTTATTAATATAATCTAATAAATACCTTAAATAACTCAAACTGCAAAGCTAATATATTTTTGATAATCATTATTCAAATTGATATATTATATGACGTAAAATGTAAATTAGTTAAGTAATTATTTACATTATCTGAATAATTGATATGTAATACTATTGTTTATTAAATATTATTAATATGACAAAAATCATGTTTTTTATTTTTCGGGTTGGTTATTCAGACAAATGATGGTTTATGCACTATTCTGATTCAGATGTTAAAAACTCTTAAATTTTCTATCAAAATAAGGTTAAAGCAGCAGATCATTTCTCTTATTCTTTAAGGTTTACTTATATTGCAATTTTAATTTAAATAGTATGATAATGATAAAACTTAATAGAAGAGTAACATTTATATCGGTTATAATTCTGAGTTCGATAAGTATATCCTTCTCACAATCTTCCGGCTGGCGCGGACCAGGACGCACCGGTATTTACAATGAAACAGGATTAATGAAATCGTGGCCCGTTACAGGACCTTCGATGATATGGATTAATGAGCAATTACCTTCTGGCTTTTCATCTGTAACTTTTGGAAACAACTCCATATATATTACAGGAAACAGTGATAAAAGCGATGTATTGGTTGCATTGGATACGCTTGGTAAGATAAAATGGAAAGTCCCATATGGCCGCTCATGGAATGGATCTAACCCTGAGAGCAGATGTACTCCGACTGTTGAAGGATACCGGGTGTATGTCAGCAGCGGATCGGGCGATCTGGCATGCATCGATGGAATTAACGGAACCATTATCTGGTCACTCAAGGCCAGTGAAACATATAAGGGAACTTTTGGCCCATGGGGAATTGCTGAATCACTTCTTATTGACGGGAATAAACTTTTTTTTACGACAGGCGGGCCTGAAACCATGACTATTGCCCTTGATAAAAAGACAGGAAAGTTGGTCTGGAAATCTGAAAGTCTGAATGATAATCCGGCCTATGTTTCTCCTGTTTTAATTAATTATTCAGGTAAAAAGCTTATTGTCAATGTTTCTTCAAGCTATGTTTTTGCTGTTGATCCGTTAACAGGGAAAATTTTATGGAAAATAAAACATCTCGATATAAATCCTGAGAAGGCTGAACAGATTAAGTGCGTTACTCCTCTTTATCACGAAGGGAAAATTTATATTACAGGCGGTTATGATCATGGCGCTTTTATGCTTAGTCTTACCGAAGGAGGCAATAATGCTGTTATCGCGTGGACCGATCAGGTTCTGGATGTGCATCATGGAGGAGTTGTTCTTGTAAACGGGTATATCTATGGTTCCAACTGGTTAAGCAATAGCGACGGTAACTGGTGTTGTATAGATTGGAATACCGGCAAGAAAAAATATGAAGAGCACTGGAAATGCAAAGGCTCGATCATTTCAGCCGAAGGTTTGCTCTACTTATACGATGAAAGATCCGGCTATGTAGGACTGGTAAAAGCCAATCCCGAAAAATTTGATTTAATAAGCAGTTTTAAAATAACAAAAGGATCCGGTCCGTATTGGGCCCATCCGGTCATTCATAACGGCAAACTCTATGTAAGGCATGGTAAAGTACTAATGGTATTTAATATTAAAAGTGGTACTTAATAGTTTTTAGAAGTGTTAAGGAAAATTTTACTTAATTGCAACTTGAGTTTTCTAATTGTACCTTTGGTGACTGATAAATAGAGTGTGTACTGCATATAGCTGAGGGAAGGGATGTTACCAGATAATAAAAACAAAATTTTAATTACAGTAATTATTGTAGTTCTTGGAACCGTTCTATTATGGTGGATCCTGAAAGCACAGCCATTGGCTGTAATTGAGAGGATTCCCGGCATGGATAACCGTCCAAAAATTGAATCCAGGTCCGACACTGTAAATATTGGTGAATTCTTTGATTCGCTGGCGCAGATGGATGCAATTGAACCAGGCGACTGGCCCAGGTTCAGAGGAACTGACATCGATAATATTAGCAAAGATCAAACACCTCTTGCTGAATCGTGGGATACCGCTGGTCCTGTTATTAAATGGAGGACTACTCTTGGTGAAGGTTATGCAGGTCCCGCTGTTCATAATGGGCGAGTATATATTCTTGACTATATTGAAAGAAAGAAAGCTGATGCTCTGAGATGTTTTTCACTATCATCAGGGAAAGAGTTATGGAGACGATGGTACCATGTAGATCTGAAACGAAATCACGGATACTCCAGAACAATTCCGGCAGTTACTGATAAATATCTTGTTACTATTGGACCAAGGTCGCATGTAATGTGTGTTGACCCCTTGACCGGCAATATGTTGTGGTCTATTGACCTGGAAAAAGAATATGGCATCGCCGGAAAAGAGAAAGGAAGGATTACTCCGGATTTTTACACCGGTCAATGCCCATTAATTGACAATAATGTAGCTGTCATTGCACCAGGTGGAAAAGCCCTGATGATCGGGGTTGATTGTTCATCTGGAAGAATAGTGTGGAAAACACCAAATCCTGATTCCCTTCGGATGTCTCATGGTTCGATAATACCTATGGTTATTCATGGAAAAAGAATGTATGTTTATAATGCTGTTGGAGGAGTAGTTGGAATATCTGCCGAAGGGAGCGATATCGGAAAGTTAATGTGGAAAACAACCGAATGGAGTCCCGCAACAACTGCAGCTTCACCACTCTTTCTTGGAAATAACGAAATTGCAGTCTTTGGAAGTTATGGAGCCGGTGGAGCAAGAATTATAATTAGCGCTGAGGGTTCAGGATATTCCGCAACAGTCAGAGAGCAACATAAGGCTACGAATGGACTATCAAGTGATCAGCAAACGCCGGTCATTCTCGGAGACTACATCTGGAGCGTAATGCCGGAGAATGCCGGTCCGCTTAAAAAGCAGCTTGTATGTTTTAAAAAATCCGATCTATTGACTGCAGTATGGTCAAGTGGTAAAGAAAACAGATTTGGCCGGGGTCTGGGACCATACATTGCATCCAGGGATAAATTATACCTTCTTGATGATGATGGAAATCTTTACTTTTATAAAATTGAGGATAACAAAGTTACATTAATTGCAAGTCATAAAATTATTAAAGGCATTGAAGCCTGGGGACCTATGGCAATTGCGGGTAAATACCTCATTATGAGGGATGCAAGAAATCTAATTTGTCTTAATATTGGTAAATAAGCTGAAGATGAACAAGAAAGCTTTAACAATTTTATCTGTTTTGATTATACTCGCTTTTATTGGGTATATAATCTTTGATATTATGAAACCGGTGGGTAAAGTTACTAATGAAACAAAAAATACAGAAATCGGTGAAATACCTGACGCCTGGAAAATTTCAAATGAGTTCAAGGTGAATGAGGGATCTCTTAAAGCTGTGACTATTGGGCAGCACTCCGGCAAAATTTATATTGGAGGAGACTCTTTTGTATCATGTTATGATAATGATCTGAAACTTATCTGGAATCTGAAAACCCCTTCTCCTGTGACATCTCTTGCGAATTTTGGCGACACTGTTTTTGCTTCAACAATGGAACAGATACTTATTTTAAGTATTGACGGCAGGATAAAAAGCGAATGGGGACCGTTTGAAGACAGCAGCATTATCACTTCGGTCAGTTCAAACAGAAAGTATGTTGCTATAGCTGATGCGGGAAATAAATTGATTTTCATTCTCGATAAAGGCGGTGAGGTTAGATCAATGATCGGCCAGAATGATGGACATTTTGTTATTCCGAGTCCATATTTTGATGTGGCTCTCGACAATGAGAATAATGTATTTGTAGCAAATACAGGCTTGCATCGGATTGAAACTTATTCTATTGATGGTGTTTTAAAGAGCCAGTTTGGTGAAGCAGGTACTGCACCAGGGTCATTTTGCGGATGCTGTGCTCCTCCCCATTTTGCTCTAATTCCCTCAGGATTCGTTACTGCAGAAAAAGGAATAAACAGAATTAAGATATTGAATAAAAAAGGAGAATTTATCGAGTTTGTCAATTCAAAGAACAACTTTGTTAAATCCATCCCATTAGATTTAGCCTCTGCTGACGGGAATACTATTTATGCTGTCAATCCGGCCGACTCAAAACTATATGTATTTACCCGGAAATAAAATATGTAAAGTTCCTTAGTGTGCCTTAGTGCAGACCTTTGAGCGCCTTTGTGGTAAAAATTAAAACATATTTAACCACAAAGGAACACGAAGTAATTCAAAAAGTAACACAAAGGGAAAAAAACAAAAGTGAGTATATGACCAGAAATGAATTATTAAGAAAACTTGGAAGGTATCTCCTCTTAATGTTGATTGCTTTAATTGCTATTGCTTTGGGAAACAAAGTTATAACTACTAATGAGTGTTCCAAATGTCCAGGCAATGGTATCTGTAACGGGAAAACCGACTGTAATCAGTACTAGATGCTGAAAGCATGAAAGAAGGTAAGAATAAATATCAGTCACGGCGCGACTTTGTGAAATCAGCAGGAAAACTGATAGTAGTTTTGCCATTGGTTATTGTTCCTGCCCTGTTGATAAAAAAGACTTCAGTAAAAGGGTATGTCTGGCAGATAGATCCTTTCAAATGCACACAATGTGGTCAATGCAAGACAAACTGCGTACTTACACCTTCAGCATCGAAATGTGTACATGCGTTTCGAATGTGTGGTTATTGCGATCTTTGTGGTGGTTATCTCCGTCAGGGGGTGAAAACCATCAGCACGGGAGCTGAGAACCAGTTATGTCCTACCGGAGCAATTACCAGAAAATTTGTGGAAGAACCATATTTTGAATATACAATCGATGAAAAGCTTTGTGATGGTTGTGCAAAATGTGTTAAGGGATGCGGCGATTTTGGAAATGGCTCACTTTATATGCAGATCAGACATGACCGGTGCGTGAACTGCAATGAATGCTCAATTGCACGCACCTGCCCTTCGAATGCTATATCTAGGATACCCGAAAGCATTGCATATTTACCTAAAGACAAAAGTCAAAAGTAAAAAGTAAATCCATTAACCGCAAACCGAGAAACGCGAAACGATAAACGATTAAATGAAGAAAGCTCTTCCTTATATAATATTTATTTTGCTCCTTTTCTGGCATATGGTTCTATTTGCCCAGGACAGGTTTCCAAGACCCGAATTTGAATCAGGGCATGTCTATCCCACAAACCAGATGCCCACACACAGGGCTCCGGGGTGGGAATATTTTGATGTTGTTGTATTAATCGGAGCATTGATCGTAACTACATGGCTGGCATTGAAAAAGCGTTCGCGACAGGGTTTGATCTGGATGTCTGTGTTCTCCCTGGCCTATTTCGGCTTTTACCGGAATGGTTGCATTTGTGCAGTTGGTTCTGTCCAAAATGTCTCCCTGGCACTTTTTAACCAGGGATATTCAATTCCTCTTTCTGCCTTGATGTTCTTTATTATTCCACTTCTGTTTGCACTTGCATACGGGCGTGTATTCTGCGCCGGCGTTTGTCCACTCGGGGCCATTCAGGAACTCACAGGTATTAAACCAGTTAAGCTTCCAAAAGCTGTTGAAGTCATACTTGCCTCAGTACCATTCATTTATCTTGGAATTGCAATCCTGTTTTCCTCTACCAATAGTCAGTTTATTATATGCAGATATGATCCTTTTGTCGGCATATTCAGATTTGATGCACCTTATACAATGATAATCTTTGGTGTCCTGTTACTGTTAGCGGGGATATTTGTTAACAGGCCATACTGCAGGTTCCTTTGTCCATATGGTGTTCTGCTCAATATTTTTTCAAGGTTTGCCGGAAAACATCTGACAATAACTCCCGCAGAATGTACAAACTGCAGGCTTTGTGAGGAGGTTTGCCCTTATGATGCTATAATTCCTTCAGATACTGAAGAAAAGATTGAAGAACCGGAAAAATCGAGAAAGAGATTTATACTCTATTTTCTTCTTGTTCCTTTGTTTGCAGCATGCGGAGCAATCCTGCTTCATGACCTTGCTCCTGCTCTGTCGGGAGCAAACAGTACAGTCAGGTTGGCCAGAGAGATAAGATCCGAGAAGAAATCAGGAATTGAGTCTGTATTAAAAGACGTTGTTGCATTTAAAGAATCAGGAAAGACAGAATCAGTATTATTTGGAGAAGAAGAAGCAATAATAAAGAAGTTTATAAATGCTTCACCCTGGGCAGGTGCGTTTCTGGGAATTTCACTCGGAATTGGAATGATATCATTCACAATAAGAAGTAAGAGAAGTGAATATAAGCCAGATCAGGGGAAATGTTATAGCTGCGGAAGATGTTTTAAATATTGTCCAATTAAAGTCAAGACTTGAAATGAAGTTAAAACTTACAGATAAAGATATCAGCATTCTGAAAGTAGTCAGTCAGATATCAGGAGGATTCTCCTTTATTGTTGCATTGACAATGATCTTCAGTCTGATACAGCTAAAAACTATAAATCCTTTAGACAATCCTGTTCTTCTTACAGTCAAAGAACAATACGATAAAGATCCTGCAAATGCCGGTAAGGCTGAACAGGTAAGAGCAATGGACCTTATGGCAAGAAAAGCTTATTTCAGTTCAAGATGGCAGGTGGAAACCGGTTCCTATCTGCTTCTGGCAGGTGCCGCAATTTTCATTATATGTCAGAGGCTTATAACAGAAAATGAAAAAAGTGTACCGGCAATTCCGGGTGCAAAATCCGATTCCTCTGTGAGACGAAAAAATAGCAGACGATATCTTATTATGACAACAACTGTGATTTCTGTTTCAGCAATTGCTGCATCATTTATACTTCGAACAGATCTTCCGGATCTTTCCGGGAATAAACCCGCTTCTGCTATTGTCCGGAAATCCGGCAAGGAAAAGACACCGGAAACTGATAAAGCGAACTGGCCTTTTTTTCGTGGACCGGATGGCCATGGAATTGCCGGAGGTGAAGGATATCCTGTTGTATGGGATGCTGTATCAGGAAAGAATATAAAGTGGAAAGTTGAGATACCCAAAAATGGTAAGAGTTCGCCGGTGATATGGGGAGATAAGTTATTTATTACCGGTGCTCAGGAAATGATATGTGAAATATATTGTATAAATAAGAAAACCGGCGAGATTCTTTGGACCGGTTCTGCTTCCGGTATTCCAGGTGAACCTAAATTACTGCCGAAGATGGATCAGGAAGGAGGACTTGCCATATCGACGGTAGCTGCAAATAATAATTCAGTATGTGCCATGTTTGCGAACGGAAATCTGGTATGTTATAATATGGATGGGAAAATCAAATGGTCAAAAAACATAGGAATACCTGAGAGTACTTATGGATATGCATCTTCTCTTCTTATTTATAAGGAACTTCTTATCGTACAATTCGATAGTAATACTAAGGTTTCGTTGATTGGATTTGATTTGGAATCAGGCGATCAAAAATGGGAAACCCTAAGGCAAGGACGTGCTGTATGGTCCTCTCCCGTGATTGCACATTTCAATGGGAATCCTCAGATAATAATAAACGGAAATCCATCTGTAAGCAGTTATGATCCTTTAACAGGGAAAGAGCTTTGGGAGATTGAATGTATGAGTGGGGATGTTGCACCATCAGTAGCGGTAAACAGCACAATGGCCTATGCTGTAACTGATTATGCAAAACTAACTGCTATTAAACCTGGCATCGGGCCATCGATAGTCTGGGAAGATAACTCCTTTACTCCTGATGTTTCAAGTCCTGTCGCTACAGATAAGTTTTTATTTGTCTCAACAGGTAATGGTGATGTTGCGTGTTATAATTCAGTGCGTGGGGATACATTATGGACACATTACTTTCAGGATCAGTTTTATGCTTCACCGATAATAGCTGATGATAAGGTTTATCTTCTTGACAGAAGTGGTGTTATGCACATTATAGAGGCTAATCCTGTTTTCAAGTTAGTTTCTGAATCAGCGCTGGGAGAAAATGCCGACTGTTCACCTGCATTTTCAGATAAGAAAATTTATATAAGAGGCAAAAAAAATCTTTATTGCATATCTGACAATTGAATAAAGAAGAAACAATAATATTGAACAACGATTGTAGTTGTAAGCAGACTTCAGTTAAGGATATTGAAGCTATTGTCGATGAGGTTGTTGCATTAACCGGACGAGATACTGAGAAGGTTATTTTGATTCTTCAGGAGGTTCAGAAAAAACTTAACTGGCTGCCATCAGAAGCCCTTAAACATATTTGTAAAGTTACAGATATAACTCCCGGGCAGATATCAGGTGTATCAACGTTTTATTCCCAGTTCCGACATCTTCCTGTTGGTAAACATACAATTAAAATTTGTGCCGGAACAGCATGTCATGTCAAAGGTGCCCCTCTCATTTCCGATGCTTTTAAAAGGGTTCTTAAAATTGATGACATAAGGAATACTTCGCCCGATAATCTTTTTTCTATAGAAGAAGTTGCCTGTCTCGGATGTTGCACATTAGCTCCGGTTGTCCAGATTGATAACAAAACATATGGACATGTAAAACCAACGCAGGTCGACTGGATAATTAAAGATTTTCTAAAATCTGGTATCAAAAAAATAAGTTCCACAGACTTTGAAAGTAATAAAGAAATAGATGCGGAAGTCAGGATTGGCATTGGTTCATGTTGCGTCGCCGGTGGCAGTAAGGAGATCCTCTCTGAAATAATAAATATTAAGGAAAGATATGATCTGAATATCCGTTTAAAACCTGTAGGTTGTGTGGGAGTCTGTAACCAGACGCCATTAATGGAAATAGTTACAAAAGAGAACATCCATTCACGATATACAAATGTAAGTAAATTTCAGGTTGAAGATATACTTCTTAAACATGTCAGACCAGGTACTTTAAACAAAAGAATTAAGTCCGACATTAACGATATCGTCGACACATTCCTTTCAGATGAAAAACTCACGAGCCAGATAAATATTCCCGGAGAATTACGAGAGAAGCATCTGATTAACTTTCTGCATTATCAGGTTCATCTTGCTACGGAAAACAGTGGTTTTCTTTCACCCGAATCATATGACGAATATTATATGTCAGGTGGCTTTGGTGCACTCAAACAGTGTCTTTGTGACCTGGATCGGGTTACAATTGGTGATATTATTATGGAAAGCGGATTAAGAGGAAGAGGAGGCGCAGGATTTCCTACAGGTAAAAAGTGGAAAATTTCGCAACAGTCAAAGGGTGATTCTAAGTATGTTGTTTGTAACGGCGATGAAGGAGATCCGGGAGCCTTTATGGACAGGATGCTTCTTGAATCTTTTCCTTACAGGGTAATAGAAGGAATGATTATTGCAGCTTACGTTATCGGAGCTAATGAAGGAATTTTTTATATAAGGGCGGAGTATCCGCTGGCAGTAACCAGAGTGAGAACTGCAATTGAAATGTGCTATGCTAACGGAATACTGGGCAGTGACATCTATAACAGCGCGTTTTCATTTAATGTAAAGATATTTGAAGGTGCAGGAGCATTTGTGTGTGGTGAAGAGACTGCATTAATATCCTCACTCGAAGGTAAGAGGGGAACTCCGCATCTCAGACCTCCCTATCCTGCTGTTAAAGGTTTCAGGGACCGGCCTACTCTTGTTAATAATGTTGAGACTCTGTCACTTATCCCGTGGATTATTAATAACGGGGCTGATGCTTTCAGAATGATCGGAACTGATAAGAGTAAGGGTACAAAAGTATTTGCACTGGCAGGAAAGATCTCGAAAGGTGGTCTGATTGAAGTCCCAATGGGTATAACAATACGCGAAATAGTCGAAAAGATCGGTGACGGAGTGGCCGATGGCAGAACTTTTAAAGCTGTCCAGATAGGAGGTCCTTCAGGCGGATGTATTCCTGCAAGTAAAGCTGATATTCCTATTGATTATGAGGAACTTACTAAAATGGGTGCTATGATGGGTTCCGGCGGTATGGTGGTTCTTGACAACACCGATTGCATGGTGGATATGGCGAAATACTTTCTCACTTTCACACATAAACAATCTTGCGGGAAATGTACATTCTGCCGGGTAGGCACCAAACATATGCTGAATATTATAACAGGTTTAAGCGAAGGTAAAGCTACACTTGAGGATATCAATGAACTTGAAAAGCTGTGTATATCCGTTAAAAATGGCAGTTTATGCGGACTTGGAAAGACTTCTCCAAATCCTGTTCTCACCGGTTTGAGATATTTCAGGGAGGAGTATGAAGAACATACAAGGGGAATTTGCAGAGCCAACAAATGCAGGGATCTGATCAGATACGACATAAATGACAAATGTACTGGCTGTACAATATGCTCTCAGGATTGCCCTGTAAAAGCTATCCCTTTCGCTCCTTATGAAAAACATGAGATAGACCAGTTAATATGCACTAAATGTGATACATGCAGAATTGTGTGTCCTGAAAATGCGATTGAAATAATAAACATAAATGGTTAATCTCAAGATAAATAATATAGATTATGAAGCCCCCGAAGGGTCAACAATTCTTGATGCTGCAAAAGCAGCCGGATTCAAAATTCCTACTTTATGTCATAATGCTTCACTTCCCCATTATTCATCATGCATGGTATGCATGGTCAGGGATAAACATTCAGCAAGTTTTCTTCCCTCCTGCTCTGCTTTGGTACAGGAAGGGATGGATATTGACATATCAGGAGAAGATGTGATCTCACTGCGGAGAAGAGCTGTTGAGCTTCTTCTTTCTGAACACAGGGCCGAGTGTGAAGCTCCCTGCCAGGTCGTATGCCCTGCAGGATACAACATTCCTCTGATGAACAGACTTTTAATTGCGAAAGATTATGAAGCCGCCTTTCAGCTTTCATTTAAGCAGCTTCAATTATCGGAGTTAAAGTGTACCGATTGTCCCGGATATTGTGAGAATGCATGCCGACGGAAAAAAATTGATATCCCTGTCTCAATACGAAACATGCAATTATCTGTTTCACAACAAATTAAAAAGGATAAAGCAGCAAAAGAAATCACTCTCGAAACAACCAATGTATCACTTCCGGACACCAAAGTTAAAACAGAAAAGTCATCAAAACGGTTTGGCTCCCGTATTGGTAAACTTGAGACAAATGAATTGAATGAATGGTTAAAGGAATGTAAAAAGGATGTAGTGAGAGTCAGGGATATTTCCGATCTGAAATCCGCATCCTGTGAGTCTGAGAGCTGCATGCACTGCGATTGTCGCGCAGTTGATAATTGCAGGCTCAGGGATGTGGCAGATGAGTTTTCTATTAAAGATCCACGTGGAAAAATTGTAAATTCGCCAATAGAAAAGAAGATAAATATTAATACCGGGCTGGTATTCGAGAATGCGAAATGTATTAAATGCGGTCTCTGCGTCAGACTTTGTGAGGATTCAAAAGATGAACCTGCTCTGTGTTTCATTAACAGAGGATTTGTCAGTATTATCTCTGAACCACTTACTGAAGATTTTAATAATATCCTTAAATCAAAAACAAAAGAAGTTATCGATATATGTCCTACGGGAGCATTAAGTCAATCACAAAGTAACACAAAGTAATAAAGCACTTTAATTAAATTTGTCACTGATTTATGATAAGTAAACTTTAATAAATGCGGTACCTTTTTACAGTAACACTTCTGATTATTATATTTTCAGCTTCTGAAGCTCAGAATGCTGTTGATGAATGGCCATTATTCAGAGGCCGGGCAGATCTGGCTGGAAAGGTTGAATATGACCTTCCATCCTCCCCAAAGATCATATGGAGTGTATCTACAGGTGCAAGAACAAAGTCTTCACCAGTTATAAGCGAGGGTACAGTTTATTTTGGAAATGATAAAGGATCGCTTATTGCGATTGGTTCTGATGGTAAAATAATGTGGAAATATGAGGCAGGATCTTCGATTGATGCGGCTCCGATGGTGTTTGGTAAAAAAATCATTTCAGGCACAAGTGATGGAATCCTGAAAGCAGTTGATAAAATTACAGGGAAATTAATCTGGTCATATACTACTGATAACCAGATTGCAGGTTCAGCAAATGTCTGGGTAATTGGGGGAAAATCCGGAATTGTTGTAGGAAGCTATGATTATTTTCTTCATTGTGTTGATCCTGAAACAGGGACTTCTCTTTGGAAGATAGAGACTGAAAACTACATAAACGGGACGCCTGCCATACTAAACGGTAAAATTGTTTTTGGGGGATGTGATGGGAAGATAAGAGTTGTGGACCCGCTGACCGGGAAACAAAAGGATACAATTAATATCGGCGTGTACATTGCTTCATCTCCTTCTCTTACAGGTGATCTGGCATATTTTGGAGATTATGACGGAACTAAATACTGTCTGAATATTAAAACGAAAAAAATAATCTGGAAAATTCCTGGAAGTGAAGAAACAGGCGCTATACTGGCTATTCCGGCTATCGGAAATAATTCAATTGTTATAGGAAGTGAAGATAAATACCTTTATTGTTACAACTCTTCCGATGGAAAGTTGTTATGGAAATACAGGACGAATGGACGCGTAACCGGCTCTGCTGTAATAACTTCAACAAAAGTCCTTTTTGCCGGGACAGATGGGAATATTTATATACTCGCATTAGCAGATGGCAAAAAACTATGGAGTTTTAATACGGGAACTTCCGTAAGCAGCTCTCCTGCAGTAATAAAAGGGAAATTTTATATACTTACAGAAGATGGACGCTTGCTGGCATTCGGTAATAAGTAATAACCCCAGAGTTACACAGAGAAGAAATATACTTTATGAAAATTGTTTATCTGATAACAGGTTCCGGCGGATCATTTTACTGTGGTAATTGTTACCGCGATATGATTTACCTGCGGGCCATCCGTAAAGTACCGGACATAACAGCTTCAGCTATACCATTGTATCTGCCGCCTGATGAATCGACAGTTGAAACAGGTCTTGATAAAAAGGTTTTTTTCGGAGCAATTTCCTTGTATCTGAGAGAAAAAGTCCCTTTCCTTAAAAATATGCCTGTGTTCCTTGACAGAGTATTTGACTCGGCACCAATGCTTAAGATGGCTGCACGCAGGGCGGGTTCAACGCGGACAGAAGGGCTTGAAGATATGACACTTAATATGATCCGGGGCGAAAATGCTTTTCCTGAAAAAGAGCTTCAGCGTCTTGTGAATTATCTGACCAGAGATGGAAAGCCGGATATAATTCACCTGTCAAATGCTCTTATAATCGGACTTGCCCGCCGTATTAAGAAAAAACTGGATGTTAAAATTGTTTGTTCTCTTCTAAATGAGGATGACTGGATAGATGAAATGGCAGAACCATACCAGTCAAAAGCCTGGAAATTGATTTCAAAGGAAGCTATCAATGTAGATGCTTTTTTATCACCTAGCAATTATTATAAAGATTTTTTTATTTCGAAGACGGGAATATCAGGAGCCAATTTTCATGTTATACCACTTGGGATCGACCCCGGGACCGTACCAAATATAGAAAAAAGAGGCAACTGGCCATCAATTGGTTATTTCTGCAGGATCAGTTCTCAAAACGGATTTGACAAATTAGTAGATGCCTTCATAGATTTGAAGCTGGGGAACAGTCTGCCTGAACTTACTCTTCATGTGTCAGGAGGTTATACTGGTGATGATAAGCCATTTATAGCTGAGCAGATCAGGAAAATAAAAGACAACGGACTGAAAAAATCTGTCAGAATATATCCAGAGTTTCAGGGCAACAGCAAACTGGAGTTCTTCAGTAACATTGATGTTATGAGTGTACCGGTCAGAAAACATGATGGTTACGGACTATATATACTTGAAGCAAATGCCGCAGGGATCCCTGTCGTTCAACCTGAAACTGGAGCTTTTCCGGAAATTATTGGCAGAACCATGGGAGGAATAACTTATTCTCCGGATAATGTCTCAGAACTATCAGCAAATCTCCTGAAATTATTAAAGGATGACAATTTGCGGACTACTTTGGGGAAACAGGGAAAAGAAAAAGTATTAACTGAACTTTCCCTCGAAAAAATGTCCGAAGGATTATCAGAAGTTTATTCTTCTTTAATTTAACCTTTTAAATTCCTAACTTCGTGTACCTTAGAGTAAACCTTTGTGCGACTTAGTGGTTAAGGTTTTTCTTTACCACAAAGGGTCACAAAGTTCATCACAAAGTGACACAAAGGAAAAATTGCTAAACACTTAGTAAGACTAATATGCTTTCAATAAAAAATATTTCAAAATCTTTCGTTCAGCGGGGAATGGTTCTCAACAATCTATGTCTTGAAGTGAATGAAGGAGAAACGGTTGCCATCATGGGGCCGTCAGGTTCAGGTAAAACGACCCTCATGAATATTATAGGGTTGCTTGATAAACCAGATGCCGGAGAGATAACTTTCAGAGGCACTTCAATAGCAAGCTTCACTGAAGATGAGTCGGCTGCTTATCGAAACCTGAATATCGGTTTTGTATTCCAGGAACATTTACTGTTACCATATCTGACTGTTTCAGATAACATATTTCTTCCTTTGCTGGCCTCAAAGTATTCATCCGAAGAACTTTCAGTTAAAGAGCAATATATAACCAGATTAATAGAAAAGACAGGTATATCTGGTCTGAAGGATAAATATCCGTTTCGTATTTCCGGCGGCGAAGCTCAGCGTGTAGCACTTGTCAGGGCACTGGCAAATAACCCTTCTATTCTTCTCGCTGATGAACCAACAGGCTCTCTTGATATAAAAAATGCGGAAATTCTCGGGAATCTTCTTCTGGAGTTGAACAGAGAACTCGGAATCACTATAATTTTGGCCACCCATTCCATTGACCTTGCAAATAAAATGTCAAAATTATTGCATCTGGAGGAAGGCAGATTAATACTCTGACTCAAAAGAATCAGCTGATTATGATACCAGGAATATTCAGGATAATAATCCGATCGGTAAAATATAGTAAGAAGCCGGTACTCTACCAGATTCTAATTATTGTACTTCTGTCAGCAGTAATAACCGGATCGCTTCTGACAGGAAGATCTGTTAAGGAGAGTCTAAAAAAATTATCTTCAGAACACCTGGGAAATTCAGGCATAATCATAAGTTCAGGAACAAGAAACTTTGATTCGGATCTCGTTCAAAGAATGAAGGATAGCGCTAACCTTATGTGCACAGGCATTCTTGAACTAAACGGCTATTGTCAAAGTCTGAATTCACAAAAAGGAGCTAATAATAGTCATATTTATGGTGTAAACGATGACTTTTTTAGTTTTAATGGTTTTGATTCTATAAAGATCAACGCCGGGGAAGTTGCCATTAATAGAGCACTGGCTGATGACATTGGAGTTAAGGCCGGTGAAGATCTGATAATACGATTCACGGAAATAAGTGATATACCTTCAGATGCTCCGTTCGCACCAGGCAATAAGACTGCAAAATCCATTGTGATGAAGATAGGTCTCATTCTCGAACCAGCCGGAAATGGAAACTTTTCTTTGTCAATCAGTCAGATATCACCAAGGAATGTTTTCATGAATTTGTCGGATATTGAAGAAAAACATACCAATTCTTACAAAATAAACAGGTTGCTTTTTAAAAGAGACATTAACTATTCAGTAAAAGTATTATCAAATACCTTTCAGCAATATTTAAAGCCTTCAGATATTGGTCTGAGAATAAGGACTGTTAAGAAGACCGGACAATATGAAATTATATCTGACAGGGTTTTTATTGATAAAACAATTGTAAAAGAGATTGCCAACATTCTACCAGTCTCTGCTCCTGTTCTGACTTATCTTGGGAACAGGTTTCTTGCAGGTAAAAGATCAACTCCATATTCATTTATTTCAGCATTGCCATCATCTGTCTATCCTGAAATTGTCAGCAATAATGATATGATAATAAACAGATGGATGGCAGAAGATCTTGCTGTGAGCCCCGGAGATACAATTCAAATGTTTTGGTATTCACCCGATTCGCTGAATAAACTTGTTGAAAAAAGCAGCGAGTTTGTTGTCAAACGGATTGTGGATATGCAGGGTATCTGGTCAGATTCTCTGTTGATGCCTGATTTTCCCGGAATATCAGGTAAAGAATCATGTTCTGATTGGGATGCTGGCGTACCAATTAGAATGCATGAAATCCGCCAGAAAGACGAGGATTACTGGAACAGATTCAGAGGTATCCCTAAAGCATTTATCAATTATGATACGGGGAAGAGATTATGGGGAAATAATTTCGGCCCGGCAACGGCTCTGCGTTTCCCTGCTGGTGTTACTGAAAAAGAGATTGATGTTAAGCTGACAGGTGCACTCAATCCTGAAAAGATGGGATTCAGCATAAAGGATATATCTGCCGAGTCGTTGAAAGCTGCAAATGAAGGTATTGATTTCGGCACTTTATTTCTGAGTCTTGGATTTTTCCTCATTCTTGCTTCTATCATTTTGTTGTCGTTTGCCGTCTCCTCATACTTTGATTCAAAACGAGAGCACCTGCGTACCTTATTTTCTCTTGGATTTAAAAACAGGTGGATCGCACAAATATTATTTCTTGAATCAGGTGTAGTCGGGTTGATCGGATGCTCAATAGGAGCATTTGCCGGTTATCTGGTCAATGTTTTTATAACATTTGCATTGAATTCAGTATGGAACGGAGCAGTACAGACAGATACCCTATATGCGTATTTTAATTTTGAACCATTATTTACCGGTTTCATATTAACATTCCTGACAATAATAGTATTTATGCTGATAAAGATTAAACGTTTCTTTAAAATATTAAATAGAAAGAAAAATGAGATCTTTACAACTCACATGCCAATCCGGAATACTTTGCTATTGATGACTGCCGGTGGTATAACAATATCATTATTTGTACTTTCTTTTATATTCAGGGAGAAGGAATCAGCTTTCTTTTTTGCCACAGGGGCGGCACTTCTACTTACCGCAATTCTTTTCTGCCGACAATATATTACAGGCAGGTTTTTTAATGGCTCGCTCAAATTAAAGAACAGTAAAAGTTTATCTCATCTTTATTACTCTGCTAACCCATCTCATGCTGTAACTCCAATCCTGTTTATTGCAGCTGGAGTTTTTACTGTTTTTATCACGGGTGCAAACAGGATGAATTTAAATGAAAAACAACTTAAAAGTTCCGGAGGAACCGGAGGTTATTTACTTTGGTGCGAAAGTACAATTCCCGTAAAGGAGGATTTGAATACTACATCCGGTAGGAAAACTCTGGGACTTGATACCGACCAGCTTTCATCGATGAACTTTGTGCAGATCAAAAAGACCGCAGGTAATGATGCCAGTTGTCTTAATCTGAATCATGTCACTGCTCCCCCTCTTCTGGGTATCGATCCTGTAGATTTCATATCGAAGCAATCATTCTCTTTTTCTAAGGTTGTGGCAAACAAAATTGTTCAAGATCCATGGCAGTTTTTAAATCTTTCTCCGCATAATAATACAATTTATGGTATTGCGGATCAAACTGTCCTGGATTGGGGCTTAAAATTAAAAACCGGAGATACATTAATCCTTAGGTCAGAGAATGGCCAGCCTCTGAATATTATTATTGCAGCAGGTTTACAATCATCTGTATTTCAGGGAAATGTCCTGATCGGAAAGGAAAATTTCAGTAGATATTATCCCTCTTATTCAGGGAGTTCCGTATTGCTGGTTGAGGGCGATCGTGCGTTGACTGATTTATACAAAAACACCTTGAATGACAGGCTGCAGAATTGGGGTGTAAATATTGAAAAGACAACGGACCGTCTTGCATCATTTTATGAAGTCACTAATACATATCTTTCAGTATTTGAAGTGTTTGGTGCTCTGGGAATGATAATAGGAATTGCAGGACTAGGATTTGTCTTATTAAGGAATTATAACCAGCGAAAGCGTGAATTTGCGTTATTGATGGCAATTGGTTACCAGGTAAAAAAAATCCGGAAAATGATTCTTTCAGAACAAGTGCTCATTCTGTTTGCCGGAGTCTCTTCCGGTGTCATATCTGCCATGGTAGCAACATTGCCATCATTAAAAAACAGTCCTGATATCCCATGGCTCTTTTTGATCGGAATGGTTGCTGCGATATTGATAACAGGTTTAATTACCCTGGCTGTTTCAGTAAGGTCAGTAACAAAGAATTCTTTGATTGAAAGTCTGAAAAAAGAATGATATAAATTTATTTTTTCCCTACAGCTATGAGAAATTTTTGAGTTCTGAAAATAATCATTCCATCAGTAATTGCAGGAGCTGTCATGCAAATATCATTCAAAGGTATTTCAGCAAGAAGATTAAAACTATCACTATCCTGAACAATATAAACTGTTCCCTCCTCATCAACAATATATATCTTACCATCCGAAGCAACCGGAGATGCAATAAAACTTTTAGTTTTTCCAAGCTTTGCGTTATAAATCTCCTTGCCGGTAAGGGGATCGAAACAGAATAAAGCACCGTTCCAGTTGGCATTATAAAGATGGTTTTTATATAGAAGTAAAGTATGCATATATGAACCTCCCCGCGGCAGACTCCATTTTATATATTCATTTGTTGTTTCAGACTCTTGCAGGGTTATGTCACCGACAGCATTGGTTTTAACTGCAATTATTGGTGAACTTCGTCCGTGTGCACTGTTAAAATATATCATATCATTACCTACAATCGGTGTAGGAATCTGAATGTCTCCACCACCCGACATCTTCCAGACCTGTTTTCCTGTTTCGAAATCATATCCACCCCGGTTCTTATAACCGTTCAGAGCCACATAGGTTTTACCGGCGTCTGTATATATATTTGGAGTACACCAACCAGGATATTCATCCCTCTGTGTTTTCCAGAGTTCTTTTCCCGTTTTTACATCATATGCTGCTACAAATGAGTTCTCGAGTACATCACACTGAATTATCAGAACACCATTATATATTATCGGAGAACTTGCAAATTCCCATTCTGCCGATTTTACCATGAAGAAGACTGACTTCAGCAATCCGAAGTTTTTCTGCCACACAAGCTTCCCGCTCATGTCATAACAAAAGAGTCCCTCCGAACCGAAAAAAGCAACAACGTACTTGCCGTCGGTGGCAACAGATGTGTTTGCATGAGTGGATTTCGGATGACGTTTCATCTTAGGTATCCCTTTATAAGATGTTTTCTCCCAAATCATTTTACCTGAATATTTATCGATGCAAAACACTTTCCATTCATGAATGGATGAATCTTTGACAGGTGTAATATCACCATATAATCCAGGCTTGAATCCAGCCCTGTCAGCCTGACTGATAGCGCTTGTAATAAATATTTTGTTACCCCATATTACAGGACTTGAGAGTCCGAGACCTGGTATCTCTGTTTTCCACCTTATGTTGATCATTTTCCCAAGGTCAAATGATTCCGGAAGGTTAGCGTTATCCAATACACCTGAGGACAATCTTCCTCTATATGCTGACCATTGCCTGTCCGGGTTAATCTGACATGAAACTTTTTCAACCGAAAGAATATAAAAAAATATTATCAATAAGAGTATGCGATTCTTTTTCATAGATATAAATATATAGAATATCAATTAATTATTTCCTACGGCAATAAGATATTTCTGGGTTCTGAAGAAAATCATACCATCAGTAATAGCAGGAGCAGTTAAACATATCATTCAGTTTTAAATTTATAACTTAATATTATAGTTAATGGATATAATATTAATATCTGAAAGATGAGGCAGATAATCACGTTGAAAAATGTATTCCGCTTCGATTGAATGACGTTTAGCGATAGCAAATTCTATTCCTGCTGCAAATCGGTTTTTTTCAATTGTTCTGGTTTCACCTGAAAACATCGGAAAAAAAGATTCTGTATATATGTATGGATTAACAGGAAATGCCGGTGTTCTGTACAGGGCTTTTAATTTAATCCTCCCTGTATAATCGGGATATATGTCACTTTCATGTTGTATATAGGTCTTAATCCCGGTTTGAAATCTTACACGACCGGAGAAGCTAAAATGTGAAACCGGCAGATTTCCTTTAAAATCCAGGAAATATTTATGCCGGAAATAGTAAGAATTATTATCTTCAATATTTTCAGTTAGCCTGTAATAACCTGCAATAGCGAGATGTTTACTGAAATTGTAAGTTAATCCACCTTCAAGAAAAGCTTCATTAATTTTTGATGCATTTTCGAATGTCCTTACTGAGGTTGATAAATCAATTTCAATTTTAGCAGTCAGTTTTTTTTCCCAATCTCGACCCTGTTGATTTTTGATATTCCGGTCCTTTCCTGAAGGTCATTCAGAAGTTCCTGATTATTTTCAGGTTTTATGAGATGGATCTTTTCATAAATAATAGTCTTGGATAGTTCATGCTTAAGGAGCCATATTTTTCCCATACAAAAGGTGATTATAATAATCACAGCGTTTGTAAAAAGTACCTCTGCAACGCTTGTTTTAGTGTCAGCAAGCGCATTTATAATTGAGACGCCTATTATAAGAAAGAGATAAGTCATCTCCTTAATGGGAATGGAACTGGTTCTGTACCTGATTATGCCAAAAATTGCAAACAAGCCCAGGGCGAATCCGATCTGAAGTTTTACACTGGCAAGAAGATAGCACAGAAGAAAGATCAAACTGGATATCAGAATATAGGTAAAAAGATAATCTTTTCGTTTTGTGGTTGAATAATATAACCATCTGACAAGAATCAATATTACAACCATGTTCAATGCAAATCGTCCAATAAGTTCAAGAAAGCTTGGGAGATCGATTATTTCAATACCTGCCAGACCAATTATATCAGGTTGCAGTAGATTTATTGTACTCATTTTCAATTTTATTGATTAACAGTATATTTGGTTTTAACGTATTCTTTCGTGGCACTTCCCTGGTCAGTACGCTCCCCATGCAATATTTACTAAATCCGTTCGGATGTACTCCAATCTGCTTCATGATGATTCCAAAAGATGACTGACCTGAATGTCTTTCTCTTTTGAGTTCGGCTATTGCTAAAAAAGGTAGTCCGGCATTTTTCCCACCGGGACTTGAAAAAGAGAGATTATAATCTAATGTAATTCGTTCTTTTAATTCCGTTTCCACCAATGTTATTCTGGTAAATCCATTAATAAGAACTGACCTCAGATCAAGAGTACTATAAGGCGAATGTTTTTGAATGAATGCTAATGCATTTTCATCAGGACAATCTGTTATTAACTTATTTTCAATTCTCCATTTAACGGTTCTGTTTTTGTTAGTCCTCTTTTTTATCTCAAGAAATGATTGTCCGGTCGATTCATATCTTCTGTACCTGACTTTGTGCCGATTGAGTTTCCCTCTTACCTGCTCAGTGTAAAATAAATCATCGCAGGTATCGAGGTACGTATTGTGATAGGGAATGACCTTATCATATCTATCTCCAAAACTTTATAAAATTCTGATAAATAATTCAACAATTCAGGTAGTTTCTTAACCGAGAAGACATACTTTATTTCAACACGGTTCATTAATATTACTTCATCCATCTCATTCAGCCCGATTGGAATAAATGCACCTAGAAAGGTATGAATATCAGATTTATCAGTTGATTTAAAAGGTAGTGTAGACATAAGTCTTCTTCGATTTTTGCTTCTTATTGGAGTCGTAAACAGTTTTTTCTGTACGCAAACCATTCGCATACTTGTATTCGGATGATTCCTTTAATCTACCCGAAGTATCATACTCCTCTTCTTTAATTTTATTATTATCAGAATCATACTGGTACTTAAAATGTTTATCTACTTTACCCAGTTTATAAGTTAACGATTCGAGCACATTACCACGAGAATCGTAATAAGTTTCAGATTCCTTATATTGCTTTTTAACTATCATATCAGATTTTTCCTCTGAAACTATCAGACTTTTGATTTTCACATCTGATCCTGTTTTCTGACACTCTGCTGACACAGCAAATCCTAAAATCAGAATAGTTAATAAGGTAGTCCTGACTGTTTTCATATCACTATTTTTAATAAACTGAATTTTCGATTTTTAATAATCCGGATAAACTTGTATTTTGTATTGAACAGGTTTTTTAAGTACTGATAATAAATTATATATATAAAATAATGGTAACTTTTTAAGTTAGGCAATTTACTACTTTAATTTTGCTAATATCCAATGAAAAATAATTTTTTTCAGATATTTTAAACGACGTTGTTTCATATATATAGAGGTTTAAAAACAGTAGTATATACATCTTATTGTTGATAAAATTGTTTTCTTTATCTGACCATCTGAACATATTAGTCAGACAGTTTGTTATATTTGCATCTTTTTTATGAAATGGACACCATAAAGTCAGGTAAGGAGAAAAGCGTCAGGATCCAGATGATAATCGAAGCCTCGCAAAGACGTTTTGGTAGATATGGGATTGAGAAAACATCTATGCGGGAAATTGCCGATGATCTCAAGTTATCCAAGGCATCTTTGTACTACTATTTTCCCGATAAAGAAAGTCTCTACAAGGCTGTTGTAGAAAAGGAGCAGGACGAGTTCATTGAGAAAATATCAGAAAGAATTTTAAGTATTAAGGAGCCGGAACAGTTGTTGCTGGAATATTCTATAAAACGTCTTTCATATTTTCGGACATTATTGAATTTAAGCAGACTGAGGCTTGAAGCTTTTACAGGGCTCAAACCCGGATTCAGGGATACCATTCAAATGTTTAAAGAAAAAGAAAAAGAAATCATAAAGAGGATATTTGAAAAAGGAATAAGGACCGGAACATTTTTTATTGAAGATACTGATCAGACAGCTGCCCTGTTTCTTGACCTGCTCAAAGGAATAAGGATCACACTGGTTAATGAAAAGGAGACATTATTTATAGAACAGGAGGAGTATGATCTTCTTCTTGAGAAGACACTTGCTTTTACAAATGTCTTCATCAAAGGATTGAAATACAAATGATTAAATATATAGAATTAGCAACATAATTAAATTCAAAACAGTATATGAAAGAAGGATCAAAGAACAACCGGCTCAGAGTCTATATTCCACTGGCAATTGTAGTAATAATTGTTCTGACAGGGGCATGGTACTGGTACAGGGATTATTCAAAGTACATTACTTCTGATGATGCTCATGTGGATGCTGACAATGTGAGCGTCGGATCAAAGATAATCGGCAGAATATCTGCAATTTATGCCAATGAAGGAGATCTCGTGAAACAAGGAACTCTTCTTGCCGACATTGACAGTTCGGATTTTATAGCACAAAGAAATCAATCAATTGCATTAAGAACTCAGGCATTAGCTAATTTGTCCCAATCCGAGGTCAAATATAATTCCGATCAGAAGGGTCTCAGAGTACTGGAGATAAACCTTGAACGAGCCGGTGAGGATATGGCAAGGGCAAAAAATCAGTCAGCTGGTGGTGTAATAACCCCGGAACAATTTGACCATATTAAGAAAGCATATGAAACGGCTTCAGCACAACTTGATGCAGCAAGAGCTCAACTTCTTGTTTCAAAATCAATGATTTCAACGGCTTCGGCAGCCGTTGAATCTGCCAATGCACAGGTAAAAGTTCTTAATACTCAGCTTAAGAATACAAGACTTTATGCTCCGGCTGACGGAACACTGGCAAAAAGATGGCTTCTTCAGGGAGATGTGGTTCAGCCAAGTCAGGCTGTCTTTACTCTGACTCTGAACAAGAATCTTTGGGTGGTGGCATTTCTTGAAGAGACCAAAATATCGGAAATACATGCCGGGCAGAGTGTAAGATTTAATATTGATGCATTTCCTGGAGTCAGATTCAATGGGAAAGTATTCCTGGTTGGTTCCACTACGGCATCAGTATTTTCATTGATCCCGGCTAATAATGCTTCAGGTAATTTCACAAAGGTTACGCAGCGTATCCCGATAAGGATTTCCATTGATAGTGCAGACAATTACAAAGACCTCTCACAATTCAATATTTTTTCCGGAATGTCAGTTGTAGTCAAGATTTTCAAAAAATAGAATGGAAAGAAGAAGAACACCATCTCATCGTATCAGGAGTTTGATAAGGAACAGCAAATCAGCCTTTCACCCCAGGCATGAGTCTTACAAGTGGTTTTTGCTTGCAAATATTATGCTTGGAACTTTTATGGCTGTCCTCGATGCAACCATTGTTAATGTTGGTTTGCCTAAAATCATGGCATCTTTTGGAGTTGGTCTGGATAAAATTGAATGGGTTATAACTGCTTACATGCTGGCTATGGCTGTGGCTCTTCCTACCTCCGGATGGCTTGCGGATAAATTCGGTTACAAAAGATTGTATTTCATCGGATTATTTCTTTTTACGTTAGGATCTATGTTATGTGGCAGATCTTCGGACGAGAATATGCTGATAGCAGCCAGGGTTATTCAGGGTCTGGGTGCCGGCACTATTCAGCCACTCGGAATGGCCATAATATCAAGGGAATTTCCACCTCACCAGAGGGGTATCGCTCTTGGATTCTGGGGTATATCCGCTGCAGCGTCTGTCTCTTTCGGGCCGCTTATCGGAGGTTTTCTCATTGACCGTTTCAGCTGGCCTCTGATTTTTGACGTTAATATTCCAGTTGGGATGTTAGCAATGTTCTTCACTATTATTATACAGAGCGAATATATAAACCTGAAAACCAGAAAATTCGATATTGTAGGGTTCATTTCTGTGACTATTTTTCTTCCTCTTACACTCTATATATTATCTCAAGGCAATGCAGCAACAAATTCTGAAGGATGGCATGCTCCATTTATACTGGCTTATGGGGCGATTGCCTTAATTGCACTTGCGGTTTTTATAACCGCGGAATTAACAGTAAAAGAGCCGCTTTTAGATCTGAGGCTTCTTAAAAATCACAACTTTGGTATAGCAAATATTATTCTGGTAATTTTCAGTCTCGGTATGTTCGGAAGTACATTCTTATTGCCTATATACCTTCAGAATTCTCTGGGCTACACAGCACTCCAGGCCGGATCAGTATTCCTACCTGTGGGTATAATACAGGGAATTACTGCTCCAATCTCGGGCAGGATTTCGGATAAAATAAGTCCAAAACTTCCACTATTTATAGGTGTTGTCCTGTTTGCCTTTAGTTTTTACCTTAATTCAAATCTTTCCTGGCTTACGGAGCTGAAATTCATAATGCTCTCTCTTTATCTCAGGGGATTTGCTATGGGACTTATGTTCACTGCTCTTACCACTGTGTCGCTGTCAGAGATACCGCGTGAGAAGATGGCACAGGCATCAGCAATAACAAACTCTATCAGACAGTTGGGAGGAAGTCTGGGTGTGGCATTGCTTGCCACCCTGCTGACGTCAAGAGTCAACTATCATGCTCAGGTTTTCGGAGGTGCGATCAAACCAGGTTCAGAGATTTATCAACAGACAGTGAATAAAATGAAATACCATCTTCAATACGAAGCCGGTAGTTCACCGGCAAGTACTTCAAGACAAAGCCAGGCTCTACTCCTTTCAAATCTGAATAAACAAGCTTATATACAGGGTATAGATGACGATTTCCTGCTGGCAGGTATTATAACCCTGATCGGAGGTATTCCGATAATATTTCTTCACACAAAAAAGTTAAAAATTCAAAAACTTCCTGCAAATGAATAATCAGATTATTAAAAAATCAATACTTTTTCTTTTAGTGCTTCTTCCTTTTCTAAGTAGTGTACTTCCGGGTCAGGGTATTATTAATACAAATATGAAACCAACAAGCGACTCTTTATCTCTCAGAAGTGTTATTGAGCAGGTTATAGCAAATTATCCGGCCGTTAAGGTCGCAGAAGAAGCAATTAATTACGCAGATTCAAGGATTGGACTGGCAAAAACCGGGTATAATCCGGTAGTGGATATTACTGCGAGCTTTGCTAATCTGGCACCTGTGACTAAACTGACTTTTCCATCTCTCGGGACATTTCAGCTTTACCCTGCTAATAATTATTCTGCATCCATAAACCTCCAACAACTGGTATATGACTTCGGAAGAACACGGCAGAATATAGAACTCGAAAATGAGAACAAGGCTATTGGTGAACAGACCCTTGAGCAGGTAAAGCAAAGACTCTCACTCCTTACTGTGAATAATTTTTATACACTTCTTTTTCTGCAGGCGGGAATAAAAATAAAAGATGAACAGTTAACTGCATTGAACGAACACCTTCAGTATGTTGAAAAAATGATGGCCACAGGTTCAGCCACAGAATATCAGGTTCTTTCAACCAAAGTCAGAATATCAACGGTTGAAAGCCAGAGAGTTGATATAGTTGCTTCTCTGGCAGCACAGCAGGCTTCTCTGAACTCATTGCTTGGAAATGATCAGGCAACAAAGCCAGTAGTAAAAAATGAACTCTTGGTTGAACCGCCTGTCATTCCTTCCGATTCAATCTTGTCTTACGCTTTTCATAACAGGGATGAAGTTCTAATAAATGAGAAGAAAACATCACTGGCTGAACTCAGATATGGAATGACGAAGTTGCTTAATAAACCATTATTAAGTCTTCAGGCATCCGGCGGAGCTAAAAACGGATATATCCCCGATCTTGGTAAATTCACACCTAATTACATCATCGGCCTCGGACTCAAAATTCCTCTTTTCGACGGGATGAAAAACAAATATAATCTTTCACAGGCTCAATCAGCTATAACTTCTTTATCTTATGAATCTGACTTCACAAAACGAAATATATCAAACGAGGTCTATGAATCAGAAGCATTAATGTTTGCAGCAATGAAAAAAATCAGTCAGTTCGAGCTTCAACTCAGTCAGGCTTTAAAGGCCTATTCCCTTGCTGAAACAAGTTTCAAGTCGGGTGTTATTACAAATCTTGATTTACTCGATGCCAATACTTCTGTTTCAGAAAGTAGTTTATTGCTGCTTAAAGCCAGAATTGATTATGCGGCAAGTGTTTATAAACTTAAAGCAGCCCTCGGCCAGAGAATTTATTAATTAAACTCTATACATAATTGTATATCAACTATTTAAGATCATTTGTTTTGGCAAACGTTGGGGTTTGCCACCTGAATTCCCCGGTCCCGTTAGGTACTCTGGAATAAGACAATTCCAAAGTCTGAGCTGGAAAAGTAACTTTGTCAATTTTTGAACTATCCGCATCGGACAGGACTACAACCTCGCCAGCCGAAGAAAGCTTAAAGTTTGCATGTAATCCCAGTTGATTAATATCATTATCTGCCCAGATTATGAGGTATCCTTTTGCTGCTATCAAAGTCCCCTGGGGGAACTGCCATTTTGATCGTTTGTTATTATTGTCACTCAGGTGATAACCTGAAATATCTTTACCTGAAGAGGAAAGGTTGTATAATTCAATCCAATCGTCATACTCGCCATAATTATCAGCAACTGTTGTTGAGTTCACAGGCATTACCTCATTAATGACTAAACCCTCTCCACCTGTGTCATAAATTTTTCGGCATGAGTATAGAATACTAAGAATAAATAGAATAACCAGTAAACAGATATTTTTTGTCATAATAATTGGGTTAATATATATTTCAAACTTTACATCTGGTCAGTCCAAGGTTCATGGAAGATTTTGACCCGGAAACAACCAGAGCTGCTCCCAATGCCGATCCATTTGCAATTTCAGATGTATAAACAGTTTTTAATGGAAATGCTTTTGAAATCAGATTCAGAAAAAGTTCATTTTTAGAAAATCCTCCTGTTATGTAAATATTTTCAGTTTCATCAATTTCCGGAAGCACCAAATTGATTGCCTCTAACGTAAGATCACCTAATTCATTCATTAACTGATGATAAGCCTCTTCGAAGGAGGTGAATTCATACATATCTATATAATCTTTCAAATTCCGAGAGTAAGAACCGGTTTGAAAGAATACCTTTCTCCCGCTGAATTTTGACTTCAAACTGGCTGATAATTGATTATCGGCTTTGACTTTTTTATAGTAATCTTCAAACTTTCCGAAATGATCATATATTCGTTTTAGTGCAGTTTCGTGCAGGTTTCCGAGGAATAACCTGGAAGATTTTACCGGTTGTCTGGTTATACTCATATAGCAAAGGCAATCTTTGTCCAGTTGATCGGCAGTTAATTTTTCTGTATTAAAAGGATTCATGTTAATACACCAGGTTCCGGTAGAAATTAGCAGGAATTTCCCGGCACTGCTCGAGAAATACGGTGCCAGTGATGCTGAACTATCGTGAATACCTATACCTATCTGAAGCTTTTTACCCTCAATAACTACCTCATTCACTGTCTCAACCGGAACAGCGTCGGGCAGTTTTAATCCAAAAACTTTGATCCATGGATGATAATCCATATTATCAAAATCCCAGAAAGCCGTATGACATCCTATTGATGTGTGTTCGGCATAAATCTTGCCTGTGATTGTATATGAGAGATACTGAGGAAAATGAAGGATATGCTTTATTTTAGAAAACACCACCGGTTTTGCTGACTTTAGCCAGAGAGGCTGTAAACCAGAATTGAGCATGCCAAGAGCAGGAGATGCTGTCCTTCTGCAAAACTCATCTCTGCCGCCAAATCTCTTGTACAGCCTTTCAGGGATCTTTTCGTCTATAGGTTTCAGATAATTATAGACAGGAGTAAGTCTTTTCCCATTTTCATCTAGATAAACAAGGGTCGCTCCGTAAGTAGTGAAGTTAACAGTCTTAAGATCATATTTTTCAGAGTGTACCAGTCTTGTCAGAGACTCTTTAACCCAGTGTTCAATATGTTCAATATCATCACATTCAAAACCATCATCATCCTGAATTAAAGGAAATTTTTGTTCAATTTCCGAGACTATCTTAAGATCTTCATTGAAAAGAATTATCTTTTTATTGGTTTTGCCGATGTCGTAAATTGCTATAACTTTCTCTTTCATTTTCACTCCGAATCGGGGCTAACTAAAAAAAGCAATAATTGGCTCTTTTTCCCTTTGTGTCACTTTGTGTTTTCCATTTTGTTATCATTAAGGTTCACAAAGGACTTTTTAGACATCCCCCATTAACATCATTATTATTATCTTTTTAGAAGCACCTCTTTTTCATATTTCAGTATCTCATCTATATAATCCTGGCCTGCAGGAACTTTATTTTGCAAACAATAGAAGTCATAAACAGCTCCGAAAGGTTTTGTTTTAAGAAGCTCAAGTAAAGCAAGTCTTTCAAAATTCTTACCTTCTTCCTCAAACTTAACAAGTGTCTTCAGGGGTTCAAGTAACGCATACATGAAAGCCAGCTGAGCTGCACGTGTTCCGATAACATATGCCCCAATCCGGTTAAGGCTTGCATCAAAGAAATCCAAACCGATATTAACCCGGTTCAATGCTTTGGACCGTACTATTTCCTGTGTAATAAGCAGCAGTTCATCGTTGAAGGTAAGTACATGATCACTGTCCCAGCGAACTCCACGTGTCAGGTGCAAAAGTATCTCATCAACAAAATGCAGGATTGAAGAAACCTTATCACCTACCTGTTCAGTCGGATGAAAATGGCCATTATCGAGGGTTATCATTGTATTGTTTTTTATTGCATAACCCAGATAGAAATCATGTGATCCAACTACCATCGACTCAGATCCGATTCCAAACAATTTGCTTTCAACCGAATCCTTGAGATGTTTTTTCGGGTATTTAACTGCAAAGATCTCGTCGAGCGATTTCTTTAGTTGCTTTCGCAGTGTGTTCCTGTCAACAGGCGTATCTTTCATCCCGTCAGGTATCCAGATATTATGTACTGTCGGAGTACCGAGTTGTTTTCCCATTTCAGCGCCAATTGCCCGGCACCGTTTTGTATGTTCGACCCAGAATTTTCGTATTTTTTCATTCTTACTTGAAAGTGTAAAGCCATCATCGGCCAGAGGATGAGAGAAACATGTGCAATTGAAATCGAGGCCAATTCCTCTTTTCTTTGCCCAGTCTATCCAACCCTGGAAGTGTTTTGCTTCGATCTTATCACGGTCGACAAGTTTACCGCCGAACTCACCATAAATTGCGTGAAGATTCAACCTTTGTTTTCCTGGAAGAAGTGACATTACCTTATCCAGATCTGACCTCATCTGTACGATGGTCTTTGCTTTGCCGGGGAAATTACCTGTAGCCTGAATGCCTCCGCCGCCAAGAACTGATCCGGCTTTTTCAAAACCACCTACATCATCCGTCTGCCAGCAATGCAAGCTGATATTAATATTGTCCATTTCGGCCAGTACCTTTTCAGTATCTACGCCAAGCGCAGCATATTGCTCCTTTGCCAGCTTATAAGATTTTTCAATTAAATCTTTTTTCATAATTAATATATATTTTAATGTCTATTGTTTTAATCTTCAACTCATTTACCACGAAGGCGCTCAAAGGTTTCCACTAAGTTTCACAAAGGACTTTTAAGAATGTCCCGACTTTTGTCTTTTTACCCGCCCGACTGAACAAGTGTCTTAATATAGATTTAGTTAAGCAATTCAGTCGTTCGGGCGGGCTTTTGTCTTTTGTCTTACTCCATATAAAATACCTGTTCCAAAGGAATCGTCACCGGCGAGTTATCGGGATTTGTCTCCATAATATCGGCCATATATTTCCACCACTTTTTTACAACTTCAGTGTTTCCAAGATCCTGAGAAGAGCTCTCGCCTGATTGTTCCTGGTATGCAAAAAGATTATTGGTCATTACTTAACCTAATTTTACCACAAACGTTGAAAGTATAAGAATTATAATACCGATCAACAGTACAATCATTGTTTTTCTTTTTACCCCTTTCCATTCATTAAGGAAAATTCCCCATATGTTGCTTATTGCGATATTAAGAGCCATTAAAATACTCCAGCCAAAAACAGCCATTCCCTGTGGAAGTTTACTTGAACCCATTCCAAAAAAATGAAACTGAAGGAACCACAGGAAGCCTGCCAGGAATGTAAAAAACAGGTTATTTAACAGTACACTGCCTGAAACAGAAAAATAGTCCCGGTAAGTTTTATTTTTAATATTAAGATAACCACAATAAACTAGGTTGGTGATAAAACCTCCAAGAAGAATGAATATGAGGGAAGGATTTTTTTGGAAAAGAGGATTAGTTCCATGAGCCAGTGCTACATTTTCTATTGGTTTGGCCGATTCGAATCCGAAATTAAAACATGCGCTCATAACCCCTGCGAAGATTGCAATAAGTATTCCTTTTTTCAGAGCAAATTCTTTTACTGCAGCCCTTTTTTCCTCCTCAGTCATCTCTTTGCCTTTAAGAGAACCTGCATAACCAATAATTGCAATACCGACTATAGTAATAGATACACCGATAATAGTCAATACTCCTGCAGTAGATGAAAAAAGATTATCACCGGCTATTATGGGAGGTATTAGAGTCCCAAAAGCAGCACAAAGTCCTAATGCAATACTTTGTCCGAGAGCGACTCCCAGATATCGTATACTCAGGCCGAATGTCAAACCTCCAAAGCCCCATAATGCACCAAAAAGCATAGCCATCAGTTTTGCTGAGGATGGTGCTTCATAGATAATCGGTAAGAGCTCTCCCTTCGGAACAAAGATAAATGCAAATAATACAGGTGCTATTATCCAGGCGGCAACACCCTGACTTAACCAATATGATTCCCATGCCCATGACTTAACTTTTTTAAATGGTACATAGAAGCTTGCGGCCCCTATGCTACCCAATGAGATCAGTAAGATACCTGCTAAGGGATTCATGAAATTTATTTTAAAGTGTACCGCAATTTATAAACTTTCGTGGATGAAAATGAGATTTATAAAATTTTTTTATTCGACATTTTTTTTTAACCTTGATATTAATAATCTTATATTCATTAATTATGAAATCAATCAGACTCACACTTATTTTTCTTTTTCTATGCGCTGGCACTTTTGCACAGGATCTGTCTTTGATAGAGATGACTGTTGACCATAAGGTTAATCCGGTAGGTATCGACAACAGGCAACCCCGGTTTTCATGGAAGATCATTCCGATCGGAAAAAATATCATGCAAACTGCTTACTTCTTAAGGGTATCAACAGATGAAAAATTTTCCTCTTCAAAAATTATCTGGCAATCTGGCAAGGTTGAATCAGATGAATCGATCCTTCATTTATATCAGGGTCCCGATCTCAAATCAGGTCAGAGATATTTCTGGCAGGTAAAAATATGGGACAATGAAGGGAAAGAATCAAAATGGAGCACTGTCGCATACTGGGAAATGGGATTGCTTTCAAAATCTGAGTGGAAAGCAAAATGGATTGAAATGGAAGGTGATACATTAAGATATTCTCCCTCACCACATTTCAGAAAAGAATTCTCCATAACAAAATCCATTGCCAGTGCAAGAATATATGTGACATCTCATGGCTTTTATGAGTTACAACTGAACGGAAAGAAAGTCGGTGACCAGGTCCTCACTCCTGGCTGGACTTCGTACAGTAAAAGACTCCAATATCAGGTATATGATATCACTGATAATCTTTCAAAAGGAAATAATGCTATCGCAGCAGTCCTTGGCGACGGCTGGTACAGAGGAACCCTTGGATGGGGAAATAACTGGGCAGTTTATGGCAAAAGGCTTGGGATACTTTTACAGTTAAGAATCACATATACCGATGGTTCCGAATCAGTAATTGTGACTGATGAGTCATGGAAAGCTTCAAATGAAGGAGCAATCAGAATGAACGATATTTATAATGGTGAAACATACGATGCAACGAAAAAGCTCACTGGCTGGAACCTGCCTGGTTATAACGATAAAAACTGGCAAAGCGTAAAAACCGGCAATTATAATAATGGCAATCTTATAGCTTCTGAAGGACCGCCTATAAAAAAGATACAGGAGATAAAACCTGTAAAAATATTCAGAACTCCCAAAGGCAATCTGGTAGTGGATATGGGCCAGAACATGGTTGGATGGCTAAAATTAAAGGTCTCAGGCAATAAGGGGACCGTGGTCACATTAAGGCATGCTGAAGTGATGGATGAGTTTGGTGAGTTTTATACAACAAATCTTCGTGCTGCAAAGTGTCAGTTAACCTATATACTTGCCGGCACAGGTGAAGAGCTTTATGAACCAAGGTTTACTTTTATGGGATTCAGATTTGTAGAGGTCACAGGTTTCCCCGGTGACCTTACAACGGATAATCTTATAGGGGTGGTTGTTCATTCAGATATGTCAGTCACGGGAAGTTATGAATGTTCTAATCCTCTTATCAATCAATTGCAGCATAACATTCAATGGGGCCAAAAGGGCAACTTTGTGGATGTTCCCACCGACTGCCCTCAAAGGGACGAACGGCTTGGATGGACCGGAGATGCACAGGCATTCTCAAGAACAGCAGCATATAATATGGATGTCTCATCCTTTTTTACAAAATGGTTAAAAGATGTAGCAACCGACCAGAAACCCGGGGGCGAGATTCCGGATGTAATTCCTGATATCCTTAACAGGCAAGGATCTGCCACAGCCCAACCGTCGGCAGGCTGGGGTGATGTTGCTGTCATTGTGCCGTGGACCATGTACCTGGTTTATGGTGATAAACATTTCCTTGAGAATCAATACCCGAGCATGAAAGCATGGGTGGAATATATCAGAACAAGAGCAGGAGACAGCTGTATCTGGAAAGGTGGCAGCAAATATGGAGACTGGTTGTTTTATCATCCACCCGTTAATAATCATACTGAGCCCGATGGCTATACCGAACACGATTTTATAGCTACTGCATTCTATGCCTATTCAACGAGTTTAATTGCAGAAGCGGCAAAGCTACTCGGCAAAACCGATGACGCAAAAATATACTCCGATCTTTTTAATAAAATCAAGAAGGTGTTTATTAATGAGTACGTTACAGGAGCAGGAAGAGTGGGAACCAATTCTCAGACATCATATGTTCTAGCTCTGAAATTCAATCTCTTACCCGATAATCTTCGCAAAAATGCCGCAAGGTTTTTGGCCGACGATATAAAGAGTAGAAAAAATCACCTTTCCACCGGTTTTCTTGGAACTCCTTATCTATGTCATGTTTTATCTGATAACGGATATACTGATGTCGCTTATGATCTGTTGTTGCAGGAATCGTATCCATCATGGTTATACCCTGTTAAAATGGGTGCCACTACAATATGGGAACGCTGGGACGGAGAAAAAACTGACAGTACTTTTCAGGACCCTGGTATGAATTCATTCAATCATTATGCTTATGGGGCAATAGGAGATTGGATGTACCGGGTATCAGCAGGGATTGAGACAATGGGACCCGGATACAGGCACATTATCATTCAGCCGCATCCAACAAATAAACTGACTTATTCGAAAGCTTCTTTTGAAAGCCCCTACGGCACAATTGCATCAGGATGGGAACGAAGGGATGGAAAAGTGAAAGTTAAAGTCATCATCCCTGCAAATACAATAGCAACGATTATTCTACCGGTTGCCAGTGCAGATAAAGTTACTGAAAGCGGAAAACAATTGTCTCAGAACATTTATCTTAAAAATATTAAGACCTCAGATAGAAAACTTATTATGGAAGCAGGTTCAGGAGATTATAGTTTTGAGATTACAGAGTAATGCCCCCTGGCCGCTTCGCGTCCTTTTAAAGATCTATAAATCAAAAACATGTATCCAAGTTAACTATTACTTTTTTCCTTTGAGTTACCTTGTGTTTTTCATTGTGTTTCTTATTGGTTAAATTTTTTTTACCACAAATAGTTATAATTTTACGGGCTTTAAAGATAATTAAGATGTGATATTTATATTGACTGTATAATGATTTTTTTTAATGAACATATTGGTGAATTTGCAGCTCTGCTAACAGCGATTTTCTGGACCATTACTTCTCTCGCATTTGAGTCAGCAAGCCACAAAATCGGATCGGTTGCCGTAAATATCCTCAGACTTATAATCGGATTTGCTTTTCTAAGCGTCTTTAATTTTATCAGGAAAGGTTTTATTTTACCTGTCGATGCCAGTTTTGATAATTGGATCTGGTTATCGCTGTCAGGATTGGTCGGATTTGTGTTTGGAGACCTGTTCCTTTTCAAGTCCTATACAATGATAGGCTCCAGGTTCTCAATGCTTATTATGACTCTGGTCCCTCCTATTACAGCATTTTTCAGTTTAATCATTCTTGGTGAACGACTTACTTTATTTCACTATCTGGGAATGACTTTAACTTTCGCAGGTATTGCAATGGCAATTTTCAACAGAAAAAGCAAAGGTGAAAAACTTTCCCTGAAACTTGCTCCAAAAGGAATTCTATATGCTTTTGGTGGCGCTGTCGGACAAGCTCTTGGCCTTGTGTTGAGTAAGTTTGGAATGAAAGACTATGATCCATTCGCAGCTACTCAGATCAGAATAATTGCCGGTATATTCGGATATACTATGCTGGTTACAATTCTTGCAAGATGGGGAACTGTTTTAACTGCAACTCATAATAAATCAGGTATGATGTTAACAAGTCTTGGTGCATTCTTTGGTCCGTTTTTAGGTGTTTCTTTTTCACTGATAGCCGTTAAATATACTGAAGCTGGAATTGCTTCCACTATCATGTCCCTGGTACCTGTTTTCATAATCCTGCCGGCAGTTGTACTATTCAGGCAAAGAGTCACTCTCCCCGAAATATTGGGAGCAATCGTGAGTGTCGGTGGTGTCGCCCTGTTTTTTCTTTAATCACCCGGATTGTCATGAAACCCGAAGAACTGAAAAGCAGAAATTTTGAAAGTGAATTCGTTTTCTCAAGTTCCAGAAGCGGTGGACCTGGCGGTCAGAATGTTAACAAAGTCAGTACCAAAGTTGAGTTGAGGTTCAACCTGCTTCTGACATCAGTCTTTTCTGAAAAAGAAAAAGAAATAATTTTTGACAGGTTAAAGAACAAGATCAATAAAGAAGGCGAAATAATACTGGTGTCACAGTCTGAAAGGACCCAGTTAATGAATAAAACTGTTGTTACAGGAAAATTCTACGAGCTTGTTTCAAAATCTCTCACAATACCTTTGAAGCGCAGATCATCAAAACCAACACTGACATCGAAGTTAAAACGTCTTGACACAAAACGAAACCGGGGTTATATGAAAAAACTCAGAAAACAATCAGGTGAATCATTCAATATGGAATAAAGATCCTGATAATACTGTTTTTAACAATAAATTCATCTTTTTTATTTGCCCAGACGTCCCTTACAATAGAAGGAACTGTTGTAGATAATTCTATATCCGACACATGGCTGGGAGTTAATATACCCAGGAACCAACCCACAACATTTACCTACCGGAATAACTCCATAACATCGGTAAATGCATTCGGATATATGTTGCAGGCAGGTGATGAGGACCGTTTAGGTACTAATAATAACCTTGACGGAGAAGTCATAACCGGTAATGTACTTACCTGGAACGGTGCTGACTCTCAAAGCATTACACACGGGCGGTTTAGTAATTAGCGAGATTGTGAATAGTGATGTTCTTGTATTTGATATTTCATCACTTCATTCAGGTTTATATATTGTAGTATTATCAAAAGGGAAAAATTTAGGGATGGCAAAAGTAATTAAACCATGATTTAATGAATCGATCAATACACTAAACTTCTTTAAGTTTCCACTTCCCTCTTCTGAATACGAGCCAGGCAATAAGAGTCATTAAAGATTCTGCTACCACTATTGCAATAAAGACTCCTTCTTCATTGAATCCTGCTTTTATCGCCAACAACCATGCCAGAGGGATTTCAATGCACCAGAAGGCAAAAATATTTATTTTCAGAGGTGTAGATGTATCTCCTGCTCCGTTAAAAGAGTTCACAAGCACCATTCCGAGGCCATAAGCTACAAAACCGATACTTACGATTCGAAGGCCCAGCACTCCTGACTTTACAACGGTTTCATTACCTATAAATATGCGTATAAAAATTTCCGGAAAGAGTACGAGAATTAAACCTATAATACCGAGCAAAATCATGTTTATCCATCCTGTCACCCATACGGCTCTTTCAGCCCTGGCAGGTTTTTTTGCTCCAAGATTTTGTCCGACAAGAGTTGAAGCAGCATTGCTTATTCCCCATGATGGTAAGAGTGTAAATCCGATTATCCTCATTGCAATTGTATAACCGGCCACCACTTCACTTCCAAACATAGAAATAATCCTTACAAGCGCAATCCAGCTTGTTGTTCCGATAAGGTTTTGTCCAATGCTGCCAATTGATAACTTAAGCAATTTCAACATAATTCTAAAGTTGACTTCCAGGTGTTTTATTGAAAGTCTGATACGTTTTTTTCCGAAAAAAAGAAGATAGAACTGAACCAGAACGGCAGTCCCCCTGCCAATATTTGTCGCAACGGCAGCTCCGGTAACTCCCATATGAGGAAAAGGTCCAAGACCAAAAATCAGACATGGATCCAAAATAATATTTATGATGTTCCCGATCCATAACACCTTCATAGCTACTGTGGCATCGCCGGCGCTTCTGAAGATTGCATTTATAATAAAGAGCATCATTATAACTATATTACCACCAAGCATTATAGTTGTATACCCTGACATAATTTCTACAATGGGCTGTGATGCACCCATCATACTAAGAAGTTTTTTAGAGAAGAGTGCACCCGGTATTCCTATTAATAATGAAACTATTATCCCGGTGAGAATTGCCTGAAATGCTGCAACGGATGCTGCATCAGGGTTCTTTTCACCAATTCTTCTGGAAACCAGTGAAGTCGTAGCAGTTCCCAGACCAATGGAAATAGCATAGATAATTGTCATCATCGATTCGGTAAGACCAACTGTGGCTACTGCATTGGCACCAAGCTTGGATACAAAGAAGATATCTGCGATTACAAAAATTGATTCCATAACCATTTCCAGAACAGCAGGGATAGATAGTAAAAGAATTGCACGGCTTAAGGATCCCTCCGTATAATCCTGTTCTGTCCCTGAAATAGCTTCGGCGACATTGTTGAAGAATGACTTTAATTTTTCGGGGATTTTTATGTTTGTATGTTCAGAATGTAACATTTATTAATAATCATCGTTATAGTGAATATTTTAACTAAAAATCAGAACGCAAAAGTATTTCAAATTAATTAAAATCTTTATATGTTGTTAGAGTACGATATAATTTAAGTAATTGCTCATCTCCGTTAAGAGTAAACGAACAATATCAGTTGATGAATGTTTATTGTCTTTAATTTAGTTCATGGATAAACTTTTCAATACACTAAGAAATTCTGGTACGATTATTGAAAGTACCCACTACATAATTTTAAAATATGAAAAATGGCTTTAAAATATATCAATTGACAACTTTTAAGATGATTCGAAAAAAAAAAAGATCAAAAAAGTACCAGAAATGTATATAGTTCATTTCTGGTATTTAATTAGCATAATGTGTTGTTAAACAGTGTTTTAATATAGATTTAACCTATGTGGAAAAAATTGATTGTTAATAAAATACTAATAGTGTTAATATTTCTGATAGTCGAATGATACATTGTATTTATAGATTATATATTTTCGTGACTAATTATTTTTAACAAACAGTATTAATTTAAAACAAACAAACTTAAAAAGAAAAGGTGAAAAATTTCATCATCTGTTATGAACGCTAACAATAATGAGGCTACGACGCTCCACGGAGAGAGTCGCCTCGTGGGTTGCTCTTCTGATGAAGAGCCTGGCGCGAAAACCACGATTTTTTCGCAAAACGAAATCCCAATTCCGTTAGTTAGCAACCGAAGTTCGGAGTTCATGCACCGCTACTTCCCCCTAACGACTATCGACTCCTGGAATGATTGGAAATGGCAGCTTCGAAATGCTATCACAAGCATCGAAGATCTAAAGAAAATCATGAAATTATCCGACAAGGAGATTATGGCCATTAATAACCTTAAAGGCCGTCTACCGCTTAGGATCACTCCTTATTTTGCTTCGCTAATTTACAACAGTAAACCGTCGCATCCTTTGCGGCGGAATGTAGTTCCCGTTGTAGAAGAATTGCTTGAATCAAGTAGTGAACAATCGGATCCTCTGCACGAGAAATCCTTCTCCCCCGTAAAGGGAATTGTACACAGGTACCCCGATAGGGTATTGTTTACAGTTACACAGGTCTGTTCAAATTATTGCAGGTATTGTACACGGTCGCATTCCGTTGGAAGACTTGACAAACTAGGCAGGCAGGATTTTGAGAAGGCATTTAATTATATTGCAAGCCATAAGGAAGTACGCGATGTACTTATAAGTGGCGGCGATCCACTCACTTTAAATGATGAGACTCTCGAATACATACTTTCAAATATCCGTAGTATTGAGCATGTTGAAATTATAAGAATAGGAACCAGAATTCCTGTGGTTCTTCCACAGCGAATCACTGACAACCTGATAAGTATTCTTAAAAAATATCATCCTCTTTTCATAAGCCTGCATTTTTCACATCCTGATGAAATAACGGATGAATGTGCAAAAGCGTGTAACAAACTGGCCGATGGAGGATTCCCTCTAGGAAGCCAGACTGTTCTTCTAAAAGGTATTAATGATAATGTACCTACGATGAAAGAGCTTATGCATAAATTGCTGAAGATAAGAGTTCGACCATATTATCTTTATCAATGTGATTTAATACCAGGATCAGGACATTTCAGAACGACCGTAAAAAAAGGTCTTGAAATAATACAAGGACTCAGGGGTTATACCAGTGGTTATGCCGTACCTACATTCGTTGTTGATGCTCCCGGTGGTGGTGGGAAAATTCCTTTACTCCCAAACTATGTGGTAGAACATAATGATGAACGGATAGTATTGCGCAACTACAAAGGTGTACTGTGTGAATATCCTGAAAAATAGGGCTTATAAATGAAAATTGGTATAACTTATGATCTTCGGTCATGGTACATTGACCGCGGATATTCCATGGATGAAACAGCCGAATTTGATAAGCAGGAAACAGTCGATGCCCTCGAAAATTCGCTAAAACAGATGGGTTATGAGACAGAACCTGTCGGAAATGTTTTTCAGCTGATCGAAGCTCTTACCCGCGGGAGCAAATGGGATATCGTTTTCAATATTGCTGAAGGATTATATGGTGATGGAAGAGAATCTGTGGTTCCTGCTGTTCTTGACCAGTACAGAATTCCTTATGTGTTCAGCGGTCCTTTAATAATGGGACTGTCACTAAATAAGCATCTGGCAAAATTAGTGGTAGCATCCGCAGGAGTTCCTGTAAGTCCGGGTTATCTGATAACTGAAATCAAAGATCTGGGAAAATGTGATCTCAATTACCCTCTCTTTGTTAAACCTGTTTCAGAAGGCACGGGGAAAGGTATTACCGAGAAAAGTCTCGTAAATTCTTCATCGGAACTTACGAAAATGGTTAAGTGGATTCTTTCCGAATTTAAACAGCCGGCTCTTGTTGAAGAATATTTACCTGGCAGGGAGTTTACTGTTGGAATAGTCGGCTATGGAGATGAAGCAATTGCTATAGGAGGAATGGAGGTAATGTGTGCAAACAATCTGCCATACTCGGTTGAAGTAAAAGAGAACTATCAGAATTATTGTAAATATAAACCTCTTGATGCAGATATAATTGACGAATGCAAATCAGTCGCACTCCGCGCCTGGAAAGCATTGGACGCAGTCGACGCCGGAAGAGTTGATCTTAAAGCCGACCGCTTTGGAAAGATATGTTTCATTGAAGCAAATCCGTTAGCCGGACTTAACCCCGTTCATTCGGACCTTCCGATTTTATCTCGTATGTATGGTATTGAATACCAGACATTAATGGAGATGATAATGAAAGCAGCCATCAAGCGGATCAAGGGGTAAAAAGCTTATAGATTGTATTTAAAAGTTAGAGTTGAGGAATTATGAGGAGATGTTGTATTATTTATAATGAACCGGGAGAGGGCGCTTTAGCTGATGAACTTGATGTACTTGATCAGGTAGCTCATATCGAAAAACACCTGATTGATCTGGGAATAAAAGTCTACCGTAAAGGTATTACCAATCAATTCATGAATGAGATAGCAGATATGTCGAAAGAAAAGCCTGATTTTGTTTTTAATCTTGTTGAGTCAATCGATAATAAAGGGGAACTTATCTATTTTGTCCCGGCCCTTCTGAATTTAAATTCCATTCCTTACTCGGGCAATTCACTTGAATCAATATTCCTGACAAGTAATAAGACAATATGCAGTAAAATGATGAAGAATGCGGGAATCAAAAACCCCGGATCATACCTTCCTTCACAATTTAAGCTTCTTGAAAAAGGAAGAAAGTATATTGTTAAACCTATATGGGAGGATGGTTCTCTGGGAATTAACAGTGATTCAGTATTTGAGTGCAAAAAGGGTTTTGAAGAAAAACTAAAAGGACTTGATGATGCTCATTGGTTTATAGAAGATTTTATTGACGGCAGGGAATTTAATATAAGCGTATTAGCAGGGAAAGATGGTCCTGAAGTTTTGCCTCCGGCAGAGATAGTCTTTGTTAACTACGATGACAACAGGCCTAAGATCATTGATTTTAAGGCAAAATGGGAGATGGACAGTTTTGAATATATAAATACTGTCAGGGAGTTTCCCGGAAACAAACTTAACAATCAATTATTATCAAACCTGAGAAATGCGGCCCTCTCCTGCTGGAATTTATTTGGCCTGAAGGGTTATGCAAGGGTTGATGTCAGAACTGACAGCAACGATAATGTATATGTTATTGAGATAAATGGCAATCCGTGTATTTCACCCGACGGTGGGTTTGTAGCTGCAACAAGAGAAACCGGATATCCTTTCACTGAGGTCCTGCAACGAATCCTTAATGATCTCAACAATTAAGTATCACTTTATCAGGTTGGCGTTATAATAATCAGGATTCCCGGTTACTTCCTCGCCCAGCCAATCGGGTTTTACAAATTGTTCATCTTCTGAAATAAGCTCTATTTCTGCAATTATCAGTCCTTCATTCTTTTCATGAAAAATATCAACCTCAAATACATGCCTGCCGGATGGGATCAAATATCTTGTTTTAACTATTCTCCCGGGAAGACATAGCGGCATCATCTCCTGAGCATCAGTAACCGGAACCTGCACTTCCCATTCATTACGGGTTATTGTGTTCTTCAGAGGTCTGCCTTTTATTGTCAGAAATGCTTTTTCATCAGCTATCCTCAGTCTGATGGTTTTATCGGGATCTATTGACAGATAAGATTGAATTATATTTATTTCTTTCACTGCCAGGTGCCTGAACTTTCCTTTTACCAGAAATTTTCTTTCTGTTTCTGTTGCCATTTTTATTGTAAAGCTAGTATTAATGTTATCCTCCTCAAAGCTGCAGGATAAAAAATTGAACTATCACCCCGGGTGATCATTTAATCACCTCCTCTACATTCGGATGGGCTATGAAATGTTCACTGCTTTATGTTAATGGGTTCATATTTCGCTACAATAGAATACAATACTGTATACCTCAATTACTACAAACTGTTAATAAATTTATATTTATTAACAATTTTGCCTTAAATATTGAAATATATTAGGCTGGTAGAAGATCATTTCATAATTTTGAAATAATAATTTGAAAGATACTTTAAGATATAAACAAATTAATGCATCTGCCTTTAGTAAATTCTGAAGTAGTTTTAGTTTAGGTTGTGAGGGTGAACAAGTGGTTATGGGCTGACGGTATGAACCGACAGCCCATATTATTTTCATCCATCGCTTAATTTTGTACTTTAGAGGGTCCAAACTGGTTTTACAAAATTAATATTGAAGAATTATGGATGTTAAGATTGACGAATCCTGGAAGTCGAAACTTCAAGATGAATTTGAAAAAGAATACTTCATCAAACTTGCAGGATTCGTAAAAGAAGAGTATAAGAACAATGTCATTTATCCTCCGGGTAGTCTGATTTTTAATTCATTCAATCTTTGTCCCTTCCAAAATGTCAAGGCTGTTATTATCGGACAAGATCCTTATCATGGTCCGGGACAAGCGCATGGATTATGTTTTTCAGTAAAAGAGGGAGTTGATTTTCCTCCCAGTCTTGTAAATATCTTTAAAGAAATTGAATCCGATCTGGGTCATAAAAAGCCGGTTAACGGAAATCTTGAAAGATGGGCTTCCCAGGGCGTATTATTGCTGAACGCTACCCTTACTGTACGGGCACATCAGGCCGGGTCGCATCAGAAAAAGGGTTGGGAACAGTTCACTGACAATGTTATAAGTATACTTAATAATGAAAAGCAGCATATTGTCTTCTTCCTTTGGGGGGCGTATGCTCAGAAAAAGGGTGAGTCAATTGACAGATCAAAACATCTTGTTTTAGAATCTGTTCACCCCTCTCCTCTCTCTGCTGCCAGAGGATTCTTTGGAAACAAGCATTTCAGCAGATGTAATGAGTACCTTATCAAACACAGTATTGAACCTATAAACTGGAAATAAGCTAAGGTTCAGGTTGAGATTTGTCTTCTTCTCAGCCTTAACCTTTAATCTTTCCCAAGGCCCTTGATATGGTCCCTTCCAATTTCCCATAATCTTCAAAGCCTACTGACAACCTGATCATTCCCGGTTCAGGATATTTAGTTCCCCATACAGCTTCGACCGGCATCAGAATTGTATGCGGATCGCCAAGTGTAGGTATCAGCTTAATTTTTTCTGAAACTAGTTCTATGAATTTATCTCTTCTGACCTTTTTTTCGTTGTTATCTTTTCCATTAAAATCAAAGGTTATCATTGCGCCAAATCCTTTGCCTTTGAATATCTTTTCAGCTATATTATGAGTTCCATGGTTTTTTAATCCCGGAAACCAGACTTTTCCAATCAAAGCTGATTTTTCAAGATATCCGGCCAGTTTTGAGGCATTATCACATTGACGTGAAAATCTTAGTTCAAATGACTCCATTTGTGTCTGCAATCTGTAAGCATCATCAGGTGAAAGCATGTGCCCGACAAATTTTCTGTATTCTATTGCAGATCGCATAAATTTATCATCATTTCCGCAAATCACACCGGCAGTAATGTTTCCATGACCGGAAAAATACTTTGTGGCACTGTGAATTACTATATCGGCACCTTCGTTTAAAGGTTTATAAAGCCATGGTGTCGCAAATGTATTGTCAATAATAACCTTTACCTTGTGTTTTTTTGCAATTCTTACTATGTCTGATACGTCAGCGACTATCAGCATCGGATTTGAGATCGATTCAATATAAATAAATTCAGGATTCAGACCTGAAATCACTTTTTCTAATTCATCTAGATTATAATTTCCATTTTCCGGCGTGAAATAATGTATGTCAAGTCCCCTTCGCGATTTCAGAACAGACTCAATAAAAGAGATCGTACCGCCATAAATTTCTGTAAAAAACAACCATGGTTTAGTTTCCTTTCCATGCTGAAAAATTGAAAGTGCCGTATCAATTGCCGACATGCCTGATTGAGTGAGTAAAGCCCAGGCGCAACCTTCAAGTTTTATGATTTCTTCTTCTGCTGAAACTACAGTTGGGTTACGATAACGTGAATAAATGTAGTTTTCGGGTACTCTCGTATGTTCGGATTCTTTTTTGAAAGCATCTGCTGTTGTTGATGCATCATAAAGTTCAAAACCGGAATCTCTGTATACCGGTATGCGGGAGCTGTTAACCTCTTTTCTTTTCATCTCTCTCAATATTTAGTTGTCTGTCGATCAAAGTATTAATGTTAACCGGATCAAAATCAATATAGAATAACATCCGGTCAAAAAATTCCCCTGTTAAAAATATGGAAATTGTAATAAGGTCAGGGAATGGGTTATGTGAAATCAGTCTGAGTCCTGTTACAATTAAAAAAGCCATTCTGAGGAACCTGATTTCAAAATTTGGGCTCATTCTTTTAATAATAAGACCGTAAACTGATACAGCTAATTTAACCAGGGCTATAAAGATAAACGGAAGAATAATTCCTGAAAAAAACGAAGCTATCATAAGTGCACTCAAAAAAGCCTGTCCGCTATGCAGTGTAACAGATTTCTTTTTGTCTGCAAATATGTATACACTATCAATTGCAAGGAGTAAACACAAACCTGCAATTGAGGCCGCAATAAGTAAACCAGGTAGCTGAAAAAATAATGTAATAGCACACAGAGTTATATAGATAATAAGAAACACGATCTCACGACTCAATGGGGAGTGTTTAAAATTTGCAACTGATCGCCAGGATCTTACCGGTTTTCCAAGGTGAAAGAAAGATGCTAACGCTGCAAGAACAATGACCGGGAAAAAAACTGTTCTTTCCGGAAATACACCCCTGAAAAAAGACGAGATTACAGTTGCTACTGAAACTATGGATAAAAAACTGAATAGAATCAGGCTCAATTCTTCTGAAATACGTTTTTCCTTTCTAACAGGTTTGGTTATTTCAGTCTTATTTAGATCCTCTGGAATTATTCTTAAAGGATTGAAGCTCTGATTGGCCGAAAATTCGATCGCAGGATCAAGGTTTTTACAGGGAAACCATGAATAATAGGTATATGACTTCTGAAGCGAAAGTTGTCCAAACCTTAGAGCGCCTGTGGGACAGGCAGATGAGCATGCTGGCTGCCGACCAGTCTTTAATCCGTTGTAACACAGATTACATTTTGTTATTGTTTTTTTTTCATGATCATATTTTGGGGCGTCATAGGGACAGTTCCACTTACAATATCTACATCCTATGCACTTTATTTCATCAAGTATTATAGCACCTGTTACTTGATCACGTTTATAGGCAGAAGAAGGACAACCATCCATACAAACTGCTGATTCACAATGATTGCAGGCTAATGCAAGATTGATCAGATGTAATGAGGATTCAGCTTCAGAATTATACGTGTAGATGTTTCTTGGACTAATAGCCCAGCCGTTTTCAAGAATACAAGCTGCGCTGCAGGCTTTACAACTGACACATTTATAATGATTAAAAATAAATCCTTCGCGCATTATTCATCAATTCTAATAACTTCAACCCTGTTATCGTGAAATGCTGCACCAAATCCAATGTCAGTTTCATTTCCGGCAATAAGATGATTTCCTCCACCCCCTTCATTCAGCCATAACCCGTTTGGAAGAACAACCAGACCTGAAGGAATCCTGTTAGAGATTCTGACTTTGCTTATTATTGCCCCGGTTTTATTAAATACTTTTACCGTCTGACCAGTGGTGATATTTCGTTCCCTGGCATCATCAGGGGATATACCCACTGCCGGTTCATCATTTGTTTCCCTGATTATTCTTAGATTACCAAACTGGGAATGGATTCTGTTACCGGTATTCGGAGTAATAAACTCCAGAGGGAACATTTTTTCATCCGGAGTATAATTAACCGCCGTATAATCAGGCAATGGCGAAATGCCCCATTTCTCTGAGGCTTCAGTTGAATATAATTCAATTTTACCAGAAGGTGTTTCAAATTTCATATCTTCCCAGGCTATCTGCTGAAGTCCGGGAGCAAGAGCCGGAGCAATTTTAAGATCATCAAGAGTAAGCTCTGAATATCCGCTGATCCTTTTTTCCAACCATTTCTCGATATTTATATTGCCAGGTTCCGGGACAAATTCATAGCTGATGTTCAGATTTAACCTTTTTCCAAGATAGTAGTAGATTTCACTCTCTGGAAGAACTTCGCCCGGTGATTGGATCACTTTTGGTTTGAATTGTATATAAGGAGACCAGTATGATCCGATTATGTCTGATTGCTCAAACATATCCTTCGCCGGAAGAATAATATCAGCCAAAACTGCAGTATCCGTCATGAATTGTTCATTAACTACTTTAAACTCTAGTGCGGAAAATGCTTTTTTAACACTATTTGTATCAGGCGATTGCAATATTGGGTTTCCTCTTTCAATCCAAGCTGCCTTCAGCTCCGGATTAAGCATACTTAACATATCTGACCCAAGTTTTGCCATTGAGATTGACTTACGAAAGGGCATATCATTCTCATTATCGGGATAATATGATAAGGGTTCTTTGATATCGTCAAAAACATAGGTCTGCAGGTTGGCGTAATTAAATCCTGAACCTGGTTTACCAATATTTCCAGTCAGAACAGATAACAAAAGAATAGATCTGATTGTCTGACCCCCGTTACGGTGTCGTTGCAAACCATAGCCGGGGATTATGGTTAACGGTCCCTTGCTTCCAATTATTTCAGCAAGTTCGATAATGTTTTTAGAAGGAATACCTGTAATCAATTCAGCATCATGTGGTGAAATGTGTAATGACTTCTTAAGTTCATCAAATCCCTTAACATGATTGCTGATGAATTCATGATCAATCATACCCTTTGCTATAAGTACCTGAGCAATAGCAAGCGCTAGAGCACCATCGGTTCCCGGTTTAGGACAGAATAGAATATCAGCTTTATCAGCTGTAGGCGTACGTAAGGGATCGATGACGATTATCCTGCAACCTTTTTCTTTTGCTGATGCAATAAAAGCAATCTCCTGTATATTAGTTTCTGCAGGATTTTTACCCCATATAATTATTGTATTTGCATTTTCAAGATCCCATGGAACGTTATGTTTTACAGATCCCAAAGTAAGTCTCACAGCCTCAAGTCCTGCAGGCCAGCACAGATTTCCATAGGTTGTTGTAGTCCCACCGAACGCTTTCCAGAATGAATAACCTATCTCATTTGTAAGTCCTGACATACCGCTTCCTTTGTACCAGAGTATACTTTGTGAACCGTATTTTTCTCTTATTGCCCCAAGTTTGTAGCTTATTATATCAAGAGCTTCATTTATGTTGATTTCTTCAAATTTTCCGGATGATTTGATCAGAGGATGAATGATCCGGTCGGGTGAGTAGGTTCTTTCCAGGTAAGATAAACCCTTTATACAGGGTCCTTCGGGAGTTGCAAGGTTTTCAGAATATGGAAGGATCCTCCTGATCCGGTTGTCTTCAACCTGAACCCTGAATGAGCATGTGCTATAGCAGTTTCTGGGACAAGCAGTTATGAATTCTTCCATTTTCCCTTTTTCTTGCTGATCAGCGTAATCTGCGGGAAACTTTTTATCCTATTTTAAAACCAATTCTTCTTCAAGAATGACATTGCCAATAGTAAGTTCCCTTTTGTTTATACTGGAAATATAAACTTCAAAAGTAATCCTGTCTCGCCCGATATATTGCATATAAGTAAAATCTACAGGACCGGTCGAAAACTTAACCAGGGAGCCACCAGTGTTTATCTTTGCAGAAATTTCAGCTTTCGGGTATGCTTTGGTAAAACGGAAATAGTCAGATACTGAGGCTTTGGCAATAGTTCCAAGAGTATCAATATCTTTTGGATTTTCTGAAGTCTTGACTATAACCTCTTCGAAAGTGAGATCGGATATATTTCTGATTCTTACATCAGTGGGTCCTTCCGGAGAGAATTCTTTCTTTTTGCAGGCAAGTAACGATAACAATATCAGAAAAACAGTAACGAGTTTTTTCATGATCAGGAAGTAGTATTAATCTTTACAATCTGACCAGAAATATAGCAAAATAGTTGCAATTGGATTATATAATAATGAGACTATTTAATGGAACCCACCCTTTATTCCCATCCGAAAGCCTTATCTCAAACCACTCTCCCACTTCATCTTCAACACTTACTTTTGTACCTTCATGCAATACAAAAAGATCATTTCCGCTTTTATCCGGGGAACTCTTCCCACTTACTAATGGACTGGATATTATTGCTTTATGACTGTCATATACCAAAGACTTATTTCTTTGTGCAAATGTATAGGAAGCAAGTGACAGAATAATGAAAAAGACTCCTAACCAGAATCCGAAAACCTTATGGCGATGCCTTGAAGAATATATATACAAAGACAAAAACAATAGAAAAAGAACAAAAGAAGTTATACTGATTTTAGCCCAGCTGTTTGTGGATAAAAAAAGTGAAATGAAATTATACCATTTTACAAAAAAGAGTTCGGGTATTTCCTGAAAACGGTCAACTATGAGAGTTCGTGCAACTTGGAGATTATAATTGACATTTTCATCAGCAGGTTTAAGCAGGTAAGCACGTTCGTAGAACAGAATTGCTGAAGGAATATTATTTAGTTTAAAATATGCGTTAGCTAGGTTATATTCCAGATTTGCTGACCTGTATCCTGTATTATATATTTCTGTCCATACCTGTAATGCTTCTTTGTAATTGCCAGCAGTATAGTATGTAACTCCCTGATGGAATTTGTCCTTATTTGAAACTTGTGTAAAAGCTACATTAACAAAAAAAGAGATATAAAGGAGGAATAAAATATGTCGTTTTTTCGGTTTCATTTTCTAGCCTATTAAGTTTTCAACTGACTTAATAAATTGTGATGTGCCTTCATAAATAGATTCAGCCTCCGTACCTGAAGATGATGGGGCAAATCGTTCAAATTCACAGGAATCAAGAATTTCAGACAGGTTACTTATAATATCATCGTCTATACCCTGTTCCTGAAGTGCAGCGATGGCATTGGTCCTGGTAAGATCCGAGACAGGAATGTTCAATTTATCACTCAGATACCCCCAGATCGCTTTAAGAATTTCATCGTAAAACTGATCGATTTCATCGTTTTTAAGACAAAGGGAGGCCAGATGGAGTCTTTTTATTGCAACCTTTCCGGCTTTCCTGTTCTTCACCATTGAGAGGTCTGAATTACGTCTGATATGTTCTCTTCTAAGAAACAGTACAAGAAGAAATGCCAGCAGAGAAAATGCATATATAACATAAAATGATTGCATTGCTAATATTATGTTGCCAGATTTTTTGAGGTTTCCAGGATCAGATTTAATAAACCTTATATCCTTCCCCAGAAATTTTACATCTTCCTTTGATACTCCTCCGTAAACATCATTTCCCGCGTTCTGGTCATTCACTTTACGTGCATTAAAATGGAATTCCGCGGTAGTCAATTTTTCATACCTCCCGGAGGCAATATTAAAATATGAATAGGAAACAGGTGGAATTGTAAAATCGCCATAATGCCGTGGAATCATGATATATTCAAAACTTTTTTGTCCCGTTGTTCCGTTTAGTCCATTCTTAAGATCATCTGAAATTTTCGGATCATAAACTTCAATATCAGGGGACAATTTAAGTGTCGGAGCTGATGCGATTTTCAGGTTGCCGTTTCCGGAAATAATTATCCTGAAATTTACGGCATCATTTACATTGACAGATTCTTTGTTCAGGGTTGCCTTGAGATCAAGTTTTCCAACTACACCTGAGAAATCATTGGGCTGAACACCGGGTAGTGGCTTAACTTTTATCCTCACCGATTTGCTTGCAACAGCCTTTGGTACAGCCTGATATGATGAAAAGAAATCTCCAAAAAAGGGATCAGATTGTCCGCCGGTTTTTTTCTGTATAAGTACAGATATCTTAACCGGGTCGATATTGATTTCACCTGTGACCTGAGGATATAAGAGAAACTGCTGAACCACTCCTGATCCATAGATTGTACCATTAACATTTTCCTGCCGTAGTGAAGTGAGCGGAGGTGTTTCTATATCCGACTTCAGGAAACTGTTAAACGACGGGTAATTGATTTCATTTATGCCGGCAATATTTACCCGTGAATATATCTTTACACTCGCTACTATAGGCTCACCCAGATAAATTTCTTTTCGGCTAACCGAAAGATTAATGAAAAGATCATTCCCGGTAGATTCTACTTCTCCTTCATTAAGTGAGTTATTACCACCTGATGTTACATTTTGCTTTTGAGAAGCACTTCCAACAACTTCAATGTGCAGCGAATCGGAGGAGTAAGTTTTATTCTTCAGAGTAAATGCAGCCGGTGCAATAACAAATTTTCCCTCCTTAACTGCCTGAAGATAATAAACATAGGAATAGGAAGTCTCATTTGACATTTTCCCGTTTATAATTTGGGTGTTTGAACTGTAAGATGTTTGCGGACCCATAAGTTTATAGAACCCATTGAATGGTGGAGCTGCAAACTCTCCTCCTCCTGCATTTACTGTCCACATTACAGTGAATTGTTCACCACTATTCACAACGGCAGGATATTCGGCTTTTACAAATACATCCTGTCCTGAAACTGAGTATGATATAAAAAAGATTAACTGATATAATAATGTCTTTTTCATTTTTATCCTTTACAGGTTACCAGTTTTTCACTGTTCTGACTTTAGTTTTTGTTGCTTTTGCAAGTTTAACTTTTTCCTGGACATTTTTTTCATCATTGGCCAGTGAATTTAGCAGTCTTTGAGCATCTTCCTTAGAAATTTCCTGCTTCTGGGGCTGTTGTTGTTGTTTCTGATCCTGATTATCCTTCTGCTCCTTTTGCTGATCTTTGTTTTTATCATTCTGATCTTTTTTCTGGTCTTCCTTTTTTTTGTTCTTGTTCTGATCCTGCTTATCCTTATCCTGTTGTTGCTTTTTTTGCTGTTCCTGCTGTAACTTCAACAAGTCCTGTGCATATGATAGATTATATTTTGCTTCCCGATTATCCGGACGGAGCTTCAGTGAGTTTTTATATGCTTCAATACTTTCCTGCAGTTTATTTGCTTTAAGTAAAGAGTTTCCAAGATTATATAATCCTGCCGACTTCTTGATCCTGTCATCATTTTCATTTGTACTCTCAACAAATTGTTTGCCTGCTTCTTCAAATTTATCCTGTTTATAAAGTGCATCTCCAACGTTAAAAACCGCATCGGGTGATTGTTTGTTTTTATCGATGGCTTTTCTATAGGATATCTCCGAATCTGAATATTTACTTTTATCGTACTCCCTGTTACCCTTCCTGATAAATTTCTTGTCAGTCTGTGCATTCAGAGAGGCAAAAATAATCAGCAATACACTAATTAATAAACATTTAAGTATTGACTTGTTCTCCTGTATTTGAATCACTCCTGACATAATAACTTTCCCGATAGATTAAACTTTGAATTTAAATACCCTGATATTAGCCAATCTTCTGTTTTTTCTTTCCATAATAAAAAAATCGACTAAAAGTAGAAATAGCGCAACTGCGGCAAATATCTGGAACTGATCGTTATACTCTGTATACATAGTGCTCTCAAGATCCTGTTTCTTCATTTTTTTAATTCCGCTAAAGATTTCATCAAGCCCTATATTAGAATTGCTTGCCCTTACATAATTACCATTGGTACTTAAAGCTATTTTCTTTAGGATTTCTTCGTCGAGCTTTGTTACAACCGTATTGCCCTTAACATCTTTCAGATAATCTTTTTTACCATTAATTATCATTGGTATAGGAACTCCTTCGGTGGAACCTATACCTATAGTATGTATAACAATACCGGCTTTTGAGGCTTCTTCTGCATCTTTAACGGGGTCATCTTCGTGATTTTCTCCATCAGTAATAATGATCATTGCTTTGCTTTTCCCTTCACCCGGACTGAAGGATTTTATTCCCAGATTGATAGCAGCTCCGATAGCAGTTCCCTGCTTTGGCACTATATTCGGATTTATTGCAGAAAGAAACATTTTTGCAGAGATATAATCAGTGGTAATCGGAATTTGAATATATGCGTCTCCTGCAAAAACAATGAGTCCTATTTTGTCGTTATCAAGATTGTCGACTAGTCGGGAAATTGCTTGTTTTGCCCTGGTTAATCTGTCCGGTTGAATATCTTCTGCAAGCATAGAGTTGCTGACATCCAGCGCAATTATTACCTCCACACCCTGTTTTTTGACATCCTCAATTTTAGATCCAAACTGGGGTCTGGAAAGCATTATAATACCTGCTGCTACAGCAATTAACTGTAGTATGAATTTTATCAAAGGACGAATCCCCGACATTTCAGGTACCAGTCCGCTGATGAGGTTTGAGTCACCTAAACGCCTCAGAGCATTCCGTTTTCTTACCTCATTTAAAAAATATAACAGTATTACTACCGGAAGCAGAAGCAACAGGTACAGGAAGTCTGGATTTGCAAATCGGAACAATTGCATTTTCTCTACTACTTTTAAGTAAGATTCTTGAATATTGTATTTCTCACAGCTATCTCAAATATCAGCAAAATAAAAGCTATAAGTGCCGGTATTAAATATCTCTCTTCCTTCCTGCTAAACTGGCGGACGTCAATTTTTGATTTCTCAAGCTTGTCAATTTCTTTATAAACCTGTATAAGTTTATCATTATCAGTTGCTCTGAAATATTTTCCACCTGTATTTTGCGCTATCTCCCGAAGAATTCCTTCATCTATTTCTACCGGCATATCCTGATATTGTATTCCGTAAGGTGTCATAACAGGGTATGGAGCCATTCCCTGAGTACCAACTCCTATTGTATAAACCCTTATTCCAAAAGTTTTTGCAATGTCTGCAGCAGTGGCCGGAGCAATTTCTCCCCTGTTGTTTATGCCATCTGTAAGTAAAATGATTACTTTACTTTTGGCTTTTGAGTCCTTGATTCTGTTGACAGCAGTTGCAAGTCCCATTCCAATTGCAGTACCATCTTCAATCATACCGCTTTGAATTTCGCGAAGAAGGTTAATCAGAACAGCATGATCTGTTGTCAGAGGGCATTGCGTGAAAGACTCACCACTGAAGACTACCAGTCCGATCCTGTCATATGGTCTCCCCGAAATAAATTCAGTTGCAATATTTTTGGATGCTTCAAGCCTGTCAGGTCTGAAATCGCGCGCAAGCATACTACCTGAAATATCCTGAGTAAGCACAATATCAATACCTTCGGTGGTGGTATCCTGAAATTTATCAGTTTTCTGGGGTCGCGCCAGGACAATTATTAAAAGAGTAATGGCTATTATGCGAAATGCAAAAAGAATATGCCGAAGATAGTGCCTGAAAGTTGTACCTGTCAGGGCAAAAGACTGCAAGCCAGGCATTCTTAAAGAGGCAGTGACCCTCTGCTGTTTCAGGATATAAAATGCAACTATAGCAGGTATTGCGAAAAGAAGATAAAGAATTAGAGGTTCCGCAAATGTTATCCCATTCATACAATGACCTCCTTCCCACTTGCTTTTTCTTCAACTGACCCGGTTTCTATTTCATTCTCCTTCGTTGCGAGAACAAAATTCCATGAGTTTTGAAAATGTGATTCATTATCTGAAGCAACAGGATTATACTTTGCAAATTTCACAAGATCGGCACCGGTCAGAACTGTTTTAAGGTTATTATAAGATCCGTCTTTTTTGAAGCCAGTTTTAAACAACGCTTCGAGAGTCTCGGCAGTTGTTAATTCCAATGAGTACACTCTGAACCTGTTTTCCAGATACTGACGTAAAATTTCAGTCAGCTTTGTATAGTATTTTTTAATTTCACCCTTTTGCCAGAGTTCTTCATTTTTAAGACTTTCCAGTTCCCGGAAGGCAATTACATGAGCAGGATCTGTAGGAATGAAAGTTTCGATTCCGGTTTTAGATTTCTTAAGTTTTCGTAAGAACCTTAAAGCAGTCCATATCAAAACGCCTGTAATAGCAGCAATAAGAAGCCATGGAAGCACTTCTCCGATTGTTACGCGGGCCTTGTAGGGTTTTATGATATCAAATATTTTTGCAGTTGTATCTGCCGGGGCAATTTTAACTCTCAAAACTTTGAGGATGGAATAATCGGAATAAAATCTTTTCAGTCCGCCTTCATTTTTGGTCTCGGCAAAAACCGGTTGAACCTGATAGCGACCTGAATCAAATGATGTTATAAGATATTTTTGAATTATTTTAACCCTTCCGTTCTGACTTGATATGCTATCGATCCTGGGTCCGGAAATAATTTCAATATTTTTACACAGAGTATCTTTGAAGACGGGAAGTGTAAGCCTCAGATTGGATGGCTGATCAACTGTGACGGTAAATTTTATCTGATCACCAATAAATATTCTCGTGGAATCAAATGATGAAGTTATTTTTACCTCCTGCGCGATTGAAGAAGAAATAATTGAAATAAACAGAAATATCGATAAAATCAACTTCTTCATAAACACTATCTTTTCTCAAACAACATAATAAGTGGTTTGACATAATCAAGATCTGTTCTTAATTCTGTATAGTCCACTCCACATCTTTTGAAAGTATTTTTAGTCTTTTCAATATGACCCATCCACCAATTTTCATATGCTTTTCTGGTAATTCCCGATGACGTATCGATCCACTTCTCTTCTCCTGTTTCCGAATCTGAGACTTTTACCAAACCAATGTCAGGTATGGCCTGTTCCAGTTTATCATATACTTTTAATGCCACAATATCATGTTTGTTTGAGGCAATTCTTAGAGCTTCTTCAAAATCAGGTACAAGGAAGTCGGAAATAATAAAAGTGGTACATCTTTTTTTAATTGCATTTGTAAGGAAACGCAATGGCTCATCGAGATTGGTTTTTTTGCTTTGCGATTTAAAATCCAGAAGTTCCCTGATTATTCTCAGAATATGTTTTCTTCCTTTTAGAGGGGGTATGAATTTCTCAACTTTATCGGAGAAAAATACAACGCCAATCTTATCATTATTATATATAGCAGAGAATGAAAGAACAGCGGCCACTTCAGTCATTATATCCTTTTTATATGTGACCTTTGTTCCGAAATTGCCTGAACCACTCACATCTATAAGCAACATCACGGTGAGTTCCCTCTCCTCTTCAAAAATCTTTATATACGGATGGTTGAATCGGGCAGTTACGTTCCAGTCAATGCTTCTGATGTCATCACCATATTGGTATTCCCTCACTTCACTGAAGGCAATACCACGTCCTTTAAACGCACTATGATATTCTCCTGCAAATATATGCCGGCTCAACCCCCTGGTCTTTATTTCTATTCTCCGTACTTTTTTTAATAATTCGGTTGCTTCCACTTTACAACAAATTATTTATCGGATTCAATAGATATAACACAGGACCATTGTCCATCCATAACCTCAATAAGGTAATCTTTACCGTCACGCTTGTCGATCCATCTGTTTTCACCTTTTTTTACATATTGGGAATTGAACTCTTTCTCCTTTTTAGCTTTCATAGTTACATCACAAATTATTCTTACGCTTCTGCAGATAGAATCGGGATTCAGAAAAAACAAAACAGTCTGTTTTTCCTGATTGTCAGAGTACTTCAGATAAATAAACTTACCGTTTACCACATTATTATAATTCATTTCCTGGCGGTTCTCTTTCATGTATTTAACAATTTCCTTCTCCCTATACCCGATAAGGTTCTGACTCTGAATACAAATGCAGGTTAATATTAAAACTGCCGATAATGTTACGGTTTTCATATAATCTTAACTATGGAACTTCAACAACATTAAGAATTTCGGAGATAATATGATCCTGATTAATATTCTCGGCTTCAGCTTCATATGTTAGTCCGATCCTGTGACGCATCACATCATGACAAATAGTTCTGATGTCTTCAGGAATAACATATCCCCTCCTTTTAATAAACGCAAAAGCTTTTGCTGCAAGTGAAAGATTTATTGAAGCTCTGGGAGATGCTCCGTAGGAGATCATATTTTTAAATGCAGGAAGGCCATACTTTTCAGGATTACGGCTTGCAAAAACTATATTCAGGATATAATTTTCAATTTTTTCATCCATATAAACTTCCCTGACAATATTCCGTGCACGTATGATATCCGCAGTTTTCAATACTGTATTTGTTTTTGGAAAATCCTTGGCCAGGTTTTCTCTGATGATCAGCTTCTCTTCATCCATAGCAGGATAATCAATCAGCACCTTCATCATGAATCTATCTATCTGGGCTTCGGGTAAAGGATAAGTTCCTTCCTGTTCAATCGGATTCTGAGTTGCGAGAACCAAAAAAGGTTCATCAAGTTTAAAAGTATTCTCTCCGATCGTGATTTGTCTCTCCTGCATTGCTTCAAGTAAAGCGCTCTGAACTTTTGCCGGAGATCTGTTAATCTCGTCAGCAAGAATGAAGTTTGCGAAGACAGGTCCTTTCTTAACAACAAACTCCTCCTTCTTCTGACTATAAATCATTGTACCTATCAGATCAGCAGGGAGAAGATCAGGTGTGAACTGAATCCTGCTGAATTTTGCATCGATTATTGATGCAAGCGATTTTATCGCGAGTGTCTTTGCAAGACCCGGAACCCCTTCGAGCAAGATATGGCCATTTGCAAGAAGACCTATCATAAGGCTGTCCGTCAGATGCTTCTGCCCTATGATAACTTTATTCATCTCCATTCTGACAATGTCGACGAAAGAACTCTCTTTTTCTATTTTTTCATTTAAGATCCTGATGTCTGCAGTTTGCTCCATAGTTTAAAAATTTAAGTAGCAAATATAATAATTTGAGTATTATTAACCATACCTGATTTTTGTTGGAAAATCAGTTCACAAAAGAAGTTCAAGAATTTTAAACTTCTTGTTAAGGTGTGTTAAAAATTCGTTAAAGGTTGCTTAGTAAACTCACCATTCAGACAAATATTGCCACATGTCTCAATTTCTACCCCTCCTGCCCCCCATTTGGTGGGTTGGTGGGTAAAAATAATGAGGTTAAGGAGTTATTTTAATGATAGCGGGTTCCACTCAAATTCAGATCTTACAGAACTTCTGATCAATAATATAATTGCTAACAGAGAAAATGCAATGTTGAAGTCCTGAGGTAAAATGAAGTGTAGTATAAGAAATCCTGCAGATATAAAAAAAACGATTCTGAACAAAAGAGTTCCGGCTTTATTAAAGATCAGCATTATTAAGCAAGCCAGGATAAAAGGATTCAGCCATATTATATTCAGGTTCCATTTCATCTGCTCATGATTGGTGAAGAAGTTAAAGAAGATCATCAATACAGATAGTATTGAAAAAATCGAATAAATGACAATATCAATAATTCTTATAATCTTCCTGCTTTTTATCAAGGCCGCCAAAATCAGGATTATTGTTATTACCAGCGTAAAAATAAATGGCGGAGAAGCAAAAAACCTTTGTTTTATCACCGGGGCATTGAAATCAAGCATAACTTCAGGATTCTGAAGCAGGGGAATCATTTTACCCGACCTGTATATGTCAGTCTGTGATAGTTCATTTTTCATGTCAATCGGGAGGAACATTCTTTCTCTGAAAACAGCTTTTTTATCCGATGTTGAACCCATTATAAGATCAACCCCTAATTTTAGCCACGGATAAGGATTCTGATATTTGCCAACCAGGTCTCTGAAAGTCGGAATTTTGCCAGATTCAGGAGGAGGATACTTCAGCTTTTCACCAATAGATTTTTCAAGCAGATCCCTTATCCTTGTAGAACAATCATCGTAGAAAAAATCATACCGGTATTTGATGTTTAAAGGTTTTAGATTTTCATTAATTAGCTCAACCAGTTTACGTGTTTCTTGTGCATCGATATTGATTTTTTGAGAAAATACATATCTCTGTTCAAAGAAGTAAGCTCCCAGAAAACTCTTTAACGATTCAGAAATAAGCATGTAATCTAATCTTCCTTTTGCAAATTTCCAGGCAAAGTTTTTGGTACTGAAATCGAATACGCCCCAATTATAGACAGTATCTGTATTTTTTGCAGGTATTACTATTCTTAAAGCGCTATGACCATAAATTGAATAGGTCTCGGTCCCGGGTCCACACGATAATAAATAAACTAAAGTATCGTTAGATGCCTGAGAATAAACACTTGTAGGTGAAATCAGCAGGAAAATCAAACTAACAAAAAATATTCTTTTCATTTATTTTCTCTTTTTGTAAACGTAAGAGATTTTTAGCAATTATGAAAGGTAGAAACTGAATGATTTTAGGTGGTTGAGTGATTATCTAATTACCAAATTATAATCCTGATTCCCCGTTTGAAAAGACCCTACATTATTTTTGAAAAAAGAGAAAGTTTTCTTATCTTGCATAAGGCATTTTGGAAACGGTTTCTTGTAGTAACTGAACCAGATAATATTTTAAGATGAAGCGAAGCTGGAGAAAAAAGATCTTGGGTGGATTGAGTCTTACCAGCGCCCTGTTTATTTTTCAGGCCTGTTATGGCACTCCTCAGGATATGGGGCTTGATATCTTTATAGTAGGTCAGGTTAAATCGGAAAAAACAAGCAAACCGGTAAAGGGCATAAAAGTATCAGTCGAAGGTAAGATGCAATATCAATATACTGATGAAAGCGGTAAGTTTTCATTCTATACCGAAACTGCGAGCAGTTATAAAATAAAATTTGAAGATATTGACGCAGATCAAAACGGTATTTTCGCCGGAAAAGATACCCTTCTTACAAATATTGATAAAACAGTCTATTTAGATATTGCATTGGAAGAAAAATAGATGTTCCGGGAACTAAGAAAAAAATCATTCCAAAGATTCAAAAAAATTGAAACAAAAATTCATGAATTGAATTATTTGTTCTGGGAGTGTACAACACGATGCAATATGTGTTGTTTACATTGTGGCAGCGACTGTTCGCAAAACAGCTCTTTTAATGATATGCCTTTAGCTGACTTCATATCTGCACTCGATACAATAAAATCGAAATCAGACAATTTTACTGTCGTTTTAACTGGAGGGGAGCCACTATTACGTAAGGATATTGAATTGTGCGGTATTGAAATCAGAAAACGTGGGGCACGATGGAGTCTGGTTACAAATGGATTTTTATATGACAAGCAAAAACATATTTCCTTGCTTAATGCAGGATTAGGTGCTTTGACAATTAGTCTTGACGGACTTGAGGAGACTCACAACTGGTTACGCAATAATAAAAATAGTTTTCAAAAAGTTGATGCTGCAATTTGTTTAGCAGCAAGTTCTTCCAGATTGAATTTTGATGTTGTTACCTGTGTAAATGGTAGAAACATACTTGAATTACCCTCAATATTTAACTATTTAGTTGGTAAAGGAGTAAAGGCATGGCGATTGTTTACAATAGTTCCAATAGGTCGGGCAAAAAATAATCCGGAATTGCTGCTGACAGATTTTCAATTTAAAGAATTATTGGACTTTATAAGTCTTAAAAGAAAACTGAATTCAATTGATTTAAAATTCAGTTGTGAAGGATATGTGGGTCCTTATGAATTAAAAGTCAGAGATAGTTTCTTTTTTTGCAGAGCCGGAATTAATATTGGATCTATACTCATAGATGGTTCAATATCTGCGTGCCCTAATATTGACAGAACATTTTCACAGGGAAACATATACAAGGACAATTTTTATGAATTATGGGAAAGCAGATTCCAACTTTTCAGAGATAGAACCTGGACAAAAACAGGAAAATGTGAGCGTTGTTCAGATTATTCACTTTGTCAGGGAAATGGATTGCACAATTGGCATAATAACAAGAAAAATGTGTTAATCTGCCACAAAGAAAAAATACAAAAAGCATTGGAATGCTAAATACAATTATTGCGGTATTCATATAAATATTCCACAAAACAAACTACATGTCATGAAAAGGAAAATCTCAGTCTTTATTGCCTTTCTTTTGCTTTTTAATCCTGGTATTTACGCACAAAAAAAGATTCATACCATCGTCAGTATTAAAAATGATCAGTTTTTTATTAATGGGAAACCTACGTATGAAAAAAGATACTGGAAAGGTTTTAAGATAGAAGGTCTTCTTTTAAACTCGAGAATGGTTCAGGGGATTTTTGATGATCTTAATTCTGAGACTGCCTGTTACTGGATATATCCTGATACAAAAAAATGGGATGCCAACCGCAATACTGAAGAATTTATCCTGAATATGGAAAAGTGGTATTCTTATGGCCTGCTTTCATTTACTATAAATATGCAGGGCGGAAGCCCCCAGGGTTATTCAGCTGTTCAGCCATGGTTCAACTCAGCGTATTATGAAGATGGATCATTACGACCAGATTACCTTTCGAGGCTTGAGAAAATCCTTAACAAGGCAGATGAGTTAGAAATGGTTGCAATACTTGGACTATTCTATTTTGGACAGGATGAACACCTCAGGGATGAAAAGGCTATAGTAAATGCTGTAAATAACCTGATTGACTGGCTTTTCGAAAAAAAGTACAAAAACATTCTGATTGAAATAAACAATGAATGTAATGTTGATAAATATGACCACGAAATACTCAAACCGCTGAGAGTACATGAACTTATAGATATGGTAAAGAAGAAGGAAAACAATGGATTCAGATTTTATGCAGGAACAAGTTACGGAGGAGGCTTTATCCCATTGCCCAATGTAGTAAAGTCTTCAGATTTTATTTTAATTCATGGGAATGGCGTAAAAGATCCGGAAAAAATTGCTGAGATGGTTGAAAAAACAAGAAAAGTTGACGGCTATACTCCAAAACCAATACTGTTTAATGAAGATGATCATTTTAATTTTGAAAGCGAATTAAACAATTTTACTTCAGCAATTAAAAGCTATGCGTCATGGGGATATTTTGACTATCGCATGAAAGATGAGTCATTTACAGATGGTTATCAGAGTGTTCCGGTCGATTGGGGAATAAACTCAAAAAGAAAAATAGGTTTTTTCAATCTTTTAAAGGACATAACCGGTAAAAATAACTAAGTCAGACTTTTGTTGCAGACTACCTTTTTGATAGCTTTGCCCCCACTTTATAGAGAGGTTCTTATTTCCTCTGATAAATAATCATTAATTATTTTGAATAAGATATAATATGAAAAGAATCACCGGATTAACTATGGCCTTATTATCATTTTCATTATACAGTTGTCACAACAACAGAAGTTTCCCTACAACAGATCTGCATATTCATTTGAAGGGTGGTTTCACGATTGAAGATGCTGTAGTAAAATCAAAAAATGAAAACATCAGGTATGGTATTGTTACCAATTGCGGAATCGGATTCCCAGTTCATAATGAGAGTCAGATTGATTCTGTAATAGCCTCATTTAAGGACTACCCTCAGTTTTTTTTAGGTATGCAGGCTGAAGGGAGAGAATGGTTGAATAATTTCTCAAAAGAATCAATGAGTAAGTTTGACTACGTATTCACAGATGGGATGACCTTTACCGATGCAAAAGGAAGAAGGAACCGGATATGGATAAAAGATGAGACATGGATCGATAATGAGGAAGAATTTATGGATTACCTGGTTAGCACGATTGTCAAAATTTTAGATTCAGAGCCAATTAATATCTATGTTAATCCGACCTTTTTACCTGAGCAGATGGCAGACCGATCTGACTCTTTCTGGACCAATGAAAGGATGGACAAGGTAATTAAGGCTGCTAAGGATCATAATATAGCAATTGAGATAAACAACAGATACAGAATTCCTTCTGATAAATTTATTGGCAGGGCAAAAAAAGCTGGTGTTAAATTCACTGTCGGTACTAATAATGTTGATGCTAATTTTACCGGTGCAGCCTATGCTATCGAGATAATTCAGAAGTGTAATCTGGCCAAGTCAGATTTTTTCCAACCTGTAAATAAAAGACAGAATGGCAAACTTTGATTTAGCCCAGATATTAATTTTTCTGCCGGGGATAATCCTGGGATTGACCGTGCACGAATACAGTCATGCACTAGTTGCCCATATGTGTGGAGATTCCACAGCAAAAGAACAAGGAAGAATTTCTCTTAATCCACTAAAGCACATTGATCCTCTTGGCTTTATAATGTTAATAATTGCAGGGTTTGGATGGGCTAAACCAGTGCAGTTCAATGAGCAGAATCTGAGAAATCCTAAAACAGACGTCATAAAAATAGCTCTGGCCGGCCCATTATCGAACGCGGTAATTGCAATGATACTATCCATTGTATTCTCCCTGTTATCGTCAGCTTTCCCTACTTATCCCACACCGGTTATGCGGGTAGTATTTGAAGTATTACGTTCAGCAATTTATTTAAACTGGGCATTGTTTATTTTTAATCTTATTCCACTACCTCCTCTTGATGGTTCTCACCTTTTATTATCTCAGTTTAAAAAATTTCCGGCTCTCTATAATGGTTTGTATAAATATGGTTCACTCCTATTATTCGGACTAATAGTTGTAAGTTTTGTTACAAAAATAAATGTCTTCCCGATATTGCCTGCCATACAATTCCTGGGTAATGGATTTCTCTCCCTGGTAGGATATAGATAATGGCCCAATGGCTCAAAGGTATGCTCCATCATGTCCCTAAGGGTTTCATACTTTTAATATTATATCATTATTTCAATCCAACTAATATATCAGACACAACTTTTTGAAATAAGGCAGGAATTTATTATCTTGCAGAAAATAAGCGTGTTGTGAGGCTAATAATTATAATAGCATTCTCAATTATGTGGAAATATTCTTTTCCGCAGACAGACAAATACACTTCAGCCAGGTATGATATGGTGAGGTACCAGATATCTGACAGAGGAATTGACAATAGTGAGGTATTGAGGGCAATGAGAAAGATACCCCGACATCTTTTCGTATCTGTGGAATATCAAAATGATGCATATGGTGATTATCCGCTGCCAATTGGTTATGGACAGACTATATCGCAACCATATATTGTAGCATACATGACCGCAGTGGTAAAACCGGATAAGAAGAAGAAAGTTCTGGAGATTGGAACAGGTTCAGGATATCAGGCTGCGGTACTTGCAGAGATAGCGGATACGGTTTATACAATTGAAATTATCCCGGAACTGGCAAATGAATCAGCATCAAGACTAAAAAACATGGGATACAAAAATATTATATGTAAATCCGGAGATGGGTATAATGGCTGGTCAGAACACTCTCCTTTTGACATTATTATTGTAACCGCAGCTGTCGCAGAAATTCCAAAGCCACTAATTGACCAGCTTGCTGAAAACGGTCGACTGGTTATCCCTGTTGGCAAACCAGGTGAATTGCAGGACCTGATTTTACTTGTTAAAAAGAACGGCAAAATTGAAAAGAAACAGCTCTCAGTAGTCAGGTTTGTTCCATTTAAGAGATTATAAACTTTATACTTTATTATAATTTAAAGATCATGGAATACTATACTGCACAAAAACTAAAAGATGCATGGAGCAAAAAACCATGTGATCATCCACATTTGGAAAAAGAATACTATGTCGGGGCCTATCTGATAAATTATGTCTGTATTCAATGTGGTAAAGAGTTTACTATCTCCCAAAAGCTTGAACTGGACGAGATGCGAAAGCTTATTGAATAATGACAATACAAAAACTCAATCGCCACATTTTAGAATATGTAAATTGTGTAACATATTTCTAAGATTATGTAATGCTTTCAGGAGTTTATAGATTTAATTTTGTATCGTTTTAATTTATTTTCGACAAAAAAATCTTGAAGGCTTTTGAGTTTTTAAACCAAATTTTTTATTTATTATGAAAAAATTATTAATTGCTTTTGTTTTAATTATGGCAGTTCTGGTAGTCAATGCACAGGCCACCAAAACTCCTGTCGTTAAAGAAAAACCCGTCCGTGCTATCGTCATGGTAGGTGATCTTCAAAAAACTATAACAGACAACGTTGCTAAAGATTATGTCGGTTATACTATTAAAGAAGCATCAAGCTTAACAGCAAACAGCATTGTTACCTTTGAAGTTGTTGTAGTAAAAGATGCTGTAACTGAGACTCTTGTTTATGACAAAAATGGAGTATTTATTAAGAAGCTTCCTCCACCTCCGCCTCCAGCTCCAAAGAAATAAGAACTGATAGAAAGGTTTTTAGCTTCACTTTTTTAATCATCCATCCATCCAAAATTTAAAAAATCGGATGGATGGTTTTTTTTGGTGATTCCGGAGCGACTCGAACGCTCGACCCACAGCTTAGAAGGCTGTTGCTCTATCCAACTGAGCTACGGAACCTTTTACAGGCTGCAAAAATACATTTTTTTTCAGTTTTTACAACTCTATTTCTTGCTGATCGTACTTTTTCACGAAAGAAGCTGAAACGCTAAAGTTGGCTGCCTTTTAGCCGTTGTACCCTTTGACCACCGAAGCCTTGGCGAAGGTGGTTTACGCCTTTAAGCCTTTACATTGTTTTCATATAGTTAACTAATCCTTTCCGGTCAATAATCTGTTTCAGTTTTTCCGGAAGAGGTTCAAAAGAGAATACTGATGATCCAATTAATATCTCACCCCTCTTGAAGTTAATATCTATCTGATCACCAGAATTATAAGCTTCAACGGCTTCTCTATGAACTACAAGTAACAAACCCTGGTTTATAGACGAACGATAAAATATCCTGTTCACTGATTTTACTATTATGGCCTTAATGCCAATATATGAAAGTCCGACAGACGGATGCTCTCTTGAGCTGCCACAGCCAAAATTATCCCCTGCTATGATAATGTCATCTTTTTTTACATTTTTACTGAATCCCGGATCAAAATCCTCAAAGAGCAGAGGTATAATGGCTGCAGGATCAGTGCTTAATATACTGTAAGTATGTTTACCGGCAAACATCTGATCAGTATTCAGATTATCGACGTCTGCATAATTCCAGACTGAACCAACTTTCCTGTTTTCACCTGATTTTATCTCGAAAGTCCTACTCTGTGAGATTTTATAAGGAAATTTTTCTATTCCTGTGTACATTCTTGGATCAGTAATTACCCCTGTCAGAGATGAATGCGCTACAGTTGCAGGTGATGCCAGATAAATCTGAGCCTCCTTATTCCCCATCCTGCCCAAAAAATTCCGGTTAGCGGTGGAAATAACTACATGTCCGTTTGCAGGGATCCCCTGTCCCGTACCAAGACATGGTCCACAAGATGGAGTAAGAACATTTGCTCCTGATTTAATAAATATCGAAATCAGACCCTCCTCAATAGCCTGAAGGAATATCTTTCTTGATGCGGGAATTATGTTGAGTTGAAAACTATCCTTAATAATTTTACCCTTCAGAATCGATGCAGCAATCCGCATATCTTCTATCCTTCCGTTTGTACAGGTACCGATAAGTCCCTCATGAACAATAGTTCCTGCTACTTCAGCAATTGATTTTATATTATCTACATTGTGGGGTGCTGCAACAACTGGGAATATTTCGCTCAGATTAATGTCGATCTCACTAAAATAATTTGCACCGTCATCTGCCCATATTCCTGATGTCTTTTCGCCATAAAATTTATTCAGGACTTCATCAGCAGGAAAAACGGCATTTTTAGCACCCATTTCAGATGCAAGGTTTGCAATTGTCATCCGATCTGAAATTTCAAGTGTCTTCACACCCTCTCCATGGTACTCTATCGACATATAGTTTGCGCCGTCAGATCCGATCATTCCTATAATCCATAAAGCAAGATCCTTTGCCGATACATTTTCCTTTAGCCGGCCCGAAAGAGATATTTTAATTGATTCAGGTACCCGGAACCAGGTCTCTCCTCTTTTCCATATGCCTGCTGATTCGGTCCGGTCAATTCCGGCAGCCAGGGAGTTGAAAGCTCCGGCAGTTGAAGTATGACTGTCGCTGCCGACAATAAGCATTCCAGGACGGGCATGGTAAGACATTATCTGATGACAAATGCCTTTTCCGGCATCATAGAATTTTTTAATTCCCAGCTGGGCGACTATATCCCTGATTTCCTGGTACTGTGTTGCAAGTTTAGCATCAGCCGGAGGAGCATTATGATCAAGAACAACGAGCATCTGGTCGGGATTGGCAACATCCATACCTCCCATTTTTTGAAATGACTTATATATACTTGATGTATTGTCATGAGTAAGAATAATATCTGGCCTGGCAAAAACAATTGCTCCGGCCGGAGCTTTGAATATCTTTTCAGCAAATGTCTGTGGATTCATAACTATCTTTTTATAATTTTTCCCAATCCTTTTTTATTTACCCAGTAAACCACCTTTCTGGAAAACCTCAAACTGGACATCTGAAAATGGTTCTGCATGTATAATTAAATTATTATGAAGATTTTCAATTTCTCCTGTTTTTAGATTCACTTTAATATGGTCGCCATTTTTCAGATCCAGCCCGGCTATTGTTTTGCAGGTTATAATTGGAAATGCGGCATTAATGGCATTCCTTTCATAAATAGAGCCAAATGAATCCGCAATTATTGCCTGTATTCCAAGGGCTGTGAAACAATCTACAGCCTGCTGTCTGGAACTACCGCATCCAAAGTTTTTTCCTGTTATAATAATATCACCTGGTTCAGCTTTTTTAGAAAAATCTTCAAACCCACTCAGGTTATCAAAAGTATACCGGCCCATCTCCTTTATATCAGTAAGAGCAAGATATCTGTTATGGAAAATCATATCTGTGTCAATATTATCTTTTGGTATAATCCATATTTTTCCTTCAATAACAGATCCTTTTTCATATGAGAGTATTTTATGATTATCCCTTTCTTTTATTTCTTCATATTTTTCGGGTTTGACAAATACAGAAGGCTTTTCGGGTATCTTATCAGATGTTGTAATAAATCCTGCAACAGCAGATGATGTCACTACTTCCGGAGATGCAAGATATACGCTGCCTTTGCCCTGTTTTCCTGGAAAATTCCTGTTTCCTGTACTTATTGTAACTTCTCCTGTGCCATTCTGGCCTACCTGTCCGGCTGCGCAACCTGCACATCCTGCATTGGAAACAAGAGCTCCGGCCTTCTTAAAAATATCTATCAGACCTTCTTTCAGACATTGTTTCCAGATTTCATCAGTAGCCGGAACTATTTTAAGAACAATGCCCGGCGCTATCTTCCTGTTCTTCAGAATAGCTGCAGCCCTATTCATGTCATTCATCCTGCCATTGGTACAGCTTCCAATAAATGCCGAATCAATTTTTATTTCAGGAACTTCTGAAATATTCACTGTATCATGCGGTTTACCAGGACGTGAAACCATTGGTTGAAAGCCATTCACATTAATTGTGAAAGATTTCTCATAATGTGCATTGCCGTCAGCAAAAAATGGTTCAAATTTCTTTTTGGACTTCTTTCTACAATAATCGATAATTTCTTTCGATGGCGGAAACAGGATAATTATTGCTCCCATTTCAGTTGCCATTGAGGAAATAGTGATCCTGTCGTCAAGATCCAGATTGTCCACAGAAGGGCCATAGACCTCAATTGAATAACCAAGAAGTGTGTTTGCTCCGAATATCTTAAGCAGATTAAGAACTATATCTTTTGAACTGACATTTTCAGGAATTTTCCCTTCAAAATTAAGTTTAACCGATGGTGGTATTTTGAACCAGACTTTTCCGTTATGCCAGGCTGCAGCAATATCCATGTCGCCCATTCCCTGTCCGAAAGCACCTATTGCACCCAGAATATTAGCATGTGAATCAGTGGATACTGCAGTGGATCCCGGGTAAACATATCCCTTATCCAACAGTAAGTGGGTACCTATTCCGGCATCAATATCGTACACTTTAATTCCCTGTTCACGCGCAAACAACCGGCAGGTGTGCTGATTCACGGCATACTTCTGATCAGAACCCGTCGGATTACAATCGAATGTGAATAAAGTTTTGTCGGGGTCATTTATCGTTAAACCAAAATCAATTAGATTCCTGACTACGTTTGCGCCTCCAAAATCACGCGCAACTCTGGTGTCGATCTCAATGTCAATAATTTGACCGGGAGAGGCAGTATCATGTTTTGAATGTGCTGCAAGTATTTTTTCGAGCAATGTCATTGCCATATAGTTAAATATTAAGATTAATTGAATTGCGAAATTACAATTAATTGGACATTAATTGAATTGTGCCCTGTAATCTCGTGGTGATATTCCTTCGGTCTTACGGAATTGCTTATTGAAATTTGAGATGCTTGCAAAACCGCATTCCAAAGCTATATCGTGTACCTGGTATTCCGTTTCCCGAAGCAGGTAGCATGCTTTATTTGTCCTGACGCGGTTCAGGTACTCAATAAATCCAGCTCCACAGTTTTTCTTGAAATATCTGCTGAAGGCAAACGGACTCATCTTTGCTATTTTTGCGATCTTCTCAAGAGGAATGGGTTTAAAATAATTTTCTCTTATATATGTATAAACATCAGACATTCTTTTATTTCCTCGCTCGTCAAATGCCAGTTTATAGTTCTCTGAACAAAGTAAAGCTTTATTATCTGAGGCACATAATACTATCATGATATTGAAAAAATCAATCAATTTGTCTATTCCCTTATTCCTGATCATTTGTAAGAAATATTTTTCAGCTTTCCTGGAATCTTCAACAGAAAAAACTATTCCTCTTTCAGCATCATGTAATATTTCTTTGAGGCAATGAAGTTCATGTTGTGCTAATAATGCTTCGCCGATTGATTCAATCTTAAAATGAACAATTATACCATGATTATCGGGAAGAATATTATTTTGTCTGTAATAATTCCAGCAATGAGGAATGTTACCTGCAATTAAAACCATATCGTACTGATCAAATAATTCAACACTGTCCCCGATAATCCTCGTTCCGTTGCTTTTAATATTCAGAACAAGTTCATACTCCGGATGAAAGTGCCATAAACCGCCAGTATCATTTATATATGCGGCTCTGAATCCACCACCATCATCATATAATATTTTTTCAAGTTCAGCTACCACGGCAAATGGTTCTCGATTCTGATCAGATACTATAAAAATAAGCAATATTTTATCAATTATTAACATAGGGATCGGATAATTTTTAAAGTTTTTTTTGATTTAATGATTTATTTATATAAATTTGTTCCAAGCTCATGCTATTGGTATTGAGAGGAGATGAGCAAGGGTTGGGGGTGAAAATCAACAGGATTGTATTGCAGACATTGACTTTCACATCAGGAATCTTAGGACTAGCGCCAGCTAACCGTGGTTCCATCCTTTTATCAGACAGTAGACACGGGAGTTATCTCATTAATAAAGCCCGCTCCTGATTCTCACAACCGCCCTTCCTCCTCTTATTTTTTTTTACCAAATCACCAGGATTTTAAATATGACTTCTTAATTCTGATTTCGAATGTTCGTTATTCTTAATTTGGTAATGAATTGTTAGTTCGAACTAAGAACGCTGAACAAATAAACAGCAAATTAAGAATTAAGTGGAAGAACAGGAAGGGGGTAAAAAATCACTGATAAAAGGAGTCAATATGAGCCAAACTGAATTTGAAATAATTAGATTATCTTTGCGTACTTTCAGCGAATGGGGATAGCTGAATTCAATTATCAATAATCTGTATAGAGTATTATGAAGACCTATATCAGAAGACGGGAAAAGAATAATCAACTTGTTGTATTGTATGGTGGCTGGGGTACAGATGAAAATGTCTTCACGCCGTTTTGCAATGATGAATTTGATTTTATTCTTTTTGATAATTATTCTGCCGATGAAGCGCTAGTGCTTCCGGAAATGAAAACTTATGAAAAAATTACCCTGATAGGATGGTCACTTGGTGTATGGGCAGCTGAGTATCTTTCGCCAAAGACAGGTATTAAACCCGACATTACCATTGCCGTTAACGGCACTCCGATACCTGCTGATGATCAGTATGGAATACCGCTTCATGTATTTGAAGGCACATTGAATAATATCAATGAAGAAAATATTGACAAATTCTATCTCAGAATGTTCGGTGACAGAAAATCGTACCAGACAAATATAGAAAGGATTCCGGACAGAACTCTTAAATCATTACACGACGAACTCCGGTGGTTATATAACCGTATCATGGAGCAAAAAGAACCTGGTTTTAGATGGGATTATGCCGTTACCAGCGAAATTGACCGGGTTTTCCCGTCAAAAAATCTTGAAGGTTACTGGGAACAAAAATTAACTACAAAACACATTGTTCTAAAACTTCCGCATTACCTGTTTAATAATTGGAATTCATTTACTGAATTTATAAGCTTCGTTGAAAATTATAAAGAAAAGAAGCCTAGGAAAAAAACAAAACCCATCAGGAAAACTATAGGTCTTTGATTAAAATGTTCGAATCTGATTTTGCAATCAGCCGGTCAAACTTTTCGAGCATTGAAATAATTTTTTCATAATCTTTATTCCTGATGACCATTATCTGCTCGACACCCTTCTTATCAAGACGTGAAAAAACATAACTGACTGTTAACCGGTTGATGTCAACAGCTGGCTGATATAAACGCTCTATATCTTCATTTTCATGAATTACAGAAACAAGATTCACACTACTCAGATCCTGAATTATGTCACGTGCGAGTCGTACCGGTATTTTTAGATTTGCTGCTATATATGAAGCGCTGATGGGTTTTTCACCGATGGAAAAATTCCGGATTATCATATGCATTATCATCAGTACCAGAGCACGCTTTTGATAGTTGCTTATATTTAAAGCTTCAGATTCCAATTCATAACGTGAAATATTCTGATTGGCAAAAGATATTTCCGCTCCCAGAAGGACCACGATCCAACTGCTCTGTAACCATATAATAAACAGAGGTACAGCCGCAAAAGATCCATAGATCGCATTCAGCTTTGTTATCCCGAATTGAAGATCAATATATAACCACTGAATGCCCTGAAGGATTGTACCGGCTATTATACCTGAAATCACAGCAGGAACAAACTTGACTTTTGCATTTGGCATTATAATGAACAGTATTGTAAGAGATATCCAGTTGAGAAAATATGGTGAAAACTTGACAAGAAGACTAATTACAGGTTTGAAAAAGTCAAGTATTGGTGCTGTTGACATATAAGCAGGAAGCTTCGTACTAATAAATACAGTTATGCCGCTTGAAAGAATAATAAAAACAGGCGCAATCAGCATTATGGTCAGGTAATCGGTAAATTTTCTGTGCCATGGTCGAGATGATCTGATCTGCCATATATGATTGAAGGAGCTTTCTATATGATTAAGCAATGACATTACCGACCAGAAAAGTATTATAATTCCTATACCAGCGATATAGCCTCCACTGGTTTTTTCGATTGCAATTCTGGCATTCTGTAATAACCATTTCAGAACCTCCTGTTCAGACTCGGATTTTTTGATTATTTGGTCCTGAAGTGTTTGATCGAGACCAAATCCTTTTGCGATTGCAAACACTATTGCGGCAATAGGTATTACAGAAAGAAGCGAATAGAATGTCAGCGCTGAAGCGCGAAGTGAAACTTTATCATTGGTAAAGCCCTGCGCGGCCAGAATAAAAATTCTCAATTGCTTTAATAAGAATGTTTTACCTTTAGATATTTCCGAAAGCGGTGTATGCCAGATCAGATCATTCAGACGTTTTAACTTGTCCAGTACCCATGTAACAGGATTTTCCATAATGCTATATTTGCATTTATATCAGTAAGTTATTTCAATAAACTGCTCTCAGGTTCAAATATACGAAATACCTGAAGGTGTGAAATGAGATGTACTAAAAATATTGCTATTTTCACCTGATAAAATAAAAAGTAAAATGAAGGTTGATATCCTTGAGTTTGTCGAAGGTGCCAGAAAAGCAAAAGGAGTTGCAGTTATAATAGATGTTTTCAGAGCTTTTTCAGTAGCTTGTTATGCCGTTGATTCCGGCGCTGTGAAGATCATTGCTACATCGGAAGTTTCAGGAGCATTTCAATTAAAAAAGAAGTACATTAATTCTGTTCTTGTGGGTGAGAGAGACGAAAAAAAAATTGAGGGGTTTGATCTGGGAAACAGTCCGACAGAAATTATTAAAACTGATCTTACAGGAAAAACTGTAATCCATACTACAACAGCCGGTACACAAGGTCTTGTCCATGCGGTAAATGCAGATATTGTTCTGACTGGTAGTCTAGTAAACAGCGGTGCAATTGTCAGATATATAAAAACTCTTAATCCTGATCATGTTTCACTAGTTGCGATGGGTTACAGGGCGACCATTTCAGCTGAAGAGGATCTACTGTGTGCAGAATTAATAGCCACAGAACTGAAAAATAAAAATTTCATAACAGGCAAAAAAATTACAGATCTTCAGAATACTTCAGGCAGGCGATTTTTTAATCCTGCCAATATCGATTATTCACCTCCTACCGACTTTTTCCTCTGTACAATGATTAACAGGTTCGATTTTATATTGAACGCAACAAGAAGAGACGATGGCAACATCGATCTTACGAGAATGGATGTATAAAAATTTGAAAGAATCTTAATTCGCATTTGATATGACCAAAGCGAATAGATATAAGTAAATTCATATCTTCAGGCCTTCGCTGAATATATGATTTACAGGTTTTAAAATTTCATAAAAAATGGAAATATTTTTTTCCTTCTGTGAATCTCGCGATATGTACAAAACATGCTCATCTTATAGAAACTGAACAGTAGAAGGGAAATATTACTTGAGTCAAGTCTGATCTCCATCCTGTCGCGGTATCTGATATAAAAGGCAGCAAATAACCGTGTTAACCCAAAGAACCTGAGTTTTTGATAGATCCCGAGCATCCTCACTGTTTTAGAAAAAGACTTCTTGTCTGTGACACTATCGTAAAGTTTACTCAGATTTTCTATACCGAGTTTAGTTTTATTAAGAAAATCCCTGTTAGACTCAAGTCCTTCATGTACAAGGCCATTGTCAATATGTAGAATATCAATCCCGGCTTTTTTCAGCTGGTATCCCATAAGTGTGTCTTCATGACCATATTGCTTCAACTCTTCATTAAAGCGGATCTTAGAGAAGACTGATTTTTCGAAAAGAACATTAAATGTTGAAAAACCTGCGTGGGGGTGCTTGTTTCTTTCTGCTGCTTTGCGTTGTTCCTGCCATTTTCCGTATTTCCATCTGAGAAGTTTGTCAGGATCTCCGGGAGCACTGTCGTGATATAATACTCCACCACATTGAACCCGCGATATCTTCATAAAGGGAATCCACTTCAGCATATAAGCCTCAGCTGTTCCCGGTAACATTGTATCAGCGTCAATAAAAAGCAAAAAATCACCATTGGCTTCAAGAGCAAGTCTGTTTCTTATTGCTGCTCTTCCGATGTTTTTCTCAGAATAGATCACTCTGACATTGTCACCCTCAAGAGATTTATATTTTTCCCTGAATTCAGCAGAAGAACCGTCATCTCCAATAAGAATTTCTTGAAATTCGGGAACTATACCCAGGGCATTTTTCATGCTGTGAACAAGAGCAACAATGTCATAATCAAATACCGGAATAAGCAAAGAAATCTTCATTTTAATCAATGGTTCTTATATCAAATGTACAAAATATATTTTTAATTTTTTGGCCGACAAACTTTGGCAGAGAAATTGCATTGGCTATTTTTGCAGATATCTTTAATAATCATATCTATAAATGAGGAGGATATTTTTTCCCATTTTATTTTCAATTGTACCAATATTCTTATTTGGCCAGGTAAAGACTGGTTACGAATTTGATATTACGATACATGACCTGCAGGATTCCACAGTCTTTCTGGCCTATCATCTTGGTGATAAGCAGTATATTAAAGATACCATTAAGCTTGACAGAACAGGGCATGGAGTTGTGCACGGGCAGGAAGTTCTGCCTGAAGGTATTTATATGATCGTATTACCCGGCAGAAAATATTTTGAATTATTGATATCAAAAGAACAGCACTTTAAAGTGAGCTGCTTGTTCAGAGATTATTTCAATACGCTGAAATTCAGCGGATCGGAGGAAAATTCTTCATTCATCGAATACCAGAAAAAATGGTTGACTATGCAGCAACAATCAGGTGCTATCTCGAGAAGAATTCAAAACAATAAGCAAAACAATGATTCACTGAAGATTCTTGGTTCAATTCAAAAACTTAAGGAGGATAACATGAAATCATACCTTAAAAGTGTTATTAAAGCTAATAACGGGAATTTACTTGCCACTCTGGTCAAATCATTACTACCTGTTGATGTTCCTCAGTTTTCTGTGCCGGTCGGAATCGCAAATCCTGATTCTGTAAGATGGATTTGGAATTATAACTTTAACAAGGATCATTTTTTTGACAATACTGATCTTTCCGATGAAAGACTCATTCGTACACCTATTCTATATGCAAGGCTAGAAGCTTTTTTCACAAATGTTTTAATACAATCCCCCGATTCGATCAACAAGGAAATTGACAAACTACTTCTTAAATGCAGCGGAAATTATAAGATATTTCAATTTGTTTCCGTCTTTCTTTTTAATCATTTCCGGGAAAGTGAAATAATGGGACAAGATGCAGTATTGGTTAAACTTGCTGATGAAATTTATCTTTCCGGGAAGGCCGATTGGGTAACAAAAGAATTTAAAGACGATCTCCGGAAACAGGTTAATCTTTTAAGACCAAATCTCATTGGTAAAAAGGCTGAAAATTTAGTTATGGATTCGTACAAAGGAATATTTGTATCATTATATGATGTTGAAAAAGAGTTTACCGTCCTGTATTTCTGGGAACCCGATTGCGGACACTGCAAAGAGTCCACCCCAAAGCTTAAAGCATATTATGAAAAACCAAAAGATTACAGTATGGAAGTATTTGCTGTATGCACCACAAAAGATAAGGAAAAATGGACCAGGTATATAGAGGATAATAAACTAAAGTGGATAAATGGATGGGATCCTGAAAGAAGTTCACATTTTGATTATTATTATAATGTTCAATCTACACCTACCGTATATATACTGGATAAAAACAAGAAAATAATTGCTAAGAAACTGGCAGTTGAAGATATAGGTCCTTTTATTGATAACTATAGAAAGTACTTCAAGTAAGACCGATCGCTTCTTTGCCTAAAAAAGTTATTAGCGCGTATATAGATCGGAACTCATGTAATGTGTTAAATGTGATTAATTGCCAGTTCTTGTTCTTCGTTGAAGGTGAAACTATATAAGGAATCTTTTTTTCTTTCGTAAGAATAAAGCCAGCCCTGATGATTGCCTTTTCAGTCCAAAGCTTTATATAACCATCACCTTCTACGTACATAGTTCCCTTTTCTTCGTTACGGAATGAAAAAGTTCCATCTCCTGGATTAAAACTGACAGCCGAGTTATCAAATAAATGATCAAATGCCCCTGCAATAATAAGATCTTCTGGAGCCCCTTCAACCAATTCGTTATCAAGTATCAGCCATATTTTATCCGAGCGGTTAATTGCCATCTGGAGATCATGGGTTGAAAATATTATAGTCTTGCTACTTTTATCCGACAGTGTATGCATTAACTGAAGAATTTCATACCTGGCAGCTATGTCAAGGAATGCAGTTGGCTCATCCATAATCATTATGTCGGTATCCTGGGCTAAAATTCTTGCTATCATAGCTTTTTGACGTTCTCCGTCAGAAAGCTCTGAGACATATTTCCTGCATAATGGCCCCATTGATGTCTTTTCAATTGCATCCATTATTACCTCATGATCTTTCATTTCAATTTTCCCTATCCAGTTGGTGTGAGGAAACCGTCCAAGGGCAACAAGATCATATACGCTCATATTACTAACCCTTACAATTTCTGTTGAAATGTAACCGACTTTCAGTGCGAGATCCATTCTGGAATAATCTTTGATATTTTTCCCGTTATAAAAGATTCCACCACCAAGCGGCCGTTGTAAACCTATCAGTGTTCTTAATAGCGTACTTTTACCTATTCCGTTTCGTCCAATAACTGCTATAAGTTCACCCCTACCCGCACGTGCATAAAGAGGAGGAAGAAGTATATTTTCCTTTTTCCCTGAAAAATAACCTATTTTCAGTGCGTCAAGAGATAATATTTCAGTTAAATTCATTTTCATCAGAATGATCCGGTATATTTCCGGTTTCTCATGATCACCCAGATAACCACGGGAATACCAATAAGTGATGTCACAGCATTTACCGGCAGAACACTTTCAGAACCGGGAAGTTGCGAAATAATATCACATAGCAACATAACTGCTCCTCCTGTGAGAATCGTTCCAGGTATTAATACTTTATGATCAGATGTTTTAAATAATATTCTCGCTATATGTGGCACTGCAATGCCTATGAATCCTATAGGTCCGCAAAATGCCGTTACACTTCCGGCCAGAATACTGGTACAAACAAATATTACTACCCTTGAAAACCTCACATTCAATCCAATACTACTTGCATAGTTTTCACCAAGCAATAACGCATTCAATATTTTGGATGAAAACAAACTTAGTATCACTCCGGCTGAAACGGAAACTAAAAGAACATTAAGCTGACTTACCGTAAGATTTCCTAAACTTCCCATGGTCCATATAACATAGGCTTTCAACATCGTCTCATTACTGAAATACTGCATTATTGTAACGATAGCTGAAATTCCGCTTGAAAGCATAATCCCAAGTATAAGGATGGTCATAATATCTTTTACTTTTGATGAGATGGCCATGATTAACAGCATTACAGCACCGGCTCCTAACCATGATGCTGCAACAAGAATCCAGTTGCCTAAACCATTCAAACTTTCAGGTGATATATTTCGGGAAAAACCTAAAATTACAAATGCTACACCCAGACTGGCTCCTGAGCTTATACCAAGAACATCAGGACCTGCCATTGGATTCCTGAATATTGTCTGCATTTGCAAACCGCTTAAAGATAAGGCTACTCCAACTGTCAATGCTGTTATAGCCTTTGGTATTCTGAATTTCAGAATAATGGTTTCAAAATTACTATGTGTACCGGAAAAGAATACTTTTATTACTTCTGAGGCTTTTATACTTACCGACCCAAAAAAAACATCGAGAATCAGAAAAGTTAAAACCAGAATTAGCAATCCGGAGAAAACAATCCTAAATCTTCTTGCTGATTTATTATTAGCGGATGTCGCTATCTTTATTTTAGTTTTCAATAAACCTTTTTTAATAAATCTTCCTGTAAAATACTAAATCATTATCGCTGAATAATTCAGGATGGAGAATTGTAGCTATATCTTTCAGAATCAAATGAGGAAAAAGACCTCCACTTTCCCAATAATCATTTGCACCATTTGCAGTAATCCTTTTATTATTATTGAAGAGATTGTCATTTTTGAAACATGGAAGATCATTCAGACGTGGATCAACATTTGCAATCTCTTTTCTCGTACTGATACTTCCTATGTTCAGCCAGTAATCAGCAGTAAGACCACGTAAATAGACATTTTCTATTCCGAATGGCATTGATATGGAGGATTTGGTATTCTGCCAGAGATAATTTCCGCCGGCATCGGTTATCATCTTACTGATAAATGAATTGCCAGGGGAAATATACCATGTATCCTTATAAGGAAAACCAAGCAAAACCCTGGGTTTACCTTTGGCATTCCTGCCAATAAATGATTTCAATTTTGTATATGCATCAACTTCTGCCTTATAAATACTGTCAGCCAATTCTTCCTTACAATAAAGAGCTCCGAAAAATTTTATCCATTCCGCTTTGCCCAAAGGATCTGTTTCGAGATAATCTGCATTAAAAACAACTTTAACACCTAACTCTTTGATTTTGCTTGTATAGCTTACAGACTCACTTCCAATACCATACATCATTATAACATCAGGTGAAATCTTAAGGATTAACTCCTTGTTCAGATTAGCATCATAACCTACATCCTGTATCAGACCTTTTTCAACATTTTTTATCAGAACAGGTGAAAAAATGAATCCGGTACCCGATACCCCAACAATAGAATTTTCTTCACCTAATGCCAAAATCATTCCAATATACGTATTCGACATACATATTATTTTTTTCAGGGGGACAAAAATTACTGATGAAGAATCAAAACCTGCCGGCAATGCTGATCCTTTATTTACAAGATGATAGATCTGATCGACATTATTTGCCCCTTGCCATGCATCAATTATTGTAGCATCAGTATAACCATTTTTTCTCTCAAGAGTGAATCTCTCTGCTCGTGATATCAAAGCCTCTTTACCATTAATGCCTGGAATGAGCTGGCTTACCTTTTTACCACCGCACGATTCAAAAAAAAATATACACATGGCAAGTACAGAAATCACCTGATATTTCATTTCTTACTTTTTAAGATGGAAGGACACTATCAAAAAATATGTTCTGCCGGGCTGAGGATAATAAGCTATTGTCTGGTAAGTAGTATCAAAAATATTTTCAATTTTAAATCTGAGATCAATAACGTTCTCTTTAATACTGAATTTCATACCACTGGTGAAGCTGTTAATTGAATTTCCGTTAAGGAAGCCTGAATTATCCGGAGTTGTATAAGTACGTCCCGTAAAACTGGTCACCCATACAGTATAAATGTTTTTATATGCAAGATGGAGAGAGCAATTTGCCTGATTTTCAGGAATGTAAATTAAATGTTTACCGGAGGTTTCAGATGATCCGTTATTCTTATCTATAGCCCTGGTATAAGAATACCCGGCATTGAGGTTAACAGACAGGTTATTATTCAGATATTTCACTGACAATGACGACTCAAATCCTGATGAGTTGACGCTCCCAATATTATCTGCGACCCAAAAAGAAGATTCTCCAGGACGCCATTGTATCATATCCCTTATATGATTGTTAAAATAGTTCAGCTCAGATCCCAGTGTAACAGAATTGGTAAGCTGGTGGTCAAGTTTATATCCGATTTCATAAGAGTAAGCATATTCGTTTTTCAGATCAGGATTACCACCCGGATTCCAGAAACGGTCATTCAGGGATGGTATCTTTGAATTTCTTGATAAATTTAGCTTTAGAAAATGTTCTTCTCCCCTGATGATCCTGAATTCAAAACCTGCAGAATAATCAGGAATCAGGAATGATTTATCATCAAGAACGTCTCTGAGAAGGATCACCGCGCCGAACCTTTTACCTATTTTCCTTTCAGCAGATAGAGTGACCGAGGCATTATTGTGTCTGACACTCTCTTTATAATTATTTGATTCAATACTATTTAATTCATCACTTAAGACAATCTTAAGAAGTGAATACTCTCCGAGCGGCGTTGTCATGCCTCCCTTAATAACAAAAGTGTTAGCCTTATTTTTGGAATCAATAGAGTAGAGCTTACTGGTATAGTTAAGATTTGATAACATCCAGGCACCCGTTGCGAAATATTCTTTTTTCCCATCCACAATATCGTAGTTTACGAGGCTCCTGAATGAATTGTCGGATTGTTTTTCCCCAGCATATCCGTACAGAGTTGATCCGGGCAGATCACGGTCAGCCGACTGGTACCAGAATCGGGCTGATAGTACATTTTTATTCTTCCTAAGATAGAGTTCCTGCATGAAACCCTTCTGGAGGACTTGATTATTTTCCCTTTTTTTCCAGATTGGGTCAGGGATAGCTTCAGTATCGTAATAAGAGAAATTATTTTGAGATGAGTTCAGGTAACTCTTTGTAACCGACTGGAAATGATCACTTCCTGTGCTCACTTTCACCAATCCTGAATATCTTCCATAACTGCCAGCACCAGGAACGGCATCGATAAGCGTCTGTTTCTTCCAGGAGGGCTCATTCTCGAGGTTTATAATTCCACCGATAGCACCGTTACCCAGATCCATCGATGCGCCACCAAAGCTGATCATAATATTGTCTACCATACCTGAAGGCAAAAGGGAAAAGTCGGTCTGACCTAGCATAGGATCGTTTATATTGATGCCATTCCATAAAACCTGTGTATGTCCGGCGGAGGTTCCCCTGAATGATGAAGTTGCCGTTCCTCCTGACCCGTAATATTTAATAAATAAGGGAGTGTTATCATTCAGTAATTCGGTAAGGGAGAAAAGCGGGTAATCCTTAAGCTGTGAAGAATCGATTCTGTAGAATTTGAAGCCTGGCTGCTCTGAACTTATCTGCTTTCGTGTGATTATTACTTCCTGAATTTTCAGGGTGTCATTTTGAAATAACATTTGACCGTTTAATTGCAGTGATGTAATGCATGCAATAATCAGGAGACTCACTCCTGAAACGGATTTCTTTTCTTTCTGATCAATAGTTTTCTCCATAATAATACTTATCATTTTCTATGATAACCATTATCAGGGCTGACAGGAGGTTAAGTAAGGAATCAATCAATGATCCTGCGCTTTTTTCCCCGAAAGCTGTGAATATGGTTTTATCTGGCAGGTCTTCTGACTTATCCCGGTTTTATGAAGCCTTCCCATAACTTTAATTTGTCACAGTGGCGGGTAGTTCACAAAACCATAATCGTTAGAACGATCGGGCATCACAGCAGCGGGTACTGTTGCGGATTCAAACCGCATTCCCTTTTCATCACAATGATTTAATTTCATTGTAACACCAAAACATAACAAAGATAAAAGATATTTTTATTCTGATATAGTTTGATTTCTGTCAGATATAAACATTTATTAACAAATATTAAAATATCAGGGGTATTGAATATGTAGGGAACGGTCGCGACCGTTCCCTACTCCCTTATCATTGACGCACGATTCAGAAGATTTGGTCAAATGAAAAAGACTGTCAATCATCTTTAGATCTATATTGCCTAGTACCTTCTTTTCAGTAACATCCTTTCTGATCTGAACTACAACAGTTCTATGTTCATTTTCCAAAAGCTCGAAAAATGAGATATTTGACAATATATTACTGTTATCTAATCTGTTACCTGTAACAAGCATATAATGTCCGGGTGGAAGTTTTGTGAGAAAATAATGTCTCCATGCTACCAGCAACTCATTTACAATCCTCGGATTAAGAACATACTCCAAAAAAAACTTACCGTCAGGCTCAACCTCATCCTTAGCCTTAACCTTGGAATTTATTAGATGATCTGAAAGAACATACCTCCTGGTATCGCGAAGGTCCTTATCAGGAAGATTCTCAAGTAACGAAATGGCAAGAGGTCTTAATGAGTCAGGTGTTTCTGATATAAATGAGCAGATCTCCTTATAGTTGCCCATGCTTCTGGTGATAACAGTATTTGTTCTTGTTGTGTCAATGTTTAGTCTCAAGGCAAACTTTTTTATCTCCCTGGAAGTCATCCAGGAATCAATATATTTCTGGCGGATGATATTCTCGTTGTTAATTCTCTCTGAATTCTGTTCAATAAGTTCCTGTGATGGTCCGGGGAAAGTTGGTATTCTACCTGAGCATTATTTACCTGCAAGTTGTTCTTATCAAAAACTTTTACAAATATTTTTTTTGTAAAAGCATACTTTGAAAGGTTGTTGACGTTAGTATAATGAGGATATTTAAAAATAGCATTTTCGTTACCCGAATATGTCCCAAAAGATTTGGTATATACTAACATAGCTCTTCTTGCAGGTTCTGTGAACCAACCACGATCAAGAATCGGTTCCGGTTCACAGGCACCCATATAATACCAATCTCCGTTAAACCATATTTCAACCCATGCATGGTTATCATCACTATGTGCCCATTGAGGAGTATATACCTGCCTGGAGGGTATCCCAACTGTCCTCAGCGCTGCAACGGTAAATGTGGATTCTTCACCACATCTACCCCTTGCGGAAAGCATAGTACTCCTGCATGGAAGAACATAATGGAGGAAAACTTCCTCAGGTATATCTTTTCCCCAGGCTGTCTCTGATTTAGACCTCAAAGACATATCAGCGTTGGCCAGAAAAAAATTGCCGTTATAATCAGCCAGGTCACTTAATGGCATGTATGCATAAAGAAACTTCAGGGCTTCAGATTGTTTTAATGAAAGTTTCTGATTAAAAACAGAGAATAGCGCCGTATCTCTGTTAATTGCAAGATGTTTTCTCTGGTTAAATGCTTTTTCAGTGGTTTCACGATATTGGCTGTCACAGATGAGGTGATTACCGGAACATGACAAAATAAATATTGCTATTAATGATAATAAAGCTGAAGTTGAAAAAATCTTTTTTAGGGATAAATTCATGATGGCTATATCTAAATAGTGCCACAGGAATTTCTCACAACAAGTTCCGGTGATATATTAACCTGACGTTTAAATTTTCCTTTTCCTGAGTTTTTAATTTCCGACCAGATCATGTTTGCCACTTTGGTGGAGATACCTGAAAGAGGTTTGCGAAGACAGGTCACCGGAGAAAACATAAGGTCGAATCCCGTGCCCTCTTCCATTGATACAACAGCAATATCCTGGGGAACCCGCAGTTTCTTTTTCCTTAACAATGTCATAATTGGATAAACGAGGCTAGCATTCATTATGATCAAGACATCAGCCCGGTACGGAGGGCGAAGATACTTTTCAAACTGTGCATAATCTATATCCTCACCAGATGCCTGATTTTCCAATTCAACAACTATCGGTCTGTTGATTACTGGTTTATTCCCCACTACATCAATAATATCCTGAATTTCCATACTATCTGAGCGAGATGATCTGTGGTCAGCCACAATTATTATGTTTTTATAGCCGAGTTTCTCAAGGTGATTAACAACAAGTTGAGCTCCGGCAACAGTATCAGTGCTAACTGTATTAAGACGAAGTGTCTTTTGAGGTTTTTCAAGAAGTACAAATGGATAATCAGTTGCCCTGAGCGCCCTTATTGTGGCTTCATCAGCTGCATCCCCAAGGAGGATGAGTCCGCTATAAAACTTTTTAAATGCTCCCACAAGCCTGTCAAATCGCTGATCATCAGGATCTTTTGTTACAATAGAGAATCCAACACCAATGCTCGAAAAAGCCTTCTGAAGAAATGGTGTTATCTGAACAACAAAAGGATCATTAATTGAAGGTACAATCATTCCCAGTACCCCTGGTTTCTCTTCAACAGGTGAAATCTCATTTTTCTCCTGAATTGATTCAAAATACCCCATTTGTCTGGCCAGCATAAGAACTTTTTCCTGGGTATCTTTACGGATTCCCTGCTGATCGGCCTTATTGTTAAGTACGAGAGATACCAATGTACCTGATAAACCAAGCCTTGCGGCTAAATCTTTGTTTTTAAATTTTTTCCCCATTTCCCCATTTATTGGAAGAAATAAATTTAGCATTTTTTTTGAATCAAAGAAATAAATTAATAATTTTTAACTTTTTGAAAAAATCGGCCAGCTGTTTTCCCTTTGTGTTACTTTGAGTTTTACTTCGTGATTCACTAAGGCACACAAAGGATCTTTATCTGAGAAGAAATGAAATAAATGTAAAAGAAAAGGCTGCCCTTTTGAGACAGCCACTTTCAATAAAATTGGTTAGTTATTTATTTTTTAGGAGGGTTAATTCCTCTTTGTTTGGCCGCAGCTTCAAGCCGCTGCTGCCATTTTGATTTTTGAAGCGGTTTCTTTTTATTCTGCTCCAGTGTCGCCAGTACCGCATCAGCATTAATAAACCTTTTAGATATCATATTCTGAGCATACGTAAGCATATTTGCCAGGAAATAGTAGTATGTTAAACCTGAAGAGAAATTATTAAGGATCAACATAAACATTACGGGCATCATATACATCATTACTTTCATTCCGGGCTGATCGGAACCCGGAGAAGAACCTGTCATCTTCATAGTAAGCAATGTTGAAGCTGTCATGAGGAGTGTAAAAAGGCTTACATGGCTTCCATACATCGGAATTGTGAATGGAAGTGTAAGAATTGAATCATAGGTTGATAAGTCAGTTGCCCACAGGAAGTGTTCCTGACGCAATTCAATCGAAACAGGAAAGAACCTGAACATTGCGAAGAGAATAGGCATCTGAAGAAGCATTGGAAGACAACCTCCCATTGGGTTCACTCCTGCCCTCTTGTACAGATCCATAGTAGCCTGCTGCTTTTTCATTGCATCCTCTTTCTTGGGAAACTTTTTTCCCAATTCTTCAACCATCGGCTTCAGAACCTGCATTTTTGCCGTTGACTGGTACGATTTAAAGGTGAGCGGGAAGAGAACAACTTTAATAATAATGGTCAGAATAAGAATAATTAAACCAAAGTTGCTGATAAAATGATTAAGCCAGTTAAAGATCGGGATTATAGCAAACCTGTTGATCCACCCTATAATATTCGCGCCAAGGAAAACAAGTTTATCGAGCTCAAGCCCTTCTTTTTTAAGAATAGTATAACTATTTGGCCCATAGTACAACTTCATGCTGATAGCATTTGAAGAAGCAGGATTATAAGGGACACCGACTTCAGATGTGTAATATCTTAAATATTTTTTGGAAGTTAATGTTCTTGTCGACGACAGAGATCCGTTCAGGAAGAAATCGTTAGATACGATAACTGTTGAAAAAAACTGATCCTGAAATGCAACCCAACTAAGTTTTGTTGTTATATCAACTTGCTCTAATTCCTTACTTTGTCTTCGCTTTAGGTAAGAAACATCGTCCTGATAGTATTTATATGTAACATCAGAATAAGTCTCCTCATTCTGCCTTCCTTTTTCCTGTTGCGGCATATACAATTTCCAGTCCAGAGTAATGCTTTTTTGATTTGAAGCTATTATGCCTTCCATGGATTTGAAAGTTACATTAAAGTCAACAATGTATTTATCAGGAGCAAGAGTATATTGATATTCAATGTATTTATCTTCACCTGCCGATAACCTGAGGATTACACTTTGGGGCTGAGAACTCACAAGATATGATTTCTGATCAGTTACAGGTTTGAAGAAAAGATTGTTAGTCTGAACAGCTTTATTGTCTATGGTAAAGAAATTAAACCCAAATATAGTTGAGTCGCCTGAAAATAAAATCAGAGGTCGTGAATCAAAGGTCTTGTAGTCCTTCAATCTTGCTGAATATACCCTTCCACCCTTAAGGGAAATTTTTAGTTCAACTTTGTTATTCTCAAGTGTAATGAATTCATTCTCACCTGTTGCATTCTTGGCAAAAACGCCATATTGATTTACATCTGTCTCAGCATCCGGCGATTTGGGTACAGGAATGCCTGGTTTTGTCTGCTGTAAACTCAGAGAATCAGAGTTCTGTTTTTCCGGAGTGATCCCAAGTTTTAGATTGATCTCATTAATTTTTTTACTGATAGCTTCAGCCTGAGTTGGTTTATTAAATCTAAGGGCATTGATATATAGAGTTCTGGCAGTTTCAAGATCCCCTTTTGCATAATCAGCTTCCGCAGTAGCCAAAGTCTTTTCAAATTCTTTATTCGTCCTGCTACTATTATAAATACTGAACCCTATAAAGATTACAAAAATCAAGATAAGGCCTGTTATTGTATTTCTATCCATTCTTTCCGGGTAATTAAAATTATTTGGTTTTAAAAGTGAATATTTTATTATTAATATTTAGATATACCTTGCCCCGAGTATCTATCCGATACAGGCTTTAACAAAGCTTACGAATAACGGATGGGGGTTGATGACGGTACTGCTGTATTCAGGATGAAATTGAACTCCTATATACCATTTGTGATCTGGTATTTCAATGATCTCTACCAGCCCTGATTCAGGGTTAATTCCGACAGGGATCATCCCTTGCTTCTTGAAATCATCATAATATTTGTCGTTGAATTCATATCTATGTCTGTGCCTTTCAACAATTTCCGTTTTCTGATATGCTTCGTATGTCTTTGAATTTTTGTCAATTATACATTTATATCCACCAAGTCTCATCGTACCTCCTTTGTCGATAATACTTTTTTGTTCTTCCATGAGATCGATTACCGGGTATTTTGTTTTATGGTTTATTTCTGTAGAATGAGCGCCCTCCAGATTCAAAACATTCCTGGCAAACTCAATAACTGCGCATTGCATACCAAGGCAAATTCCAAAAAAAGGAATATTGTTTTCACGTGCATACTTTGCAGTCAGTATTTTACCTTCAATACCCCGTGAACCGAAGCCAGGTGCAACCAGTATGCCATTAAATCCGCTTAATCTGTCAATCACATTTTTTTCAGTAATATCTTCCGAATGGATATATTCTACATCAATTTCGCATTCATTCATTGCCCCGCTATGGACAAATGATTCTGCAATTGATTTGTATGCATCCGGTAGTTCAACATATTTTCCCACGAGGCCAACTTTTATTGAATGTTTCGGATTCTTCAGTTTGGTAAGGAATTCTCTCCATTCGGTCAGAGGTGGCTCTGTATCAAAAGGAAGTGCCATTTTTCTAAGGACTGTCCGGTCAAGTCCCTGTTCAAGCATTTTTATAGGTACTTCATAAATTGTCGAAACATCAACTGACTCTATTACAGCATTCTCTTCGACATTACAGAAAAGAGCTACTTTTCTTTTGATGTCTTCATTAAGGTGTCTTTCTGTTCTGAGTACTAATAGATCAGGCTGTATTCCGGTTTCAAGTAGTTCCTTTACAGAATGCTGAGTTGGTTTTGTTTTTGATTCTCCTGTTGATGAAAGATAAGGAACCAGCGTCAGATGAATGACAATGCAATTATGCGCTCCAAGTTCCCATTTTAATTGTCGGACAGATTCAATATAAGGAAGTGACTCTATGTCACCAACAGTTCCTCCTATTTCAGTAATAACTATATCAAATTTATTACCTGAGCTTACAAGCTTGATCCTTCTCTTTATTTCATCAGTTATATGAGGAATAACCTGAACTGTTTTTCCAAGGTAATCGCCTTTCCGTTCCTTATTAATAACAGACTGATAAATTCTACCGGTTGTAACATTATTTGCCTGACTTGTAGGGACATTTAAAAATCTTTCATAGTGACCAAGATCAAGGTCCGTTTCAGCACCATCAAGAGTTACATAACACTCCCCGTGCTCGTAAGGATTTAGTGTTCCCGGATCAACATTTATGTAAGGATCGAGCTTCTGAATTGTAACAGAATAACCTCTTGCCTGCAATAATTTTGCCAGAGAAGCTGATATAATACCTTTTCCCAGAGAAGAAGTTACTCCCCCTGTAACGAATATATACTTAACGTCTGCCAAAGCGAAGAAAGTTTATTTGTTAATTTATTGATTCCATTTGTATTAATCATCAAGACCTGACTGGTCAATCATCCTGACTTTTTCCTCCAGTGTTTTTATCATTTTTTTTGCATTTTCGATTTTATCTTCCACTTCTCTGATCATGGTATCAGCGTTGGTGGATTTTGCAAAAAATCCGATATTATTCTCCCATAAAACTATATCGCTTTCAAGCTGTTTGATCTTTGTAAAAAATTTATCACGCTCATTCCTGACTTTTCTTGAAGCTTTCGGATTTGCTTTAAGATTGTCAAGTTTGGTTTTATATTTAAGGATACTTTTATCCTCATCACCAATTTTCAGTTTATCAAACTCCTTATTTATTGCAGCCCGATATTTATTTGTGATTTCATCTTTCATATTAAACGGAACGAAACCAATCTCGGTCCATTTCCGTTGCAATTCTTTCAAACGTTCGAAAGCAGATTGAACATCAGCTCCCGGTTCAAATTTCTCAAGTTCATCTATAATGGCAAGTTTTGCTTTTAGATTATCTTCGTAAGATGTATCGAGTGCTGCAAAAAACTCAGTCTTCCTGTTAAAAAAATGATCACAGGCTTTCCGGAATCTTTTCCAGCATCTTTCAGATTGTTTCCGTGGAACAGGACCTATGTCTTTCCACTCTTTCTGCAGTTTTATAAGAGCATCAGAGGTTGATTTCCAATCTGTGCTTTCCTGAAGACCTTCAGCCTGAATACATAATTCAGTCTTCAACTGAAGGTTATTCAGCTGAATCTCTTTATTATCTGCATAGAAACCTCTTTTCTTCTCAAAGAAAGCATCGCACGCTTCTCTGAATCTCTGATAAACCTTATTATTTTGCTTTTTGGGAGCAAAACCTATTGTCCGCCACATTTTCTGCAACTCAACAACCTTATCTGCTCTTTCATCAAATTCCTTGAAGTTTTTAATTTCAAGCAGGTTTATAGCATCTACCTCTTCGCAAAGAGCTATTTTTGCCTCAAGATTTTTTCGCTGGTCATCTTTTTGTTTTTCAAAGTATTCATGATGTCTTTTGTTGATTTGAGAGGTAGCTTCTTTAAATCTTTCCCAAATCTCATTTTTTGATTCCTGTGGAACAGGCCCTATCTCGCGCCATTGGTTATGAAAGTCCTGTAATAATCTGAAGGCGTTAACCGGATTTGGTTCCAGAAGAAGCTCTTCCGCTTTTTCGCTTAATAAAACTTTTGCCTCGAAATTCTTTTTAAGGTCAAGGTCTCTTAACTCTTTATTAATTTTAATATAATCATAGAAAATTTCCACATAATGATGATAATTCTCCCAAAGATCCTTCAGCGAAGTCTGAGGTACTATGCCAATAGAATGCCATTCATTCTGAAGAGCTCTGAAGTCATGAAATGTTTTATTTATTGACTCTTCCCTGTTTACCAGATCCTTGATTTTATCTATTATATCATACTTTTTCTTCAGGTTATCATATTTTTCAACTTCCTGAATCTTATTAAAATCAGTTTTTTTCTCTCTATATTTTTCGAGCAGATGCTTTACGCGGGCATCGTCAGGGTCAACCCATTGTCTGTATTCTTCGATTTTGCCTCCGCCCTCAAGAAATTTGGCTTTCCTTTCTTCTGCTTCACTCTTTAATTTTTTATAGAAGAGTGTTTTTATACGTTCTACATCATCCCTGATTTCAACAGTAGGCCTGTTTTCTATAATCAGACCCAATGTCTCAACAAGTTCATGCTTGGAAGATCCGGAATAATCAACCTGAGGTAGTTCTATATTTTCAAACTCATCAGTCTCCTCAATTACAGGTTCTTCTTTAACCTCTTCAACCACAGGTAATTCATCTGGCTCGTACCCTTCATTTTCAGTTACCGTCTCTGTTTTACTTTCAATGTCTCCGGTGTCAGCAGGAGATTCAGGTTCTTGCGCGTTGTCTGCTTGTGTGGCATCCTCAGTTCCGGTGGCTTTTTCAATTGCCCCGGATTGTTCATTATGAACAGAGTCATCCGGATTTTTCTTGGTCATAATCAATCCTTTTATAGTTCAGCTCTTTATCAGAAATTTACACACCATGGCAATCCATGGAATTTTCAGAGTACGAAAATATTGAAATATTTAATAAAACTCAAAGTTTTGACATAAATAAATGTGAGAATCAGATATTAAGACAATCTAAACATGGCTGTAAAAAATATTATATCTGACAGATTCTTCTTTTGGTTTAACAATCAGAAGATATTATGGAGATAAATTCTATATTTGAAAATTAATTAAAGATTTTCTGAAAGTAGAGTCAATTATAATTAATTAGATATCTCATATGGATAAAACTCAAATTATTCTTTTTTCTGCCGCTATCGCATTTCTGGCAGTGAGGTTATATCAGAAATATATAAAAAAGGATAAAGCAAAATCAGGAGGTGAAAAACCTTCTTCAGGCACCTCATTTCCGTCCTCTTCAAAGGATGAGGATTATGAACCCTATTCGAAAAAATAACACCGGATTATTTTCTGTTTTTCGAGACCATGTAACGAAACGGATTAACGATCTTTTGAAGCAGTCTGATCTTTTCAGTAATGATTTCCGCTGTACCCTGCATATTCTGATTAAAATCAAGTTTTTTCCCATATAAAGTCGTAAGACCATCAGGCAATTCAATTTCTATAACATAAGCATCACCGGAGGGGACAAGTGATTTTGATTTTATAATACCTCTCACGATCCCATATTCCAGATAAGGATAGCCACTTAGTTTGATATTAACTTTTTGATTGGTTTTAACTTTGCCGGATCTTTGCATTTTAAGATATATTCTGCCCAGATAACTGCCTGTTGACAGAGGAACAATACTTACCACCGGTTCATCTTTGACTACAGACTGATTGGCACTCCAGAACTTTGTAAATGAAACAATACCATCAATTGGAGAAATAAGAAGATAAGTGTTTTCCCATAAATTGATTTGAGCCTTAAGGTTTAAAAATGATTCACGTAAAACTGAAATAAGCTTTTCCTTCTCATCCACCCGCGTTATGCGATAATCCTGCAATAGCTGGCGCTTTTCTGCAATCTCAATTAATTTTGCTGAATGGTCTAGCCGCACTTGTTGAAGTTCTATGGTCACTTTCAAAAGAGATTGATGTGACGTCTCAAATTCACTTTCAGGTATAACCTTACCTGCGTTAAGAGAAGAATCTCTTTTGAACTTTTTTGCCTCCAACCGCCGGTTTTCAGAATAGAGATTTTCTTTTACTTTTAATCTGCTGATAAATTCCTGAATTCCGGTTATCTCATCGTTTATTGAAGCTATTTTGCTTCCATAAAAATCATTAGTAATATAATTATTTAAATCAGAGAGGTTTTTCAGAAAAGAGCCATAAATTCCCTGAAGTTCGCCAAGCTCTGAGAATAGAGGCAACAATCGATAAGACAGTAGTTCCGGCCGCTTTATGGTATCAATTGTCTGTTTAAGTAAATTTATTTCCTGCATGGAAGCCGTTGTTTCCATCACTGCAACTAATTGTCCAGCTTTTACTTCTTCCTTTTCTTTTACAGAGAAATAGTTTATACGTCCAGTAATTTTACTAACAAGAGTCACAGGCGGATTAGTTGTGGTAATTTCGACCGGAGCAGGAATTATATCCGGATAACGGATCAGCCAGGCAAACAGAATAAACAAAACAAATAGCAAAAGCAGAATAGTTGTTCCCCACCTGAGAATTCTCCCTGGTGGCCTTCCCATAATTTCTTTTACAGGTTCAGAATACAATATTTCTGGCTGCTGATTCTTCATAAATCATTGCTAATTACCCAGTTCAAGTTGATTTTTTACCAGATTGTAATATGCTCCCCGTTCCCCGATAAGTGATTCGTGTGTACCTGTTTCTATTATCCTGCCGCTATCGAGAACAACAATTTTGTCAGCATTTCTTACAGTACTAAGCCTGTGTGCAACAACTATAACTGTTTTGTCCTCAAAGAATTCTGTAAGGTTTTCAACAATTACTTTTTCGTTATTTGCATCAAGGGAGTTTGTTGCTTCATCGAAAATTATAATATCCGGATTCTTATAGATTACCCGGGCAATCAGCAGCCGTTGCTTCTGTCCTTCACTCAGACCATGACCATTTGCTCCTATCCTGGTATTATATCCCAGCGGCAGAGATTCGACAAATCCTTTAATATTTGCTATATCAACTGCTCTGACCAACTTTTCCTCATTAATATCTTCTGATCCGGGAGCAATATTAGCTACAATTGTATCGGGGAATAGGAAACCATCCTGCATTACAGCACCGACCTTCTCCCTCCAGACTTTTAGGCTAAGATTTGATAAACGAGTGTCTCCAACAAGTATTTCGCCGGCTACAGGATGATAAAAACCAAGTAGCATCTTTAATAAAGTTGTTTTTCCGCTACCGCTTGTACCGACAATTGCAGTTATTTTTTTCCCTTCAATAACCAAATCAATATCTTTTAAAGCAAATGGTGACCGGGGTCCCTCATACTGATAGGAAAGACTATTAATATATATATCCTTTTTATCAGGAAGCTTTCTTACTTTCATCTCCGGTTCAGGCTCCTCTTCCTCCAGGTTATGGACTTCAGCCAGCCTGTCGAGACTCATTTTTGCATCCTGTGACATACGAAAAAACCCAATTATCTGGCTGACAGGCACATTTAACTGACCTATAATAAACTGAACTGCGAGCATCATTCCCAGGGTCATATCACCTTTCAGAACTGCAGTTGCTGCAACTATAGTTATCAGAACGTTGGTGATTTCATTTATGAATGTGGCACCTGCTGACTGATACTGAATTATGCTCAATCCTTTTATCTTTAATCCAAACAACGTTGCCTGTAGCTTTTCCCAATCCCATCGCATACTCAATTCACTCTGAGTCAGCTTGATCTCCTGCATTCCGTTTACTATATTAATAATCTTGTTTCCTGAAACAGACATTTGCTTAAAACGCTGATGATCAAGGGTGGCCCTCGATTTCATGAAAATTGAAACCCATAATATATATAGTACTGACCCTGTAAGAAACAGAGCAAGAATTTTAATACTATATACAGCAAGAACAATTCCAAATACAACCAGATTGAAAAAAGAGAATAAAATGTTAAGGCTGGCAGAAGTAAGAAACTCTTCAATCCTGTTGTTATCTTCAATCCTCTGAAGTATATCTCCGGTCAGTTTCGTATCAAAAAAAGCTACTGGCAACGACATCAGTTTTTGAAGAAATCCCGATATTATGGCAACATTCACCCTTGAACCGATATGCAGAAGCAACCAGCCTCTTATGAATTCAACCGACATCCTTCCAAATACCAGGGCAAGTTGGGCAAAAAGGATGAGATAAATAAATCCTATATCGTTGTTATTCAAACCAATATCTATAATTGATTGGGTCAGAAATGGTATAACCAACTGAATACAGCTTCCAAGTACTAATCCCAGAACCAGCTGATAGAGATATTTCCGATAGAGTCGAAAATATTTAAACAGGAATTTAAAACCGTTCGTTTTATCAGGTTCGTTCTCATTCTTAAACAGTGCCGGTGTGGGTTCTATGATTAATATCAGTCCTGCAGGTTTTCCATCAACAACAGTAGATGCCCAGTTCTGAACAAATTCGTCGCGACTGAATTTAATCAATCCGACGGCAGGATCGGCGATCCAGATTTTGTCATTCTTAATCTTATAAACGACAACAAAATGCTTTTGTCGCCAATGTACAATACAAGGAAAAGGGACATTTTCATTCAACACTTCAAAATGGACTTTTACTCCTATGGTCCTGAATCCCAAAGAATCGGCAGCTTCAGAAAGTCCTAAAAATGAGACTCCTTCCCTGGTTATGTAACACTTTTTTCTTAGAGATTCAAGTGAAAAATTCATTTTGTAAAACCCTGCTACCATCTTTAGACAGGCAGGTCCGCAATCCATTGCATCAGGTTGTTTTACAAATGGGAATGACATTTCAGACTTATGGAAATTGTTTTTTAACCAAAGTAAAGATATTTATTTTGGTTAAGATTATCCCACGTTTCAGATAAAATCAGTACCTCATGGGTTATAACAGGAGTTTTGACTTTTGAAATACTATATTTGCCATTTGATTCTTCTAAGCACACGGGGTTGTTTAAAAAAATTTCTGATATTGATATACTTGAGGGGGTACGCAATCAGGATGGTAAGGTCCTGAATTGGCTGTATGACAATTATTTACAATCTGTCAGGAAACATGTTCTTAATAATAGCGGATCTGTTGAAGATGTTTCCGACGTATTTCAGGATACAATAATTATTCTCTATAACCAGATATCAGAAGACCATCTGAATCTGACAACCGACCTTAAAGGATACTTTTTCGGAATCGCCCGTAATGTCTGGAGTGCACAACTTAGAAAAAAGCAAAAAACACTTGAACTGGAATTTGAACTTGCCGACGAAGAGGAATCGGAAGATCGATACGATCCGACACTGGAGAGAATTGTAAGCAGGGTATTTCAAAAACTAAAACCTGATCAACAAATGGTACTGAATTTGTTCTCCGAAGGTCTTTCTTATGAAGAGATCGCGTCGAAAATGAATCTTAAAAATGAGATCTATGCCAGAAGAAAAAAATACCTGTGTAAAGAATCTCTTCTGGAGCTTGTGAAAGAAGATCCTGAATATCAGGAGTATTTGCGTTTTCTAAAATAAAATCCTAAAAATAAAAGTATGACTGCAACGGGTGCTACAACAAAAACTTTCCATTTGTTAGAATAGTACAATGGTTTATTATTACCATAAACAACCAAAGCTGACCAGAAGTAAGGGTGCGATCTTAACCTGTCGGCAGTTTTTAAGAAACCAATTCTTGCTTTTTTCAGTGAAACACTTTTCGAATATCCCCTTTTAAGATTTTTGTAGAACATCTCAACAATCTCGGTCCCGGATTTATCTTCGATTTCCCACATCGACATTACAACTGACTGACTTCCGGAATATATAAAACCCCTGGCAAGACTTAATATACCATCACCGGTATTTAACTGTCCTGTTCCGGTATTGCAAGAGCTAAGCACCACCATTTTGGCTTTAAGGGGAATTCCATAAATTTCAAATGTCTTAAGATAACCATCTTCTGTAGAATCATTTACCCGACTGAAGATCAAAGTTGAATTCATAGGGTCCTTTTCATTGACTAGGGTATGCATTGCCAGATGAATTATATCGTATTTTCCTGATTCCTTTTTATAAACTGACTCTTTAGCTTCACTGTTTTCAAAGAGAGTTCCCCCTGTTATTTTTGATACATATTCTGCCTCCTGGCGGGCATATGGCAGATCGTTAAGCACACCCATTCCTGCTTGCCTTGACCTCAATACTGATTGGATATCAATTGGTTCAGCATAATTTGGAGCAAATGCAATTAGTCTATTCCTCCTGTTATATTCTTTTTTTTCTGATTCAGCTAAAAAAGTAGCAGAGTATGTATATGAAATATCAAAATCATTCATCATGTAATTTACATCCCTATACATTATGCCCTCTCCCTGAATCGCAGCTGTTGGAATAGTCTCAAATGGCAGATATGAAAGAAAACTATCTGGTGAGATAAATACCTTGTCTGAAATGAGGTACGATCTGACAGGCTCTATCAGGGTTTTATAAAGCCTGTATCCTGTTAACTGGAATTCTTTAAACTTTTTAGAGGCATTATCGGAAGGTGAAGGCAGAGATAACAGACTCCTGAACCGTTTAATATCGTTTAAGAATGATGTGTCGACACGGATTGCAAGCAATTGTTGATGTTTCCTGTTTACGACAAAAGTATACAAAACAGTGTCAGAGACTACATAATTAATATAATTTCCATTGTGGCCGATTATAGCCGGAATATCCTTAAGACCAACCATTTGAGTGTTGTATTTAATTGCATAATATTCCGGATATTGTTTTTCAAATACCAGGATGAGGGAATCTCTTTTTCTTATATCCTCAAGAAGATCTTCCTTCCATTTTGCTATTAGAACAGTATTGGGGGTTTTACCGGTCGATTCTTCGGATATACGGACATTGAAGAGACTGATTTCACGCTGCAAATCCCTTTCAAAGTCTCCTATCTCTAAAGGGATATGAAACTGGGTTGCCTTTAATTCCCGGGTTGAAGTCAATAAAATTGCAACTTTGCTTTTTTCTGAATATTCAAATGCCTTTTCACGGAAATATGGATCAGCAGTTTTAATGTAAAGAAGATTAAAATCGCGTATCGCATTAAGATATGACTCCCTGTACTTGTCGCCCAATATTAATCTGCTCTCTTCCTCACTGATATTTATTCTGACTTTATCGAGTAGCGAAACAATTAATTCTGAAGTATTTGATGCAGCTTCAAGGATTCTCTGGTCATGCTTTCTTTTATAGATATCCCATAAAATATTATATTTTAACTTGAGAATCTTCAAAGATGTAAGGTCCGGTTTCAAAGTTTCGAGCCCTGGATTATCTAAATTTCCACTTAACATGGCATTTCCCCTTTCAGAAAAAAGCAATGACTGGATTATTTCCAATGCTATTTCGGGTTGGCCTTCTTCTTCTAATGAACGAGAATAACCTATATAAACAGATGTTTTTAAAAATAGGTCCTGAACATTCTTATGAACATAATCCATGCACTCCAGGTAACATTTAATTGATTTTCTATTGTCAATCCTGTAATCCCTTAAATAAGCTGCATAATTATTTAAAACTTCATAGTAGTCCCGGGGATATTGTTCATATATGGCTTTTGCCCTGTCAAGAGTATTTTTCAGCAACTTTTCACCCTTTTTTTCTTTGTTATCATTACCAAGAAAAATACAATAGCTGTTAAGAAGGTTAAAGCCTAATGATGAATTATTGGAAACAGCAAGGGCTACTCCCTTCTCATAATACTTATCTGCTTCTTCTTTAAGACCAAGAGAATAATAAGTTGTTGCTAAACCGTTCAATAAATTAATATAATTGTCATTTTGATCGAGGCCTGATGTCTTATAGATTGATTCTGTTTTATCAAGGTAGATTTTTGCTTTCGAAAAATCAGCTAACCTGATATAACAAACACCTATATTATGATAGAGATCGGCCATTATCGCAGGAGACACCTTATCGGGATTTTTATTTGAGATTGTCAGCGCAATATTTGAATAACTTAATGCCTTTTCATATTTTTTCTGCTCAACGTAAGCAGTAATCAAAGATAAATATGAACTTACAAGATCCGGATTTGATTCACCATAAATTATTTTCGCGATCTCAAGAGATTTCGAAGCATACTTTTCAAACATATTTAAATCTTCGAGACTGGAGTATGCAACGCTAAGATTATAAAGTGCCCGGGCATAGCGAATATCATGTTCATTGTTTTTCTCTTTAATAGAAATGCAACGATCGAGGTAATCTATAGCTTCATTATAGCCATGTATCTTCAAAAAATAGATCCCTATTAAGTAATAAGACTCGGATAAGATACGATCACCAATACTGTTGGCACTTATCATTTGCAATATGTTATTGACTGTTATTCTCCCCTGTGACTGATCACCGTCTGTAAGAATGCGCTGAAGAGACTCATTAAGATTTTCGACTTCTTTCGACCTTTTGTCGATGGAATCAGGAGCTGAACTTATACTATGATTAATCCGTGCAAAGCTGATAAGAGATCGTTCGTTACCATGGATAACAGATGTATGAAGAGATCCGGTTGAGATAAGAACAAATAAAATAAATCTTAAAATTGTATACCTGGAATTCATTAATTGATTTAAAAATTTTAGGTTCTACCCGCATTTTTCCTGATCAAAGATAATAAAACCAAATCAAATTCATTATTCATGAAAAATAACAAGCTCTCTAATCAACTGATTATGTGCAGGTAGTAAAATAATTTAAAAATATATGGTTTTTTCGTGTCACAAAATGCGATCATCTGACATGTAGTTGTGTGTAATCTGAATTACAAATTATCCAGACTAAGTATAAAAATAAAACCGACAGATATGAAAACCGAGAACTCCAAAATGGCAATTGACAATTTCAATAAATTTGCACTTTCAAATGAAGAGATGATTAACATTCGTGGTGGAGAATGTAGCGAAGGTGATGTAATAGTAAAAGTAATAAAACCCCCGATAATTATCTGACAACAAGAATATTTCCTGTTTTAGCGAAAACGGGAAACGTTAATTTAATTTACGTAAGTTAAGTTAAAGAGGACAGGTCTTATAAAACAATGCTCTAATCAATTAGTGGCATTGTGGGAAACTGTACATAATTAAGAAATATACTACAGGTGTAGAACTTTTTATCTGACTATAAACAGATTGAAAACTATATGCCAGTTAAAAGAAGGATTTAATTTAAAATGAAATAATATTTTATCTCTATGAAAACAATTGATTTTTCATATTTCATCGAAAGGCATATTGCCGGTGAGATGAGTGATGCTGAAAAACAGTGGTTCCTGAAGGAGCTTGATGGTAATGAAAAACTCAGAAATGAGGTCAATCTCAGGCAGAGAACCGATAAAATTCTCAAGAATCAAAACGTAATGTCGTTAAGAGTCAAGCTTTCTGAAATTGAGAAGACCAGAAGCGAAGTAGTTAAACCTGCGAAAAACTCCAACAAATCAACTTACATTAAATATGCAGCTGTTCTTGCGGGACTGGTTTTTATTGGAAGTATAACAATATTTTCGGGGAAGCATCTTAGTAATGATGAAATTCTGAAACGCTATTATAAAGCATATGAGCCACCGACAAGTCAAAGGTCAGCTAATTCAGAAACTGATGCAGATTTCACTCTGGCGCTTGAATTTTATAATACCCGTGATTTTGAGAAAGCTGCAATTCTTTTCAATAAAGTACTGGAAAAAAAGCCGAATGATATGCAGACTGTTTTATTAAAAGGTGTTTCAAATTTTGAAGAGAAAAAATATCCGGAAGCGAAACAATCATTTAGTAAGGTAATAGACAACAAAGACAATCTTTATGTTGACCAGGCTCAATGGTTTCTGTCCTTATGTTATCTGAATACCAATGAAAATGACAAGGCAATACAACTATTGAAAATAATTGTAATAGAGAACGGTAATTATAAAAACGAGGCAAATAAGATAATCAGGGGATTGAAATAAATCTCCTGAAGCTTCATTATATATCAAAGTAAAATGAAGAGGATGATTCACAATTGATGACGAGCGACATGGATAACGTATCTAATTTATCGAGTAATAATATGGTAAATTGTCCGACAGTTTTAATTGGGATTTCTCATGAGATGAGAACACATATGAATGCAATTGTAGCATTTTCATTTCTCATGAAAGATAGTTGCTGCAACGACACGGACCGCGACGAATTCAGCAATCAGATACTAAGTTCATGTGAGCAACTAATTGGTTTATTCGATAGTTTTCTTGATTCGGCAATTATTGATACGGGTAATTCAAAGGCTGATTCAAAAATATGTAAACTCGACAGTTTACTCGATGACCTTCTTTCAGAATTCAGGGAAGAGTTGCATAAAGGCGGTCATAAAGAGCTGGAACTGGTAACAGAGATCCAATCCTCTAATTCTGTTGAAGTGAATATAGATAAGAACAAGATCTCAAGGTTACTTCGCAGCTTGTTTCAGAATTCAATAAAAAACACCAAATCAGGGTATATAAAGATTGGGTACTTTCTCAGGGATGATAAATTGAATTTTTATGTTCTCGACTCGGGACTGAGCTATTTCAAATGCAAGGAATTTCTTCAAACTGAGGATCTGAATGAATCTCTTAAGGTATATAATGATACGTATACTGCGATTAATATTATCCTGGTCAAAAAGCTAATTCTTATGTTAGGTGGAACAATTAGTATAGAATGTAATGGTCTTACAGGAACTGGAATTTATTTTTCTATACCTGCCAAAATAGTAGCAAGTTCCAATATTAATATCAATAAATATTTAAATACCATGATCGCAATCTGATACGACAAGGGTTATTTTTCAATGTCTGAATTCAATCAACATGAGAGCAAATGGCTGTTTTACCAATAGACAGCCATTTTTTTTATTTTTTTAAATCGACAACCTTTGCCTCAGTTCTTCTGTTTAACTTTCTACCCTCTATAGTGACATTGTCGCCCAGTGGTGAAGTGTTCCCATATCCTTTGTACTTAAGTCTGTCGGAAGAGATCCCATTACTGATAAGGTAATTAACTACTGATAATGCACGTTTTTCCGATAAACCAATATTATATTCTACCGATCCGGTTGAATCTGTATATCCTCCTATTTCCATTACCAGGTTTTTGTTCCCCGATAAAAGGGTTACCAGATTATTAAGTTCGCTCATAGATTCCTGCTTCAATTGCCACGAGTCAATTTCATAAAATACATTTGCGAGTTGCATCTTCTCTCCTACTTTAATAGGATTTAAAATTATGCTCTTAATAAAAGGTTTAGAAACAGTATGCATACCTTCAAACATGAAATTTTCGGAGTAGAAAAGGTACCCCGGCTTACTTACATTTATACCGTAATTATATCCCGAAGGCAGACAAACCAGGAAATTACCTGTCTCATCAGTAACACTTTTTACAATTATTTTTCCTGTTGAAAGATTAATCAGCTCATAATCGGCTTTTAATAACTTACCGGTCTCTTTATCGAACACCTTACCTTTCATATACGAAACCGGATTGGGTCTTGCCGATTCGTATAAATTAAAAGAGAAAATATCTTTCCCTTTTGACTTATCTCTTATTGATGAAAAATATGCCTTTTGTCCGCCCGATTCAATTATCAGACCCATTTCGTCATTGAAGGTGTTTATCGGATAACCAAGATTCTTTGGTTCTGTCCATGTGCTGTCATTCTGCAAACGTGACATAAATATATCAAACCCGCCCATTCCAACCCTTCCGTCAGAAGCAAAATATAAGGTTTTTCCATCGAAATGAATGAAAGGTGACATCTCATCTCCAACAGTGTTTATGACATTTCCAAGATTTTTTGGTTTAGTCCATACATTTTGCTCATTCAATCGTGAGAACCAGATATCCTTACCACCAAAACCACCAGGCCGGCTGCTTGAAAAGAAAAGTGTTTTGCCATCGGCGCTAATTGAAGGTTGTGACTCCCATCGGCTCGAATTAACAGGAAGTCCAAGATTAGAGGGTTCTGTCCATTTGCCGTCTTTAAATGCTGAGAAGTAAATATCACAGTTTCCTAAACCTCCCGGTCGGTTGCAGGCAGTAAAATACATATAGCTGCCATCAGAAGACAGAGTTTGCGCCCCTTCATTTTGATTAGTATTTAACGGAGCCCCTGCATTAAATGCTTTTTGCCATTCATCATTCTCAAAATAACTTATATAGAAATCCTCCTGGACTAATCCGGTGAAACCAGGATTGTTGGACAAGTTAGGCTGGCGGGTAAACATCATTGTCAGACCATCAGCAGTTATTGAGGGCCAGTATTCATCATCACTTGTATTTATTCCTTCTCCTACACTGACAGGACTAAAGGGCACAGGTTTTTTTACCGCGTTCAATGCAAATTCACAGTTTTTTACATCTTTGGCAGCCGAAATCCTGTTGTTTTCAGACATGCCGGTCTGTGCAAGATAGACTTTGAAATGAATACGTGCATTAAAATAATCTCCTGACAGCAGCTCTGCATTAGCCAGATTGAAAAAAACCGGTCTGAAAAATAGCGAATCAAGCTTTACTGCTCTTTTGTAGTTAGCCGAAGCTTCAGAGTACCTGTTTTGTTTTGTCATTAATTCTCCAAGCATAATATACGCTTCATAGAATTTTTTGTCAATTGATATAGCTTCATTAAAATCACTTTCTGCTTTAACGAAATCGAGATAATCGAAAGCCGTAACTCCTTCATTATATATTTTCAGAGCCTTGTTGGATGAAGTATGAAAATTCTGTGAATATCCATCTGATGTTAATACACAGAAAACTATGAAGATCAATATGGAAAAAATGTTTTTCATACGGTTATCAGGGGATATGCAGATATTTATGAACCTGAAGTGAGATTCTCCAGATTGGATTATTTTTGATATATTCAACAATATCCGGAACAATGATTTCAAATCTGCTCCATTCAGGTTGCAGGTATAACCGGCATTCATTGCTAACCATCCCATGATATCTTTCTGCCCACTCAAAATCACCTTTATCCTGGACAATTACTTTCAGTTCATCGGCAACACTACAAATTTCAGCAACCGGTGGCATGTTTCTCTTTGGCGAAAGGCATATCCAGTCCCATTCTCCGCTTAAGGGATATGCTCCTGACGTTTCAATGTAAGTATTTATGTTTTCATTTTTAAGTCCCTGGCACAAGAAATCAAGTGACCACGTTAGCGGCTCTCCTCCTGTAACGACTACAGAATCTGCACCAGATTGAACAACACGTTCGACTATTGCTTTTGTCTCAACCATAGGATGTAAATCGGGGTTCCATGCAAAGCGGGAATCACACCAGCTGCATCCGATGTCGCACCCTCCCAACCTGATGAAATACGCTGCTTTCCCGGTCTGGAATCCTTCACCCTGCAAAGAGAAAAATTCTTCCACTACCGGAAGACTGGTTCCGTTTGATACTAAGTTTGTTTCCTTTTCCACTCTGTTGCTTATAAATTCTATTTGTTGCCTCCAAATAGTAAAGCATAGTCACGGGAATATGCTGCTTTTACCCATTTTTCCGGAATAATCTTCCAGTTATCCAATGGTTCCGGGCTAATTGATTTTTTGGCTTCAAATGACTTTAAAATATAATATCTTAAATCACGATCGGTCGAGGAAATAAGTCTTTTTCTGAGTTCATCCTTTTTTATTCCTGCACCTTCCGTAAAATGTCCGCCTCCTCCGTTGCCACGATATGAGTTAACGGCTACCTTATACAATTTATTTTTTTCAAAAGGTCTGCCATCTGTAAAACCTTTGATTACTATTCTTGCTCCTTCAGGTTTACTCACATCAACTGTATAATAAATTCCTGCTGCCGAATCAAAATTATACGACTGGTTTTTGAGCCATGCTTTGTGATTTGTAATCAGAGGTTTACCATCTTTTCCTGTGCGAAACTTCAGTAACCTGTCAGACGAACTTTTCATTGTATTCAGCCATCCTGAATATGAATACTCGAGATATTTCTGAATCTCATCACCTGACATACTCATTGTATAAAGCATATTTTCAAATCGGTAAAGCTTAAACATATCTCCAACTGTTACCGGACCTTTGGAAATCTGAACATCAAATGACAATGGTGCAACAAATGAAATATCAGCACCTGTAATTTCCAGTTGAATCTTATGAATCATGTCAATAAAAGCAGAAGAACCAAAGTAAGCATCCCTCGATGTGATTGTTGCTGATGAATTGGCAATTACTCTGTTCACATATTCATCAATTATTTTATGCTCCGGTTTGAATTTGGCAATGAATTCAGGATCAGGCTGGAAATCCGCAACATTTATAATCCGACCAGATATTTTTTTCTGTCGTCTTCCGTTGATCTTCCGGGAGGTGAAAGTTACATCTGCCTCAGCCAGCTTTTCCGATCTGCTGCCACCATCGAGAATCACTATAGTATCACCTGCTGAATTGACAAATTTTTCATTTGCAACTTCATGATCATGTCCATTAAAAATTATATCAAATCCCGGAACATTGTAAGCAACAGCCGCTGAGCCATTCTCACTTAATTGATCAGTGTTCTGTAATCTTCCCTCAGACCGGTTCCACCCAGAATGAAATAGTCCGACAACCAGGTCCGGTTTTTCTTTTAAAATAACCGGCATCCATATCTTCGCAGTTTCAACCATGTCCTTAAATTCAATGCCTGAATAGAGTTCCGGTGGCAGCCAATTAGGAACTGCAGGCGTAATGAGTCCGAAAACAGCAATTTTAATACCTTCTTTTTCAATTATCTGGTACGGCTTAAAATAAGGTTTGCCGGTTTTGATGTTTACAGCATTCGCTGCAAGCAACGGGAAGTTATATTCTTTGACTAATCTGTCGTATACAGAATGACCGGTTTCCACATCATGATTTCCAACAGTACCTGCATCATACCCCATATAATTCATCACTTCAGCTAAGAAATGAGGTGAAACAGTATCTATAAAATTATAGTAATACATTTCCGGCTGACCTTGAAGATTATCTCCATTATCAAGAAGTATTGTTGTAACTTTTTCCTTTCTGATCGTCTCAATGTATCTGAAAGAGGAAGCGAGAGAAACATTTAAATTTTGTTTTTCTACGAAATCATAAGGAAGTATGACTCCATGAACATCTGTTGTTTCAAAAATGGTTATTCTTTTTTTACCGGTTCCTGAACATGAAACCAGAAGTAGTACCAGAGGTAAATAAAATGTCAGCCGGCTAAGTGTTTTTTTAATCATATTTAAAAATGTTTTAACTGTCAAACTTATAAAAGAATAACCATTTTTAATTATTCCGTTATATGTTATAGATCATTTAAGCCTGTAATTATATATTTGCTCATAAAAACTCATATGGTAATTACCGGACTGGAAGTTATATTAAATAAGTTTCCAGAGAAACTAAAAGGGCAAAAAATTGGAATTTTATGTCATGCTGCGAGCATAACGAGGGACTTTGAACATATTTCTGATATCTTTTTCAGGAGGAAAGACTGTAAAATTGTTGCACTCTTTGGTCCACAACATGGCATTCATGGCCAGACACAGGACAATATGATTGAGTGGCAAAGTGAGAGACATCCTGTTTTTAATATCCCTGTTTATAGTCTTTACGGCCAGCATCGTATGCCGACTCCGGAAATGCTCAAGGGAATTGATGTATTTTTAATTGATTTGCAGGATGTTGGAGCCAGACCATATACCTATATCTGGACAGTAAAATTATGTATTGAAGCTTGTATGAAAGCAGGGATACCGGTCTGGGTACTTGACAGGCCTAATCCGGTGAGTAAACTTCCCTTTGACGGACCGGTACTGAAGAAAGAGTATTTTACATTTGTAGGCGGGGCATCAATTCCTTTATGTCATCGTATGACAATTGGTGAATTAGCACTTTGGATCAAAGAAAAATATTGGCCCTCCTGTGAACTGAATATCGTATGGATGAAAAATTGGAAGAGGTCGTCATTGTTCTATGAGACAGGTTTGCCATGGGTTTTACCCTCACCAAATATGCCGACAGTAAATACTGCTATGGTTTATCCGGGAACTGTTCTTATTGAGGCCCTTAATCTCTCAGAAGGAAGAGGTACCACTATCCCGTTTGAGCTTTTCGGGGCCCCGTTTATTGACTCTGAAAAACTTAAGAAGAATATTGATGCCAGAAAAATTAAGGGATGTGCATTCAGACTTCACGACTTCATTCCTACATTTCACAAATACTGCGGGAATCTATGCCATGGAATGCAGATACATGTAACTGATGTCACCCGATTTAAACCTGTTGTATCTGTTTTGGAACTTCTTGATGCAATTATTGAAACTTCCGAACCTGATGCTCTCAAATTTAATCTTCCACCATATGAATATGAATACAAACTTATGCCATTTGATATTCTTTCAGGCGATTCAGGAATGAGGGAATTATTAATTGCCCGAAAAAATGTCGGAATTGAAAAAGAAAGATGGACACATGAGATTGAAGAATTCAAAAATGATTTCCGGCAAATTGAAGCTTACTCAGAGTAATACGAGTTCAGGTTGCCCTGCTAATGTTCACTGCGCTTAATATTTACAATAATTTTTTCTATAAGATTTTGGGAGAGTATGGGTTTTATAATGTAATCAGTAAACCCCGAATTAAGAATCTTCTCCTTATCACCCAAAAGTCCATAAGCTGTTTGTGCAATAACTATAATATTCTTTCTGAATTCCCTGATTTTGCTTAAAGATGTATAACCGTCCATTACAGGAAGCTGAATATCCATCAAAATAACATCAATATCAGGGTTATTTAAAGCAACATTAACTGCCTCTTGTCCATCACTGGCATTAAGTAATACAGCCCCAGCCCTTTCGAGTATTTTATTAAGATATAATCTACTGGACAGGTCGTCTTCGACTATCAAAATTTTTCTTCCTTTTAAAAATTCATTTTCCATATAAAAAAGTATTATTCAAAAAGTCCGTCATCTCTCAGAAGGAGCAATATTGCCGAATGAGGTACAACTATATATTTTTCCTTATTAAATTCAATTTCAATAGCGCTGTTTTGGAGATATACGGCCTGATCGCCCTCCTTTGGCTGAAGTGGTACATATTTAGGTTCATCTGATCTGTTTTTCCATGGTTCGTCATTATCATTTACTGAAGGTATAGGATACCCCGGACCAACTTTTACGACATACCCGATCTGGACCTTTTCATTTTCGTTTACACCCGGAGGAAGCAGCAAACCGCTTTTTGTCTTTGATTGGGGTACTTTTGGTTTAATAAGTATCCTGTCGCCAATCACAATGAGCTTTTGCAGATCCTTTTCATCTAATAATACACCCATATAGAACTTCTGTTATGACAAAAGTATTATTTTTTTATTCTTTTTCCCGCTGATCTCGCAGATTTTCGCAGATAGTTGAAATTTGATCAGCGCAGATCAGCGAAATCTGCAGATTTTTTTTTTCCTCTTCCGCCTTCCCCCTTCTCCCAGGAAAAAGGGGCGTAACACACTAACATTATGTTGTTTTGCCCTTCCTTCTTATGGCTAATCTTTATACACATCTCTATATGTTAATATTTGCTTCTCTTATGTGAAGCGTTACTAACAGAGTGTTTATCAGTTTATGTTACTATGGATCAAGGAGATTCCTCACTTCGTTCGGAATGACACTATTTGTTTAGTTGTTATGGGAAGAAGTGGCGATTCGCTTTATCACTCAATATTTTAGAACCAATCCTCGGCGAATCGCCACTTCTTCCAAATTATGATTATTGATATGACCATGTCATTCCGAGGGTTTATTCAAAATATTTTTTGCACTCCAGCCGTTATGACAACAAACACAGTATGACCGTCCTTCGAATAGTGCATGGTTGCCTGTTTCCGAGTATGGTTCCAGAAGATTAAGT
>Ga0209748_1000035_pt1 | contig 118286 bp, 127 predicted proteins | sample BarGraIncu00421A_FD_185490 | JGI IMG/M metagenome (GOLD analysis project Ga0209748, IMG submission 185490) | Arctic peat soil microbial communities from Barrow, Alaska - Barrow Graham LP Incubations 004-21A (SPAdes) (version 2) | ecosystem: Environmental > Terrestrial > Soil > Wetlands > Peat... | reverse complement strand
CTGTAACTTATGGCTAGTCTAAAAGAAGTAATTAAATTGCAAGGTAAGGTGATGGAATCATTGCCTAATACTCAATTTAAGGTAGAACTTGAGAATGGCCATAGTATTATCGCTCACATTTCGGGCAAAATGCGCAAGCATTACATCCGACTTGTACCAGGCGATAAGGTAGAAGTTGAGTTGACCCCTTACGATCTAAGTAAGGGAAGAATCACCTTCCGCCTAAAAGATTAAATTAAAGGATATAGGAGTTTTTAACACTTATGAAGGTTCGTGCAAGTGTCAAAAAAATCAGTCCTGATGACCAGTTGGTTCGCCGAAAAGGCGTTCTAAGGATCATCAACAAGAAAAAACCTAAGAACAAGCAAAGGCAGGGTTAAGCATGGCTCGAATTGCTGGGATTACAATCCCATCAGAAAAGCAAGTTGAAACCGCATTGACGTATATTTACGGCATCGGTCCAAAATTTGCATCGACCATCCTTGCGGCGGCCAAGATTGAGCCGACCACTCGGGTGAAAGATCTCACCGAGGCTGAAGAACAACGTTTACGCGAGATAATCGATGCCGATTATACCGTAGAAGGTGATTTACAGCGTCAGGTAACCAACAATATTAAGCGTCTAAAGGATATCGGTTCTTATCGTGGTTTACGCCACAAGGCTGGTCTTCCTGTCCACGGTCAACGTACTCGAACGAATGCACGAACTCGCAAGGGTAAAGGTGTTGCCGTCGGTGGAACTCAAAAGAAAGCAGCGTCAAAGACGTAGAAAGGAATTAGATTATGGCAGATGTTAATACTACAAAGAAGAAACAACGCCGATCAGTTCCTGCTGGTCAGCTGCACGTTCAAGCGACATTTAATAATACAATCGTAACTTTTACAGATAAGGGTGGAAACGCTCTTACTGCATCTAGTGCCGGTGCAACTGGTTTTCGTGGTAGCAAAAAGGGGACTGCATACGCAGCCCAAGTTGCAGCCGAAAAAGTTGCCGAAATTGCTAAGACTCAGTTTGGTGCCCGTTCCGTTGACGTTTTCGTCAAAGGTGTTGGTCTAGGCCGAGACGCCGCTGTTCGCGCATTAGGTAGTTATGAAATTTCCGTTGATAGTATCAAAGACGTAACTGGTGTACCACACGGTGGTTGCCGACCACGTAAAGCGAGAAGGGCATAGACTATGGCACGAGATAGATCCCCAATTGTTAAACAAAGCCGACGCGAAGGTTATGCGCTTCATCCAAAAGCCCATAAAGTTATGGCTAAAAAGACTGGTATCCCAGGCATGCATGCCAATGGACGCCAAGGAAAACCAAGTCTGTACCTAACTCAACTTCGTGAAAAGCAAAAAGTTCGACGTATATACGGCCTACTTGAAAAGCAATTCGCAAAACTGATGCAAGAAGCTGATCGGTCAAAGAACCGTGGCGGACTGCTACCAGGTGAATTCTTACTTCAACTACTTGAACTACGTCTAGATAATGCCGTTTACCGAGCAGGTTTTGCGACTAGCCGACGTGCTGCAAGGCAACTAGTTGGCCACGGGCACTTCCTACTTAATGGACGACGTGTTGATATCCCATCAATCCGAGTGAAAATTGGCGATGAACTAACTGTTCGTCCCAAGAGCGCTAAATCAGGTTACTTTGGCCATATGGATGAAGTAGTTGGTAACACCAACCAAGGTGCACTTAGCTGGATAGTCGGTGATACGAAAAAATTAGTAATCAAAGTTACTGGCTTACCACAACGTGAAGAAGCCGAGCCAGATATCAAAGAACAATTAATCGTTGAGTATTACTCACGTTAAAGGGTAAGGAGAATATAGAAATGACAAAAGTTATTTACAACCCAGCACTAGCAGGCATTGAAGAAACTAATGCTACCAGCGCAACATTTGATATCGAACCTCTACACGCCGGTTACGGTAACACTTTAGGTAATAGCCTACGACGCGTGCTACTTTCAAGTATTGAAGGTGCTGCTATCGTTGCTTTTCGTATCGAAGGTTCTAGCCATGAGTTCACAACCATCCCTGGTGTCAAAGAAGACGCTATCGATATCATGTTGAATATCAAAAACATCCGACTTAAATCATTTAGCGATGAACCAGTCGAGTTGCGGTTGGAGAAAAAAGGTGCCGGCCCAGTTACTGCCGCTGACATCAAGACAACTGCAGACGTTCAAGTTATCAACCCACAGCAAATCATCTGCAACATCGATGACCCGAAGAAATCAATTCTGATTGATTTGGTTGTCGAAACTGGTCGTGGCTACCAGACTATCGAAGACTCTAGCAGTAAACGTATCCACAGCGATATGATTGCCGTTGATGCTATCTTTAGCCCAGTATTACGTGTACGCTACAAAGTTGAAAACACTCGTGTCGGTCAAGAAACCAACTTGGATAAATTACTACTTAGCATCGAAACTGATGGTTCTTTGAGCCCACGAGAAGCTTTTGAAGAAGCTGCAGCTATTTTGGTAAACCAATATACTGCACTTGCCGGTTCAACAGTTGTTGATGCTGCCCCTGCACTTGGACAAGAGAAGGGTGATGAAACTAGCGAATTGAATACACCAGTCGAAGAACTAAATCTGTCGGCTCGTACTGCCAACGCTTTAATCAACAACGACATCCGTACAGTTCATGATCTTGTCACGCTTAGCGAACAAGACCTACGCGAACTAAAAGGTTTCGGATCAAAAGCTCTTGATGAAGTCAACGAAAAATTGGCGGAATTGGAAATTTAATCATGCATCGACACGGATATATAGGACGTAAATTTGGCCGAAAACGCGATGAACGACGCGCTTTGCTAAAGGGTTTGGCAACAAGCTTGGTTATGCATGGCAAAATCGAGACCACGCTTCCAAAAGCCAAAGAAACCGTCCGCTACATTGAAAAATTGGTTACAAAGGCTAAAAAGGGCGGTTTGCATAATCGTCGTCAGGTAATTGCCGGACTTTCAACTCAAGATGCCGCTTTTAGGCTATTTGATGTGATTGCGCCTCAACTCACCGGACGAACCAGCGGTCATGTGGCTGTCAAACGAACCACTTTGCGAGTCGGTGACGGCACACAGATGGCAACAATTGCCTTCGTTGACGAGATTAAAGAAACTCCAGTTGCACCAGTCACTGAAGAAGTGAAAGCGCCTATTGTCGCTAAAACTAAGGAGAACAAGTAATGTCTGTTAATGCTAAAACCTATTCACAAAAACCTAGCGAAATTAACCACCGCTGGATTCTAATTGATGCTTCAACAGCACCTCTTGGACGAGTAGCAACAATGATTGCTAAATACCTAATAGGTAAATATAAACCAACCTATACGCCGCATATGGATGCAGGTGACTACGTTGTAGTTATTAATGCTGCCAAGGTCGTTGTTACCGGTGCTAAAGAGACTGATAAGAAATATTTCCGTCACTCTGGTTACCCAGGCAACCTCAAAGAAGCTAGCCTAGGCGAACTGCGTATCAAAAATCCAACCCGTATCATAGAGGAAGCTGTCAAAGGAATGATTCCACGCAACAAATTGGCCGCAGAACGCCTAAAGCGTCTACGAGTCTTTGCTGGCGAGGATCACACTCATTCTGCTCAAACACCAGAGAAAGTCGAGGTTATGTAACATGGCTGAATTGAAATATCTTTACGGTCTAGGACGACGCAAAAGCGCAACTGCTACTGCACGTCTATACAAAGGCAAAGGCAAAATTACGATTAATGATAAACCTGCCGAAGATTACTTGTCTAAAAACAAGGCATTTATGGCCGAAATTACTGATCCACTTGCTCTAGTTAGCAAACAACAAGACTTCGATATTACTATCCTTGTAAAAGGTGGTGGTGTAGCTGGTCAAGTTGATGCCATTAAACTTGCAATATCCAAAGCTATCACTGTCGGATTTAGCGATTTACGAACAGTTTTGAAAAAAGCTGAGTTCCTAAAACGCGATTCCCGCGAAAAAGAACGTAAGAAATACGGTCTTCGATCTGCTCGCAAACGCGAACAGTTCTCTAAACGTTAATTCTTGCTATCTAGCACCTAAAACACGCCATTCCCGGCGTGTTTTTCGTGTGTTATGATGGTTATGTATTATGGCAAACATAAAAACAAATACCGAGGTGATTTTGTGACAATTCCAGAGGCTGACACGAGTGTCTATGAAGCTACGGTAATTGAACGCTCAAGGTTCTCTTTTGACCAGCTGGCAAACAAGGTGGCAAAAACAGATAATGGTGAGCGTATCGTTTTTCAGGGCGAGCTACAGTCTATGGGTCTTATATGCGATCCTTTTTGGGATACTTCAAATAACCGTGAAGGCGACTGCCATAACGACTATATTGTATCTCACCCTAACTTCTCACTAGGTTTGCGACAAGGTGTTGCCGACCGGTTATTAATTGCCCAGAAACTCCTTCCTCCACATTGGAAAATCGTACTAAAGTCAGGCTTTAGACCGATTGAAGTTCAAACTCATCTTCTCAGGTCATTTATTAATGAGAGTAAAGAAAAAAACCCAGAGTGGAGCGATGCCAAGCTTTTGTCAAACGCCAGGATTTTCGTTGCAGATCCAAAAGTCTGCTGTCCGCCGCACGTCACTGGCGGGGCGGTTGATGTTGAAGTTTTTGACAACCTCACCGGTAAATACGTTGATATGGGATGCACATCAAACGCTGGTAAAGAAATCGCATATTTGCATCACCCAAGCCTTACAAGATCTCAATATGACAATAGACAGAAGTTATTGGATGTAATGTTAAAAGCAGAGTTTGCTCCGGTTGCGAGCGAATGGTGGCACTTTCAACACGGTGAAACATACTGGGCGGCATTCTACGGTCACCAGACCACAAAATATGATCTTATTAATGTATAATAAGGGTAATCATGAGTAAGCCAGTAATTTTGACCGGAATCCGTGCTAATAACGATTTAACCATCGGTAACTATTTCGGTGCCATTTTGCCAATCATTGATATGGCAAAAAAACGTTCTGACGAGTTTCAGGTTAATATGTTTATCCCTGATCTGCATAGCTTCACCACTCCGATTGACCACAACGTACTGAATGAGGCAATTTTTCATAACGCCAAGGTGTTTGTTGCCGCTGGATTGCCACTGGATAACGACAGTATTTATTTATACCGCCAGAGTTATATCCCTGCCCACAGCGAACTCACGCTGATTCTAGATTGTTTCACAGGCTTTGGCGAAATGAGCCGAATGATTCAGTTCAAAGAAAAATCAGGTATTCGAGATCTTCTAACAGTCATTTCAAATGAAGTCGATAAACTTGGTGATTTTCCGGACTTGCAAGATCCTCTCGATGCTACAAAAACTGCCATTAATTATCTTACAGAGGAACAAAAAAAATACGCAGCTTTCTTAAAAAGTTTAATAGAAGATGCCTCAAAAGGTGACAGGGTATCAGTTGGATTATTCAACTATCCAGTTCTAATGGCATCAGATATTCTACTTTATAACGCCAAATACATCCCAGTTGGTGATGACCAGACCCAGCATCTTGAATTTACCCGAGACATCGCAGAGAAGGTTAACAAGAAGTTTAACTCAGAAATATTTACAATTCCAGAACCAGTCAAAGCCCAACATAAGTTTTTTGGCAAAGACCAAGGTCTTCGTATAATGGATTTGATTACTCCTACTAAAAAGATGAGTAAAAGCGACGAATCAGGCAGGGGAGTCATATTCCTAAGTGACAATCCAGCCGTAGCCGCCAAAAAAGTCATGGGTGCCACCACTGATAACAAGGCTGAAATTAACTTCGACCGCGAAAATCAACCCGGTATCAGCAACCTCCTCGAAATCCTTTCTCTATTGCAAGGACGGACCTTGCAAACAGTGGTGGACGAATATACTGGACAATCAAAGTATGGTGAATTCAAGGCAGTAGTAGCTGGTGAAATCGAGAAATTCCTAACTGACTTCCAATCCAGACTATCAAACGTCGACGACACAGCAATTATAGCTAAACTTGAACAATCCGAGCGTGACATGGCAACAGTTGCCAATGCAACGCTTCTACGAGCTCAACAGGCTGTGGGTTTAAGACCAAAGGCTAGTTAATGGTAAAAGTATCCAGTCGCGATATCCTAGGCGTCCTGCGTCGCTATGAGCTGGCAGGTGATGAAAACGTGCCGCGCAACGTCGAAATGGTCAAGATGTCAAATCCTAACCCAATCAATACTTTGGCCTCATTCAGGTTTAACAACCAACAGTTTTATATTCTGTTTGATGATACCGCAGATGATGACGTTGACTACGTCATTACTCAAATACGTACCAAAAACAGCAATGTTAAGGGCGAATTAATTGAAAACCCCAGGGATGAGACAAAAACCTATGCCATGCCGTATAAAGGCAAGGAATGTTATTTATTCGCTGTAATATCCGAAAAACACCGACTTGATGCCGAATTAGCCAGTCGCTACCCTGATACCTCACGTAGTACATGGCAAAAACACATCAAAGCCGGGCACATTACTGTTAATGATATAGTAATTACATCGCTTAAATACGATGTGGCCGAAATTGACCGAATCGGCATCAATACACCTGATTTACCAGATTTTAGCGAAAATGACATCCCGATTATCTATATCGATGATAATGTTATCGTCATTAACAAACCGAGTGGTGTTTTGTCTCATGCCAAAGGAGCCTTAAATGATGAATTTACAGTCGGTGAGTTCTTCCGCAGGTACAGCACTTATAATTTAGACTCCAATCGACCCGGAATTATTCATCGCCTAGACCGTGATACAAGTGGTGTAATGATTGGTGCCCGTAACCAGGAAACCGCAGTATTATTACAAAAACAGTTTGCGGACAGGTTAGCGAAAAAAACTTATATTGCTATCTTAAATGGACATCCTAAACTCGACAAAGCCAATATTGATTTACCGATTGAACGTAACCCATCTGCCCCAAGTAGCTTTAGGGTTGGATCAAATGGCAAATCTGCCACTACAAGGTATGAAGTCTTAGATTCAGATGGCAAATATTCACTAGTAAAGTTACAACCTAGCACTGGACGAACTCACCAACTGCGTGTCCATATGGCCTACTTAAATACGCCAGTTCTTGGTGACAAGGTCTACGGAAAGCCGTTCGAGCGGTTATATTTGCATGCCTACTCTTTAGAAATCACTATTCCTAACGGCAATCGTCAAACTTTCACTGCACCAATACCAGATGAGTTCAAGAAATATTTTCCAAAGGCTAAACTATGACTGAATTGATGATAAATACCCTCACTGAAAAAATGCTGGCGTCTACCATCAATAAAATGCCACAATCTTTGTTGTTAACCGGTGAAAACGGAGTTGGACTAGGCGCAGTAGCTAAATATATTGCCGGAAAACGGAACGTCACACCACTGATAGTCCTACCAGAAAAAGATGAGAAAATCGACCTAGATAAGGGTATAATCAGCGTTGATATCATGCGTCGGCTTTATAATGAAGCTAGTACGAAAACTCCGAGTGACAGGATAATCATTATCGATTATGCCGAGCGTATGACAACACAGGCCCAGAATGCGTTTTTAAAGCTACTTGAAGAACCAGGACAGGGTCTATATTTTATTCTAGTCTCACATTCTTCGACAAAATTACTGCCAACAATACTGTCCCGAACTGAAAGACTTGAAATCAGGCCAATAACGCTCAAACGTTCAGATGATTTATTAGATTTACTAGATGTCAAAGACGCGAAAAAACGATCACAATTATTATTTATGGCCAGCGGATTACCGGCAGAGCTCACCAGATTGGCAACAGATAACGCCTATTTCGATTGTATGAGTGTAATTGTTCGCGATTCCCGCGAACTATTGCGTGGAAGTTTGTACCAAAAACTATTACTAGCTCAAAAATATAAAGATGACCGGGCTAGTGCTCAACTTTTATTAACAAATGCCTCAAAAATCCTTAAAAAGAGCCTGTCTGACAACCCAACACCAGATAATCTATCTGTTATCGACAAAATATTGCTAGCTAGCCAACGAATTGAAGGTAATGGAAATATTCGCCTCTGTATTGCCGCACTTGTTATCTAGGCCTGAGTCCACGGCTTTACAATGTCTGATATAATAGATGATAGATGTTAGGACTACTATTAGTATTGATGCTTGGGGCCTGGGTTATATACCAGCCTCAAACAATTTCAGAGGTTGCAGCTGATTTACCGGTTAAGATTTCCGACAAGTTGAGTCAACTTTGGACGATTGCCCAAGAATCATTGCAAACCAATAAATACCTCAGGGCAGAGAAGGCTTTGTTGACTATTTTGCGTATCGATGAGCGTAACGCCAGCGCCTACAATCGTCTTGGTATTTTATACGCAAAACAGAGGTCACTCGACGACGCTATTGAATGTTTCGAAATTGCTCAATCATTAGAACCAAGTGCCAGTAGTTTGCATAATGTCGGACTAATATACCTAGAAACAGAGCGTTACGACAAGGCCGCCTTAGCTTTTGAACAAGCGCTTGAAATCGATAGTGACCTGGCCTCACGCCACATCGCCTACGCGAAAGTTCAGGAAAAACTAGGTAATGATAGAAAGATGATCGAAGCTCTGGAACGTGCCGTGGAATTAGACCCAATTCCTCAAACTCTTAATATTTTGGCTGATGCTTACGAACGAACCGATAGGTCAGAGCTTGCTATTAATTTACGCGAAAAAGCTGCCAAGATGATTATTCCTCCCGGACAATCAAAACAAGTCCACCAGCCACGTCGCGTTGTAATGTAATCTACGAAATATTAGTCTGATTTTAAACATATACGCCATATATGGTGTCATATTATAATGATGTAATACTACAGAGTATTAACTGAGTTTTTCTGGGCAAATATGCTTGCAATAGACAAAATTAAAGTAGATAATTATTAAATCTCCGTAACCTCGAGACATGAGAGGAGCAGTTTGCTTTTCCGCACTACGGTTGTCAGATACCGGCCTTTTGAGGGGAGAGTACATGACCGTTGTAGTAAGTCCCGGCGTAGCGTCGGGAGCTGTACAGGACGACGAGCCATTCCATCCAATGGAAGTGGCCTACGCACTTGCAGGGATGTTCGAGTCACGTCATCACCGCATCAAGACACGATGCATTTGCGGAAGGACGGAATCTCCGGCTAACACCCGGTGTCCGGGCAACTGCTCGGTCGTCACTATCACCAACATCCACGTTGACAATAGTGGCGACCATCTGCTTGCACTTGGCGAGTCCTTCGCCTGGAAGACTCACATTGCCGACTTTCGGCCGGTTCCGACCGACTACGGTTGGCAATTGAACTCACCGGGTCAACCGCTCCTCGCAATCGAGCTTTAGTAGCCGCAACAACCGTGCCTGCAACGGTCAAACCCCAGTGAGAATCTGACCTCACTGGGTTTGACCCCTTGAAATTATTAATCAAATTACGGTGCTGGAAGTAGGACAGCGGCCTCTGGTCTCCTCCATTTGCTTACAAAAATATGTGGTAGTAGGACATCGCAATCAAAGATTGCTCTTCCGCTTGTTTGAAAAGAAAATACCTTCGGTGCTTTCTTTTCTGCACTTCGCTCCACCGAACCCACGAACTTTTGCCAGAGGCAAAAGAATTCGTAGGTTAGAGTCCCAAATTTACATAACAAAATTAAAATACCCGCATCTTTAGATGGGGTATTTTAATTTGGTGCTGGAAGTAGGACTCGAACCTACGAAGCCCGAAAGCGGGAGATTTACAGTCTCCTGTGATTGCCACTACACGATTCCAGCTTGTGGAGCCGCCTCCCGGACTCGAACCGGGGACCTGCTGTTTACAAAACAGCTGCTCTAGCCAACTGAGCTAAGGCGGCGCATTAACCATTTTAACATATTTATTTACCTAATGTAGCCCTGAAATATTATTGGCTCATCGGTGATAGTTTGCTACAATATCTAGGCGTGCCGCGATAGCTCAGTTGGTAGAGCGCATCCATGGTAAGGATGAGGTCCCGGGTTCGAATCCCGGTCGCGGCTCCATTTTTTTGTCTTGTAATATTGTATTAGTAAACATTTTGTGGTATAATATACATATGTATATGGATAAACCGAAACTAACACTTGAAGCCGTTCCGATTGTGGCCGAAATACTCGAGCCAGTTGAGTCTGATGGTGGTTCTAATTTAGAATTTAAAGCTTCTAATATTCGAATAATCAAGGGTAACCAGGGAGAACCATATGCCGAAAGACTGGCAAGTGCCCAGATGCAAATTCAAGCTCTAGAACTCGCTATTGACGGGAACAGACTCGAGTTTATTGAAATTTTAGACGGTTACTACTCTAGTAAAAATGATGAAGAAAAAGCAAGGTATATGACTAAATGGCTAGAGAGTATGAAAGAAAAAAAGCGTTTCCAGGCAAAAATTAGTATATTGCAGGAACATATTGATAGCCTTTCTCTGTAAGTTTCCATCTCTGATATAATACTGATATGGCAACCTTTAGTTTTGATATAGTCTCGGAATACGACAAAGCGGAAATGAATAATGTATTCGCAATGACTCAAAAAGAAATCGCTAACAGATATGATTTCAAAGGCACCCCGGCCGAGATTGATTGGTTAGGCGACAAGATTGGTTTCAAAATTATCGGCGCCAACGACTGGCAAATTGACAGTATTCTGGACATTATTCGTAAAAAGTTGGCTTCTCGCGAGCTAAGCAGCAAAGTATTGGATCTATCAAAGACGATTACAACCAGTAATCTTAAGGCTACCAAAGAAGTGCCGTTTATTGCCGGACTTGACCAGGATAAAGCTAAGCAAATCACTAAGCTTATCCGTGAAGAATTTCCTAAAATCAAGCCACAGATTCAAGGCGATACAGTTCGTGTCGTCGGCAACAGCAAGGATGACCTGCAGTCTGTCATGCACTTAATTCAAACCCACGACTTTGATTTCCCAGTCGCTTTCAATAATTATCGCTGAGCCCTTGTAGAAGAGGGTACTTTTTGATATAATTACCTCTAATAGTCAATACAAATTGTAAGGAATGTTATGCCAAAGAAGAATACGAAGCGCAAATTAGTTGGTTTAGTGAGCGAAGCATCAGGTCATCGTACTTATTACACGACTAAAAATACTCAAAACACTACTGAAAAAATCTCTTTGAAGAAGTATGACCCGATTATTCGTGCTCACGCCCTGTACGTCGAAACCAAGAAAAGTCTTGGACGAAACGAAGTTAAAGAAAAGAAACACTAGACAATCGGTTGCTGTGACCTTGCGTCCAGCTGTCCAGATAGCCAAACACCATTCTCTAGCATTGTATTTAACAAACCGATTGATACGGTCTGTTTTGTGGAATATATGTACAGCACATTATCGTGTTGTTCTACAGTTAATGGCCAAAAATGAGCACCAATTGTCCTAGTGATTTCAGCGTTCAAAAACTGTTGAAGTTCGGCTGATTTTGCCGGTCTAGCAAAAATTGTAAAACGCGATATAAAATCTTTGTTATAACTCTCAAAAACACCCAACATAACCTCGTTCATATTCGGAAAAGACGTGAATAGTGCCGAGTATGAACGAATATCATAATTGTTAGCCGACAACAAAAAGTGGGGGATTCGGTAATCGGTGTGCAATTCTACCGCTAAAATCTGCCAGTTCATACTGTCAGTCTTGCCGTCTAGTACGTGCACTTTGTCACTTCTATCTACAACTGTGATGTTATAGCCGCCGACAGACCCGACCAGATAGCTATCATCACGATGAGTATCAGAGACAGTTAGACCGCGAACAATTTTATGTTCATCAGAGTTTTGATCGACAAAACCAAACGATAACAAACCGCTTTTATTGGCAAATTTAGTAAACGCGCGTTTTTTTGAAAAATTTGTAAAAAAACTCATATTAATTACGACTTTTCTTTTGTTGAAATCAAATCCAGCAAAGTCGCAATGTATTCAGCGTGAGTCCAAGTCAGTGGTGCAGGAGCAACAATTATGTTATCGACAGGGTTGAATTGTTCACCCATAACACCTGTACTCATTGAATTATTTCTAGCCCAGTCCAGAATAGCCTCGGCTTTATCGCGTTGGTCATGGTCTATGTAGTACTGTGCTAACCAAAAAGAAGTAATAAACCAATAATTACCGCAGATATTTCGGCTAGTACGACGATATTCGTCATTTTCGTAGCGTGGCAGACCTGGAGCGCCTTCATCAATCTTGAACAAACGCTTGATTGTCTCTATTGAACTGGTAATTTGTGGACTGCTAGCGTCAAATAGACCAAAATTATATGCACCGAATACACTTGAGCAGTCGACAACATCATTCATGGTTGTTTGAACCCTGTCAGCATTAAGTCCGCAAAAGAAAACCTGCTTGGTGTCATTATACAGATACTTATGAGCAGCTTCTTGGATACCTGTTGCGGCTGCTCGCCACTTTACTGCATTATCTGAGTCTTTGGTTGCTGTTGCTAAGTCAGAGGCAGCAATTAGGGCTGCATAAGTAACGGCTGTAGTATAAGTACTGGTCAGGAAAGTTTGTTCCCATAGGTCATAGCTCGGTTTTGGTAGACCATTTGTCTTATCAACAAAATCAGTCATAAAGTCAGCCATTGGCACAATCATATCTTGATAAAACTCATCTAATAATTTCGGATCAGGGTTTAACAGGTAGAACTGGGCGAATATAAAGACCGGCAGAGCTGTTTCGTCCTCTTGAATCGGTGGTGATACGATATCTCCGTGGATATATGGGTGCCAACTGCTACCTAATGCACCGTCGGCCCGATATTTGTGCATTAGATAACCATCGGAATGTATCCAGTGTTTAATAAATGAGAAGAATCGATAAGCTTCTTCTGTGTAGCCCATTCTAATTAGTGGCCACAAAGTATATGCACCGTCCCTTGGCCAGCAATAACCGTAGGCGTCACGGGAATAATTCAGCAGGGAAGTGTCGGTGCTAGCGATAATCGCACCGTGGTTATCGATCTGTGACTTTATAATCATCATACTCTGTAAGAAGTTCTTGCGATGTTGTTCGGGAATCTTTGGTTGGATGCTCAAAGTTGGCTTTAGCCAATTTCTCCACCAAACAGCCGTAATATTTACTCGTTCGTCAACACCCTCGGATAGTATTTGCTTGTGGACAGCCAAAGCGTTGCGAATTGATTTTCCAACTGCAATCCAATAATGAACACGCCCAGAACTGTGAGGGTCTATTAATAACTTAAATAGCAGAGTTGAGTCAACTCGTCCGTGTTCGACGTTGTTGCAATCTAGCTTACCGTCGTCAGCGTCGCACCAAGTACCGGCTTTGCCCTCGATACCAAATAAACCAATCGAATATTGATCAAAAGGTTTGCCTTGGCACATTCCAGATATGATAAAGGCTTTATGGCCCCTGTAATGCAAAATAGCGTTATTATTGGGTAGATATTGTGCTGTGTCAGTGTTACTGGCGGAATCGCTAATTACGAAAGCTTGGTGCATAAAAAGTCGTATCTCGCGCTTTTCAGATAACGTATTAATTACATGAATATTTCGTATAAATGCATTAATATCGGAATCAACCAAGTCGTCAAATTGTAAAATAACACCCATTTTTTCATTTTTGGCGATAGTGACACCAATTAAAGCTTCGTGAGGTAATCTAAAATCGAAGGTCCATTGTCCAGCATCGTCTAACCAACTAAGTTTACCGTCAATCCAAACGCCGATTTTGTGTCGAGGAGCACTACCAGCCGAATGATTCTCAAAACCAACATATGGAAAGTAGAAATCATGAACCATACCGAAGTTATTCAGACCTACGTGCAGCTCGCCGTTGCTCAGGACAATTGGTCTGGACATTTAAACCCCGATGTTATGGTTATTATGAAGGCGCCAACGTAAATCTCGGACAACGTTTACATAGTACAAAAACGCATCGTAAGGTGATTCATAAGGACTAAAGTAGGCGTGAACATCACCGTCATTAAACCATTTCGTGCACATATAATAGGCATGGTCGGAGGTTTGAAGCCTACGCCAGTCACCAATCAGGTCAATATCATTGGTTCGTAAAATATCATCTTCTAGTGAATAGATATAGCGCATCGCTTCTTGTTGCATACTATTGCCTAACCAAGCTGTTAAATCACGTTCAGTATCGGCCCAGGTAACAGTATTGGGCATACTTATCTCACCGACAGGTTCGAAGGCATCGATTGCGCCGGAAACCGTATAAAAGGTATTGGCTGGATTTTCTAGCCATTTTCCGACGAAGGATTCGTAAAAGTTAAATATACCAGTATCTTCCCATTGATGCTCACCAAAGGTTTCATAGTCCATGAACAAGTTGACTATCTCTTTATCGGTAATCGACATATTTACCCAATCGGCATACGTATCAGCATTTAGTGGCCATGAGACCCAGCCTCGGTCGCTAAAGCGAAAGGCAACATCATCACTTAGACGGTAGTTTTTCATTAGCAATGCAATATTGTTCGTTCCAACCGGTTTGTAAACGTAGTTCGGGCTTCGCCATTCTAAAATTGGGTCCCAGCCCTCAGATAATATACCCTTAAAACCATAATCATCAGCCCATTTCGCCATCGAATCGTTATAGGAGAGTTCTGTATTACGAAATACTTTTGTTTCAACTCCAAATAATTCACGAATTTTGGCACGGTGAATATCCACTTGGTGTTCGAATTCAGTGCGACTATAAAAGAAGGCGAGTGAGTGGTAATAAGTCTCGGATACGATTTCAACGCGACCGGTATCAACTAAACGTTTGAAACTATCAATAACATCTGGCGCCCAACGTTCGGCTTGTTCGAGGAAAGTGCCAGTGATACTGAGGGAGACTTTGAATTCAGGATGTGTCGCAAGTAGCTTTTCTAATAAGGCATTCATAGGACGATAGGACTTGTCGGAAACTTTTTTAAAGACCTGCTCGTTGTTTCGCTCGGAATTATAATCAGGATCATCGAAGTAATCATGATTATAGGCGGTATCAAATACACTGTATTTGCGCACGCGTAGAGGTTGATGAGCGTGTAAGTATAAAACTATGCCTCGTTTACTCATGCCAAAGCCCTTTGTTTCATGGTTTCATAAATACGCATGCAAGTTTTGGCGGCATCATGCCACGATATCTTGGCATATTCACGTTTAACATTTTCTTTAAGTGAATCACGCAAAGCAGGTGAGGTGGCGATTCCGACAATTTGATCAGCTAACACGTCTGTATCCCAGAAATCAAATCGGAAAATACTTTTTAAGACTTCACCTACACCAGACTGTCTAGAGATAATCAGAGCGTTTCCATGATGAGCAGCTTCTAGGGCAGTTAGCCCAAATGGTTCACTGACGGAACTCATAACAAAAATATCACCAACACTATAAGCATCTCGCCACTGCTTGCCACGAATAAAACCAGTAAAGAATACCTTGTCGGCAATTCCATAGTCAGATGCCATTCGAATCAATTCATCTCGCTGTTCGCCATCTCCAGCTAATAAAAAGGCTAGCTTGTCGTACTTTTCGCAGGCTCTGGCTGCTGCCTTCATAAAATGTGTAAGCCCTTTTTGAACTGTAAAACGAGTTAATTGAACGACAATCGTGTGACCCTCGGACTTTAAGTATTCCATATATTTATAAGTGCTAAAATCGTACTCGTAGCCATCATTCAGACCGTCAATATCAAGGGCGTTGTGAACAACCTCGATTTTCTCTTCGGGAATTCCATACTTTTGCATAATGATACTTTTTGTAATGTTACTGACTGCGATAATACGATCAGCCATCATTAAACCCTGGTATTCAATCTCGTGGACAAGAGGGTTGCCAGATTCACCGCCACATCTATCAAATTCCGTAGCATGAACATGGACAATCAGTGGTACGTCCGTCAATTGCTTGGCCCGCATACCGGCCTCCATCGTCAGCCAATCATGAGCGTGAATAACGTCTGGTTTAAGTGTACGAAGTAAATGCTCGACAAATTTAACATACCGTTTTTGAACGCCACGCATATCTTTTAGGTCATTAATATCTGCTTTGGATAGTTGTTTTTCAATGATTGTATTGCTGTCGTATGTACCAAGGCCATATCGCTCAAGTGGCGATAGACTAGTTGCGCTGTGAATTTTCATAAAATCAATATCAGGGTGATCGGCAGTGTAGGGGATAACGAAGTCAATTTCTGCACCGGCGATTGCCAAAGCCTTGGACATCTGATAACAAGCTACGCCTAAGCCACCACTGTTGTGGGGTGGTAGTTCCCACCCAAGCATTAATATCTTCATTTTATAGTTGTTTCTTTTCGCCCCCTAAATTTAAGAACTCCTTATTAAATAGCGTTCTTAGGCCTAATTATAGGATGCCGCTAACGCTTTTGCAACACTATAAATATACAAAATAATCTGTTACAATATTGCAACATAGGGGCATAGTACAACGGTCAGTATATGGGTCTCCAAAACCTAAGATCGTGGTTCGATTCCACGTGCCCCTGCCATAAGCATTTTCACCTCTGTTAATTCAGAGGTATTTTGTTTGTATTTGCATTAAAACTCAAAAAGCTTATAGTAATAGACATTATGACCAAAGCTCAATCTAAGCTGTCTGGTTTCACTATAGTTGAACTTCTTGTAGTAATAGTAGTTATTGGCATATTGGCTTCCATCACCGTAGTTTCCTACACAGGAGTAAGCAATAAAGCGATTGTCGCTTCATTAAAATCAGATCTATCAGGTGCATCTAAACAACTAAAGATGTTTAATGTAGAGTATGGCTACTATCCAACAACCATATCGACTAACTGCGCTACTAACCCTACTAATACAACTAACCTATGTCTTAAACAAAGCCCTGGTAACAGTTTCACCTCAACACCTTATTCCAACCCCACACCTCAATCATTCATATTAACTGCTGTCAATGGCGCTAATACCTATTACATCACTGAAAACTCAGCTCCAAGTGTCGTAGTAGCAGTTTCGGCAACTGGCGGTACTATTACATATACTGATTCTAATGGCATAAATCCAAGATCCAGTCCAGCATATCCGGGTGGTTATACAGTTCATACCTTCACGACAAGTGGCTCTTTAACTGTCACTGGTACGATTAATAATGCGTCTGTTTTGATTGTTGGTGGAGGTGGTGGAGGTTCGGGTAGTTATTCGGGATATAGTGGCGGGGGCGGGGGCGGTGCTGGTGGATACCTGACTGGTGTATTAGATTTAACAGGTAGTATGCCGGCAACTGTTGGTTTGGGAGGGAATGGAGGGCCAATAGGCGCATCAGCTGACGGTTTTAACGGAAATTCATCAATATTCAGTACATTTACTGCAATTGGTGGAGGTGGCGGTGGAGTCTGGAATACTTTAGGTAAAAATGGTGGTTCAGGTGGTGGAGCGTACGCAAACGGTGGATCTGGTACTGCAGGACAAGGGTCTAACGGCGGAACAAAGTTTACTGGTTGGAGCTCAGCTGGAGGTGGTGGCGGTGCTGGTGGTGTTGGTGGTAATGCTCTCTCTGGAGGGACAGGCGGTACTGGAGGGATAGGGATTTCTAATACAATTTCTGGTTTGAGTATTAGTTATGCCGGTGGCGGTGGAGGAGGATCATACGGTGCTACTGGTGGGACGGCTTCGTACGGAGGAGGAGCCGGAGGAGGAAACCCATCATCTAATGGTATCAACGGCACGACAAATACTGGTGGCGGGGGAGGAGGTGGTGGTAATATGGGTGCTGGGACAGGCGGTATTGGTGGTTCAGGTATTGTTATAATTAGATACCCAACTCCATAAAAGTTCTAAGCTCATCCACTAGGGGCTGCCATAAGCATTTTCAACTCTGTTGATTAGAGGCGTTTTGTTTTTAAACGTTTATGCTATAATTTAGGAAATATGAATAAACGATTTGGTTTTACAATAGTCGAACTCCTCGTTGTCATAGTAATTATTGGTATCCTAGCCGCTATTACAGTTGTTTCCTATACAGGCATAAGTAACAAAGCAATTATATCTTCCTTACAATCAGATCTAGCTGGTGCCTCTGTGCAATTAAAAATGTATCAGGTTGAATACGGTGTATACCCAACTATGAATGCGAGTAATTGCCCAACAACACCCGCTGATTCTAAATATTGTCTCAAGAGCACTCCTGGAAATACGTTAGCCTATTCATCCAGTAGCCCATTTACAACATTTACCCTAGATGCGACAAAAGGTGATATTAAATATAGAATTACTAACAATACACCACCATCACTCGTTCCTGCACTTGTTTTGCCTCCGAATACTACTGACAATGGCGATGGGACTTATACGACTACGATATATGCCGATTCAAGTGATGGTTCGATTGGGATTAATATTGACGGTAGTTCATCATATTGCCCTACTTATAAAGTTCTTGCAAATCAGGCACTAATCGATAGAGATTCATCAAGTGATTGCTATGACTTAGACCTAGATCAGTACTTCGGAATGAGATACAATTATTTTGTTAAATTTCGTATAGATTTTATCCCCGGATCTATCAGTAGTGCAAGTCTTTATGTGTATAAAACGATTTACTGGGTAGCTTCTGGATCCGATCCTCGAAAAGCCGCTTCAATTCCAGATTATGGTACTCTAGATAGTTCAGATTTTAATTCTACGCCATACAACTCAAATCTTGGAACTATATTTAATTTCTCTGACACTGTTGGATATCATAGCCTTTCTGTTAGTTCTGCGGTTAATTTAGACAAAATTAACGGAAGAAATTATTCAAGTTTTAAAATTTATCCTAACTCCTCTTGGGCGCAAAATATCTTAAATTCATCAACGGCTGCAAATAATAAGCCATACCTTTTAGTAACTTGGACACTATGAGCTGCAGAGTACGTCCACCAGAAGTGGCGGCTATTCGTTGCGTTGTCTAGGAAATTGATTTGACCGCTTCTTGGTAAGTTCTAAAGTCATCCACTAGGGGCTGCCATAAGCATTTTCACCTCTGTTAATTCAGAGGTAATTTTGTCCACATATACATTTTATTGTAAAAAGCTTATAGTAATAAACATTATGACTAAAGCCAACCCTAAACTTTCTGGTTTCACTATAGTTGAACTCTTAGTAGTTATCGTTGTCATTGGTATTCTAGCAGCTATCACTATAGTTAGTTATACTGGAATATCCGGACGGGCAACAGTTGCTGCTATGCAATCCGATCTATCTAATGCCTCTACTCAGCTCAAAGTCTTCTACACTATCAACGGCGCCTATCCAACTGCTAATAATTGCTCAACACCTGGTAGCACTGAAATCTGTCTTAAGGCTAGCGCTAGTAATACATTTACCTATACATCCAACGGTACGACCTTTGGTCTAACTGAAACTAATACCAATGGTACTGCCTATAACGTAACTGACAGTACTGCTGTAGCTGCTGGTTCACTGGCAGATCCTTGGACTAACTGGTATTCAGGCATTGCCGCCACCGCCTTGGCTGGTAAACACGTCTATAAAACTGATCTTGGATCGACTATGCAATATAAAACCGCTACCACAGCCGTTACCTCACCACAAGGCGCCACCGGCCTTGACCCTAACTATCCTTCAAATATGGTTCTGGTTAGCCCTCAAACCAACACTGGTGTAGATTTCTCGGCTTATCCTGCCCAAAACGCTTGTAAAGCAATTGGTGGTAGATTACCAAATATGCAAGAGTTATTAGCCATTTACGCAGGTCGTAGTTCGTACGGTAATAATTTTCAGGCGGACGGCTACTGGTCGTCTACGGAGTATAACAGTACCAGCGCGTACCTCGTGGACTTCGGCTATGGCAACTCGACCAGCTACACTAAGACGGGCTACTTCTATGTGCGGTGCGTCTCGGGCTGATGATTTGAGATTATTTGGAATTTGAATTTATTTTATTTGCAGTTTTACGAGCAAAAGTTCGAAGCTCGTCCACTAGGGGCTGCCAATAAAAATCACCGAGCCTTGAGTTCGGTTATTTTTATTGTTGGAGCCCGCGGATTGAACAACGATACGCCAGCAAAGCTGGCGGTAATCGTGGTTCGGCGCAACGATTGATACGAAAAAGTGTTTACATTTTTTCGTGAATGAGTGGAGAAGGCGGAGCCGCTTTCCATTGTTTTGTGTTGGACGTGCCCCTGACATAAGCATTTTCACCTCTGTTAATTCAGAGGTATTTATGTTTGATATGTTTATGCTAAACTTATAGCATGAATAAGAAACGTGGATTCACAATAGTCGAACTCCTTGTAGTAATAGTCGTCATAGGTATACTAGCTGCAATTACTATTGTTTCTTATACAGGATTAAGCAACAAAGCAACCGTCGCTTCATTGCAATCAGATCTAGCTGGAGCTTCTACACAAATAAAAATGTATCAGGCTGAATACGGAGTATACCCAACTATGAATGCGAGCAATTGTCCAACAAGCCCCGCTGATTCTAAATATTGTCTTAAGAGCACTACTGGAAACACTTTATCCTATTCATCCAGTAGCCCATTTACAACATTTACCTTAGATGCGACAAAAGGTGATATTAAATATAGAATCACTAACAGTACATCTCCAACACTAGTTGCTGCGCCAGTCTTGCCTCCTAATACTACCGATAACGGCAATGGAACGTATACAACGACGATATACTCCGACACTAGCGACGGCATAATACAAGATTATTTCGGCGCTATGGATCTAACAACCGGAACAGGATCTATCGAAATTAATACTGATAATTACGAAAACCGAGCCTATCAAAAATTTAATATAAGTTCAATTTCCGGCACAGTTACTAGTGCAAGGTATTATGTTTACAAAACTGGAGGATCGACTCCATATAGCATTAATTTGATTGTTGATCATATTCCAGACTATGGTATTTTGGATGGTTCAGAGTTTTATGCAGCACCGTATGCTAGTAATATTGGTACTATGCACACACCTGGATCATCAGGCTACGGCTCTATCGATGTTACTTCATATATAAACTCCGATAGGACTAATTCAAGAACATTTAGCTCCTACTGCTTAAGGTTAGCATCATCACCGCCCGATTTTCAATCTTATAATATAAACTTTGTTGAAAGCACAAATAAACCATATCTATCTGTTATTTGGACTCCGTAGAGTTGCGAAGTTCATCCACAAGGGGCTGCCAAGATGACTTTATCGCAATTTAGCGCCTTTAATAGCTCATTTCCTCTGATAGACGAGCTATTTTTAGTGTTCCATCTTTTATTTCTTACTATGCCAGTACTTTGCCGAATAGAACTCTAAAATATGCAACTCGGTTGTAATCCCTGAACCATTAATTAGAGAAATCTTATTATATAGAGCTGACGATATTTCGAACGGCTATTAAAAGTCACCCTGAGGGGTGACTTTATTAAATTCTGAATTAATTTTATCTACAAACGTTTATTTCGTTCTTTGGCAACTATAATCTTTGCTTCGGCTTTAGCTTTTTCAACCTCACCTTCAATTCTTTGTTTCGTGATGTCGACTTTTTTAGAGATTTTCTTTACTGTTTTCTTAGTATCGTCTAGTAGACTCATTTGATCTCCTTTATTTATATTACATATATAACTATAAGCTAATTAAATAAAAAAAGTAGCCATATAAAGTTGCTGTTAAATATGTTCGACTCCATGTGCCCCCTTATGTATTTCGTGGCACTTGCATTCGTTTTTTAGTGATAAATAGACTTTCGATAATTACCAGTGACTTAGCTTTGCGAATGTCTTTAATAAAAGCATCATAAAATGTATTCTGATTATTTAGACGAGAAGGTGATAGGTTGTTCATTTTCGCACCTTCTTAGAAAGACTTGTTAGATCATAAATGGTTCTGTAATCGTACAGGAGCCCCTGCCATAAGCATTTTAACCTCAGTTAATTAAGGTGTAACTCACAGCTAAATGCTTACTTGAAAGTTGCGAGGCGTGTCCGTCGGGCTTTCTCTATTATATTTACAAATATTGCAAGTTATGTTACTGTATTGTCATGGATCACCTTGAAAGATTTAGAGGCAAGGAAGAAGCAGGTAAAGAGCGTGTTGCACAAAAAATTGCAACTATTGTAGAATTATCTGAACAATTTGTACCAAGTAATTTTCTTGAATTAATCCAGCCAATAAATGGAGTTATGGATATAGAACTAAACTGGGTCAAAGTCAAGGACCCTACTAGCTGTGACGACGTGCCAGTACTCGAAGTAATGCCCACGTTGTCTTTGGCTGATGAGGATACATGTGGTGTTGAAGGCCCTGGAATATATTCCATATCCCTCATAGGTAAATTACCAGATGGTAACCCAGAACAAATAGGAGATCTTGCTGTACATTGTTCGTCAAGAGGTTTTATTGACAGCTGTCTCCTTATCGGTGATATCTACGATAAAGGTCCCAAAGAAAGAGTTGTTTATTGGAGTGATCCCGATGGTGAAATATTTTTAGATTTACTTCAATCAGCACTGGGTGCCCAAGACTCTTCCAGGTCTGCTTCATTTAACTATAAGTTATAAATATTAATAGTTGCGAAATTCGTCAACAAGGGGCTGCCAATAAAAATCACCGAGCCTTGTGTTCGGTGATTTTTATTGCTATGGCCACTCGGACTGAAACACATCAACTCTGTTAATTCAGAGGTTATTTTCATAGTTCGTTGAGAAGTCCCCGAAACGCATCCACTAGTATAATAAGTCGACAAATTGCCAGATGAACTATAATAAGTATGAGTCATTAAATTAAAAGGAGGTATTATGCCAGCATTTATTAATCCATTTTCAGGAAATGTCGATAAGAAAATAAATAAAGACGAGTTAATCCAAGCCATTCGATTGGATATTGCCAGTGAGCTAGAGGCCATTTTTGTATATGACGCTCATATTCAAGCCACCGACGACAAACTAGCCAAAAAAGTCCTAGCTGATATCCGCGATGAAGAAAAAGTCCATGTCGGCGAGTTATTAACTCTGCTAAAACACTTGGATTCAACTTTAGCTGCCAATCTAAAGACCGGCGAATCCGAAGTTACCAAAATGATGAAGTAATTAGGGATTCAAACGGGGATATCAACAAAAGCTCCAAGATCATCCACTAGGTGCTGCCAGACGTATGCACAATAATTAAAGACTATTTATAAGTCCTTTTTGTTCTAATATTATGGAGGGAGAATATTCATGAAGAAGACTAATGATACCTACTGCATCGTATTCAAAGGAAAAAATATTACTGAACGTTACTATCGTGACAAGGATGGGTGGCTAAAGATCAGTAATCGAGGCCGCGTTTTTCGTGCAACTGCAGAACAAGTGCTCAATCATCTGTTACCAGCCTTGGCCTTCAGCGACAAACTTGGACTTACAGTCACAGTGGAGCATTACGATGAACCCTACTGGCAAACTCTTGAGGTTAGTAAACAGCCCTAGGCAACTCATACTGGAATTTACGACGTTGATATCAATAAAGTCCGACTTCATCTAGGATGCTCTGCCACAAGCATTTTCACCTCTGTCAATTCAGAGGTTATTTTGTTTATTTAATATATGTTAAACTTATTAGCATGAGCAGAAAGTCTTATGGTTTTACGATTGTTGAATTACTGGTAGTTATTGTTGTAATTGGCATTCTAGCTACAATAACAATTGTTTCGTATACTGGCATTAGCCAAAGAGCAGTTGTTGCTTCGTTACAATCCGACTTATCAAATTCTGCAAATATTCTAAAATTATACCAGCTTGAACATAGTGCATACCCGACGTCCATTGGGAGTAACTATTGTCCAACACCTTCTGATACGAAGTACTGCCTAAAGACAAGTTCAGGTAATGCGTTTGACTACACAAACTATACCGTCAATAATTCGACAAATCCTCAAACCTTTAAGCTAGATATTACAAATGGCTCCACAAAATACAGAATAACTGATAATACACCTCCAACAATTGTAGCTGCTATTGTTCTTCCACCGAACACTACAGACAATGGCAACGGAACATACACTACAAAGATATACTCCAACTCTGCCAATGATGGAATGATGTGGAATAATATATGTTTCGATGAAGGAGTCCAGACGCCAGATACTACAGGAACAACAATGTCCTCAGGCTCATATATGGATAGCGATAATAACTGCAATAGAGATGTTAGGGCTTTTCAGAAATTTGATATTTCAGTAATTCCAGGTACTGTCAGCTCGGCAAACATTAATAATTATTTAAATTGGAATGGCGACAGTGATGGAATAAACTCAATGCTATACCATATACCAGACTTTGGCGCCCTCGATGTTAATGACTATGATACAGCGCCTTATAATTTGGTCGGGGTTTTAGCCACTCAAGCGTCTGGAGTCGGCATTAAAATACTTAATGTGACGACAAGTGTTCAACAAGACAAAACTGCAAATCGTCAATATTCGGCTTATCGAATACAAACAGCTTCCGAAGCATATAACTTGTACTCAGACTTCGATTTTAACGCTACGGATAGTCCAACCAATAAACCGTACTTATCTATCATATGGTCACCATAGACGTTTATATTTATCGGAAGTTCTAAAATCGTCCGCTAGAGGCTGCTAGGTTACAATAAATACGATGCTTATGTTAGTATAAAGACATTAAAAGGAGGCTATATGCCTAAAACAAAAAAGAGACTAAGCAAGGCAAGACCGGTTGATAAAACAAGGATGATTTTATTTGGCATAATAATAGTACTAGTTGTCACATGTACGATACTAAGTTTTGTATTCTATAACGAAAAGACTAAGGACACCTTTAACAAAGACAGGGATTTTTCTCCAACGTATGTTAGTTTGGGTGCGATGCAATATAATTTCGACACAACGAACCACAAGGTCGTAAAGCGTACCGATGCTTCTATAGGTGAGCTTAAAACATTTTTAACAAAGGTGTCTAATGACAGTCGTTGTGGTAGTGATAGCAGTAGCTTAAATGGGCCGGGGTATGTATATGTTGTTGCTAATTCAAAAGACGAAAAACAAGTATTATTGGCTTACGGTTGCTACTACCCGGGTCCATCTATCTATGCTATCAAGACTGACCAAGGATGGAAGACTATTTCTCCAACTAACCATTTTGATGCATTTGACATACCTTACTGCGATTATTTGACTGAAAACAATATTAGTCCAGAAGTCGCGCCTGTTTGTGCAAACGGCTTAGACTCAACATCTGGACTAGTTACTGGTAATCCGAAATATTTGAACCGATAGATAACTTACTATTTCTATTATTTAGTGCTAATGTTTATATATCATGACAATAAAATCTAAGAAACTAAAGAAACTCATTGCAAAAAATAAGAAGAAAATATTAAAAATCGCTTTAATTATTATAGGTATAATCATCGTTGCGGTTGCAAGCTTTTATGCCGCAACAGCTGTGAACAACAACATACGCAAAGATAGAATCATATCTATCTTTAACAACCTCAAGATTGACGATCAAAAATACACTATCAATTACGAGTCAATTTTTGGCGAGAAAAGAATATATGAATGGGATTCTGGAAGAAGCTACTCGTCAGAACGAACATATATCCGAGGTGCCAATGTCGATACGACTGTCGCAGAGTTGAAGCAGGCGATAGCTAAAACAGATTTTAAATTTTACGAAGAACCCTATCCTGGCAGCACCTATTTTATGTATATTTACAAGTCACCGAACAATGAATATCTAAGAGTTTCTGTTGATAGTAAGACCAGACAGGATGATTTCTTCAATAAACATAGTATGGGATTATCAATTGATGATATTTCGACGAGCCCTAACGCCGGCCCTTCAAATGTTACGATTAAGGTAAATTTAGACGATAATAACGAATAATAATCAGCTAAAAGATTCGAGGTACGCACACTATACTCTGCAAAGCATAAGAATTATAAATATGTCTCTGTTTTGGAGACTTAATTTGCTATGATGATGATATGTATCCAAATACTTTTTATCGAGTTTCAGTAAAGGCGTTTATAACAAACGACGAGAACCAAATTTTGGTTGTTAGAGAAAATCAAGATTGGTGGGACCTGCCCGGAGGAGGTCTCGACCACGGAGAGTTGCCACAGGACTGTCTGAAGCGTGAGATTTACGAGGAGTTAGGTGTTAAAGACGTCCAAGTCGGAGAAATCGCATATTCTAAAACGCTTTACCTGGATCAAAAAGATGCCTGGATGATTTGGATTGTTTACAAAGCAAAGCTAAATTCATCAAGTTTTACCTTTGGTGATGGCGTAACTGACGCAAAATACATAGATGCCCAAGAATTAGAAAGCAGCGAGAATATGTTTGAAAGGTCAGTCTGTGAAGTTGCGAAGTACGTCCGTTAGGGGCTCCGCTCTTATACTTATAGACAAAAAAACTTAGTTTTCTGGGTCTTTTTAAGTATTGACAAGGCTTATGATAAACTATTTGCTATACTGGTAATCGATGAAGATAAAATTCGTATGGGTGAATATTGTTATTGTATTTATCAGCCTTCTATTCGCATATTACTTTATTAAAATTGGCGAGATTGATAAAACATTTCTTACTATTTCGACATTCGTTTTCTCTATTTTTACAGGTTTCTTTATTTCTAGACAGAATAGTCGCTACGATAAAATCCGTGAAAAGTTATCCCAATTTGACGGCAATATGTCATCAATTTACCGTTGTTTATACCATCTTAGCCCAGACATACAAGATGAGGCTGGCGAGATAATAAAAAAACACTATAGCAAGACTATCAACAACACCTCTTGGTATAAACACATTGTCCATGAGTCTACCACTGTAAAGGATTTACACGCATTACTGGAGTTGAGGCTAAACGGCATGAAACTAACGTCCCTACAGTCAACGTCTTTAACAAGAGTATTTTTTGCTCTTCACGATATTCAGTTAGCTAGAAAAGGATTTATAGCAAGCTACCAGGAAAGGCTTCCTAGGATACAGTGGTTACTAATTGATGGACTAGCGACAATAATATTGATTAACATATCTGCTATTTCGTCTCAATTTTTACTTATTACATTAGTACTAAAGGCAGCTTTTGGTACGGCAATAATTTTGACGCTATTCTTACTCCGTCAATTAGACAATTTAGAGCTTTTCGAGGGCGCTGTTGGGGAAGATTCAGCTTTGGATGTAATTGACAACATAAATTAATTACCAATTGTAAAATAAAATTTGCATAAAAAAACAAAAAGCTTATAGTAAAAATAACATGACCAAAGCTATTTCTAAATCTTTAGGTTTCACTATAGTAGAATTATTGGTAGTTATTGTTGTCATCGGCATTTTAGCCGCAATTACTATAGTTGCTTATACCGGCATTAGTCAGAGGGCGGTTGTAGCTTCATTACAATCCGACCTAAGTAATTCTTCACAACAGCTCAAGATGTATTACACGGAAAATGGTGCTTATCCAGCGTCACTCGACATTAATAATAATTGTCCAGTTGGTCCGACTGATGCAAGATACTGTTTGAAATCTAGTGATGGTAATACATTATCTTATTCTTCATCAAGTACATCGTCATTTACATTAACTGACACAAACAAGAACACTGTTTGCTATAGTATTTCAAATAATACAAGTCCATCGGCCGGATGTGCACCTTTGTTATTATTCTCTGACGATTTTAATAGAGCCGACGGTCCATTAGCTTCAGTAAGATGGACTACATCTTACTATGTTCCGCAAGGATATGAAGGTCGTGACCCAATGACATTTAACATTAGTTCTAATGCAGTTACCATTGGCAACGGTAATTCTCCATTTACAGGATCTGCTATCTATATTGCGCAGTCTTGGGCAAATACCATATCTTCATTAAAACTAAACAACTTTTACACAGACTATGGGCCCTACGGAACAATTTATCTATATTGTCGTGCTACAGCCGCCAATCAAGGTGCTACTGGCAGTTACAATTATTACCCAACAGTCGGCTATGGTGTTGTAGCACGAAATGGCGGTAATGGCAGCAAGATTGTGCGTTTCAACAACCCAAGCGGTTATACTATAATTGCAGATTCAGGACCTGATATAAATCCCGGAGACACAATATCCCTCAAATGCTCAGGATCAAATATCAGTTTTCAGATAAATAACGTGACAAAACTGTCTGTAGCCGATAGCACTTTTAGTTCTGCAGGTTATGTTGGGTTTGGAGCAAACGGTAACGGGTTTAGGTTTACCGGATATGTAGATAATTTTGTTGTAAACGCGCCCTAGATCAAATCAATCGATAGTTGCAAAGTACGTCAACTAAGGGCTGCCACGCTTATTGAGAGCACGTTTAACTTCGATTACCTTACGTGCGTTCTGATTTATTAAACTTAGTTTTAAATCGCCATCTATGACTGACTTTACTATTCCATCAATCAAATCATCAACATTAACACCTGACACACTGTTATCTGGGCCAAGTACGTACAGCAGCATTGTATTGCCGGCGTTCAGGGCTCTGATAGCATTATTGATGGGGTTAGAGAACTCGTCTACGCCGGAATTTTGCAACATTATCATATCGTCAGTAACCGTCATGCCTTTAAAACCTAGGCTGTTTTTCAAGATATCATGCCATTTTAAAGATAGTGAGGCTGGTGCATCGTCAATGCTGCTATAAATTAAATGACCAAACATAACTACATCGGCACCTGTGTCGACACCCATTTTAAACGGAATCATGTCACGTAATTGCCACTGGGATAGTGAAATATCGGTCGTTGGTATGGAGTTATGAGAATCTGCTTCGGATTCGCCATGACCTGGGAAATGTTTTAATGTCGATAGTGTTATTCCTTTCGATGCCGTAACAGCGGCCGAGACTCTTTCACCGGCCTGTGTAAGGTCCCCACCGAAGACTCGTGGATATATGAACGAATTTTGGTCAGCAGTAACGTCAGCAACTATACCAAAATTAAGATTCAGTCCGGACTGCTGCAATAGTAACGAACGGCTCTTGAAAGCACCTTGGGTAGCACTTATTGGTTGATTCTTTAATTCAATCGCTGCAGCAAAATCATCCTGAGGTAAGCGTTTGACGATTCCTCCTTCCTCGTCAACAGCGAATAGATATGGTAATGATTTATTATTTTGCAGACTTTGTGTAAGCGATTTTAATTCGTCGGTGGTTCCTGGAATATTATCAACCATAAATATTAGTCCACCAGGCTGATATTTAGAAAGATAGTCTTTCAAAACAGATACATCTGTTCCTGGTGTATGTAAAATTAACAAACTTGAAATTTTCTCTCGCAATGTCATCTGAGACAGCTTTATGTCTATGAATGATAATGCAGGGAGATTGGTTGTAGGCCAGTTGATTTGTACTCCTCCGCCAAATAACATCCAGATTGCCCAACATACATCAAAAATACATAGCAATGTGGTGAATACAATTACCACTCTCTTCATATCACTTATTATATTCTTTACCATCAATTAAACGAATTGTTTTGTAAATTGGTTATAGCACTATAGTACATGTAAGACGAAGATTGGTATGATTAGATTAGGAAAAATTAATCATTATGCCAAGAAACAATAAATCAATACGTCATCAACCATTTTCAATCAATGGTTTATTCTGCACAAAGCGTAAATATCGAAATGAAAAAGAAGCGCAAGAGGCTGCTGAATTTCAAATGCTGCATGATATGAATTTAGAACTATCAGTCTATAAATGTGATTTATGTAGATATTGGCACTTGACCAGAAACACTAGCGACAAGTTTTAGTTGTATCCATCGAATTCTTCTGTAAATACTTGATGGTTTTTTATGCCATTACTTATTAAAATTTGTCGTAATGATTTCACCATTGTGGGTGAACCGGTAATGTAAAAATTCGGTATTGATAGGTCAGATATGTATTTACGTAACATATCTATGCTAATACGGCCTGTCTCACCGTGATAATAACCAAGCGATGGATCGGTTAGGGTGGGAACGAACGTAAAATTAGCGTCAAGTTTTGCCATTTCGTAGAATATATCTATTTCAACAGCCGAATCAAGATTACCATTTGAGTAGAATAGTGATATTTTTTGGTCGCTGTGATCATGTAACGCTTGCTTGATAATACTTAATGCTGGCGTAACGCCTATACCGCCTGTTAAAAATACTGCGGGAGTCGTGTTATTTTTCAGTGTTAAATTGCCGTTGGGCCCATCAATCTGTATTTTTGTACCAATTTGCATATCTTTCATGACACGCTTAAATGCTGTATCGCGCATTCTGGTTATAAAGCAAATGTCGCCCTCGTATGGCGCGCAGGCAAGTGTAAAACTCCGTTCGTTGCCTTCCTTATCGGTCTGAGGCGGGTCGATTTGAATGTAATCGGCATATTGTCCAGCTTTAAAGTTAAAACTGGCTGGCTTTTCAAAATAGAAAGCTATTGTGTCAGTTGCAACGGTTTCTTTTCTTATTAGTTTGACTTTATAAACGCCCATAGAACTAGTAGTTCATAAATATTGATAACGCAAAGAACATGTGTATCGCAACAAAAGCAAACGATATAATAACCATTATTGGGTGCCACTTGAAAGGTAAGTGGTGTTCAATGTGGTGATGGTTAGTGTATCCGATAAATGCCGTGAATGTAAAAGCAAGAAGAGTCATAAGCCCGCCATAAACTACAACTGGAACTCCCATTATTGTTGAAATAGCTATTTGATGAAACATTGTATTTGTCCTTTTGTTATATATCCATTATACAACCTTACCAAACTAAAGAAGTATAATGTGAATATGAATGTTTACAAACCCAAACTATTTCTTACCTATTTAGTATTAATTTTGGTAATAGTTGTAGGTTTTGTGCTAGTGACCAGCTTCGACAATAAACATTCAGTAGATACTGATGTTAGCAAGTTATCTAAACCTCCTGTTGTGGACCATGTTGTAATTATCGTTGACGAGAATAGATCTTTAGCTTCGCTGTCAGGAAATCCCAAGGCACCATATATTAACAAGATAATGAAGTCTGGCGCTGTAGCAACAAATTATCATGCCGTTACAAAAAATCCATATATTGCGCTAACTAGTGGATCGTCGACAAATATTTCAAACTCGTGTAATCCCAAACAAACAAAATGTCAGACACAGGTCGCAAATATTACAGATGAAATTGAGTTATCGGGTCGTACATGGAAAATGTATGCCGAAAGTATGCCGACAAATTGTGGATTTAAAGACACAAACAAATACGCAGTCAGACACAATCCATTTATGTATTACCCAAGCATTAGCAGCGACAGCACCAAGTGTTCTTCTCAGATTGTTCCGTTTGATAGCCTAAAAACTGACATGCAAAACAATAACGTACCAGACTATGCTTTTATTAGTCCAAATCTATGCAATGATATGCATAACTGTTCAATCGGCACTGGCGATTCATGGCTAGCTAAAAACGTACCGATAATATTATCTTCGACTGCCTTCACAAAACAGAATTCACTTTTAATTGTGACGTGGGATGAAGGTAATAAACAGGATGATAGGGTGTTAACGATATTCCTGGGTCCAGTTGCAAAACAAAGCTTCATCTCAAACGAGACATACAATCATTATTCAATTCTTCGTACAATTGAATATTTATGGAATTTGGAACCTTTAACTAGGAACGATAAAAATGCCTCGATTATGGAAGACATGTTGAGGTAACAGGCTAAACTTTTCCAGTAGCCATGAAGTAGAACAGTACGATTACAGCTAAGGTCATTACACCAAACGCAATTCGCACAAATATATTTGATAGTATTCCGTTTTTGTAATTGCCCATAATTTTTGGGTTATTACCAACTCGTGCAATCATCCACAGTAATGGGACAGCAGCAATTCCGTTGAATACTGCTGTGAAAATAAGGGCCTGGATAGGGTCTATGCCAATAAAGTTAATTAATAGACCAACAATCGTAGCGACAATAATAACAGCATAAAAACCTATGGCCTTATTAAACTTACGATATAAACCTTCCTTCCAGCCAAACGATTCGCTAATTGCATAAGCCGAGGAGCCGGCAAGTGTAGGAATTGCCAACAGACCGATACCTATAATACCAACTGAAAAAATTACTTTTGCTAGCAGACCGGCGTATGGAAAACCGTGGACTAATGGTTCAAGCGCGCGCGCAGCGTCGGAAGCTGTATGAATATTTGTTACACCGTTTGTGTGAAGAACAGATGCACAAACAACCACTATAAACCAAGCCGAGACAATCGTTAGTGTCATACCAAAAAAATTATCTAACCTGATATCCTTTAAAAAGTGCTTGGTTACTATCGGATCATTACCAGTCTGTGACAAGCGATGGTGTGCGATTTCCTCTTCAACAATTTCCGAAGTATCCCAGAAAAAGCAATATGGTGAAACTGTTGTGCCAAGAATTCCAACCAATATATATATTGTCGTTGCATTGATAGTCGGTACAACCAAAAAAGTATTTCTAAATAACTCAACCCAGTTTTGACCGACCAAAAATGCAGTTATTGGATACGCCAACAGTGCGATAGCAAGCCACTTCAGAATCTTTGCATATTTCTTATAATTAACAAAAACGACAAGCAAGGCGATTAATACCGCATAAAATATAGCTAATACTCCGTATGGGATATCGACAAATAGGCGAGTGGTTGCCGCCATAGCGCCTAGGTCTGCACCAATGTTAATTGTATTTGCCACTACTACCAAAATAACCGACATGAACAATAGTTTTTTGCTGTAATTGGATTTGATTACCGACGCTAGGCCTTTACCTGTAACCGCTCCGATACGCGAGCAAGACTCTTGAACTGCCAAAAGTAGCGGATACATAATCGGAAAAATCCATAAAAAGCCGTATCCAAATCCGGCACCAGCCTGTGAATATGTTGCAATTCCAGATGGATCGTCGTCAGCCGCACCAGTGACAATACCAGGACCTAGTATTCGAACCAATCTACTAAAACGATTGCGATGAATCATATGGCGAACGATATTTTCGGCATGGCGTTCGGATTTTGAGAAATCTCGCTTAATCTTTTGCGAGTCCTTCTGAAGAATGTTCTGTTTTTTGGCCATTCAAATATATGCAACGCTTATGGTTAATGAATATAGCATACACTAATTACCTCAGTTATCATAGTATATGAGACATTGGATCTTTAGGATATTACATCTTTACAAAAGTAATGATATACTGTCATATATGAAATCAACTGATGCTAATAAACCCCACTTGATTATTACGGTAGGTATACCTGGATCTGGCAAAAGCTTTTTTGCTGAACATTTTTCCGATATTTTTAAAGCGCCGATAATCAGTTACGATTTACTACGCAGACAAATTTTTACAAATCCCGCTTTTAACGATGATGAGGACAATATTATTTCACATGTCGCAAATCACTTTTTAGACGAAGTCTTAAAAACCAAAAGGACAGTAATCTACGAGGGCAAGACTAGTCTTCGCGCCGAGAGAATCGTTATTTCTAAAAAAGCACGGGATGCGGGTTATGAACCATTGTTTGTGTGGGTCCAAACTGAACCTGGCGCCGCAAAACTACGGGCCACTAAAGCAAGTGTTGAAAAACCAGCTATGCCACCCGAAAAGTTTGCGCATAAATTGAAACAATTCACTCCACCAAACCTTAGTGAACGCGCAATTGTTATTAGTGGCAAACATACTTTCGCCAGTCAATTGAAAATTGTTTTAAAACATCTGATTGAGCCACGTGTACCGAACGATAATCAAACCGAAGTTTCGATACCACACGCTAATAGAAATTATCTGATACGTTAAGAAATGAGAAAATATGCCGATAATTCAAGATGAAGAATTTGGCAAAATTACAATTAGGCGAAGTCCGAACGCAAGACAAGTGCGAGTAAGAGTAGCACCCGACGGAACTCTACGTGCATCATTACCTATGTACGCACCAATGTTTTTAGTGAAACGCTTACTAAAAAATTCACGGGACGAATTACGCCGAATTATGGCGCAGTCAAAACCACAGTATTCATACGAAGATGGAATGAAAGTTGGCAAAAGCCATACACTAAAAATCATTCCGGCTGACGAAAAAAGTGCTTCAGTTAGTCGTCGTGGATTAAATATCTTTATTAAACTACCAGCTGGGTCTAAAGTTAGTAATCCAGCTATTGCTAGACAAATTCGTGATGCGATAATTGCCGCTCTAAGAATCGAAGCAAAGAGTTATTTACCAAATCGTTTAACATTCTTGGCAAACAAGTACGGTTACAAATATGATAAGGTTCGCTTTTCACACGCCAGTGGACGATGGGGCAGTTGCAGTAGCAATGGAACTATTAGCTTGAATATAGCTTTAATGAAACTACCATTTGAACTTATTGATTACATAATTGTTCACGAACTATCGCACACGAAGCAGATGAATCATAGTTCAAAATTCTGGGATACTGTGGCAATTGCCGATCCTGACTATAAACTCCACAAGCGAGAGCTAAAATCACAAAATCCCTCAATATAATTTGCCGACAGTGATATAATAACCATAAGATGTATGAGGGTGGACACAGCAAAGAGCCACGTTCGGCAAAAGTTTTTCACATTGCCGGGCTATTTGTGCCAGCCTTTTTAATAATTTATGGATTATTAATTCAATCAGGTTTAGTTAGCTCACCACATTTTATCGATAGCTCTAGTTTTTTGATGTTCGCGTTCTGGTGGGCCGCAATCAGTATAATTCAATATTTATCGCCAATTAGCTCCAAACTTGATTCTGGCCTCAGATTGGTTGCTTTTCATCTGTTGGCTGGCTCATATTTAATATTCATTTCCGGCGTAGCCTCTCCGATTGCGATATTTTGGTTGTTACTGGCCTTGGGCTCGTACATCTATTTTTCCGTCAGTGGATTACTGTATAGCATATTGACTATGGCTGTGTTTGTAAGTTTTGACATGGTTTTATGGACGAACATCAATAAATCGATTGCGATCTATGATTTAATTACATTATCAATAATAGCAATTACATCTTATATCTTATATAACGTTTCCAAATCATCAGAAATTTCTCAAAAAGAGTTGGCAATCAGTAAAGCTCAGGAATCATTGCAGCGAGACAGGGTTATTACTATCGTTAACAACCTGGCGGACGCAGTAATTAGCACTGACATGGAAGGTGTTATTAAGGTGTATAATGCCGCTTGTTTAAACTTACTCGATACAAATGTCACTCTTAACGGAAAACATATCGATGATATTTTGCCACTAATCGATACAGATAACAAAGACTACAGTTTGTTCAAGGAACTACAAAATGCCAGAACTGTTGGCAAACGCGATGATTTGTATTTCGTAGTCAGCGATGATGAAAAAATGCGCCTTGAAGTGACATACTCACCGATTAAATCTAGTTACAGTCGCTCGAAAAAGGCCGAAACTCATGATGGTTATATTGTAATTATGCGTGACATCACCAAGGCTAAAAGTCTCGAGGAAGAACGCGACGAATTTATCAGTGTTATCAGCCATGAGTTAAGAACGCCAATAACGATTGTAGAAGGAACCATTTCGAATGCACAAGTGATGATGGATCATCCTGACGTGACAAAAAAAATGCTAAAAGACTCGATGGAAACAGCACACGAGCAGATTTTGTTCTTGGCAGGAATGGTCAACGACCTTAGTACTTTGTCTCGTGCCGAGCGGGGAGTGGGTGATAACGCTGAAGATATTGACGTGCATGAACTAGCGACAGAACTTCACAAGAAATACCAAGCTGATGCCAAATCAAAAAATCTTCATCTTAACCTTGACTCTTCCACTAAGCTTGGCAAAGTTCATGTTAGCCGATTATACCTTGAGGAACTTCTGCAAAACTTCATCACTAACTCAATAAAATATACAAAACAGGGCAGTGTGACGATTCAGATTAAACAAAAGAATGATGTTATCTCATTTACCGTAAAAGACACTGGCATCGGTATTAGTAAATCTGATCAACAAAAGGTCTTTGCAAAATTTTACCGAAGTGAAGATTACCGCACCCGTGAAACTAGCGGTACCGGCCTGGGCCTCTATGTATCATCAAAACTGGCTCACAAGATGGGTACAAAAATTCATTTAATCAGTCGATTAAACTTTGGTTCAAGTTTTAGTTTTAACCTTCCGGTCGTAAAGTAGAGCTATGTCATTGACTATTTACATAAAATCATCTATATTATTACTTGACAGTCTGCCTAGCAGACTATTTTAAATGGGAGACAAAATCGTGGCGAAAAAAGATAAAAAACCATCGCAAAAGGTACTTTCACCACTATTTGCTATTGGCAGATACTTCAAGGGTTCATGGGCCGAGTTAAAACAAGTTCGTTGGCCAAACCGCCGATCAACCTGGGGGTTAACCGCGGCAGTTTTACTTTTTACGGGTATGTTTTTAGCACTAATTGTCTCCTTGGACGCTTTTTTCAACTGGTTATTCAACTTAATTATAAAATAGCCCGTCATGCGACAGGCTAAGAAGGAAAATTATGTCAAAGAATAGATACGATTCATCACGACAATGGTACGCAATTCACACTTATAGTGGCTACGAAGAAAAAGTTGCCGACAGTATTCGACAACGCATTAACGCAGTCGATATGGCTGACAAAATTTTCGACGTCATGGTTCCAAAGGAAAAACAGATTGAAATCAAGAACGGTAAGCGAAAAGTCGTCGAAAAACGTATTTTCCAAGGCTACGCACTTGTCGAGATGAAGTTGACAGATGAAACTTGGTATATTGTTCGTAATACACCTGGAGTCACTGGATTCGTCGGTACTGGCACCGAGCCAACACCTGTTTCTGACAGTGAAATCACTAAAATCAAGCGACGAATGGGTGTCGAGGAACCTAAACACAACATCGACTTCAATATCGGTGAAGTCATCAGCATCACAGACGGTCCTTTCAAGGGATTTGATGGATCTATTTCCGAAATCGACAACCAAAAAGGTAAAGTTAAAGTTATGGTCAGTATGTTCGGTCGTGACACCTCAGTCGAACTTGACGCCTTACAGGTCCGTAAGGTATAATACCCCAGTTACGCAAGCTTCTACTTGTAATCAAATTAGTTTTTAAAGGTAAAATTTTATGGCAAAAAAAATTATTGGAAATCTTAAATTACGCATCCCAGCAGGACGTGCGACCGCTGGTCCTCCAGTTGGCTCAACACTTGGTCAGTGGGGTCTAAATATGATGGATTTTATTAATCCATTTAACGACAAAACCAAAGACCTTATGGGCAAGGATGTTATCGTTCATCTTCAAGTTTTTGAAGATAGAACATTCACTTGGAAATCACTTGGCCAACCAGTCGATGATTTAATTCGCGAAAAAACTGGTATCAAAAAAGGTAGCGGCACACCACACAGTGAAAAAGTCGGCAAAATTACTCGCGCTCAACTTGCTGAAATTGCTGAGCTTAAAAAGGATCAATTGAACGCAATTGACGAAGAAGGCCGTATTAAAATTATTGCCGGTACCGCTCGTTCTATGGGTGTTGAAGTCGAAGGTTGATAGTTACTGTTTAATCTGTTAAAGTTACATTATACAAATCAATGTTGGGAGGCGAAAGCCGCTATTACCACAGAAAGGGTTTATCTAACAAGATGACAAAAAAATTAGAGCTTCTTGAAGAGGCTAAGAAACTTAAACTAAAAGTTACCAGCAAGAACACGATTGCCGAAATTGAAGCAGCTATTAAGAGTGTCGATGCAACCGTCGTGGAAAAAATTGAGTCCAAAGACAAAGCCACTGATACAGAAAAGGTCACCAAAGCCGGTAAACATAGCGAAAAAGCTCTAAAAGAAGCTGAAGAAAAAGCCGAAAAAGAAGAACGTAAAGAAAAGCATGACACAGCTCCTCAATCAGAAGAAGCCGCATCACACGTTAAAAAAGGTGCAAAACCAGTTGCTCGGCCAAAACTAGCTCGACGCGGTAAAAACTACCGCAAGGTTAGTGAATTAGTCGAAAAAGGCACTGTATACAATCTAGCTGACGCCCTAGGTAAGGCTGTTTTAACCAATCCAAGTAAATTCGATGCCAGTGTCGAAGTCCATGTTAGATTAGGCGTTGACCCTCGTCAAGCCGATCAAAACATCCGCGCTACCGTTTCATTGCCAAACGGAACAGGTAAGACAATCCGCGTTGCCGTATTTGCTCCAGAAGCTGATCACGCCGCTGCTAAAAAAGCCGGTGCTGATGTAGTCGGTGATGAAGAGTTCATGAAGCAATTAGATAAAGAGGAACTTAACTTCGATATCTTGATTGCAACACCACAATATATGCCAAAACTTGGTAAATACGCCAGGTTGCTTGGTCCACGTGGTTTAATGCCCAACCCAAAGAGTGGAACAGTAGCCACGAATGTTTCTAAAGCCGTTACTGAAGCTAAAGCCGGCAAGGTTGAATACCGAGTCGACAAGCAGGCGATTGTTCACCTAAGCATTGGAAAAGTATCATTTGGCGCCAAAAAACTTGAAGAGAACGCTCGCGCCTTCTTTGATAGCCTAAAATCCCAAAAACCAACCAGCATGAAGGGTATTTACGTCAAATCAACTTCAATCAGTACTACAATGGGACCTGGTATAAAAGTTGAAAACGTAGTCAGTTAATTTCAACTACATAAAAAAGGACGAGGAAATCGTCCTTTTTTTATATTTATCTATTATCTGTCATAATGGTATTAATATCTTATTCATGGAGGCGCTATGAAACAATATCTGGATCTACTCACAGACATAAAAGAGAATGGGATTGTTAAGTCGGATCGCACCGGCACTGGAACAAAAAGTGTATTTGGTCGTCAAATTAGATTTGACCTGAACAAAGGGTTTCCGGCTGTAACAACAAAAAAATTATTTCTAAGAGGTATAATCCACGAACTACTTTGGTTCTTGCAGGGTGACAGTAATATAGAATATCTAGTTAAGAACGACGTACACATATGGGATGAATGGCCGTATCGTGCATTTCTAAAAGCAAGCGGGAATGTTGTTCCTGATAGCAATTCAGATGAATGGCGGGATGGCCTAAATAAATTTACAGAGAATATAAAAAATGACCACTCTTTTGCAAAAAGATATGGTGAACTTGGGCCAGTTTATGGATATCAATGGCGCCATTGGCCAGATGGAAAAGGTGGTGAGATTGATCAAATTAAAGAATTAATCGATACTTTAAAAAAGAATCCTGATTCGCGACGCATAATTGTATCAGCCTGGAATGTGGCAGACATTCAAGAAATGGCAAAAGCCGGATTGCCACCTTGTCACACTTTATTTCAGTTCAACGTCACTGACAAGAAACTAAGTTGTCAATTATATCAGCGAAGCGCTGATACTTTCCTGGGTGTCCCATTTAATATCGCCTCGTATGCATTATTAACTATGATGATTGCACAAGTGACAGGTCTTGAACTTGGAGAGTTTGTTCATACTTTTGGTGACACACATATATATTTAAATCACTTAGAACAAGTTGATTTACAACTATCTCGAAAACCAATGAAGCTACCTAAAATGATTATCAATCCCGATGTAAAATCTATCTTTGATTTTACAATTGATGATTTTAAATTAGAAGGCTATGATCCTTATCCAGCTATTAAAGCGCCTATTTCAGTTTAGTATAAGTTACAAATGCATAGTTATAGATATTATATTCATCAGATCTAAAGGACTCACGAGACACTTCGTGCCATTCATTCGATAAGACCGGGAAATATACGTCACCATGAAACTCTGCATCTATTTCTGTGGCTAAAATCACGTCTGCACTAGATAATGTCTGTTCATATATTTGCCCACCACCAATAATGTAGATATCCTTACCAATTTCTGCTTTTCCGTAAGCATCTTCAATACTATGAGCAACCATAATGTTACTGTCGTTAATCGTTTGATTAGTTATAACGATATTTTGTCTATTGGGGAGTGGTCTTCCAATTGCTTCATAAGTTTTTCGACCCATTATGACTACCTTGCCAGCGGTAATTTCTCGAAAATGTCGCATATCAGCTGCCATCTCGCCTTGCCATAGTAAAGTATTGTTACCTCCGATTAGACGATTTTTATCATATGCAACGATAATATATTTCATATTCTCATGGTATCAGATGTTCACGCTATGCTACAATATTATGTATTGAATAAGGATAGGAGATAGGGCACATCAATCAAAGATGTGCGCGCTAATATTATGGGAGTATATAGCAACATTGAGATTAAGAAGGCTATTGCCGATGGTGTAATAGTATCAGTTCCGTATGACGAGACTCATGTTTCTGAAGCAAGTCTGGATTTCACTTTAGGAAATTATTTTTATAAACAAGAATTTAACGAAGATGCACGAGTCTACAACCCATTTGATAAGGTTGAGGTAAATAGATATTTTAAAGGGCCCCTCCAAGCCATGCCACACAGGCAGTGGTGTGAGGAAAATGGTTATAGTTTATTCGAAAACATTCCAGAAGACCATCCAATTATTGTTTTACGACCAGGTGAAAGAATCCTAGCACATACTCATGAATTTATTGGTATTCGTGCGCACGGCGGAGCATGTGAAGTGAAGTCTAGAAGTAGTTGGGGGCGAAATGGTGTGGCGGTTTGTTTTGATGCAGGCTGGGTTGACCCAGGCTATATCAACAGACTTACACTAGAAGTTTATAACTTGAATCAACATGAATCTGTCGTTTTGCCAGTTGGCGAAAGAATTGGTCAACTGATATTTCACACAACTGGTCCAGTCGACGGAGACTATAGTGACGGACGAGGTGGAGTAAGTGGAAAATATCAGCATACGAACGACTTGGACGAACTTATTCGCACCTGGTCGCCAGATCAAATGCTTCCACGATCATATAAAGACAAACGCAAAAGTCCAGAAGTGATTAAAGGACTTTCAAAAGGTATTAAATAGATGAGACCGGGGAAGTATGTTGTCATTGAAGGTCATGATGGCACCGGTAAATCAACACAGGTCGGCTTAATTAGGCAAAAACTATTACAGATCGGAATTGACTCGATTGAATTTCATGAGCCCGCTGGTAGCCCGATGGCGGATGCAATAAGAACCATATTAAAAAATGGAAACATAAAACGCGAAGCAATGACCGATATGTTGCTTTTTAGCGCAGCTAGGCATGAATTATGGCATAAACGAGCACTGCCTGCATTGAAATCGGGAAAATGGGTAGTTGCATCTCGAAATTATTATTCGACATTAGCTTATCAAGGCTATGGCGAAGGGTTAGACTTTAATTTAATTGAGAAAACAACAGAATACGCAACAGATAAACACTATTTGAGACCTGATGTACCATTAATACTTGACCTAGACAATGATGCAAGAGAAGAAAGAATTAAACAGAGAGGGGAACTAGAAAACCCTGATAATTTTGAATCAAAAAACGATTTATTTCAAACAAGAGTTCGTCATGGTTACCTAGATATTGCTAAAGATAGAAACATAGTGATAATATCTGCAGATCAAACCATAGAACAAATTGCAAAAGAAATATGGAAACATATAGAGCCTAAAACCACGTAGTTCTATCTTAAAATTGAGTTCTGTCATGCAATATTGACAACAGATGAACAAATTTGTTATACTACGCCCAGACATTACCAAAGACAGTAGCCGTGGAAACACTTAATTTGCTACCTAGGACTGTGTATACAATACATTTTTCGATTTTAGTCTTTGGCAGTGCGAGAACCAGAGACTTTTTTTGTTTCTTGCAACTGTCTAGAACATTTACAATTTGGTCGTGTACGAAAATATATCAATCAAAGAAAGGATCTTTTATGGCAATTTCACGCGATAAAAAGAACACTTTGGTTGCTGAATTAACTCAAATTTTTGCTAGCTCAAAAGGCACTGTTGGAGCGGCTTACACCGGAATCAACGTTGCTGAAATGCAAGAACTACGCGCATTGGCCCGAGAATCAAACGTTACAATCTTGGTCACAAAAAACCGACTTGTACGCGTTGCTTTGGCTGCCAGCGATAAGTTCAAAGCTGCCGACACCGGACTGTTAACTGGACAACTAATTTACGCTTTTAGTAGCGAAGATGAAGTTGCGCCAGCTCAAGTTATTGCAAAATTCGCTAAAACACATCCAGCCTTAAAACTGGTTGTTGGCTTTGACGACAGTGGCAAGACACTTGATACAGCTACCGTTACGGCACTTGCAGCACTACCAACCAAAGACCAACTTCGTGGTCAGTTGGTCGGTGTGTTGTCTGCACCACTTTCTGGATTCCTATCTGTCGCCAATGGCGCACAGCGTGGATTCGCACAAGTGTTGTCTAAGCGAGCTGAATCAATTTAATTTAAATTTGCAACCATTTTTTTGGTAGATAGTAGGTAGTGAATACTACCATATACCATTTACCAAATACCAACTACTAATGTAAGGAGAACATAATCATGGCTGACACAGAAGTAAAACTATCTGCATCGCAATCAAAAATCGTTGATGAACTCAACAAACTATCAGCTCTAGAGCTGAGTCAAATCGTAAAACACCTAGAAAACGAGTGGGGCGTAAGTGCTGCTGCTCCTGCTGTAGCTGTTGCTGCCGTTGCTGATGCCGGTGCTGCTGCACCTGCAGAAGAAGGTAAATCAGAATTTAACATTAACCTAACTGAAGCTGGCAACCAAAAAGTTGCTGTCATTAAGGCTGTTAAAGAAATCACCGGGCTTGGTCTTGGTGAAGCAAAAGCGCTAGTTGACGGCGTTCCTTCAACAATCAAGGAAAAAGCTAACAAAGAAGAAGCTGAAGCTGCCAAGAAAATGCTTGAAGAAGCCGGCGCATCAGTCGAGCTAGTCTAAATTTAGACAAAAATCAATCGTATTCGACCATCTGTAAAATTCAAATTAAATACCGCTCTAGCACATAGGGCGGTATTTTGTGTAAAAATGAACAAATAAAATATACAACGCTTTTTTGTTCAGCCCATAAATAGGTGTGGAAAACAGCTCAAAAAGATTGACAATAATATCGTAAATTGGTATATATAGGGTAGTATCACCCAAAAATAGACAAAAGGAAATTGCGAGTTACCATGTCTGAACTACCCGAGAAACAAGTAAAAAGGCTCCACGCCCTTATTCAAGAGGCTGAGACTAGCCTAGCTGCAGCAAAAGAATTATTAATCAGCATCACTGGTGACGATGGGTCATCAATCACACCACGTGCCGCCAGTATGGACGATGCCCGAGGTAAAGTTATTGAAGGCGTTTTTGATGGCCAAAAGATGGCCGGACCTGACGGCAAAGAGTACCCAGTTCCTGCCAACTATGCCTCCAAATCAAAACTTGTCGAAGGTGACATTCTTAAACTGACGATTACTGATGATGGGGGATTCGTTTACAAGCAAATCGGCCCAATCGAACGTAAACAAATTATCGGTACCTTGGTACAACATGACGGCGCGTATTACGTCGAGGCTAATGGCCGTGAATATCGAATTTTACTAGCCAGCGTAACGTATTTCCGAATTAATACTGGTGATCAAGTCACAATTATTATTCCAGCTGACAAACCGGATGCTATCTGGGCAGCCGTCGAAGCCGCGCTTTAAGCTGAATTGAATTTCAAATAGCCCGCAATTTGCGGGTTATTTTGTTGCATTGTTGTGATAAAAGAATTATACTTATGCTATTCACAGAGGTGAAAACAAAAATAGTAAAAAATACGGCATTATAGGCGCTACAAGGTGCGTATAATCAGACTGTATAAGAGTTTTGAGGGGAATATAAACAGTGTCTAAAGCATTGTACCGAAAGTATCGCAGCAAGTCGCTAGACGAAGTCATCGGACAACGGCATATTACCGATATCTTGTCACGCGCCATTTCTGTTGGACACGTCTCGCATGCCTATTTGTTGACAGGACCACGAGGTGTCGGCAAAACTTCAGTCGCCAGAATTTTAGCCTACGCAATCAATGATTTACCGTATGAAGAGGATAGTACAAATCTAGACATTATCGAGATTGACGCTGCTAGTAATAACGGCGTAGAAGATGTTCGTGACCTCCGTGAGAAAGTCCAAGTTGCACCTTTTCACGCCAGTAAAAAGGTCTATATCATCGATGAGGTCCACATGTTGTCAAAAGCCGCCTTTAACGCACTACTTAAAACCCTAGAAGAACCGCCAGATCATGTCATTTTTATTCTTGCTACTACCAATATCGAGAAACTACCAGCAACCATTATCAGTCGTACTCAGCGCTTTAGTTTCCGACCAATCAGTGTTGAAGATGCCGTAGAGCACCTTGCGAATATTGCCAAAAAAGAGGGAATCAAGATTGAGAAAGATGCCCTAAAACTGATTGCTGAGCGCAGTGATGGCAGCTTCCGAGATAGCATTAGCTTACTCGACCAGTTATCTAGCCTAGTAAATACCGATAAAGATAAAATTACGGTCAAACTTATTGAAGATATGTTGGGGCTAGCACCAAACGAATCAATTGACCAAATACTAAGTGCAGTTGAAAACAAAGATCTAAATACACTTGTAGAAATATTGGATAGGGTATTTGACGAAGGAGTTGACGGAGCAGTCCTAATTTCACAGTTGACGAATAGTATTCGACAGAAAATATCTGAAAAACCTAATCTTTTACCGCTTCTAGACGCTTTGATTGACGTTACTAAGAGCCCTCAACCACGACTCAAGTTATTGAGCGTATTGGGAATGGCTGCAGTGCCAAAAACGCCACCGAAAACCATTGCCTTAGCCGCGCCTGCACGCGAAATAAGCGCAACAATTAAGGAGTTAGAAGAACAAGCTATAGTCGATTTTCCGACGGAAACCGATATTGCAAGTGCTGACACAACTACCCTGAGTGGCCCCCTGGAACCCGAGTCTGAAAAGGCCTCCTCTAAGCTTGATTGGTCAAAACTAATCGAGTTCACCCGAAAAAATTATATTGCTCTCTTTAGTGTGTTATCGAAATGCGGCTATCAACTGGACGGCGACACCCTTACTTTGTATACATGTAATAAATTTTACAAGAACAAATTAGATGACAGTAAATACAGTTCACTCCTATCAAAATGCCTGCAGGAAACCGGAGTTTTTGGACTAAATGTCCACACAATTCCCACAGCTCTTCCACCGAAGGATAGCAAGGCCGCGGCGGTTGCTGTTATTATGGGTGGAGGAGAAGAGGTCTCAGTAGAGTCCGTTTAGTTAGTCGATGGCAGACAAAGAAGTTGCAATTGGGAAAATCCCACCACAAAATCTAGACGCCGAGAAAAGTTTGCTCGGTGCTGTATTGATTGATGAAGAAACTATTGCCGATATTTCTGAACATGTGACGGTTAAGGACTTTTATGAAAAACGTCACGGAATTATTTACGGCGCCATGATGCGCCTATATGAAAAACATTCGCCAGTCGATTTATTGACTTTAACAGATGAACTTAAACGAAAAAAAGAACTAGATACGGTTGGTGGCTCAGCCTATCTGACGGAACTTACTAACTACGTACCAACATCGGCTCACGCCGAGGCTTATGCTGAATTGGTCGCTCAAAAGGCCGTTCGACGCCGTCTAATCAAAGCTAGTGGTGAAATTTCAGAACTAGGTTATGACGAAGAAACTACAACTCAGGAATTATTAGAAAAAGCCGAAGCCGAGTTGTTTTCTGTAAGTGACCAAACTTTGAAACAGGATTTGGTTAGCATTGAAAGCATTTTGACCGAAAGTTTCGACCGTATGGAAGAACTTCACCGTAACAAAGGCGCATTGCGCGGCGTGCGCACTGGCTATCGAGACCTTGACAATATGACTGCCGGTTTGCAGCGAAGCGATCTGATTATTCTAGCTTCACGACCTGCCATGGGTAAAACCACGCTTGTAACCAACTTGGCTTATAACGTAGCTACTATCGCTAAACAACCGGTTTTGTTTTTTAGCCTCGAGATGAGCAAAGAACAGCTGGTCGACCGTATGCTGGCCGACGCCAGCGGTGTAGACGCTTGGAATATTCGTACTGGAAACTTGTCAGATGATGACTTTAGTAAGTTGTCTGAAGCCATGGGTGAACTGGCTGAGGCTCCAATATATATCGATGATACCCCAGGCCTTTCAGTCCTGGAGATGCGTACCAAAGCTCGACGTGCTAACCACGAACAACCACTTGGACTTGTAATTGTAGACTACTTGCAACTGATGCAGGGCAGTGGACGAAATTCTATCGACAACCGCGTTCAGGTGGTCGGCGAGATATCCCGCGGACTTAAATTAATCGCCAGGGAACTAAACGTACCAGTTGTCGCCCTTAGCCAGCTGTCACGATCAGTTGAATCACGTAGCCCGCAAATACCACAACTTGCCGACCTCCGTGAATCCGGATCTATCGAGCAAGATGCTGATATCGTAATGTTTATTTACCGCGAAGCTTACTATAACCCCGAGACTGAACGCGAAAACATCACCGACCTGATTATCGCTAAACATCGTAACGGACCAACTGGAAAAATCGAGTTATACTTCCACCCAGAACGCCTAAGATTTATGTCGCTGGACCGTAAACACGACGCATAAAATATCTGTTACAATAGTGGGTGAATATGAAATTTGGTAAAGTAAAGTTATCTGAAACTTTTATCTATAGGTGGCGCTACTGGATAGGCTATGGCTTGATTGCAATAGGGTTAATAGTTGCTTTAGTTTTCGCTGGGTCATTCTTGCCAGGTGGTATTTCAAATGCCGAGATGCAGTCTGTCGTCAAAAGCAACACCGTCAACATCCGAGATTTTTGGTCTTTGGATGTCTTAAATATGCCTTACCACCTGTTGCAACACACCTCTATTGCACTATTCGGGGTTTCGATACTTAGTATTAAATTGCCTTCAATAATTCTGGCTTTCTTCTCTGTAATCGGATTAATTTTCCTACTAAAGAATTGGTTCAAGCCAAGTATCGGCGTCCTAGCAACTTTAATTGCAATTACAACCGGACAATTTCTGTTCATTGCCCAAAATGGCACCCCTGATATAATGTACCTGTTTTGGCCAGTTTGGCTAATTTTAATCGCCAGTTTAATACCCTTACAGCACAAGTACAAAAAACTATTTATAGTCATATTTTTCATAGCAGCCGCTTTAAGCTTATATACTCCGTTAAGCTTATATGTAATTATTGTGATTGCTGGCGCGATTATCTTACACCCTCATCTGCGATACCTAATCAAGCAACTTACGAAGATTGAGATGGCAATGGGACTAGCTGTAATATCAGTATTAGTGTCGCCACTTGTAGCAGCATTGATTAAAACACCAAAACTAGGCCTTAGTCTGGTCGGGTTGCCAAATACTTTTCCAAATATCGGCGCTAACCTGGCATCACTTGGATCACAATACTTTGGATTTGCCAGCCCTGGTGGAATAACTTTAATTACACCTTTTTTTGAACTTGGCTCAATGTTATTAATCGCCATGGGAGTTTATTACGTCTGGAAAACTAAATCTACCGCAAAAAGCTATGTCGTAATTCTCTGGACAGCCTGCCTTATCCCAATATTAATATTTAATCCGACTGTCACAAGTATTACGTTCTTGCCGCTTGTATTACTATTAGCATCAGGTTTGAACGGTCTACTTTCGCACTGGTACGGATTGTTCCCAAAAAATCCATATGCTAGAGTTGGGGGGTTGGTCCCAATTGTCATATTGGTCGTCGTTTTAGTATTATCAGGATTAAACCGCTACATTTACGGATACCTATATGATCCGAATATTGTGCCTAACTTTAGCAAAGATATCAGTTTAATCCCCAAAGGACATCAAGACTTGATTGTTTCTACTGCCGAATTACCGTTCTATAACGTTGTGGCAAAATTTAATAAACAGATTACAATTACCACAGTCCCAGCAGGCAGCAGCGTCTTAGTAACGCACGACGCCAAGCAAAACCTTACAGGTTATAGCTTGGACCGGATAATTACTAATTCATACAGTAATAGTAGCGACAGGTTTTACCTGTACAAAAAGCTCGGCAGTTAAAGTATACTAGTAACATTACGTTTGATAAGGAGTTTTAGAAATGGCATTTGACCAAATTAAGATGATGAACGATTTGCGTAAAGCGCAGAATGAATTAAAAAAAGAAATCATTGAAGTAGAAGCTGGCGACGGTGCAGTTGTCGTCCAAATTACAGGTGAATTGAAAGTAAAGAAAATTAACATTGACCCAGAACAGGTTGATTTGGAAGACATCGAACAATTAGAACACTGGTTGGAAATCGCTTTGCGTGATGGACTAGCTAAAGCTCAGGACGTTGCAGCTGCCAAAATGAAACCGTTGATGGGCGCTCTAGGTAGCCTAGGGCTATAGGATAACGTATTGGCTCAATTACTCCCATCGGCATTAGTTAAAGCCATTGATGAGCTTGGTAGTCTGCCAGGAGTTGGTTCGCGTACGGCCGAAAGGTATGCCTACTATTTACTAAAGGCCGACAAACATATCGCTATCCAATTAGCTGACGCTTTATTAAAACTTCACGAAGGCGTAAAAAACTGTCCAAAAACTTTTGCTTTAATCGATGTTAAAGAAGACGTTTCACCTCTATATAGCGACCCGACTCGTGACAAAACATTAGTTTGCGTTGTCGAAGAACCACTTGATATCATAGCCCTGGAAAGAACTGGCCAATTTAATGGCACCTACCATGTATTAGGCGGGGCAATCAGCCCAATCGACGGTGTCGGCCCAGAACAACTTCATATTCCAGAGTTAATCGAAAGAATCAAATCAGACGATGTTCAAGAAGTTATTATTGCCACAAACGCTAGCGTGGAAGGTGAATCGACGGCCTTGTTCCTACAAAAACACATCAAAGATGCCGGACTTGAAACAAAATTAACCAGGTTAGCCCGTGGTTTGCCAGTCGGCGTTGACATCGAATATGCCGGTCAAATCACGCTTTCGCACGCCTTGGAAGGAAGAAGGTCATTCTAATGTTTAATGAGACGATTGAACTGATAAATTCTGCGAAAAAAATTATTGTTATCCAAGCCGAAAATCCTGATGGCGACTCTCTTGGTGGAGCCTTGGCGTTGGAAGAAATTTTATCAGACCTGGGTAAAGAAGTGGTTTTATATTGTCCAGTCGAAATACCTAAATACATGCATTACATAACTGGCTGGGATAGAGTCGTCACGGACTTTAACACCTATTGTGATCTTGCTATTGTTGTCGATACTATGGCAGATGTCTTGCTGACAAGAGTTCTGGAAACGCCCGGTGTACGCCATTACCTAGATACTCATCCGGTATTAGTTATCGACCATCATACGACCGACTCTAACCTTAGTTTTAAGCATACAGCCCTTACCAAAGACGCCGTAGCAACAGGTGAAATTATTTATGAATTAGCCGTAGAAGCAGGCTGGAGCATCAATAAACAAGCCGCTGATAACTTACTAGTAGCAATCATGAGCGATAGCCTTGGCTTAACCGTGCAAAGTGTATCACCGCAAACATATTTCATAGCTGGAAAACTGGCAGAACTTGGCGCCAGTAACGCTGACATTGAAAAACGACGCCGTGAATATATGAAAAAATCACCCGAAATTTTGAAGTACAAAGGTGAATTGCTAGAGAGAATTGAATATTTCCTAGACGGTAAACTAGCTTTAGTTAAAATACCATTTGAAGAAATTCAAAAATATAGCGACAAATATAATCCAAGCGTACTTGTTTTGGATGAAATGAGAATGGTTGATGATGTCGAAATCGGCGTTGCCATTAAAACTTATCCTGACGGAAAATTAACTGGTAAACTTCGTAGTAACTTGCCAATCTCAGCAACTGTGGCTGGTTTCTTTGGTGGTGGAGGACACGATTATGCTGCTGGTTTCCGAGTTTACGAATCTATTGATACAATTATTCCAGAGTTACTGGACGCAACTGATAAGGCTTTGAAAGAGTATCAAAATGACGAAAAAATTTCATAATACATTAACTGGCAAGATTGACGAATTTGTATCGCAAGTTCCAGGCAAAGTTTCGATTTACACTTGTGGTCCGACGGTTTACAACTACCTTCACGTCGGCAACTGGGCATCTTATATTTACTGGGATACGCTTGTCAGAATCCTCACAGCCAACGACTTTGAAGTAATTCGAGTAATGAATATCACTGACGTCGGACATTTGACTAGCGACGCTGATGAAGGCGAAGATAAGCTGGAAAAAAGCGCCAAGATTGAAGGTAAAAATGCTTGGGAGATTGCAAAGTATTACACTGACGATTTTTTGAAAGGTATGGAAGAGCTTGGACTTATTAAACCGACGTTTATAGCAAAAGCGACTGATTATATTCCAGATCAATTAAACTTAGTCCGAAAACTCAAGTCCAGGGGATTTACTTATCAAATCGACGACGGTATATATTTTGATACATCGCTCTTCCCGACCTATGCTAATTTTGCCCATTTAGACCTAGCTGCCCAAAAAGAAGGCGCTCGCGTAGAAGTAAATTATCAAAAGCGAAACCCGAGCGACTTCGCATTATGGAAATTCACCCCAGTTGGTCAAAATAGAGACATGGAGTGGGAGACACCAGCGGATATATTGGGGAGTGGGGAGTCGGAAATTGGAAATAGGGAATCACTAATCCCCATTTCCCATGCCCCAACCCCCATTATGGGGTTCCCAGGTTGGCACTTGGAATGCTCGGCAATCTCGATGGCAATCCTGGGTGAAACCCTTGATATTCACACCGGTGGTATCGACCATATTCCAGTTCATCACACCAACGAGATTGCGCAATCCGAAGCGGCTACTGGAAAACGATTTAGTAATTTTTGGCTACATAATAATTTCTTAAAAGTTGACGGAACTAAAATCAGTAAGTCACTTGGTAATGGTTATACCTTGCAAGACCTTCAGCAAAAAGGTTTTTCACCACTAAATTTTAGAATGTTCATATTGCAAGGCCATTATCGCAGCGAAGGTAACTTTACATTTGAAGGTCTTCAATCAGCCAAAAACCGATTACAGAATTGGAAAAATATTACAGCGCTTCGTCATCAAATCCACGACACTATTCAGAGTGACAAAGAAAAGAATGAAGACCACAAAACTCTATCACCATATGCCTCGTCGCAGGCAATAACTGAAGCCATTGATAATGACCTAGGCACTCCGGAGGCTTTAAGGATTATCGACGAAGCATTTACGCGAATAGCTACGTCAGACTTGACCAATATAAATCGTCAGGCATTTGTGCATCTGCTTGAAACCATTGATAGTTTACTTGGGCTACAACTGATTAGCTCCACGCCTGATATTTCCGACGACAACAAACAACTTATTCTGCAGCGAAATTCCGCACGAAACCAAAAGGACTGGAAGGCAGCCGATAAATTACGCGACCAGTTACTAAAACAGGGGATTGAGTTACGAGATAGTGGTGAAACTAGTATTTGGGAATATCGAGTCTAGACCTGGACTTCGATTGTCTGCGATTTTTTAGAATCTTTTTCGTCATCATCATTGTCTTTTGTATTTTCTAAATAGTCTTCAATTAGAACTTTTATACATCCAGCAACAGGTATAGAAACAATACCACCTGCAATACCAAACATGTAGATGCCGACAGTGACCGCAACCAACACAGCTAGGATTGATAGATCGACTCGCTTTGACTGAATCATTGGATGAATATAGTTTGCCTCAACCTGTTGATACAGGATAAAGAAGACCATGAAAATTATCGCGGCTGTCAAACTATTTAACGCCAACACAATACTCACAATCAAGGCACCTATCATCGCTCCGAATAGAGGTATTAATGAAGCTACGAAAACTATCGTGGCAGAAGGAATTGCTAAGTTAGAAGGTACATCCAAAAACGCACTTAGAACAAAGATGGCCAGACCTGCAACCGTGCCAGCAATCGCTGACACTGCTAGCTGACCAGTCACGTAACTGGTAACGATATTATACATTTGAGTCAGCAGCTTGCGATGATGTTTCATACGAGGTTTATCTCGATAAAGACCCCATAGCCTACTAAGCCATTCCGGTCCCTCAACTAACATTAGAAATGTCAGTACTAATACAAGAATGAACGCTGTGACCATCGACAGCACCGAACCAATACTTGAAATAACAAATGATCCAATACCAGTAGCGAATCCTGTAGCGCTGTTTTTGACTGAGTTAAGCATCTGATCGACTTCGGGTTGAAGATTGTAGTGATTGATAAACTTGGTGACACTTGAGGACTGATGAGTAGTGGTATCGACTAAACTTGGAATATTTTGTAGGAACTTTGATGTTTGCTCGACGACTGGTGGAATTACCAAGAACACAATAAGTCCAAGTATCAACATCACAACAAAATATGAAATAGCTGTACTAAGAACCCGACTCTTACCTGGTAGCACTTTCACTAAACGATTGACCGGCGGACTAAGTGCGATAGCTAGGAATGCCGAAATACCGACAATTAATAAAGCCGTGCGCGCACTGTAGATTGCGAACGCAGCCAACGCGAACCCTATTACGACTAACCAAAAGCGGACAAATGTTCTTGTATCTATTTGTATTCGTACATTCATAAAACGTATTATACACTAATCTAAGCTTAGCCGTAACTGGTTCAGTTTAAAATTAGTTTAGATTTCACAATTACTAAAATTATATTTTAACAGATTAAACCCTACGTTCTTAAGCGTTCTCTAAGCTATGACTGGTGTATAATTATGGTATGAGAATACTGCTTATTGAAGACGAACACAAAATTGCCCAAGCTTTGAAAAAAGCACTTGTACAAGAAAACTTTGCCGTTGATATTTCTTATGATGGCGATGATGGCTACGCTATGATTACAACCGAGCCTTACGACCTAGCAATTATTGACTGGATGATTCCAGGTGATTACGACGGATTAGCAATCATAAAAGAAATGCGTAAAGCAAAAATCCACACACCCGTATTATTGTTAACTGCCAAAGGAACAATTGCTGACCGTACGACCGGACTTGACGCTGGAGCAGACGACTACCTTGTTAAACCATTTGCATTGGAAGAATTATTAGCCCGTGTCCGCGCATTACTACGACGTCCAGTCGAAGTTCAACAAACAATTCTGACAGTAGGGGACTTATCACTAAATACGGTGACTTTCCAAGTTAAACGCGGTAATGCCGAAATTAATTTAACCGGCAAAGAGTTTGCTTTACTAGAATTTTTGCTGCGCAATCAAGGTCGACCAAGTAACAAAGATACGATTATCAGCCATGTTTGGGACTACAATGCCGATGTCCTACCAAATACCGTCGAAGTATATATGAAGTATTTGCGTCAAAAAGTCGACGATCCATTCAAGACCAAACTTCTGCACACGATTAGAGGTTTCGGTTACAAGATTGAAGCAAAATAAGCATTTAACTAGTATTTTTCGTTCGACAACCTTTCGCTTGACTGGTTGGTATTTGCTGATACTAATGGTACTTAGTATCACATTCAGTTTTGTAATATTTAGGGTTGCGTCTGATGAAATTCAAATACGACTCGAAAGACTTCAGACCAACCTGCAACAGTCCCAAGGAAGTAGCAACAATACAGTTTCCACGCATATTATAATGATGGAGGACCTACGCCAAGCTGAAGTGGACTCCGCTGACACCAATCTTTCAACACAACTTGTATATGCAAACCTATTTGTGCTATTTATTGGTGGTTTTATTAGTTATTTCTTGGCGCGCCGTAGCTTGGCACCAATTGAAAAAGCACACGAAGCTCAATCAAGATTTACTAGTGACGCCAGTCATGAGCTTCGAACACCTCTGGCTGTAATGAAAACAGAACTTGAGGTTGCGTTAAGAGATACAAATGCTACCACTTACGACTTAAAAGAGGTTTTAAAGAGCAACTTAGAAGAAGTCGATAAACTTACAAAATTATCTGAAATGTTACTGAGTATCTCTAGAATTGATAACTCAGGCTTAAAGCTTGGACCAGTCAATCTAACAAAAATAACACAGGAAACCATCAAACGGTTTGGCAAACCAGCTGGGAGAATACATTTCAAACCTGGCAGACAGCAAATTATTTACGGCAATGAAGTCGCAATCGCAGATATTGTTAAGATATTAATCGATAATGCTCTGCTGTATAGCCCAATCGACTCAATTATAGATATTTCTATTTCTAGCGAAAACCACAACGCTTTGTTCGAAATTTCTAACGCCGGATCTGGCATAGAACCCGACAAGATACCGCATATTTTCGACCGTTTTTACCGAGCAGATTCATCACGGACCAATGGCAAACACAAAGGCTATGGCCTTGGGTTGGCGCTAGCTAAAAATATTGCAGAGCTTCATAACGGTCAATTATCTGTTACAAGCTCACCAAACGAAATGACGACTTTCACACTGGTTTTGCCTAAAAAATCTGATACCCAATAAATATATACAATTTAGGGCTCACGATTGCGCAATCTTCTTCCAGCCGCAGTAGCTAGTATCCACTGTAAGACGGCCGTACCAAAAATCACAACTACAATTGGCCAGGTGTTAAACCACATTGGGAATGTAAAATTAAAGAAATCTCTTGCGAAACTAAATCCGATACTTGGAATGATAACTGCTATCACGGCTATTGTGTAAAATATTCTAGCTAGCTGTGACCGACGTGTGTTTTTAACGTCAAACATTTTAGGCACCAAGTAAACCAAATATATTCCAAAGAACGTCGCAATCAAGACTGTTGTTGTCGACACGCCGTGCGCGTCATGAGGGTTGGGATGCATCATACTTAACCATGCATATGAGGCAGTTATCATAATGCCAGAAAGGGCTGCTATCGGTGCAACAGCCAATAACGTGTCTCTCCAAAAATACTTCGGGGATAATCTATGGCGAGGTGACGGTGGAAATAATGTCCACATTATCGTTGGCAAAGTTACGAGGAATATACCCATAAACGTCACATGTCGTGGTTCGAATGGATAAACTAGCCCGAAAGCCAGGGTCGATAACAACAGCACAACTCCGAAAATAATTTTGTGGAAGAACAAAGTGGTAATAATTTCAATCGCTTGAATAATCCGGTTACCAAGCCTCATACCGATTGGTAGAGAATTGAATGAATTATTCAGAAGAACAATATCGGCAACACGCCTAGTTGCTGTAGCGCCAGAATACATGGCAATCCCAAGGTCGGCTTTTTTTAATGCCAATGCATCATTAACGCCGTCACCAACCATTCCTGTATAATTACCGAGTCTTTTGAATGTTTTGATTAAACGTTCTTTTTGCTCGGGCAGAACTCTAGCAAAGATAGTTGTCTCAGATACAACTTGATCCCATTTTTTCTTTGAAATTTTTGATAATTCCTCACCAGTGATTGTCAAATGGTGGTTAATAATTCCAGCTTGAGCCGCAACATACCTGACTGTATTTGGATTATCACCGCTTATAACTTTTAGGACAACATTGTTACGCTGTAGGTAAGCGACAGTCTTTTCAACGCCTTCACGTAAATCGTTTGAGAAGATAACTAGACCCATAATATGACCGTCCCCAGACAGATTTTTCAGAGACTTCTTGGTATCATTAAATATCGCCACAGCAAGCACGCGTTTTCCTTCACTTGTCAGCTCATCGGTCCGCTGTTTTTCGGACTTATTTAGCTTGCCTAGTTTTTCTATATATTCAGGGGCGCCGACCAAAATACTGTATGTTTTACCTTTATACTCAACCTTGACGCCACTCATTTTTCTTAGCGACGAAAAAGCTAGAGTCTGAATGACCTTATAACGCTTAGGGGCCGGAAATCCTGACATGAATGCTTCGCCCGTTGAGCTGCCGGCGTCAGTTTCTTTGGCAAGTATACCCAGTAAATCTTCCAGATATTCATTACTATCATCAAACGTTTCAAATTTTTCGTATTTAATCTCGTCACTAGTTAAAGTACCGGTTTTATCGACACACAACACATCCAGTAGCGCCATTGCTTCAATCGCCGTAAGCTTCTGAGGCAGTACCTGGGCTTGAGCCAAACGTAATGATCCATAAGCCAGCAACACCGAACTTGCCAGCAACAACCCCTCAGGCACGACTACAACAGCCGCTGAAGCTATAGTTTTAAATATTAATATCGCTTGTTGACCGGACAAATTATAGGCGATAAAAATTAGTAATGCCAACGCCATCGCGCCGTATGTCAACCAAGTTATCGCTAGTGCAATCGATTTTTGGATTGGCGTAACTTGAGGCTTATATCGTTTCAGTGTCGCAGTCATTGCACCGACCCTGGTGGCTAGTCCAACGGCATTAACCTGCATCGTGGCGCTACCAGCAACAATAGAACTGGCAGCATAGGTAATTGCACCGATTGGTTTTTCGACAGGTGCGGATTCACCGGTCATAAGACTCTCGTCAGACTCTAGACCAGCGCTTGATATAATTTTTCCGTCGGCCGGAACTTCATCACCAAGCTCTAAAATTATTTCATCACCGACGATTATCTTATCGAATAGCACTTTTTCAATCTTTCCATCAGGCAAGATTCGCTTAGCGTAAGGTGCACTCATCAACTCGAGTTTTCTAAGCGCTAGTCTTGCTCGCACTTCTTGAACTATCGCCAAAAGTGTATTTAGAATGATTACGAATGATAAAAACCACGCATCACGTGGTTCATTTAAAACAAATAAAATAACGGACAAAGTCAAAATCGCGATTACAATCGGCGACAATAGGTTTCGACGAAGTATAGGCAAAAACTCTTTCATGTACGTTATATAGTATAAAGTCTTAAGGTATTAATAGCTACCACTAATAGTCGGGGGCTTTAAGCTTTTGTTAAGTCTAATTAGCTAATATTGTAATGTGAAGCATAAATAGTAAGGGGGAAGCAATGAACGCAACTATTTATAAAAACAAAATCACTCTTTTGAGTAAGAAGGGTATGAAGGAACTAAAGAAATCGATTGGGCAACTTGAAAATGACCGCCACAAAGCCTTGAAGGTTTTACGTGAACTTGATAAAAAATTAGGCCACGACGAGCGGCTGACAAGAATAGAGAAGATATCAGACCTAGAAAACATCGAGGCGGGTTTAGAAGACAAAAAACTGTTACTATCAACAGCTCAACTAATTCCTGCCAAGCGTAACCACCTGCAAGTTGCGATTGGGTCAGTCGTCGATTTAATCGACAGGCACGGTCACTTTTTCAGATTTAAAATCGTAGAAAGTGTGGAGGCCAACCCGAGTGATGGGCGAATTTCCACCCTTAGTCCACTTGGCAAAAGCCTACTAGGACGTAACGTATCAGATGTAGTCAAGCTAGGTAGGGGGTCTAGAATCAACCACTTCCGGTTGGTTCGCATTACCTAATTTTGTCACTAACCAAAAACCACACATCATGATTGATGTGTGGTTTTTATTTGGTCACGAAGCTATACTCAGCAAAGTCCAGCCGAAAGTGGTTCCATCGCGCCTTAACCTATAGCTAGCTTCGCCATCTGATAAGGTAACGATTTCAGCGATAAGGCTACCGCTTCGAATCAAACACCTTAGCCCAGCATCGATAAAGCTGTAAGTCTTACCTTGAAATTCGATTCGCTTTGGATAGACTGCCAAGTTCTTACGAAACCCCATGGCAGTGACGACTACTTGTTCGTTAACTAGTTTTTGGCTCATAACATACCTCCATAAATTTGCCATTTTAATAAAGACCGGTAAACAATAAATTGACCAGTAAGCGGACTAGTTACAAGTAATTCGGACAGGAACCCGCGCGCCGCTTGGCTGCGAATTATTTTTAACGATTACTTAAATTGTTTAGAGTTTACCAGCGGCTCTTTAAAAAGAGTATGATTAACATTTATGGTGGCTTTTGCTCGACAAATAGTCGAGATTAGAGCCTGCGAGTGGAAAGGTTTCCCAGTACTCACATGACTGTACTTAGTATACATTGCGCTCAACTGACCGCGTCAATGGTAAAATAATATCAAATTTACTACAGTGCGTCTTCAAGTAGGGCAGTGTGTAGGTCGGCTGCTTTCATGGCATCAACAAACGCTTTCATGTCAGCTTTAAACTCTGGTCGGAAGTGCATTAAAACCACATCACCAGGACGCAATTTATTGCCAACTTGATATTGCATAGCTCCGCCGTTGGCCTTGGCGACCCAAGTTACAACTGCTTTCATTCCACAGTCAGCAGCCGCTTGACGCATTGTGTCTGAATAAGCGCCTCCAGGTGGGCGAAATAGGGTAGGACGACGTCCGTAATGTGCCAACTCATAATCAGCCATGTCACAAATCTCGGCCTTTTGCTGCTCATAATCCCGGTCTTTGACCATATTTACGTCATGACTGAGTGTGTGGTCTTCGGCGTAAGAACCTTGGTCTACCAACTGCTTGAAAAAATCAGGATTATTGGCGATGGAAGCCTTGGTCAAGAACATCGATGCCTTGATGTGGTTTTGGCGCATTATATCAACGACTGATTGATCTTTAAAAGCCCCATCATCGATTCCTAAGAAAACAATATTTTCTTTAGTTTGCATATGATACACAACTGGCGCTAGACCACCTTCAACTGACGGTAGGTAATAATCAGCCGCTAACACTGGTGGAGCTGGTGTTTCTAGCTCTTTAATAGGTGCGGTATCTTGCTTAACTACAGGTTTGTTCACTTGTTTAACTTCAGCAACTTTTTCATTTCGATTAACAGATGTCGGGAAAACTAGCCAGGTGGTATACATTACGACAAAAGATGCCAAAATAGCGCCAGCTACAGTCAAGTAACTGTTAACATGTCTAGATTTACGATTTATTTTCATCTAACAACATTTTACTATGATTTAGGCCAGAAATACATGTTTACTTCTTTACATCGACACCAACAGCTTGGCTGATATGCGAAAAACCATCTCGTTCCAATAACTTAGATAGGTCATAGCTGATTTCGGCAGCCAGTTGTGGGCCATTAAATAGCATTCCAGTGATAATCTGTACCAAACTAGCCCCTAGGCGTATCTTGGTATAGGCATCTTCAGCTGTGAAAATGCCGCCCAACCCAATAATCGTCAGTTTATCACCGTATTTCAAGTAAGTTTGCCTGATTAATTCGTTACTGCCATTCCACGTCGGTTTGCCACTTAAATTGCCACTGACCGTATCTGGTAGAACGTCTCTGGGGTCAACCTTGGTGCGGTCCTTGGCAAGATTTGAAATAGTAACACCAACTACCTGATGTTTAATAATCACGTCCAACAGCCCAGCAAAGGCCTTCCAGGGCAAATCGATCGGCATTTTTATGTAAATCGGCTGCGAAACGCCAAGTTTATCGATTTCCTTCAACAGGCGGTCCAGGCTGCGGACGGTCGTAAACGGCTCACCACCATAGGCGTTCGGACAAGAAATGTTCAATTCAATCATTTGGATTGTTTTTTCGTTTTGGGCTAGTTTTACAGTTGTGACATAATCCTTGATACCGTCCGATTCAGTTACGCAGTTCTTTGTGTTGGTTTTTGCAACCGACAAAAAGACAGGGAAGTTACGCAGAGACCGAGCTGGGTATTGTCGCAAACGTTTCAAAATAACTCTGGCACCGTCATTACCTAGACCAGCATTAATAACGGCAGCTTTAGATTTTGGTAATCGATAGAACCAAGGTCGGGGATTGCCAGGGCATGGTTTAGCCGTGACCGAACCAACTTCACCAAAACCAAAACCAAGGGCGGCGATAACCGGAATTACTTCGCCATCTTTATCAAAACCAGCCGCCAGTCCAACTGGGTTCGTAAATTTCAAACCGTGAAAAGTCTGTTCAATACGTTCGTCGCGTGGCCTCACAAAAATCCATCTAACAAAACCACGTAAGATACCAACTCGCGCAACAACTGCGGTTATTTTTGTCATACCACTATGCACTGCGTCAGGCGGAATTCTAAACAGAATCGGCTTGGCAACATGCGCGTACAGCCAATCTGCAATTCCCCATAAAAACCTACGTATCATTGGCTATATTATACGTCAGCTGGGTTGAACTGGCTATTGTAAAGGTCAGCGTAGTAACCGTTTTTCTTTAGTAGCTCGATGTGAGTGCCTTGTTCGACAATATTTCCGTCGCGCATCACCAATATCAAATCAGCATTTCGAATCGTCGATAGGCGATGAGCAATCACGAAACTGGTGCGTCCATGACTTAGTTTGTCCATAGCTGACTGAATCAGCAGTTCGGTGCGCGTATCGACCGAGCTAGTTGCTTCGTCCAAAATCAACATTGGCGAATCAGCCAAGATAGCACGGGCGATAGTCAATAACTGCTTTTCACCAGCAGAAATGCTGTCGGCGGTTTCACTGATAATCGTTTTATAACCTTCTGGTAGGGTATTAATCAAGTGGTCAATATGAGCAGCCTTAGCGGCGGCTACAATTTCGTCATGAGTCGCATCCGGTCGTCCGTAGGCGATATTTTCGGCAATCGTACCCTGGAACAACCAAGTGTCTTGCAAGACCATACCGAATAATCGGCGCACATCATGGCGATTCATCTTGGCAGTGTCGATCCCATCAATCGAAATCGTACCACTATCAATGTTATAGAAACGCATCAACAGGTTTACGATGGTCGTCTTGCCAGCGCCGGTAGGACCAACAATCGCCACGTTTTGTTTTGGCTTAATATGAGTACTGAAATTCTTGATAATCGGTTGACCTTTGTCATAACCAAAGCAGACATTATCGAAAGTGACTTCGCCGTGAACTTTATTAACATCGATTGTTACAGTTGAGTTTTCTGGCTCTTCTTCTTTTTCATCCAAGAATTCAAAGATACGTTCAGCTGCCGCTGCAGTTGCTTGCAAAACGTTGGCAATATTAGCCGTCTGCGAAATCGGTTGCGTAAATTGGTTCATATACTGAATGAAAGCCTGAATGTCACCAATCGTAATCTTACCGTTGATTGCCAGCCAGCCGCCCATAATCGCAACACCAACATAACCCAGGTTGCTGATAAAGTTCATGATAGGGAACATCAATCCAGATATGAATTGTGATTTCCAACCGCTCTTATATAACTTGGCATTAATCTCATTAAATTTATGAATAGCCCTGTCTTCGCCGTTATAGGTTTTGACGATGGCGTGGTTGCTGAACATCTCATCGATATGACCGTCAATTTCACCAAGTGCAGCTTGTTGCTTAACAAAATACTGCTGAGATCGTTTAACAATAAAACTAATCAAAGTCATACTAATCGGCAACACGGCTAACGCCACCAGTGTCATCTGCCAGCTGATTGATAACATCATCGCCAAAATACCAATTATAGTAATGACTGAAGTAATCAGTTGTGTCATGCCTGTATTCAAGTTCTGGCTGATTGTTTCAACGTCATTGGTGACGCGACTGACTATGTCTCCATTTTCATGCTGGTCAAAATACCGTAAGGGAAGGCGAGCTATTTTTTCAGAGATATCGCGACGGAACTTGTAGGTAATCTTTTGTGATATATTTGTCATTACCCAGTTTTGGATATAACTAAAACCGGCACTAACCAGATACAGTCCAATCAACCAATAGCCAATGCCGGCAATGTTGCCAAAGTTTATTCCGCGACCACTAACGAAACCTTTGATTATCTCGTCAGTCATACTGCCTAGAACTTTTGGACTAACAATCGCAAATATAGTGCTGATAATCGCGCAAAACGCGACAAAAATCAGGTAACCCCAATATGGTCGGATGTAACCCAAGATAGTTTTGAAAGTCTTTTTAAAGTTTTTGGCTTTGACGACGGGTGCACCCATGCCGCCGTGGCCGCCTCTGAAACCACCCATTGGTATTGCAGCTGGTTTTTTGTCGGCCATCTTATTTATTCTCCTTTAGCTCGTCAGCAGATAATTGCGACTGTGCAATCTCACGATAGACAGATGATTTTTTAAGTAGTTCTTGGTGAGTTCCTTGCCCGACAATTCGGCCTTCATCCATAACTATGATATTTTCAGCATGCATAATTGTACTGATTCGCTGTGCCACTATAATTAGTGTGGCATGAGCAATCTCTTTTCCAAGCGATTTACGCAAAGCAGCATCAGTCTTGAAATCAAGTGCCGAAAAACTGTCATCAAACAGATAGATTTGTGGTTTCTTAGCTAGCGCACGCGCAATCGATAACCGCTGTTTTTGACCACCAGAAATATTACTGCCAGCTTGGGCGATAGGGTTGTCTAGGCCTTTTGGTAAGTCATCGATAAATTCTCTAGCCTGAGCGATAGAAGCTGCTTGGTTCAATTCAACCTTATCGGCTTTTGGTCGACCGTAGGCAATATTTGTGCCAACGGTTCCCGAGAACAGAGATGCTTTTTGTGGAATATAACCGATATGGCTATGCAGTTCAGCTTGGGGAAGATCACGGATATCAATATCATCCAGCAAGATAGCGCCACCTGTAACATCATATAATCTTGGAATTAGATTCAAAACTGTCGATTTGCCACTGCCGGTTCCGCCAATAATTGCCGTAGTTTTTCCACGTTCAGCTTTGAATGAAATACCGGACAAAACTTGTTGTTCGGAACCAACATAGCCAAAGTCGACATCTTTGAACTGCACAACACCTTTAATCTCTTCAGGTAAATGCTTCGGAGTAGGTGGGTCAACAATTGAAGGCTCGGTAGCCAACACTTCATTGATACGTCGCCCGGAAACGGCCGCCCGTGGGACCATAATAAACATCATCGATATCATCAAGAACGCCATGATGGTCTGCATAATATATTGCATTAAGGCAAACAAGCTGCCAATTTTCAAATCACCATTATTTATCACGTAGGCACCAACCCAGACAACCGCCATCGATGCCAGACCCATGACCAATGTCATAACTGGTTGCATCAACGCCATGACGCGGTTAACGAATATGTTCAAATTTGTAGATTCCAGGTTGGTTTTGTTGAATTTCTTTTCTTGGGTGTCATCGTTGTTATAGGCGCGAATTACTCTAACGCCTGTTAACATCTCTTTGACTTGTAAACTTAATTTATCGACAAGTTTTTGAATTATGGTGAATTTTGGAATCACAACAATAAACAAAATGATAATCATAGCCACCAAAACACCTATGGCTGCCAGCACAATCCAAGACATCGAAGGGGCAAGGTTATGAGCTTTTATAATCGAGCCAACACCCATGAAAGGTGCTAAAAATGCCATTCGTAGCATCATAGCAATGACGTTTTGTAATTGCTGCATATCATTGGTCGCGCGGGTAATTAACGAAGATGACGAGTAACTGTTGAACTCGTTCAAAGAAAATCGCTCAACTTGCATAAATACGGCCTCACGTAACTTGCGAACATAGCCAGTTGCGACCCGAGCAGCGATAAACCCGACAACAACAGTACAAAAAGCACCGAATAGGGTTAAGAATAGCATTTGCGCACCATTGCTCCATACCGCCGCCAAGTCTTTCATGACAATGCCATTGGTTATAATTTTTGCCATGTAATCAGGCAAAGTGAGGTTAACAAAAGCCTGGCCGTAAATAAAAATGACTAGGACGATTAGCCACAGAATATAAGGTTTAAAGTATTTTACTAATTGTTTCACTATCTATTTTTCACCCTTCTTAAGTTAGTATGAATTCATACTTATCATACTAATGATACTACACGAAGAACCTAATGTCTATAGGTTATAGGCAAGATTCTGGATCGGGGCAGGGGATGTTTGCAACCGAAAATACAATCTTGTCTTTATGATCGTGATCGTTCAAGCGTATACGCGCCGAAATAGCGTTTCCGTACTTAAGCACTGCATGGCCTAATGCGTGGAACCTCAATCGGGGATAGCCTTCGATACTAACAGTCAGCGAATCGGTGATGACGTCATTCTTCTCGAAATCGCCACGCATCAACTCAACTTGTGTACCCTCATGTTGGCCTTGGATAATCTCGTCAACATTAGGTATTACACCGATAATACTGTCTACGCTTGGCAATTTTTCACCTGGTTTTTCATTTTCCATCCCACTATTCTATCACAATTGTTTATCGCGCTTGACGTTTTATTTATATGGGTATATAACAAGTAATATAACAGTTATTTGTGAGGGCTGAGTAGTTCATTAACAAATAATCATTTACTTGGGCAGTTTATTATAGAAGTGGCAAAAAAGCGGCCTAGATTCTCCGTGCAAATACTTGTGCGCTGAAACTAGGTAGTTTTAAAGAGTGAGTAATAACTTTAATCGGAAGAGTTCTGTGGAGGAACAAAAATCATGAAAATATTTAATAAGTTCAGTAAATTAGCATCACTTGTAGCGATATTATCGCTAATATCGCAAATGTTCGTTGGCGTTATGCCGGCAATGGCTTTGGCGCCAAGCTTAATTCCAGCAGAACGCTTCCAAACTTTTGGCACAATAACTGGGGTTAGTTTAAGTTTTACAAACGGTCACGTTGGTATAATGAACGGCTTGCCTTTGACTATTAGTGCCAGCTCTAATCCTGCTTTGTTTGCAGAACTCGAAGCACAACATCCCGGATCTGGCTCGACAGCAGGTAATAGATACGTGGGATTTTTGATAAATCCGCCAGTTGTTAGTGGATATGAATGGGCTTCCGATTCTTTGAAAGAAACAACACCCGGCCATGCAGTTGACTTTGGTTCGGAAGATCGTGGTGATTCAGGCACATATGATAATGGGACTGAACTTTGGGAAACAGTTGCAGTAAAAAGTGGTGATGTATATACACGCACATTTAGAACCCCGAAAGATTATGAAATAACGTGGGTAATGCAAAAAGATGGGTCTCCACATTTAAACGTTACTGAATTATTTAGTGTAGAACAAACACTTGATACTACGGCTCCAGTCGGTGGGGAATTGATAATGACAACTAAACTACATCCAGCCCCTGGAATTGTAGTAGATGAGCCAGACGAAGATGGTGTCTATCAAATAACACCAGACCTATCAATAACTGGTGCTGATGTATTCAATTCACTTAGCGCAGAAGTAACTGACGAGAACCTAGATGCTTCTAATGTACCTGTCTATATTGACGGAAGTGAAGACCCAAGTGGATACATGCAATACGATAGTGATGGAGGGGTTTGGAATTTTGTTCAAACCGTCCCAGAAGTGATCTTTAATGAGGGTGAGCCACATGATCTTGTTGCCACATTCTCTGACCTAGCTGGCAACACCACAGCCTTAATTGCTAGGTTCACAACAGACAAAACACCTCCCGAAGTAACTTTAATCAAACACGATGAAATCGCAAAGACAATTACTTATAGCTTTAACGAAGCAGTTCAACTGAGAGGTAGTTCTTACGCAGTAGTTTCTCCTGCGGATTATGCCTCAAAGCTTGGCATTTACAATTTAACTGATTACGCAGCACATGTCCCTGGAACACCAGCGCCAGCCACAAATGGTAGCAACCTTACCTCTGCGGTTCTGAGCCCTGATGGAAAAACCATAACCATCACTTACACTGGATCTTTGATTAAAAACATAAATACGACCTACATCGTGGATGCTTGGGGCTACAATATTACCGACTTAGCCGGTAATAAAATGCTTGCTGACGCATCTACTCAATCGTTTATGGTTGTAGGTGATATGACTGCCCCAGTACTAACAATGCTAGGATCTAGCCCGGTACAAATTACAGTTGGGACAGCATACACCGACGCTGGTGCAACCGCTACCGATACGGTTGATGGCAATCTGACAAGTCAAATCGTAAAGACAGGTACAGTCGACACTTCAAAAGTCGGCAGTTACAAAGTTACATATATGGTTACAGATTCCTTTGGCACTACCGTATCTACGGCTCGTACCGTCAACGTAGTTGCAGCTGAAGCTCCAGCGGCAACATCTACCACTGCAGGCGGCACTAGCTCAACAGGCGCTTCATCCACACCAACTGATACAACCACGGTAGCAAGCACTGATACCACACCATCAGAGATTAAAGGTGCTAGCACATCCAAAGACAATTCAGATACAAAATCTGACCCAGGCTTCTTTATGTCAACATGGTTAGGTATCTACAACTGGATTTGGCTACTAGGCGCTGCTGCAGCAATCGGCGGTGGGGCATGGTGGTTATTCGGAACTCGACGCCAAGACTAATAAAAACGAGAGAAATAGAGGCCAAACGGCCTCTATTTTGTTAGATAAAGAATACGCCCACAACAATCGACAAAACAATCACGCCTGCAAAACGACGAAAATAACTGGCACCTTGCGTAATCTCTTGATAAGCCCACAAAAACAAGAACGCACCACTTAAATTCATAAAACCATTCTTCATAAAACTGATTGGTAATAACACCGCGACAATCATACAGACAAACCAACCTATTAGCGGTAGGTTAGGTGGTTGGAAAATAACAACTTTTCCATCTTTATCGGAAACAAATTTTCTAATTGCTGATTTTTTCGACATTTATGCTATGCTCCGATCAATTTAACGAAATTACCAATAGCATAAGTGACTATCATTGCGATAGCACCTCCACACACAACTCTCATCGTAGACTTCAGCACGTTTGCACCGCTGATTTTTGCGCTTATCACGCCGGTTATCGTCAACGCGATAATAACAGCAACGAAAGCCACAGGCACGGTCAAGTTTTCGACTGGCAACATTATTGCCACCATTGGGATTATGGCTCCGACAACATATGAACCAGCTGACGCGAATGCGGCTATCCAGGGGTTAGTTAAGTGGTTTGGATCGATATGCAAATCGATATCGGCATGTACAGCAAAGGCGTTTGCATGCGTCATTTCTTGTGCGACTATCTTGGCTGCCTTCGAGTCCAACCCATCACTTTCGTATGCTGATACAAGGTCTTCCATTTCCTCTTTGGGATATTTCTTCAAATCAATTTTTTCTTCGGCTAATAGTGCATTTTCCGTATCACGCTGAGTACTGACGGCTATATATTCTCCAGAGGCCATTGACAAAGCCCCTGCGACGATTCCAGCCAGACCGGCGGTTAGTACCGCTATTTTTGAGTCTGTAGCTCCGGCAACGCCGATTACCAACCCTGCAATTGAAATAATTCCGTCGTTTGACCCTAAAACAGAAGCCATAAGCCAATTAGAGCGGTTGCTGGTGCTATTACCTTGCCAACCAAATCGTATTCTGTTGGTTTTGCTTTTCATAATCGACATAATTATAACATTTTCATTAATCGGAATTTTTTTAGTTTGTTAGAAAACTAAGTGAAGATTTATCCCGAAAAGTAATAGAGGCCACAATAAGATTGCCAAGACAGCAGACAAAAGATTTGGGATAGAATTAAGATTTGCCAGATACCCTTGGCCGATAGCTACAAAAAAACCTAGACCGATATATATTAGGCTACCAATTGATACTCGTCCCATAAAAACCTCCTATTCGTTTCTGGTTTTAATTATGCGCTTGGAAATCATTAATAACAATATTCAACAGATACGCGTATCCCAAGGTGATATAATTAATAGAACACTAATTGCCGATGGAGGTAAAATGTTATCTATTTCGTTTAAAAAGCTAATTCATCAAAGAAAGACTCAGATTATTATCGCAGCAGTTGTGTTATTCGTAATACTAGCTGGTTCTTTGACCTTTCTAATTATTAGAAATAACCAGACAGCAAAGAAGGCGATTACAACTGTCAAAACCACTACCAAGAAAGTAACGAAGCCAACCGCAACCACTGAGGACGTTCAAGCTGATCTAAACGCAATAAATAATAAATCTTCAAACCTTGACGGCGAAATTGACAGTACCAATTCTGGATTGAGCGATTTACAGGCAAACCTAACTTATTAAGGGGTAATATGAAGAGAATCAAACTATTTCAAGCAATTTCAATCGGATTAATTAGTGTCGTGTTAGTCATTGCGCCGGCAATTTCAGTTGGGGCAGAGGTCGTGCCTGCGGTTGACCCCGCGCAAACCAAACTGAGAATGGCAAATCTAGTTCAAAGGGCTGATACAGAGATAAATCGTCGTTTAGTAGCCCTCAATAATCTGACTAGCAAAGTTAGTTCACTTCAAAAAGTGTCTGATGGGCAAAAGACTGCTTTCGTATCCGAAATTCAATCGAACGTCACAGACCTGACAACCCTTAAAACCAGAATTGACGGCGATACTGATCCGGAAACACTTAAAACAGATGTTCAGTTAATCGTCGACAACTACAGAATATTTGCTCTTTACATCCCAAAAATCCATCTGCTAGCGGGCGCAGACGTCGCCAGTGATATAGCCGGCAGCTTGGGCTCTTTGACAATTAAGCTTCAAAATAAAATCGCTACCGACAAAGATGCCGGCAAAGACGTATCATCCCTACAGGCTTCATTGGCTGACATGCAAAACAAGATTTCAGATGCCAGTAACCAAGCAGCCAACTTAACCGATTTGGTTATTCAACTTATCCCATCAGGTTATCCCGGTAACAGTGTTAATTTGTCTTCGGCACGTGATATGTTGAAAACAGCTCGGTCGGACATCCAGGCCGCTAGGCAAGATGCTCAGTTGATTATTACTGGTCTAAAAGCTTTCCAAACTACAAAGTAAGGCTACGAACGAATAATAACTTGGTCACGCTGTGGACCGACGCCTATCATTGTAATAGGAACGTTTGTTTTGTTCTCGATAAATTTGACATAATCTTGGGCATTTTTCGGTAAATCATTAAAATTGCGAACGTTTTTGATGTCTTCGTCCCATCCTGAAAGTTCTTCGAAGATAGGGTTACTTTGTTCAAGTTTATACGCAGCATCAGGAGCTATTTCTAACATTTTTCCGTTACGCTGATAGGCAACACAAATGGGAATTTTTTTACCAAAACGTTGGACCCAATCTAATTTCGATAATGCCATTTCCTGAGATTTCTCATCGCCATTAACCATTTGAGCCCTTCGAATTTGAGGTAAATCAAAGTAACCTAGACGACGAATCCTCCCAGTAGTCGTTCCTTTTTCAGCGTCTATCGTTGTCATATCGCCATGCAACCTTTTTAACAAAACTTTATCGGTAATTTCAGTCACAAACGGACCTCCGCCAACATGCGACTGTACGGCCTTGGCAACACCGTACACCTTATCGATAAATGATGGCGGAACGCCGAGACCAGATGGCACACCTCCTGAAGTTGTCGATGAAGATGATGTGAACGGATACATGCCGTGGTCAACATCCAGCAGATATGCTTGCGCGCCTTCAGCAAGAACTCTGGCATTGTTTGGCTCTCGGAGTTGCTGATTCATATAATAAACGGTATCTGTGACAAAACCGACCAAACGCTTGGCTTTATCGACATAGTTTTTTGCAACCTCTTCTTCATCAATTGGTTCAATCCCAGCTGCATCACGAAGAGGTCGTTGTGCGATTAGACCTTCTAGCACTAATAGGTGCAAAGCCTCCGGATCATGCTTTATCATTTCCATACGACAACCCATACGCATGGCTTTGTGAGCCGAAACCTGGGCGATACCTGATTTAGTACTGCCTTGTCTGCCGTCTCCAGCCTCACGAATTTCATCTTCAAAAATGTGATGGGGAAGTATCATGTGGGCAGCAGAACTAATCTTTAAATTATCCCTAGAAACCTCAACGCCTTTTAGGCGGATAGTTTCCATTTCTTCGACTAGTTTTTCAGGATTGATGAGCGTTCCGTTGCCGATTACATTCATTACGTTCGGGTGAGCAATCCCAGAAGGTATCAGATGCAATGCCAAATCACGTCCATCTGGCAAAACGACCGTATGGCCGGCGTTATTACCACCGTTGAATCTGGCGACAATGTCGTGTTCCGAGGCAAGCATGTCGACAAAACGACCCTTACCTTCATCCCCACGTTGAAGCCCAACAATTACATCTATCATTCGATTTATTAGTATAACCCAGAACCAGATAATTACAATTGCTTGCCGAAATACCTTTGTCTTCATTCAGCGTGAATTCGACCGTAAAAGATGTTAAAATAGTTACAGATATAAAAAGGGGATATTGATGCCAAAAATCGGAAACATTACACTCAGCAAGCCAATATTAATTGTTATTTCGGTAGTCGTTATAATCGTAATTGTTATATTTTCAGCGCGAATATTTACGCCGGAGGATAACTGGCTTTGTGAGGACGGTACTTGGACGCGCCATGGTAATCCTACGGATGCGATGCCAACATTAGATTGCCCAAAAGATAAATAATTAGGAGGAAAATATGTCAGAGAAAAATACCGAAGAATTTGTTGTCAACGGCGAGGAAGTTCTTGCCAAAATCAAGGCCTTAATCAATGAAGGTAATATTCGTCGCATTATTATCAAAGATATGGATGACAAGACCTTGCTCGAAATACCGCTTACAATCGGGGTTGTTGTGGCAGTCTTGGCACCGGTCTTGGCTGCAGTTGGCGCCATGGCTGCAATAGTTTCTAAATGTAAAATTATTGTTGAAAAGAAATAGTTAATATCCCGCTAAATAACGCGTGAATGCAGTGGTCGCAATTAGCCCTAGTGAGAGAGCCTTACTATACCTGCTTTGTAACCATAATTTATACTCAATAACATCGTGGTCACGTAGGCCTACCGAATTATTACAAAAATATTCCAACATCCCACTGTATTCTTGGTCGATGGCGCGCAAACCGATTATCGATTGGTGAAACTCGTCGCCAGCCTCTGATTCGTCCAAAACGTCCTTGAAATCACCTCTGCCATCAGGATGAATAATACCTAGTCTTTGTGCAGCTTTCCTTCCGAGCGCCTTGGGAAGTTCTAAAGTTCTTTGCAAAGCTAATATAGAACTAGGGTCGTTTTCATCAAACTGCCGAGGCGCTCGTGTAACTCCGCTGTGTTTGTAGGTTAAATAATTAAACATCACTTTGTTTATTATTGACTCGTCAAGCGGACGTGATGCAATATCAATCGTTGTCCCATCTATTTCACCCACACACCAATCCGGGTTCGACATCGCCACAGCAAGATGGTTAGCAAAGAGTCTATCGTACATACGTTCTCTGCGAGCAACCAGTGGTTCGTCTGCTGGCCAAATATTAGCTTCAATTTTTACATTGGTTCTATCCGTGATATCGCCCAAAACCGTCTTTATACTATCAACAACAACAGGTTCATCATTCGGGCTATCAAACTTATAAGTAATCAAGACATCTAAGTCACTCCGAGTGTTAAAGCGTCCTTCAGACACTGAACCATGTACAAGAGTCATAACATTTTCATCGGTTTTCGGTACTTTTTCAATTACCAACTCAGCAGCCAACATATGAGCCCCATCTGTAGGGATAGCGAAATCGATTAACTCGGCACTTGAATATATAACACCCATTTACAATAACTCCGCTTTGCGTTCGCCATCGGTCTTATCAACTCGGCCAGCTTTAATTCGGGCGTTAAGTTTCGCCATATTTTTAGTAATCACATCGTCTAATTTCAGCCCCAAACTATGTTGAGCGACATATGCGACATTCAGATAGACTTCAGAAACAATCACAGCAATATCCTGAGCTTTTTCGTCGTAATTCATAACGATATTGTGTTCTGTCTCGCCGTAATGAAATTGCTGATCTACACATCCTCTTAAGGTCACCGAATCAAACATTAATAACATGATACTTTCTGGCACACTTGAGAAAGGCTCACCAGCAGGAATATTCATGGCAGGTGATGGCAAAGGCTCAAAACCGGCTGAAATTAATTCATCAACATCGGGTAATGTGACATCTGAAAACTTGGTTGCCAAATTAGCAGCTTGATCGCGCCAAGGTATATCTGCAGATTTGAACCTAAAGCCATTATCTAGATAATCGTTCTTAGTAACAGGTATCCTAGCGGTTTCATCGTAGTAGAAAATTCCCATAGTGTAGGCATACATACGTTTTTTCATGGCCGCATCGATATCGGCTGAAGAATTAGATGCTAGGGCAGTGGCGCACCACAACACGTCGCCCAGTTCACTCAATAGTTCAGTAGCGTCAGTAGACTCACAATCTGACCCATTTTGTTGAAAAATTTGATGTGCCTCGCTCAGTTCCAGTGATTCTTCAATCAATTTCCCAGTAAAACGACTAGCTGCTTCATAAGTACCGTGTTTTTGTTTCCAACCCGTTTCAACCCATTCCTGGTAACTAGAGATTGTGGTGATTTCGGAAGCCTTTGCTTCGGGGTTATTTATATAAAAGAGTGAGTCAACCTCGACAGGATTTACTTTCCTTTTGGCGTGAGAAATAATATGGTCGTCTTGCGGCCCAAAGGGTGAATAGCCATCCGGTTTATTAATAAAAACTTCCATATTTGCAATTTTAGCTTGAAATATATTATAGCACTTTTTACGGAATATTCAAAGAACGCATCTCTGTACAGTAACGTTAAGGTGTTATAAAATGGTGACATTGGGATGTCGCCAAGTGGTAAGGCACCAGGTTCTGGTCCTGGCATTCGGGGGTTCGAATCCCTCCATCCCAGCCAAAATAAAATTACGACCCAAAGTGGTCGTAATTTTATTTTGATCTGCGATTGTGGGATCCGAGCCCCTGGTTTTGTGTATCAAAACGTCGCGGGGTTCGGTGGAATGAGCGCAACAGAAATGTGTTTACATATTTCTGTAAGCGAATGGAAGAGGCTTTAGCCGATATCACTCCATCCCAGCCAAATAAAACACGCTTAGTTTAAGCTAAAACTATGTATTCTTTCCTAATAAGCCTATAATAGAATTACAAGCCAATATATTTAACAAGTGTAAATATATTAGTTCTTATAAAATAAGGAGGAAAGCATATGTTATTAACAATCGCGGCAATATTAGTAGTTCTTTGGCTACTTGGATTTACCCTAAGCATAGGTGGGGGATTGATTCACATACTGATAGTGATTGCCCTAATCGTCTTTATTTATGATATGGTAACTCGTCGACGATCCGCATAATTGCCTATTCTGGTAAATTATTCTTCTTGTCTTCCTGAAATTACTCTAATCAGAGCAACTATACCCCATGCAACAAGCGCGTAAACAATAAACGCGATTAATGTTGCGGGCTCAAATACAGAAGTAGTAACTGCTCCTCTTGCTAGGCTTTCGTTGAATATGCCGATAAACGGCGTAACAAATACTGCCGATAAATTATAGATAAAGTCCACAAAGCCGTTCGAAGGGTTGGCACCTAATAGCTGTAGGACAAATCTGAAGGCTAACAATACATCCAGTACTCCAAAAACAAGATATACTAAATAACCAGCTGTTTGATAGCCGGTCGCATCTCTTTTCGTTGGCTTTCTTTCTGGTGAATTATCACTGTTGTCGGTTGTGGTGATCGTTTCTTTTGTGACGTCTGGCATATTGCCTCCTTTTATTATAACGTTTCACTAATTTCATTATACTCTTGATTATTGACAAATAAATTTTTAAGTGGGATAGCTAAGCGTATGTACGTTAAAAGTTCCTGGAAAGCATCCATTATCCCCGGGTCTCTGGCTATACCTTTTATGCTTGCTATTAGAATAATATGTGACCATAATTAGAAATATCTAAAGGGAGAAAGTTCTATGAATAGTAACACTATAAATAAGAATAAATTCCAAAACAAAAGTTCTCAACATGGTTTTACAATAATAGAAGGATTATTTATCGCAGTACTTGCGGTATTAGTTGCACTTGCCGGGGTTTATATGGTGAACGCGGTAGGACCAAAGGGTGAACAAGGCATTCAGGGTTCTGTAGGTAAACAAGGAGTACAAGGCCTGATTGGAGATCAGGGACCTATTGGCCTACAAGGCTTAACTGGCGACACTGGTGCACAAGGACTTAGAGGATTAACTGGTTCCCAAGGTCCTGTTGGCGAACGAGGGCCGATAGGATTAACAGGCGTAGGCGAACAAGGTCCAATTGGGTTAACTGGCCCACAAGGCATACCAGGTACACCCGGTACGACTGGTTCACAGGGACCACAGGGTGCCACTGGCAATACCGGAGATACTGGTCCACAAGGTACAATTGGGTCAACTGGTTCACAGGGACCACAGGGCGACCCTGGCACAACCGGTACAACAGGGGCCACTGGCCCGCAAGGTCCTATCGGTGCGATAGGCCCTCAGGGACCAACCGGACCTAATTTCTTAATGTGGTCTGGTATGCTTTGGGATGATGGCTTTGGGGTGATGGTCTCGGGTGGTAGTTTTACGGCCACGCACGCCTATTGTGTACTTGACACTGGGGGGAGCTTCACGGCTGCATTCAGTATTTTACTGCCAAACGCTAATGGCGCTGGCTCAATTGGAACTTGCGTAGTGCCGGCTGGTAGTCGTACTGGCATAGCGGATTTGACACCTACCGCAATTGTCCCTGGCTCATGGCTGGAAATATCGGTAGGAGGCAATACCCCCATGGATAGTCATACTGCAGTAGGATTAGCGGTCGGTCCCTAACCGAACCACATGCTCAACCACGAAAAGTGATTGTCGATAAGTGCTATACTTATTACAGAGGAGAAACTTATGACAGCAGGAGATGAAGTACGAGCAGCAGCGAGGAAGACGCGCATAGAAGCGCAACAAAATCACAATCAGGCTGCTGACATGCAAAGATTAGGAGAAGACCTCAAACGAGTAGCCGATGAACAAGACAGTCAAGCAACAACCTTAGATCAGCAAGCTAAGGACACGGATGATGCAGAACTACGTGCCCAACAGTCAATTGATAAACTCAAGCAATAGAGTTGCATAGATTTTAATTAACCACAATTATTCCTGAAACACGACCACTAACCCCAGCCAAGAATATATTTGAACTCAAACCAACCGTGTATCTACTCTACGTAGTTATACACCTGAAGTCATATGCAAATTATATTAGTGGAACAAAAATAAAACCGGGGTGCTTAATAGTCTTATTTTTAGTATCAGATATTTTGGTTATCACCAAGATAGTATTTTTAATTGGTATAACTAATTTGCCACCTATTTTTAACTGGGACAGTAGCTCGTTAGGCAATTTTTGCGCAGCTGCGCTTACTAATATGCGATCAAATGGAGCGTATTCAGGTAAGCCATATATATTTCCGGATTGGAAAAAGCGAGCATTCGTTATTGCAAGCTTTTCACAATTACTACGACTGAATTCTACTAGCTCTGGTATTCTTTCGACGGCAAAAACTTGGCCATCTGGGCCAACAATAGAAGACATAAGCGCCGTAGTCCAGCCCGACCCAGAACCTATGTCTAATATCTTATCGCCTTGCTCTACATCTAGCCACTCAAGCATTTGACGTACTGTGGACGGCTGACTATTTGTTTGCCCAAACCCAATAGGCAGCGGCTTATCAATATCCGAATACTTACGTAAAGCTTCTGGGAGGAAGTCCGCACGTTGTATTTTGTAAAATGCCTTATCCACGCTTATCATATCTTTATTATAATCCTTGTTGTTGCACAACTTATTCTTCCGACGGTACATTCACTACTGCGCCGTAGTTGTACTCAAATAAAATCAATGGCTTCGTCTGTGGTATGATGGTTGAAGAAATATAAGATTGGATTTGATAATTATGGCTAAACAACGAAACCGACACGGCGCATCACGCAAAAGAATTTTGAAAAAGAAACTTTTGTCACTACTCAAGAAATAAAAATCTGATTTACAAATCTATTAGCGGTCGCCACAAGGACGTGGCCTGTCGGCGCTTGGTTTGGAGTCTATAACAAACCTTGAAACCCAGGATTCTAACTTTCCCGCATGAGATTCGTCTAGTGATTTTCCACCAGATTCATCAATTAAGTCACGAACATACGAACGATCATAACGGACAAGTGCACACCGCGCCATAGTAGCGATTCCTCGGATAAGTTTTTCAGCGCCTACGTTACGTTCAACCCTAAACTGACTTGCACCAGTTATGGTTGCTGCAGAATTTGACAGATATATAGTATCAAGCAATGCATTTCTATCGGTAGCAATAAGTGGCATGGCAATCACATTGGCATCAATATCTTTTGTGCTGTTGCTCGCCATTTTTTCATAATTTCTGGTTTTTTTCTCGCGAACGACACGTGCGCGAGAGTCCTGAGCCGCTAAAACATAAAGTGGTGGCTTGATCCCAAGTTTTCTCATACAGTTTCTAGTTAAACTTGAAGCAAGGGTTATGGTTCCACCTTTTTGGACTTCATCAAGTAAACAAATCTTCGCATCAGGATTTTCATAATACAAAGGCTCGATTACTGATCTAATAATTGCGTGCTTTTGGTTGCCTTCGGGACTAGTAATTTTAACAGAGCCGTCTGATCTATCCTGGTGGTAAATACCGAGTGGCAATTCAACGATTGGCTGGTCAAGTTGGTCTTCTATAAGTGGATCGCCAGAGGCAGCCCAAAAAATTGGCATAGCGCCCCGCAGTGGAAGAAATAGGTGAGCGTCGTGCAATTTTCGCGAACCTAGAGATTCACGGATAATCGAACAACCGTCAAGAAAGTCTACAACCTGCGAAGGGTGAGTGTCGATGAGGGCTTTGATTGGCTCCGTCTCGTTCATATGTATATTATAACATCATTACACATTAACTTCAATTGTTTTGAGGACAAATACGTATACTCATCACATATCTAGTTTTTTCTAGTCATGTATAATGAAAATATATTAAGGCATCGGAGGGGAAATGAAATATATTAAAATTGTCACCCTGACACTGGGTCTTGTCATCTTGTCAGGTTTAGTTTTCGTAGGAGTTGCAAACGCGCAAAGTTTCAAATCCGGTGACACCATTAGTGTCCCAGCAAGTGAAACGATTAACGGCATGTTATTCGCAACTGGTAGTAATATCGACATCGCGGGTACAGTTAATGGCGATGTTTATTGTGCCGGGCAAACTATCAACATTAGTGGTACCGTCAATGGCGATGTAATTTGCGCCGGACAAACCGTTAATGTCAGCGGAAAAATTGATGGTAGCCTAAGGTTGGCTGGACAAACCGTTACGCTTAGTGGAACTATCGGTAATAGCGCAACGATTGCGACCCAAGATTTAACCATCGACAAAAACGCAGTGATAACTCGTGATTTATTGGGTGGCAGCCAGAATGTCACAGTCAACGGCTCAATCGGTAGGGATTTCGTTTCAGGCACAAGGTCTTTGACGGTTTACGGAACTGTTGGCCGTGATGTAAGAGGTGGATTGGACACTTTAACTGTCGGCTCGACGGGTGTGATTGGTGGTAACGTTGATTACTACGGCACCAAAGATCCAGTCGTTACAACTGGTGGCAAAATAACTGGTACTATAACTAGGACTACTCCTAAAAAACAACAATTTACAGATTACTCACCAGTTGCATTTGCCATTGGCTGGTTTATCTATTCGTTTATCGCAATGCTAGCTCTAGCACTGGTCATGGTCGGCTTGTTCCCACGAGTTCTAGAAAAATCAGCCGCCGAAACAATGAAAAAACCAGGCAAAGCAGCCTTGGTCGGAGCATTGGCAATCATCTTGACACCTGTATTTATAGTCATGCTTTTCATGACAGTCATCGGTGCGCCCTTGGCAATCCTGACAATTTTAACTTGGATTGTCATTATGATTCTAAGTACACCTTTTGCCGCATTCCTACTAGGCCGTGCGTTGCTACGTGATGCCAAGCAAAAACCAATCGTTGTCATGCTACTTGGTGCTTCGATTTTAATCGTCAGTTATTTCATACCAATTATCGGCTTTATCACGCTTATCGCAGCTTACTTGTTCGGAGTTGGTATGATACTGGTCCAGAGCAAACAATTGTTGCTACGCGCAGCTGTCAAAAAATAGATTTCAATAGTTTAGCGACAAAGCTTGCTATACTGAACAGATGGCAAAAAAAGTTTTACCTATAGTAAAAGCTAAACTCGACCGCATCGTCGGCGGGGGACAGACTATTGCAACCTTGGAGAGCGGACAGAAATTGTTCGTGTGGGGAGGATTGCCTGGTGAAACTGTTAATGTTCAAATTACCAAAAAGAAATCTAAATTATCCGAAGGCGTTGTTACAGAAGTAATTGAACCCAGTGCAGAGCGCATAACTCCACGTGATGAAGGTAGTTATCTATCGACCAGTCCATGGCAAATCATGAGTTTTGACGCCGAACAACACTACAAGTTGGCACTAATCGAAGAAGCATTTGAACTCCACGATATTGTACTGCCTGAAAAAATTGAAATTTACACAGACAAAAAACAATTCGAATACCGCAATAAAATCGAATTTAGCTGGTGGTGGGATAAAGAAAAGGACAAGCTAGATCTAGCGTTTTTTAAGCGTGGCAGCCACGGCAAAATTCCAGTCGATGGAACGAGTTTGGCGCATCCTAGTATTAATGCCGCAGCAACTGCTTTGCGCGATTTATTGCGGACAAAACCAGACCTGCGAGCTTTTATGCTGAAAACTGTTTTAGTTAGATGCGACGGGGCTGGTAATGTTGCCATGCAACTTTATGTTAAAGAAAAAGGTTTCGAATTACTACCAGAATTAGAACTTGAATCCTTGAAAAAATCGGCGAATATCGTTGGTTTTGAGCTAATTTATTCTAATCCGTTAAGTCCGGCCAGTGTGATTACCGAACGTTTACAGTCGTGGGGCACTACTAGTCTAACTGACACGATTTTGGATGTACCATTCACTTACGCCGTCGAAGGATTTTTCCAAATTAATATTCCTGTTTATGAACAGGCACTAAAAGACATGAAACAGTGGATGAGCGATGACAAACCAACCGTTGATTTATATAGTGGCGTCGGCACGATAGGTCTGACAATCGGTGGTAAAAATGTAACCATGGTTGAGAGTAACGAACATGCCGTCCGCGAAATGAAACGCAACATCACCGCGCTTGACCGAGAAAAATTTGTTAAATCAATCTTAGCACCAAGCGAAAAAGCCTTGGAATACATTGTCGCCGGTTCGACTATAATTGTCGACCCACCACGATCTGGTTTACATGAAGACGTCGTCAATAAATTACTTGGAACAAGTCCCGAAAGAATAATTTACTTGTCTTGTAATCCAGTGACGCAAGCCCGAGATGTGGCTAGACTTGGAGAAAAATACGGCATTCGTTATCACCGAGGATACAACTTCTTTCCAAGAACACCGCATATCGAGCACCTGGTAGTGCTAGACCTCAAAAAATAATCAACATATTGCATTATTTCACAGCGTTGTTATAATGTAACCATTAGAATAATCATAAGTTTTACTTTGATTATAACAATGTAAGGTATTGGGGGAGACATATGGTAGTCAATAAAAAAATAGTAATGTACATAGTCATTGCGGTGTTAGCTATTGGTGTTGCAACTGCTGGCACAATCTTTGCATTAAATATGGTGAATCAAAAAACGACAAAATCTAAAACCACCCCAACAAAAACATCTGCCAAGAGTCTACGAGACCAAGCCGAAGCAGCGCGAAAAGCGAATGACGATGCAAAGTCTAAATCTCTATTATTAGAGGCTCAGGCACAATACAAAGAATTGCCAAAAACTGATGAGACAGTTAATGCACAAACAGATGTTCAAGCTCAACTCTGGTTATTGGAGCATTCGGGAACCGCTAAATAAACTTAGGAGAGGAAAAAATTGCTTTGCGTAATAAAGTAAGAAAAACCTACAATTGGATTAGCAGCAAAACCTCAAGAGGTTTTACACTAATTGAGTTATTAATTGTAATCGCAATTATTGGTATATTGGCGACCATTGGGATTGCATCGTTTACTAGTATCCAGGCTAATGCTCGAAACACACAGCGATCTTCTAGGGTTACAATCCTGTCTGAAGCTCTGGAGAAATATTATGATACTAACGGTGAATATCCGTCATGTGCTGCCCTTACAACCAGCCCAAGTACAGTTACATCTACGACACTTAAGGGCGTGGATCCAAATGTTCTAGCATCTCCAACAGCGACAAGTGGTACTAATTCGATCTCATGTGCAACACCAACAGCAGATACCTACGGATACATCGGTGGCGGCAATAGCTACACACTGTTGTACCAGGGTGAAGGTGATTCTAGCCCAACTTCCATTAATAGCCGCCGACAAGCAGTAGCTGCTATGTACACATTGACACTTGTCGCTGGTACTGGTGGTACCGTCAGTGGGGGAGGTTCCTTTGCCTCAGGTGCAACACCAACTATTACAGCTACGCCAAACACAAACTACTCATTTAGCAGTTGGAGTGGTGCAAACTGTTCTGGTGCAGCTAGTCACACTGTCACCATGACTGGTGATCTAACTTGTACCGCAAACTTCACAGTAACGTCAATTGCTATGCCGTCGGTTCCAACTGTTTCGGCTAACACTGCTGGTGCAACTACGACCTGGTCATGGGGTGCAGCATCATGTTCTGGCAATACTGCCCGGTACCAATACCGCTACACAAACACATCTGGCTATAACTCTGGCTTAGTGGGACCTCAGGCAGGTACTTCCGTAGCCTTTACGACTTCGAGTGAAGGTTATACATATACCGTCGCTGTTCAAGCTGAATGTTACAACGGTGTCGCGTCTAGTGGCATGAGTGCGGCGGGAACAGCGAGTTATTACAGGCCAATAACAACAATCTGGGGCTGTACGGATCCTGGTGCTACAAACTATAATCCAAGTGCCACAAATAACGATGGTAGTTGTACGTATCCACCAGTAAACTATACCTTAACCCTAAACTATACCGGCAGCGGTAGCGTAAGTGGTGGCGGTACATACACTGCAGGTTCAACTCCTGCAATTTCGGCATCACCTAGTACATACTATTCATTATCTAGTTGGTCTGGCACAAACTGTTCTGGTGCGGCTAGCCATGCTGTTCCTGCTATGACTGCCAATATGTCGTGTACGGCTAACTTTACGCCAACGACAATTCCTCCTACAGCAACTCCAGTTGTTACCGCCAATACAGTTGGCGCCACAACAACATTCTCCTGGGGTGCAGCCTCTTGTCCTGGCAATACTGCCCGGTACCAATACCGTTATACGATATCTCCATCTGGCTATGACTCAGGTCTAGTTGCGACCGCCTCAACATCTGTTGCATTTACGACTTCGACTGAAAATCAGACCTACACGGTTGCAACTCAAGCTGAATGTTACAACGGTGTTACAGCTAGTGGTATGAGTAGTGCCGGATCGGGTAGTTACTATAGACCGTCATCCATCCAATATTACACTGATAATACTTACAGTTTTGCGGAAGTCAGCAATGCAACGGGCATATGTGTTGACGGCTACACAGACACCTATAGCCACAATGGCTGGACAATCACTAGTGTAGATTGGAATTGGAGTGGTGAAAGTTCGGCATCTCTTGAGGGTGGAGTGGGTACTACATCTGTATATGGCTGGGCACACGCAACATGTGACGCAGTCACTCAAGTTTGGATTAATTCAGTAACCTATAGATCGCCTTAGTATAAAGATATAAAAAATAATCTTAGCTAGTTTTAATGCGTCGATAGGCGAATTTAGCAGCGACACGCCAATTTGTAATTGAATCACTATCAAATTGATATACATGACCGTCTTTGATTTCGCTAATCAAAACAAGTGCCGGATTATACGTGACAAGAGAACGATAAAAGCGTAAATCATCATCACCGACATTTTTGCGACCAGGGAACACAACATGAAACTTTTCTGCAGCGAGCTCATCAAAGTAGTGTGGTCGTCCTTTAGGTGGTATATACAGCTCGGCTTTTAGCCCCATTCGACTAACAACCTTCGTAACATCAGCCAGAACAAGTTTTGATTGCCCAGATACAAACAAGTAAAGTTGTTTCTTTTCAGTCAAAAAAAGTGAAGCCTGCGCTGTTCTGCTGACAGGAACCTTCAAAACAATAGTTTGCCTAACTTCAGTGTCAACGCCAAAACGATCCTTAATCAGGCGTTCTAATGCCAAATCATCATACATCTTATCTCTCATAATATTTCTATTGTAACACTTCACTCGACGATGCAAAGCCAATCGACTACAATAGAGATAATGGATTTTTCAAAAAGGTACTCTAAACTGAATTCAGCCCAAAAGCAGGCAGTCGATTGTATTGATGGGCCAGTGATGGTGATTGCTGGTCCGGGAACTGGAAAAACTGAACTTTTAAGTGTTCGTGTTGCTAATATTTTACAAAAGACTGATGCCCTACCTGAGAACATATTGTGCCTTACTTTCACCGAAAGTGGTGCCGACGCCATGCGCGAACGATTAACGGAAATCATCGACAAAGAAGCCTACAAGGTTGCCGTGCACACCTTTCATAGTTTTGGAACTGAAGTAATTAATAAAAACGGTCAGTACTTTTACCAAGGAGCGCATTTCACACCAGCTGACGAACTATCGAGTTATGAAATTATTCACGATATATTTAAAAAGTTGCCATATGGTAACCCTCTAGCAAAGAAAATTAACGACGAGTTCACATACCTGCCTGATGCGATAACTTCGATTTCAGAGATTAAAAAAAGTGGCTTAACGAGTGACGAATTACTAGCAATCCTAGACGATAATAATGCAGTCATTGAGAAAGCGGAACAATTATTATCACCGATTTTCGATAATCGAATATCCAAAGATACCGCCGCCTTGGTTTCCAAGCACATACCTGCGATTCTAAAGTCACCCAAGGAATCACCACAACAGACAATAGTTTCACTTGCCATTGTTTTGTCCGACTCTTTGCAAAACGCGACTGATGAAGCTATCGAATCCAAATCCACGAAGCCAATGACTGCCTGGCGGAATAAGTGGTTTAGAAAAGACGAAAATGGTCATTTCGTATTGAAATCCAAAGAACGACAAGTCAAGCTTCGCGCTTTAAGTTTTATATACGAACAATACAGGTCGAATATGGAGAAGGCTGCACTATACGACTTCGACGATATGATTTTACAAGTCGTCCATGCCATGGAAGTAGTTGACGACTTGCGGTTTAACCTTCAAGAAAAATATCAATATATTATGGTTGATGAGTTTCAAGATACCAACCTAGCTCAGATGCGAATCTTGAATAACCTGACAAATAATATCGTCCACGAGGACACCCCGAATATTATGGTAGTGGGTGATGATGACCAAGCAATCTATAGCTTCCAAGGTGCTGATATTAGTAATATATTAAATTTTCGAGATAACTATAAAAAAGCAAAAATAATTACTTTGACGGAAAACTACCGCTCTACAACAGATATTCTGGATGGTACGCGGGACATAATAATGCAAGGAAATGATCGACTTGAAAATATAATAGACGACATCGATAAAAAACTTACGTCCAATAATCCGCAATCGAAAAAGTTCGTAAACACATACGAAGCTGACAATATTTTTGATGAGCGCCATTTTATAGTCATGGACATAAAGCGCAAAATCAAAGAGGGCACTAAGCCGAATGATATTGCCGTACTTACTCGTAGGCACAAAGAGATAAATAACCTTTTGCCATATTTAGCACACCATGGGATTGCAGTTAATTATGAACGGCGCGATAACGTTCTTGATATTGCACCGATTAAATTACTGCAACAAGTATCTGAATTACTACTCGACTTATTTAATGGGCGACATGACGCGGTCAATTGTGCCTTGCCGGAAATACTGGCCCATCCGGCATGGGAAATTGAACCAATCGAACTTTGGAAACTCAGCGTCGAGGCTTATGACAAACATTCTCGCTGGCTAGATACTATGATTAAAAAGCCAGAATTTATGCCTTTGGCCAACTGGATAATTGTGACATCAAAACTTGTAAGTGATACACCTCTCGAACAAATTCTGGATATTATTATCGGTAAAAACGATTCTAACGAAGAATACTCCAGTCCAATTTATAAATATTATTTTAGTGATGATAACTATGATAATAACCCAAATAGTTATTTATTGTACTTAGAATCACTGCGGACAATTCGTTCGAAACTTCGCGAATATCATCCGAACCAAACACCAACTCTACAGACTTTTGTCGATTTTATTGCTTTAAATCGCAAAATTGGAAATACGATTAGCGTCATACGTCATGCCCTAAAATCTGACAACGCCATAAATGTTATGACTGCTCACCGTTCGAAAGGTTTAGAATTTGATACAGTATATGTCATTAACGCCGTCGACAAAGTTTGGGGTCAGAGTGCAAGGACCCGTAATAGGCTGATAAGTTACCCCGAAAACCTTCCTTTCGCACCAGCTGGTGAAACAAGCGACGAAAGATTGCGTCTATTTTATGTGGCCTCAACTCGCGCTAAAAATGATTTAAATATTAGTTACAGCCAAACTGACGATTCCGGAAAGAATACCCTAAAAGTCGCATTCTTATTAGACAGCAAGTGGAATGAAACCAAGATACAAACACCGTCAGAAAAAGACATATTGATAGAGTCGACTGAATTAGCTTGGTATCAACCACTAGTCGATCCGACAACGTCAAATATGCGAGATTTCCTGTTGCCGATGTTAGAAAAATACCGCCTGAGTGTTACTCACCTAAATAACTTTTTGGATGTAACACGTGGTGGGCCTAGGGCTTTCTTGATAAAAAACCTACTACGTTTTCCTGAAGCAAAAAGTCCAAACGCGGCATACGGCACAGCCATACATAACACCTTACAAAATGCACATAATTACCTAGCTTCGACCGGTCAAAAACAGGCGACCGAAGATATTGTCTCAAAATTTGAAAAATATCTTGAAGAACAACATCTAGCAACTCCGGATTTTCAAGAGTTTTTGCAAAAGGGAAGTGATGCTCTGCAAGTTTTCCTAGAAAAAAAATACGATTCGTTTTCGACTGACCAAAAAACTGAACTTGATTTTATAAGTCAACATTCCATCGTCAAGGATGCTCACATTACCGGTAAAATTGATTTAGCAAACGTTGACACTAATTTAAAAACCATGTCAGTCACGGATTACAAGACAGGTAAACCCGCAGGTAACTGGAATGGAAAAACTGATGCCGAGAAGATTAAACTTCATAAGTACAATCAGCAGTTGATGTTCTATAAATTGTTAGTCGAAAACGCCAGAGACTATCGAGGCTACAAAGTTGAGTCGGGAATAATTCAATTCGTCGAACCAACTAACTCAAACGAAATCTTATCTCTAGAAACAGATTTTGATACAGATGAGCTGGAGCGGTTTTCCAAATTAGTAAATGCCGTTTGGTCGCGAATCATAGAACTTGACCTCCCCGACACATCAGATTACGATTCGACTTACAATGGCATTTTGGCGTTCGAGCAAGACCTGTTAGACAATTCGTAAATTATATTGACTTATATATTTAAATTTGGTATCTTAAGCTCAACGGGAGAGGATCTCATATGATTCATCCTCGATTACCGTTGCTTGACAAGATGATGAGGCCCGTATGGACCGTTCCCGACCAAGACTAGACCTATTGGAAGTAGGTGGCCTGTGGGAGGAACCGATACGAGCCTCCGCAGAGATGCGGAGTGGAAGCTGAAGGAAGCAGAGCGCGCAGGCGCCAACCCCAAGGACATCGCTGTCCTTAAGGCTGCCTACGACGCCGCGAGCACTCGAGAAGACGACGCAATGGGCAAGAAGCGGTAAGGGTTCCCCCCTCACCGCTGCATCATCCCTCCTCGCGTTGACGACAAATCGGCCGTATCCCTGCGACCAACGCTGAACGCCTCTCATCTTGGCAACACACCCTCTCGCCCAACGCTAGTGTGAGACTAGCATGGGCGAGAGGGCCCAATCACTTTCTAAAGCAACTGATATCTGTAATAATAGTTTAATGACAAACTTTTGGGAAAAATTACCAAAACCATTTTTTGCCCTAGCGCCAATGGAATCGGTGACTGATATTGTATTCCGTCATGTTATTGCGGCTGCCGCTAAACCAGATGTATTCTTCACAGAATTCGTTAATGCATCCAGTTTTTGTAGTGAAAAGGGGACTGCCAGCACAAAAAGTCGTTTAACATTCACTAGTGACGAACAGCCAATAGTCGCCCAAATCTGGGGTAATAAACCAGACGAATTTGCTAAGATGAGTTTGGAGCTAGCCAAGATGGGATTTTCAGGTATTGATATAAATATGGGCTGTCCTGACAAGGCTGTTATCAAAACTGGCTCGGGAAGTGCATTAATCAAAAACCCAGAACTGGCTGCAAAACTTATCGAGGCCGCAAAAACAGGCGGTTTACCAGTCAGCGTAAAAACTCGACTAGGTGACGTAAAACCAGAGGAGTGGCATAACTGGATTAAATTTTTATTGCAGCAAGATGTTGCCAACTTGACAGTTCATCTGCGAACTCGCAAAGAGATGAGCAAAGTCGGCGCCCATTACGAATTAATACCAGAAATCAAAAAACTACGAGACGAAATCGCACCACAGACATTATTAACAATAAATGGTGACGTTAGCGACCGAATCACGGGCGAAGAATTAGCTAAACATTACGGAATCGACTGCGTGATGATTGGCAGGGGAGTATTTAGTAACCCGTTTGCTTTTGAACACCAGAAAGTTGAACATAGCCGTGAAGAATTATTGGCTCTTTTGCAACTACACCTATACCTTTACGATAAATACTCTTCTGAATTTGGACCGCTAAAATTTGATCCTTTAAAACGTTTTTTCAAAATTTATATACGAGATTTTTCCGGCGCCAGTGAACTTCGCGATAAATTAATGCATACCAAAAACACTGATGAAGTGCGTAAAATAACATAAATTAATACTACTAATTAGCAGTTGGCGATGTTGTTCCAGAAATTGTTGTCGCAGATATGACTATACGTCCATTACCACCCGAGCCGCCATTTCCACCCGAGGTCCATGATCCCACTCCACCAGCGCCACCAGCGCTGCCGTTAGCAGTTACGAGGCTAGTTCCAACAGTAACACTTGTTGATGCTTTAATGTAAATTGATCCTCCCGAACCGCCACCACCGGCGCCACCGGCGCCATCAGCCGGCGATCCAGCTGAACCAGTTTGACCGTTACTATTGATAGATCCTGAGACAGTTATTGTGTTCCCCGTGATGTATACTATCCCACCACCGTTACCACCGTTACCACCTGCCGCATTGACAGATCCGCCACCACCGGCTCCGCCAGATCCCATAAATAATTGGCCTAGATTGGAAATACCAAAAGCTGGTCCACCACCTGCTCCGCCAGCACCAGCTCCACAATTGAAATTGCCGCCGGTAACTCCAGCAGTACCGACGACTGCATATCCGCCGCCACCACCACCACCACCGGAATTCCGGCCGTCACAAGGATTGCCTGGTCCGCCGCCGCCACCACCACCATAATTTGAGCCTGGGACAAGCGCCTGACCGCTTACAATTCCTTCTCCTTGCGCGCCCGACAAGATAGTTGGATAACTAATATCATATCCGTATACACCGTATCGATAACCTTTCACGCGCATATCGACAGTCCCCGCAACAGAGACTACTCCATTTGCTCGGAAGAAAAGCACCCCACCCTTGATTCCGTCCCAGGCGTTTGCAGCTAAGGTTATACCTGAGTTTACAGTTACATTAGTGTAGTTTGGAACTCTTTGAAGCATGACTCTCTGATTTGTCGTCGCAGTACCCAAATTTGTATCGTCTGATGCACCATTACCGTAGTAATTAACTTTATTACCAGTAAACGTAATTGTGTTAGTTGATATGGATTGGATTCTTAATGTTTCGTTATTGCCAACATTGGCGTAGTTAGTGCTAATACCCTGGAGATTGATAAGCAAAACTTCATCGCCAGTAATAAAGCAACCAGCCGCTGGCGTGGTTGATAGGGTAGCGGTATTAGCTGTTAGCGTAGTTACGGAATAGTTAACAGCATCAGCACAAGTCCTACCCGTCGCTAATGTATCAGTATTTAGATTTTTACCAGCCGCCACAGTAATAGCACCGTCGGCACCACTCCCCACGAAAGTTGAAGTAGCAGTTGCCAGAATCGTTAGACTACTAGACTGACTATACTGTCGCCAAACAGTACCTGTTGATGATTTCAGTAATTTTGTTGAGCCAATTGATGACACATTACTTGCTTTACCATTCACAAGAGTCGGAAGTCCTACAGAAAAGGTTGAAGTGATAGCGCCACTACCAGCGGAAGTAACATTGAAGGTTCCGTTACCAGTAAACTTTTGAATCGTATTGCTACCTGGAGTTGAAGTAGTAACCGCTCCCGTAACTGTCGCCGTTATTGAGCTAGTGGGGTAGGATATAATAACGACACCTGAACCACCGGAGCCCCCAGTGGCAGTTGAAGCACCACCACCACCACCACCACCACCCGTATTGGCAGCCCCAGCAACACCTGCAATTCCCGGACCACCACCAGCGCCACCGCCACCAGATCCACCAGATCCTGGATTACTAGAGTATACACCACCACCACCACCACCTGCGTACGGCACACTCGAGCCGCTAATAGAGTTAGATAAGCCTGGACCACCGGCTCCGCCAAAAGACCTAGAGTCATAAGCAATCCCAATGCCTCCGGCGCCGCCGCCGCCCGCGGAGCCATAATTGGAAGCCCCTGTATTATTACTTGGCGTTCCGCCATTATTTCCTTGGGATGGGGATGTGGCTGGAGTGTTGCCTAATCCAGTTGGATAACCAGAGCTAGGTGTAATATATATACCACCTCCACCGGAACCTCCATTATTGTTTGGCGTGTTATTAGTAGTTCCCGTACCTGACCCTCCGCCAGTTGCGGTTATTGTTCCAAAAATCGAGTCGCTTCCTTTTACATTTGCAGCTCCGCCGCCACCAACTGTAACAGAATAAGCTTGACTATTTAATGTATAGGATGAGTTATAAATTACACCACCACCACCACCACCACCACCGGCATATGCATTAAGTTGCGCCGAACCACCACCACCGCCACCGCCAACAACCAATACCTGTGCCGTAGCACCACCGTTAACCGTAACCGAACAACGAGTGTCAACTGAACCAGTTGGACAGGTAAAACCAGCTAGCTGATTACCCGAGCAGTCAGTGTTTGGCCCTAATGGCTTAGCGTCACTCCAAAGTGGAACATTGCTATTAGCATCTAAACAGGCTTTGGCATAAGCAGCCCCAGCATCACCAGCATTTTTTGCAAGTTGGTTATAGTACTGCGAAGATAAAGACACGCGAATCGCCACGTTCGATGAGACCGAGACAAGCAATACAGCCAGCATGACAATTGAGGCAATCATAACTGTCGGCAGTGCAAAACCCTTTGACTCTGTCGAACCAAGATTATTTCTGAAACCCAAGCGAGTGCGTGTCACGTGATACCCCATACAATTTATGGGTCTATTGTAGCATAAGCTTAACCGATTAGAATAGATTCGCCACGCATCGCGTTGCGGAAATAACCATCGTGGCTGACGTACAAAATTGCACCAGTGTATTTAGCAAGTGCCGTTTCCAGCTCTTCGATACTAGGCAGGTCCAAATGGTTTGTTGGTTCGTCTAGAATCAATAGCTGAGGATTATCGGCCAACATCGAAATCAATTGGAACCGAGCTTTTTGACCGCCAGACAATCTTGAAACTGGTGTCTTCAGATCGCCTTCGGTGAATAAATAATCACTCATTAAACTGCGGATTTTTGTTGTCGAAATCGACAGGTTTCTATCAAGATACATCCTTTCGATAGCAAGTTCCAGTGGCAAATCAAAATAGGTTGACGAGACTTCCTGTTCGTAAACCCCAATCCTGACGTGTCGGTCCAACGTGATTTCACCAGAGAATCGAGTTGGCACATCACTTCCTAGCAAAGCCTTGATAAGCGTTGATTTTCCAGCGCCATTCCTTCCTCTAACCTCGAGCGCTTCTCCCTCACGTAAATCAATATTAATACCAGAAAATAATGGCTGGCCGTAGCCAAGCGACAAATCACGAACTGAAATCAGTACATGTTTGCTACGAGAATCGTCACCCTTGATGTTCATTCGAATATTTTTGGCTTTGAATTTATCATATTGAGCAGCGACTTTGTAGTTCAAATTAGAAGCCGACTCTTTATCTATCCAAAAACTTGGTTTTTCTTTGGCTTGAAGTTCAGCCATTTCTTTTCGTGAAGTTTCCTCTAGGCGTTTGAACTTTTGAATTGTGGCCGGGTTGCGGGATTTTTCTTTTAAGCGCTGGTAATCAATAACTTTAGTTTTTAAATTAACAATTCGTTTTTCAATCATTTCGAAATCGTTCATTTGAGTACCGGTGCTGACTGCATTTTGTTTTAGATAAGCATCATAATTACCCTTATAACTGACGCATTCGCCATCTTTAAGTTCGATAATTCTATCGACTTCATTTAAAACATCACGATCATGAGTAATAACCAACATCGCTTCGCGAGCAGTTTTCATCCAGTCTACATATTGAGCTTTCGCGACATAATCCATGTGATTTGTTGGTTCATCAACAAGCGCCAAATCAGCATCACTATGCATGATTTTAACGACTTCGACTAGGCGTTTCTCGCCACCGGAAAGAGTAGAGAACTGCCGATGCGCAACGCCAGGTAATTGAAAATTATCCAACTCACGTTCAATTTGTTCTTCAATTTGATAGAAACCCTTATCACCGAAACGAGATAACGCCACGGAATATTCATCAATCAACTTCATGTTGTCGCCCATGGTTAGGGGATAGGTCTCAATAATATGACTTAGCTGTGCATATTCAGGCAGACCGGCCAAAACATACTGCAAAACGGTAGTGTTACCCATGTCGTGATGCTCTTGGGCTGTCGAAACTACGACCGAACCTTTTTTAAAGATAACTTCACCGGAAAAATCTTTGTCACTGCCGTTTAATATACCGAATAGGGTAGACTTACCAACACCGTTTCGTCCAACAATACCAACCTTTTCATGGTCGTCCACACTAAATTTAACCCCGCTCATTAGAGATTTAGGGCCGAAGCTTTTTTCGGTAATAGTTACGTCTGCAATCATCTGAACCAGCATACCATAACAGAGGTGATTTTGGTAGTTGGTAAATAGTAAACTGGGAAAGTAGATAAACACACTAGCCGGATTTGTGGTGATATTTGTCGAAGGAACACTGTCGAATTGCCCAGGTAGTTTCGAGGTTAATTCTTGACTATTCGAGGATGTCTGAGTGATAGCGAGTTCCGCAGAATACAAAGAATTGGACTCGAGACTATCATGGCGCAAGTCGGCCTGTTTCAAGACGAGTATCACTACAGATTCGGTATCGACAGTTAAAAAAAGGTTATAATACCTATAGTATGATTTCTCACCACAAGATTAATAACACTGACTACTGGGTTTACAACGACAATCCTAAACTGCCAACTTTGATAATGATTCACGGTTTACGCGGTACTCATCATGGGCTGGATTTGATTGCCAAGCAGTTGAAAGGTTTTAGAGTCATCGTTCCAGACCTACCAGGTTTTGGAATCTCAAAACCACTAAATGCTACCCAATCTGTTGAAAATTATGTCGAATGGCTACACGAATTTATCGCGGATTTACAATTGCCTGAAACACCAGTTCTATTAGGTCATTCTTTTGGCAGTATAATCGCCAGTCATTATGCTAAAAAATACACTTCATCAATTTCAAAGCTGATTTTAGAAAATCCGATTGGATATCCGACAATGAAGGGTCCGAAGGCAGTACTGACATATTTAGCCTCTGTGTTTTATTGGGTTGGGAAAATTTTACCTGAGCCACTTGGATCAAAACTTTTAGCTTCCAGAGTCAGTGTCATGGCTATGAGTATTACTATGGCAAAAACTCACGACAAAGCTTTGCGAAAATTTATCCATAGCCAGCACGTACAGCACTTTAGTCAATACGCAAACAAGCAAGTTGTTTGTGAGGCTTTTTACGCATCAACTCATCACAATGTTCGCGAAGTCGCAGCAAACATTACGACCCCGACTTTATTAATCGCTGGCGAAAAAGATGACGTCACTCCACTAAAAAGGCAACAAGAGTTGGAAAAACTATTTCCAAATGCAAAACTCATTGTCGTAAAAAAAGTTGGACATTTAACGCATTACGAAACGCCCGACCAAGTTGCGAACGCGATTAAGGCTTTCTTACGTTAACCAAACTTGTATAAATCTGCTCGAACCGTTCCAGAGTCTTATTTAAATCGTGCGTGGCAGCAATTGCTATGCTTTCGCGGCTCATCTTGTCATGTAGGGTAGGGTCGCTAATTATCTTTAGCAAAGCTTCGGCAATTTCAGCATCATCATCCGGTTTACACAAAAACCCGTTTCGGCCATCTTGGCACAGCTCTTTTAATGGACCCGCATCAATAGCCACAACTGGCTGACCGCTCGCCATTGCTTCTAGCATTACGATACTTTGTAGCTCTGCGGGTGAAGGCATGCAAAAAACCGTTCCCGCCTTATAGAGTTCAACTTTTTCCTCATCGGTAATTCGGCCTGTAAAGACCACTTTATCTTGTATCCCCAAACGATTTGCAAGCATCATTAGATTATCGATGTCAGTGCCGCTACCGACAATTAGTAGGCGAGCGTCCTTTTTCTTCAGAACAGTCGCGAAGGCTTTGACAAGTATTGACACGTGCTTTTCGGCATCGACTCGACCAAGAAATGTGATAAGTGGCTTGTCTGTAGGAATTTTCAGTTTCTCTAAAACTAGCTTATCCGCTTTGCCGACAGTAAACATACTAAGGTCAATTCCGTTACTGACAGCTTCAATTGGGACATTGTATTTATTATGCGATAAATCAAACATATTGATTGCCGATTGAGTTGGCATAGTAAAATAATCGGTTTGTAAATTGAAACGGACAATGTATTTGTTTAAAACGTATTTAATAGGTCGCGAGATTGGCGCCAACATTTTTAGGTTATCCATTAGGTTTTCAGGCATAGCATGATTAGTGCTGACGACTGGGATACCGTACTTCTGTCCGTATCTAACAACCGCTTGTCCAATCATCAAGAATGACTGTGTATGCATGACATCGGGTTTAAAGTCTTTGATAATCTTTTTTACTTCGCTATATGGATAAAGTGATATTCGATAATTTTGGTAGAAAGGAAAAACAACCGTCGCGGTACGTGCAATTGTATAATTACCATCTGTTTCTTTGTGTTTTCTACCTGTTTGACTAGGAGCAATCACAAGCACCTCGTGACCACGATCAGCCAAGCCTTTCGCAAGTGTGCGGGCAAATGTCGAAACCCCATTAATAACTGGCCAATATAAATCTGAAGCAATTAATATTCTCATACTCACATTTTAACATATCTCGGTTATGGCAACCTTGACGAAAGAAGACGTCATATGGGATGATAAGACTTATATGAACGATACTGCCTGGCACTTTGGGTATGAATATTGGTTTGAGTTGTACATCACTCAAGACAAATACTCTCGCGACGACTGGCAAAAAACTCTACAGGCGTTTTCGAAATACATTGGTTTCTTAAAGAAATATCAATTAGTCGTTGGCATCCAAAATAGCACTGTTCGATATTACGTTGGCACCAATAAGGATGTCGGCTTCTTGTCAAATAACTTAGAAGGTGTTGTTCTGCGCCCGGTTGACCCTGAAACAATTCAGATACCAACTTGCATCAAGCCTGAGCGTTTTGTCAGATATGTTGACGGCGGAAACTTGTTAGATCTACGAGAAAAATATCAAGTCAGCCGTAGTAAAATTCTAGAATACGCAATCTTTTCAATAAAACCAATTAATTTCGAATACGCCTACATAAATTACGAATTAATGTTCAAGGACGCGGCAGGGGAATATAGCTCATCTAGAAAAACTTTACTTAAACTGCCAATTGCATTACTGGATGTCGACTTTCTAACAAACAAAAAATACCTGCGAGCCAAGCAGGATAATTATCTAGATATCCAGAAAACTTTGCATATAATGCGCAGCGACCCGATAGACGCTGTGTTCGAAGTTGATACTTTTCCTTATTTACCAAAAAATTATTTTTTACCTCTGCAAAGTTATGACTTTGATAAGCACTCATTCATTATAGGAGCCAGTGGCAGTGGCAAGTCAAAACTGATAAGTTTGATGGTTGGCAAACTCGATTCTATTGAAGGTTTGCGCCAAAACTACCGAATTGTAGTTATTGACCCCCAAGCCTCGATTGAGGAAGACCTGAAGAGTCTTCGAAACAGTCATGTTGTCAGATTTAAAAACCCAGACGATGCTGTAGAGTTATTCAGTGGTGCCGGCGAATCTGACGTCTCGGCAGCAACCGAACTTACTGGAACGTTATTTAAATCCCTTTTGGCAGATCAATTTAACCCCAAAGTTGAACGAGTTTTACGATTTAGTCTGTTCGTGTTAATGACAGCTCAAGTGATGTCGCTCGACAAATTGAAGAAGCTATTAACCGACATCGAATACCGCAATCAAATCCTCAAACATGTTGAAGATTACGTTCCGAACAATATTCAGCAGTTCTTTAAAACTGATTTTAACGAACTACGCACCCAAAGCTACACCGAAGCAATCCTACCTTTAGTATCACTGGTTGATGAAATGCAATTACAGCCAGCCTTATCTGAGCAAAGTGACGAAACTAAACCTATCGCTAGCTTAATAAACGAAAATTTTTTGACGGTATTTTCGTTAAATAAAATTAGCATGGGCGAAAAAGTCGTACGCACCGTTGCCGGTCTGTTGATGCAGCAAATATTTTTGCTGGCGCAAGCCCACAGTTTCAATGAGAAAGTCATTCTAATTATTGATGAAGTTTCGATTGTCCAAAACCCTGCTATGGCATCAATGTTAGCTGAAGCCCGCAAATATAATTTATTCGTTTTCCTCACACAGCAATACTTCGGTCAAATCGACAAAGACCTTCAGGACGCAATATTTGCCAACGTAACAAATTATTATGTTTTCCGGGTTTCCGAAGAAGACGCCAGGGCACTGGAGGGTAACTTGACAATTGAAATCCCGAAAGAGATCTTACTGGAAGAGAAAGACAAAGGTTCCAAAGAAAGCGAAGTCCGTGTCAGGATGCTAACAAACTTGAATGTACGAGAGTGTTTTTTGAGGTTAAGTGGCAACGGGCAAATATTACCATGCGTCAAAGCCAGGACAATGGATAGTATTACGATTCCAACAATTCGACCAGAAATTGTTTTAAAAGCATATGACCAGCCGCAAGGTTTGCCATCAAAATTCGTTGAAACTCACGCTATGAATGAAGGTGAGGATAGAATTCCTGCAGAAAACTTGGAATATTTTGGAGCAGCCAGGAATTTGATGGCCGACATTGCAATGAAATCCAGCCAAACTCCAGATTCACAATCGGGGCCACCAGCGCCTCCGGGGGTAAATCTTGCCGACATATTATCAACTACATCATCAAAGAGAAAGGACTGAAAGGAGAAAAACCATGAACGAAGAAAAAGCAAAGAAAATTCTTGATAAAATAATCGGCCAGATTTTTAGTTGTCAAAATCCATTTACGCTGGAACAATCGATGTCAAAATTCGCTTTTGATATAAGTTTGCCCCAAAAGGTCTACGATTCAACAACCGGCGAACCGACCTGGGCAATGTCTACTAGCCCAACTAAATTTATTACATTTAAAAATGTAGTGAAAAGAAACCCGATTGATGACTGGGTTTTACCTAAACGCCCGTTAAAAAATCTTGATGACATAATCAAAGCATGGTCAGAGACAAATATCATGGCTACCGAACGAACTCGAGAGTCTATAAATTTTGCAGAAAGCGACAATGTAAACTTTTGCGAAAATGTATATAGGTCACAAGACTGTGGTGAGTCGAAAAACTTGGTATTCTGTGATGGAATATATAAGAGTGAATTTGTGGCTGCCTCCCAACGTTCTATTATTATGAGTTTCTGTATGAGAGCCGAAGATAGCCGTGAGTGTAGCAATAGCTTCAACGTCAATTGGTCCGGCAAAATTTCTGACTCGTTCTTTATCCAAGATTCGTATGACTTACAGGACTGCATGTTCTGTTCGCACATGGTTTCTAAACGATACTGCATCGCCAATATGCAATTTGAAAAAGAAGAGTACTTGCGTTTACGTAAACAAGTTATCGAGTGGATATTAACCAGCTAGTTTAATCTGTTACAATGGTGGTGTTATGACAACACAGAAAAAGAAGGGCGCCAGGCCCAAATCAATCGTCAACCGTCGCGCCAAATTCGATTATGAACTTGGTGATGATTTAGTCGCGGGCGTTGCTTTGACCGGACCTGAAACTCGCGCTGCCCGTGACGGCCATGTTCAGCTGAAAGGTTCTTACGTTAGAATACAAAATGATGAGTTGTGGCTCAATAACGCCAGCTTTAGTTTAAAAATAAACGAAAAAGGCAAAGTTGGCGCCAGGACTATCGACACAACACCAAAAAAGCTACTTGCTAGCCGAAAACAAATTGATGACCTTACGTCAAAAAAACAATCTGGAATGAGCATTGTACCGATAAAACTTTTAACCGGTGGCCGATTTATAAAAGTCGTGATTGCACTTGGTAAAGGTAAAAAGAATTACGACAAACGCGAAACTATGAAACGTCGCGATCAAGAGCGCGATATAGACCGCGCTATAAAAAATATCTAACAGAGTATAATAAAGATATGAAATTATATTCGTGGAATGTTAATGGAATCCGCGCGGTTATAAATAAAGGTGCTTTTAAAAAATTTATTGCTGAATGTGACCCAGATATCTTATGTTTGCAAGAAACAAAAGCCAAACAGAATCAAGCCGACGTCGATTTAACAGATTATTATGAGTACTGGAATAGTGCAGAAAAAGCTGGCTACAGTGGCACGGCTATTTTCACGAAAATCAAACCATTATCCGTCATAAACGGCTTCGTTGATGAAATTGCTACTAAATTTGACCTTGCAGGTGACGGTTATGGCGACCCTACCAAAGAGGGTAGAGTAATTAGCGCCGAGTTCGAAAAATTCTGGGTGGTCACAGTTTACACGCCAAACTCCAAAGAGGATTTATCACGATTAAAACTTCGCCATGAACAATGGGACCCGGCATTTTTAGAACATGTCAAAACACTCGAAAAAACCAAACCGGTGTTGTTTTGTGGCGATTTGAATGTTGCTCATAACGAAATCGACTTGGCCAATCCAAAACCAAATATTGGCAAACATGGTTTCACAAACGAAGAACGATCCGGTTTCGACGCATTAGAAAAGGCTGACTTCGTCGATACATATCGATCAAAGTACCCTGAAAAAACTGATGCCTACACATGGTGGACTCACTGGGCCAACGCCAGGGCTCGAAACGTCGGTTGGCGTATTGATTACTGGCTGGCTAGTAAGTCACTTGCTAGTTCGATTACAGACCCCCAAATTCACCCAGATATCATGGGCTCCGACCACTGTCCAATCAGTATCTCACTTGACGAATAAGTAAAAAAATAGTATCGTACTTGCCAGGATCTGTCCACTTACAAGAGATTGGATGAGATATGTACCCGAGTGCTGACGGAAGACTCGTCGAGATTCCCGAGGGAATGACAATCGGTGATGGTGCAACCATTGCTGACAACGTGCGTTTCGGAGAGAAAGATGTGATCGGTGACTACGTCACCCTCGCGTCAGGTGTCGTTCTCGGCGATTTCGTTGGAATCGGGTGCAACAGCAGCATCGGACTCGACAACGACATCGAGAACGATGTCCAACTACTTGGGAAGGTCGTCACCGGGGCTGCCTGCACCTTCTGTGAAGGTGCCAAGGTCAAAGGACCCGGTACAACTACCTTCGGCGACGAAGTCTTCGTCGGCCCCAGGGCCGTATTCGAAGGTAGTCGCACTATCGGCAGGAATGCAACAATCGGCGAAGACTCGCTCATCTTGCGAGACATCGCTGATGACGAGGAAATCGAGCCCGGCTGGACCGCCTACGAAGACAATGGCGTCCCCAAGGCTGCTCAACCCCGTCATCGCTGCCGTCCACTGGTGAAGTGACAAGATCTACCGCGCCTCGTGCGTTCCGAATCGTGACTACGCGACTCGTTGAGCAAACGAGGCGCTAGTCATGTCAAGAGGTAATATATTTACGACCTGGTATACTTTAGGTATGGACCATCCTTACTGGCACAAACAAACCGCTGACAAACCACTTTATCCTGACATCGAGTGGTCAAAGCCCGAGAACCGCTCTAATCGCGGTAGATTAGGTATTATTGGCGGAAATAAATTAGGATTTATTAGTGTAGCTGAATGTTATACGACAGCCCTTCAAACTGGTGCTGGCGAGGTGAGGGTGTTATTGCCTGACGTATTAAAAAAGTCGATTCCACCAACAATGACCGAAGTAGTTTTCGGATCAACCAATCCATCTGGAAGCTTGGCAACTGATGCTTTGACTGAGATGAAGGCAGTGGGTGACTGGTCAACCGGAGTTTTGCTGGTAGGTGATGCCGGCCGTAATAGCGAGACTGCAATTCTATATGAAAACTTTATCCGAGAATACTCAGGGCCATTAACTGTCACCCGTGATGCCATCGATTTACTAAAAAACGCTAGTGCTATGGTCGTTGAGCGCCCCGACACGCTACTGGTAGTGTCGTTTGCCCAACTGCAGAAAATATTTCAATCCGTTTATTATCCGATTGTTTTGACATTCAGTATGCAACTAACTAACCTGGTCGAAGCTTTACATAAATTCACAATCACGAATCCCGTAACAATCGCCGTTTTGCACCAAGATACGATGGTAGTAGCCCATGGTGGCGAAGTCACAACCACTCCATTTACCGAACCTATGCAAATCTGGCGCGGCCGCACGGCAACAGTAGCAGCAACTTACTGGCTCTGGAGCCCAGCAAAACCACTCGAGAGTATAACAACAAGTTTATTAAGCAATTAGAGTAAAACGTTGCCATACCCAACTCAGAAGACTGTGCCGGTAGGCAGCCGAACGGCCACGTGCTGACGAATGTCACACGTAGAGTGTGCTGATGAGTTGAGTGTGGTAGTGTTTTACGAACACAAATTAAATATTTTCGAAAATTATAAGTATTTGGTGGGCAAGGGGGGACTTGAACCCCCACTCCCTTGCGAGAACCAGATTTTGAGTCTAGCGCGTCTACCAATTCCGCCACTCGCCCAACAAATACTTATAATTTTAAATTGCGTAGCAATTCGTCTACCAATTCCGCCATCCGCCCAAGTGGTAGTTACCAGTATAGTATTGTACAATAGATTTCAAAGAGAATCTATATAGATGAAGCCAGATGAACCAGAAAACAGCCAAGGTGGGATGTCGCTGTCACAACAGGGACCACTGGCTGCTGTACCTGCGCCCCAATCCAAACCGCCACAAGAGGCGGCTACTAACGTTATTCGGGCTCAGATTAATAATATCTACTCAAACAATAATGAGACTACTCAACCGGTCGATACGGTCAAAACCTCGCCTTCGGAGAATGTTAACCCCTACCAACGGACCCATTCAACTCAACCAAATATCCAGGCAAACGATTGGAAACAATATCACACTGCCTGGCAAAACTATTATCAAAAATATTACGAAGGTTATTATTCGCAGCACCTCAGCAAAGCTAAACAGGCTCTTGTAGACAAATCAGACCAGGTGAAAACCGGCTTTTTCGCGAACAATCCCGTTCAAGAACCGGAAGAGCCAATTTCGAAAGATGAAGCACTATTCGAGATGCGTCAGGATTTAATTGGCAAAGTGACTGCGTCGGCTACAAAAATCAAGAAAAGTCGTCATTTTTTACCAATAATGTCTGGTGTCTTTGTCATCTTGTTCTTTTTGTTCTTGCAATACAACAGAGTCCTTATCTCGAACGTCATGGCATATGTCAGCCCTGGCAATATTGACCCTCAAAATATCGTCATTGACCCAAACTCTGATCTGACAGTGCCACCAGACTCAAAACTTATTATTCCCAAGATTAACGTCGATGTTCCGGTAATTTATGACATAGGTAACGACTACACTTCCCAGATGGCCGCCATGCAAAGGGGAGTCGCTCAATTTGCGATTCCAGGCGCCAGCAGTCACCCTGGGCAAACCGGCAATACAGTTATTGCTGGTCACAGCAGTAACGATTTGCTCGACCCAGGCGATTACAAATTTATTTTCGCGCAGCTAGATAAACTTGAAGTGGGTGACACGATTTACGCTAATTACAACTCGAAACGTTACACCTACACGGTTACCAAGAAAGAGGTCGTCGGACCCAACGATGTCGACGCGCTTGTTTATCCAACCACCAAGCCAATCTTGACATTACTGACATGTACACCCGTTGGAACATCCCTTAATAGGCTGCTAGTCACCGCTGAACAAGTCAGCCCTGATCCAAACCTTTCTACCGCAGCACCTGTCACAAAAACCACCACAAATTCCATACCAGGAAGTTCACCGACGTTTTTCGAACGGCTGTTTGGAAATAACGGTTAGTTACGATTAGCTAGGGTAGAATCATTCGAACACGCTGCAACTGAAAACCTGTCTTGGCACTGTTGATAGAGTAAATAAACCGTCCATTATTGGTCAGGGTTGAATCTTGACCGGGAACGACAGGGTTTATAGTATGAACCTCAGATCCATTAAACTCACGAATCGTTAGCTTACCATCACGGTCAGTCCACAGGTGGTTTTCGTCTAGCCACTTCAAATTTGCAGTTTCGCCGCTGCCAGCGACGCTTGAAATGTATAACTTTGCGTATTCTAGATCATAACTAGCAAAATCAGCACCAGTCTGCGTAAAAACAAACTCACCGGTTGGGCTGAAACTAAGCTTTGCAATATTTTGTTGAACACTATAGGAAGCGACAACTCTCATATTGTTTGCATTATCAGTCGTAGTATTTGGATAACTACCACTTAGGACATCGATTTTTTTACCTTCAGAAATAGCTATATAATTCTCATTGAAATAATTCGTCGTCGAAATATTAAGTGGAATCGATGAATCACTTGAAAAAGTTCTAACGACCGAGGCGCTGTCATCACCTTCGCGGTATACACCTACGACTCTTTGGCCAGTTCCTGATGCAGCCAAACCAACATAGGTTATCACACGTGATTTCTCATATATTTCAAAACCTGTAACGTTGCTGACCAACGGTTTTGACATCGTTCCAGCGCTCAGATCAAGTTTTCTTATGTCGTTCGTGATTAGGGCGTAGAACATATTGCCACTGGTATCCGAGAAAACGATACTATCAATTACCACGTCGAAAGTTTTTGATATATTTTTCGAGGAGGCAACGTTTTGGGTGTCCATAACTAACCACTCACTTTTTACGCCATAGACGTGTTTGACTAATATATATCGTCCACCCGAATCCCATTTTTCAGCCTTATAAGTGTGAACCGTACCAACCGTCGAAAAATCAGTTATGACTGTTTTAGGAATAGTAATTGCCGAAGATTTAACGGTGTCAGAACTTAGATTGATTAGTTCAAAAGTTGGTGTGTCAGCTTTCTTTTGGACCAGAATTATATTTCCATTAGGTGAAGCCAGAGAACCCGTAACTGTATCATAATTCAAGACTGGTTCTACTGTCAGCTTCTTGGGGACCAAAAGAGTGTAATTTAACCACGTCAAAGTCCCAGCCCTTACATCAACCGTCTTACTCCAAGTTTCGTATCCATCACGCCACATTTCAATAACGTGTTTTCCAGGGGGAACTGAACTTTTATTAGGTGTCTTTGAACCAACAATTTTTCCGTCTATCGAAACTGTTGCTCCAGATGGGCTAGAGGCAAATTGCAGGAAAGCATATTGTTCTAAACCACCCTTACCAGCGTCAAACCGGAAACCTAACATAAACAACGTAACAAAGGTGACAATCACAAACACAGTGCAGGCCATTAGGATATAGACAGCGACTTGCCGAATGTGTTCTTTACGTTTTGAATTTCGATGATTCATATACTAGCTTCTTATTATACCAAGTTGTATACATTTTTTACCCAAAACCTTGTAAAATTCATTAAATACTCCTAAGATGGTGATATTGCTTATGCCGATAAACGGCATAAAATATTAGTAGAGGGACCTGCGAGCACTAATGAAAAACGAAAAGTTTGTCATCATAAACGGTCAAAAATATGACACCACAACTGGTTTGCCGGTGCCAAAATCGACCGTTCAGCCAAAACCGATTCACTCCATTGCCCAGAAATCTAGGGCTTTATTAGATAGTACAGCTAAAGTTTCAGCCAATGTCACTCGTGCATCTATCAAGACTGTTGGTCGAAGTATGGATATTGCTCGTAACAAGAGTATTGCGCGTTTTGCACCAAGGTCTATTTCTACTCCAGTTGGTACGACTCAACATAAAAAACAAATGGATATCGGACCAGTTAAGCATCCGATGGCCGCTAGTGTCGCATCTACTTTGGCTTCGAAGAAGTCTCAAGCCGCCAACCATAATATTGTCAAATCAGCTAGCACCATTAAACAAGAGGCGATTGCGGAAGCGTTAAGCAAAACTCACAATAAGCAGCCAGCTAAACAAAACTTTTTAAAACGTCATAGTAAATTTATTAACATCTTTACCCTAAGCATCCTACTCCTAGTCATTGGCGGTTATTTTACGTATCTTAATATGCCAAGTCTTTCAGTTCGGGTTGCCAGTGCTCAGGCTGGCATCGATGCTACGTACCCTGATTATCACCCTGATGGCTATAGTTTGAATGGTCCAGTCGTATATTCTAATGGGCAAGTATCAATTAATTTCCACGCCAATACTGGCGATCGATCATTCGTTATCAAGCAATCAAAGAGTTTATGGGATTCATCGGCTTTGAAAAACCAAATCGATAAGGAATCAAGTGGCGGCACCAACGAAACCAAAGAGCGTGGCTTAACAATTTTTTCTTACGACAATAACACTAAAGCGGCTTGGGTAAACGGTGGTATTCTTTATTCTATTACCGGCAACGCACCACTTAGTGGCGACCAGATACGCCACATCGCAACTAGCCTTATTAGCAAGTAGTTAACTATATTGACAACAAGTTACGAATTGTAACCGCAGATCTCATAGCGTTAATTGCGACGACATCTTCGCCGCATTGCTCACTATTTATACTCAATATTTCTATGCCCTTTAGCCTCTCGTATCGACGACAGGTAATAATATCCGACCATACATGGTTCGAAGCGGATATATTCGCTATAACCCCCTCAAGATCCGACGGATCATAATCACTATTTGATTTACGAATAGCAATCCTATCAAAGTACAATTGTTCCATGTCCGGACCCTGACGTGAAACATCAATACCCACAACTTTTTTCGGGGCACTATCACCAATTAGATCAGACATCCTTTTTTCAAAGTATTCTCTATATATCAGATAATCCTCAAAACTCTGCTCACTAAAAGCCCACATTAATCTTTTTAGGTACGGGTCCGAATCGATTACTACACTATTGCCACCATCAATCAGCTTTTCTGTATAGCCATAACAGGCAATCGCAATGTCTTCATATAACAAGGTTTTTTCATGCTCGTTTACTGGTGTTTTTTCAAGTCTTACAGAACTCCCAATAGTGGTCCGAGCAACAGCGGGAGTCAACCACTCCTGATAAGTGCTGCCACCAATCGAAACGACTGGAATTTCTCGGTTATTACTCATTAGCTCTATTAGGGATTTTGCTATTGTTGTCTTTCCGGAACCGTCTGGACCGTGGAATGTAATACTTGTTGGCTCGAATGACTCTGTAGTTTCAATAGACATAGTTATTCTTGTTTCTATATTTTTTCCGCTATATTAGCCATTACTATGTCTCGATATGGGATCGTAACTATCTTACAGCTATCAATATGTAATGATGTCTCTAAAGCTAACAATGTTTTTTTTGCCAAATCAACATCACTAGACATGACCTCAACCTCAACAAAAACACCAGCGCCCTCAATCATATCAATTACAATTGTCGTGTTCTTATTATTGTCTTTTGAGAAAGTTTGTCGTCTTTTGTCGACAGTGACTAGTTTAACAAGCCCTATTGTTTCTAGGAGATCGTTAGCTAAGACAGCTTGTTTATCGTCAGCGAGCATCACGTCAAGCTCTCTTTTTGCGATAATACCATCGGTAGTTGTATTGTGCGTACCAGTCTCAGGCTTATAAGTTATCTCAGCTTGACCATTTTTTTCTCTAACCCGCAAGCATTCCACTGTTTTCATATAGTCGATATCGCGTCTAGAATAATAAGTGTCGACTTCTTTGAAGTTTTCGATTTGTTTATATCCTAGTTTCTTCAAACAAGCGATTAGTTTATTTGATTGTGGCGGAGTAATTGTTCTTTTACGTTCAATTTCAATTAGTTTCATAATACGATTATACTTTAGTATTAATTAAAGAATACAAAGATGCCATTGTAGCCCTACTACAGTGCTTTTGCACTACCTCTAGCGACGATTGTATCGCTGAGACATCTGCAAGTGGTATTTTTTTGAAGAGAACCAATTGCTTACCATCGAATAGAGGATTAGATAGTCTGTGCTCCAGAAAACGGTTGTAATATGTCCTTGGCATTCTAGCCACATCAGAAGCCCTTTCTGGCAACATAATGTTCGTTGAGTGCTCATTGGTCTCAAGTGAACGAATTGCCACACTGCCGATAAGTTGGTCCAAAGTCATATAGGCATAGGTCTCTTTACCCTCACGCTCTAACCAGTCCCCCCAAAGTCTCGTCGACTCTTTATTTCCCCTGACAACCTCAGCTAAAAACGCATTCATCGCTGTATCCGTTACTGAATCAAAGATATCACCATCGATAACATATTTTCCATCATTAGGTTCACTCATCGAAATTAATAGACTACGTTGGCTATCTGTAAGAAGTTTGCTTTCGTTAAGCGTATAGTGGACTCGTTTGTGACCATTTTTTACATCCAACCAATCACTTGCACCTGGCCCCTCAAGTTCCGGTTTGAATCCAAGTGTGCCTGATCGCCAAATATAGTCCCTAAGTGTGATGTAGTGGCGTTGGATCTCTCGCATTACACCAATCGGCCCCGACAACAAAGCATTTGATTCAGGGTTAATGTCACTTGCATCAACCAGTTGAGAATCCTGACTTATCATCAATTCATCTGAGTCTCGATGATAGGGGTGCACTCCATCGTTCAAATAGTGGGGAACAAATAATTTTATAAAACGTAACCAACTTTGCGAATGGTAAGACTGTATAGCTTCATCGTGCAGGCATTGAGTCTCTACGGAATAAACATCGCGATATGAAAAATACCCACCAGGTTTAAGCGTGCTAGAAATTGAACGAAGACATTTATTTAATCCGTGGTACTTTCCACTGTATGAATATACCTCATGTAGTACCGCCGAGGCACTTATAATATCTACGGACTGAGGCTCAAAAATTTCTGACAGGTTTACGGCATTGGCGCTATGCAAAGTAGTTTCGCCGTAAGTTTCAAATCTAGTCTGTGCGTCTTTGAGCGACTGAGATTCAACCTTTTCCATCTCAACAATTGACAATCTTGCTATGATTTTATCGTTATTTGATTGTTCGTCTAGATAATTAGAAAGTGCATTGATCGAAGCACCGCCACCAGGTCCTATTTCCATCAGTTGAAGACCAGTTCGGCCCATACGACTAATCGCCTCAGTCGTCATGAGCACTTTTTCCATGCCATTGCCGTTTGAGGCTATGTCAAGATATCTAGCTTCACTTTTTAAATTATCTGAGAATGTGGTGTCCATAATATTAGTTAGGCTTTAAGGTTTTGTATATAATAATACTGTTTTTCATAAAAAGCAATAGTATGTTTTTATTACACTATCTCATAACAATATTGACTAGTGCCATCAGTTATGTTAGGATATCCTGACGTATGATAGATATCTTGCCACATGAAATACATTTTCTTGAAAATTTGCGCTCTGTTGTAGCGGAAAAACAAGTCGAGTTGGCCGCTGAAAAAAAAGAGGCACAGGGTGAGTCTTATGACTGGCATGACAACGCTCCATTAGACGCTATCGAAGAGCAACTGAAATTTTACCATAAGCAAATGGAAGCTGCAGAAGGGCTTGTTAAAAGTAGTGAGGTAGTTTGCTACCCAGATCATGAAGACATTAGGGTAAGGCTTGGCAGCCTAGTCGTTGCAAAAGTAAAATCCGAAGATATGCCTTTCGTTCTTGTTGGTCAAAGTGCTGCCGGTGCAGAAAAATACCCGTCCGCTTGGGCGATAGATGGTCTCGAAGAATACCGACAAGAAGATTTATATGTGGTCACACCCTCGAGTCCATTGGGTGCTGCTGCTTTGAACGCCACATTAGGGCAGAACGTTAAATATAAAGTTGGTGAACGCGCATTCGAAGCAGTAATCGAACATATAGATCAAGACTGGGTCCGTAGTAATTTTTCTGAACTTGAACAAGCCACAGCCGCTACAATTAAATAAAATGATATAATAACGGATATATGACACATATTCGTACTCGTTTTGCACCTAGTCCAACTGGATTCATGCATGTAGGCGGCGTTCGCACCGCACTTTTTGCGTGGTTAATGGCCCAAAAAGATAACGGTACTTTCATCCTGCGAATCGAAGATACCGATAAAGTTCGTGAAGTCCCTGGCAGTATCGAGCAGATTGAGAACAGCCTTCACTGGCTTGGAATTAACTGGCAAGAGGGTATTGATGTCGGTGGCCCCAATGCGCCATACCTCCAATCTGATAGGTTAGATATATATAAAGAGTGGGCGGATAAGTTAATCGCCAGTGGGCGAGCCTACGCCGATCCGTATTCTAAGGAAGAGCTTGAAACATTCCGAGATGAAGCCAAAGCTAGCAAAATTCCATTTCTTTTCCGTGACCATCGACCTAAAAATCCTCCTACTTGGGATGGTTCACAACCGTTACGCTTTAAATCCGAACCTAAATCATATAAATGGACAGATGCAGTGATGGGGGAACTATCAACCGGGCAAGAAGCTATCGACGACTTTATATTGATAAAATCTGACGGATATCCAACTTATAATTTCTGCCACATCATTGATGACATGTTGATGGGTATTACTCATGTCCTACGCAGCCAGGAATTTATCAGTTCAACACCAAAATACCTAAATCTTTACGAAGCATTAAACATTGAACAACCGATACTGGCGACTTTACCATATGTCATGGCAATGGATGGCAAAAAGAAGCTCGGTAAACGTGATGGCGCGAAGGATATCTTGGAATATGCCACCGAAGGTTTCGTGCCTGAGGCAATGTTAAATTTCCTGGCAACACTCGGCTGGAACGACGGCACTGAACAAGAAATTTTTTCAGTCGATGAACTAATCGAAAAGTTTTCACTGGATAAAGTTCAAAAAAGCCCAGCCCGCTTTGACGAAAAACGACTGCTTTGGCTAAACGGTCAGTGGATTCGACGCTTATCATTAGATGATTTATATATACGAGTTACAAATTTTTGGCCAGAGTCTGCCGCCAATGCCAATGAAGAGTTAAAAAAGCGAGTGTTGTCGCTAGCTCAGGACCGTCTGAAAACATTGACTGATTTACCAACTATAACTTCTTTCTTTTTCAGTGAACCGACACCTAACTGGAATATGATTGATGAAGACAAACAATTATCAAAGATGTCGCATGAAGATGTTGTTGATATATTAAAAGCTACCCAAGAGGCGCTAGCAAATAGCGGATATGACGCTTCTTCCTTACAGGCAACCCTGAATACTCTTCTGGAAACAACAGGTCAAAAACCGATGGTGCTATTTAGTGCCATTCGCTTGGCTATATCTTGGGCTCCGTTCAGCCCAGCTTTGAACGATACATTATCTATCCTCGGAAAAGATACAGTAAATACAAGACTCCAGCTAGCTATGGATTCCACTCGTCCTATATAACATTTCTTCGCTCGTCTCGTCGTGTTACAATAACGCTTAAGGCTATGAAAAATCTCGCGAAGTCGCAACACTGGTTAAGGTTTAAACTTTGGTTCAAAAAACACCGAAAGGTTATTCTTATATCTGGCGGAATAATTTTGGCCTTGATTGTTAGTGTTGCTGCTTATCTGTTAATTACTCAAAAGCCAGCCTCAAAAACTCCAATATCTACTACTAAGGTCCAACAGAAGCCAGCAATTAAATACTACTCACCCCTAACTGGCAGCTTAGTTGCAAGTGAGGCAGTTACAAAATATCCAGTGACAGGCGTCATGGTTGAAAATAGCCCCGAGTCTCGTCCACAGTCCGGTCTCAAAGATAGTGGGGTAGTCTTTGAAGCAATCGCCGAAGGTGGTATAACCAGATTCTTGGTTCTATATCAGGAACAAAAGCCTCAAATGATTGGTCCAGTCCGTAGTCTGCGTTTATATGACATAGATTGGCTAGCGGCATTCAATGCTGGGATTGGTCATGTAGGTGGCAGTGCGGCAGCCTTATCCGAAATCAGAAACGGTAATTACCGCGACCTCGACCAGTTCTTTAATTCAGCCTATTACTGGCGGGCCACCGACAGATACGCGCCTCATAATGTTTACACTAGTTTTGATAAACTCGATGCTTTGAATACCGCAAAAGGCTACACAACTTCTACTTTCACCGGCTTCAGTCGAGCTGACGGTAAATCAGTTAAAACACCCGATGCAACAAGCATTGATATCACCATGAGTAGTGCATTATTTAATAGTTCTTACACTTACGATGCCAAGACCAATACCTACGCCCGCTCTCAAGGTGGCGAGCCTCACTTGGACCGTGAATCAGGTCAAATTGCACCGTCAGTCGTAATCGCCCTAAGAGTTGATGAAAATAGTGTTTATGAGGATGGCTGGCGCGAAAGTATTGTCACTACCGGTAGCGGAGCAGCAGTAATTTTCCAAAACGGCACAGCTATAAACGCTACCTGGTCCAAACCAACCCAGGCTGATCAAATCACATTCACTGATGCTAGCGGCTTGAGTATTCCACTAGTCCGTGGCCAAACTTGGATTTCAGCAGTTCCAAATGATGGAGGAAATGTGTCGTGGAAATAAAAAAAGTCCCAATAGCCGCTAACCGATTTTGGCCGTCATTTTTTAGTCGCAATATGACGATTTTAATTATATTTCAGATATTAATAACCATACTGTTTGGAGCGGTCATTGTACTAACAGATACTTTGCCAATCGATTCGCCATCTTTGTGGATATTGGTTTCTTTCATGCTGATAATGAATACTGCTTTCAGTGTTTTGTTTTTCATCCACAGCACTAGACCAACCAAAGATTTGATGGCGGCCATTACGAATATAGCTGGCGAGCAGTCGGCCCTGACACCGCCTAATCCAAATGATACTAAATACGAAAAATCTGGCTTCCGAGATGCTTTGCAAACAATTTACGAGCTGTCCAGCCACCACGAAAAGACACAAACTGAGGTAAAAGCTCAAGATAAAGACTCTACCATATCTTGTATGAATGATGCGCTGGATATGACGACATGTGGGTTCATCACTCTCGACCAGTCCAGAAAAGTGGTCTATACCAATAAATCTGCACCAGTTCATATCAATAACGAAGGCCAAAAGACGATTGATTTGATATTCAATGGCAGCGACACTTTGGAAGCTTGGTTGAATGATTGCTCTGAAAACTCAGTTCACGCCGAGAAAATTTGGACAAGAATCCCTGACCGAATGCCCAACGAAGAAGGCCGCAGGTTTTTTGATGTCTATGCGTCCTACCAAAAAAGTTCACCAATTGAGACAGTCCTAACTCTCGTCGATAGAACCAGCGCTTACATTGTAGACGAGGAAAATCTAGACTTTATATCATTTGCGGCCCATGAACTGCGCGGACCAATTACCGTCATTCGAGGCTACCTAGACGTCCTAGAAGATGAGTTATCGGGTGTTTTGGTCGAAGATCAAGCAGAATTGTTCCATCGTCTTGTGGTATCGTCAAACCGTTTATCTGGTTACATCGACAATATCCTGAACACCTCTCGCTATGACCGCAGGCATTTAAAAATGAATCTTGCTGAAGATAAGGTGTCGACAATATACGACACTATCAGTGATGACATGAAACTTCGAGCAGGCGCCCAGAATCGGTTACTATCCGTCGATTTTCCTGACGATCTTCCGACGGTTGCCGCCGACCGAGCTAGTATTGGTGAGGCGTTCGGTAATCTTATCGATAACGCCATTAAATACAGCAATGAGGGTGGGTCTGTCAACGTTGTAGGCAAAGTTAACGGCGACTTTGTTGACGTCTCGGTTATCGATAATGGTATCGGTATGCCCGAAAACGTTGTTAGTCAATTATTCCAGAAATTCTATCGTTCACATCGTTCGCGTGAGACAGTTGCTGGAACAGGTATCGGTTTGTATATCACCAAAGCCATCGTCGAGTCTAACGGTGGCAGAATAAGTGTCCGTAGCGAAGATGGCAAAGGTTCAATCTTCACTGTATCATTACCGATTTACTCGACGGTTGCAGATAAATTGAAGGCAGGGGATAATAGCAACGAAGGCCTCATCAGCGAAGGCAACGGCTGGATTAAGAATCATTCAATGTACAGGAGTTAACCATGGCAATTAAAACAATTCTAATTATTGAAGATGACCGATTTATCGGCGAGATGTATGTCCGTAGCCTTAAAAAGGCTGGCTATGAAGTCGATTGGGTTGTCGATGGCAATGATGGACTAGTATCCGCCCGTAATAAAACCTACGACGTTATTTTACTAGATGTAATGCTGCCAGAACGACGGGGAACTGATATCCTAGAAGCTTTACGCGGAGGAAAAGAAGACCTAATTCCAAATTCGCACGTTGTCGTCCTAACTAACTTCCAACAAGATGACGAATCCCGCTTAGCTATGCAAAAACACGCTGATGCCTACCTTATTAAAGCCGAAATAACACCGAAAAAACTGATTTCCGTTATCGAAAAGCTTGATGACCAGTCGGCTAACGTCTAGACATCACCACTGTTACATGGGCTGAAACCATCCAATTCTAAAATATGTCGACTACAATTGTTGCGTCAAGTAACCCTACGGCTTCTATTGGAAGCTCAGACCCAAACACCCCACCAATTCTGTTGCATTTGTCCCCATACTTCGCTCTGCAAGCATTTAAAGTGATTTCGTCACACTCACCCCGCCCAAGTGTGAAAAATGCAGTTGAAACTATCATAGGATTTTTATCACTATGTCTAATTCGTGAACTTTCATCACCGTATGAAACAGAACTAAACCATAAGTCACCAAAACTTACCGAAACCGCAAAACCTGCCGGGGCGTCGTAACGAAGCACTGCTTCACCTTCACTAGATATCTGTTCTTTTAGTAATCTCAGTCGCTCGTCAAAGTCTTGTTGCACCCGAAGTAATTCAAAATCGTCCCTATTTGCTAATTCTGGATTATCAGTCATTTCTGTCTATTTAATGACCGGGGAGCGCTTTATGCAAGCAAGAGCGAGTTATATCTAGACTTTACCACTGTTATTTGATAGAGTAGGTGAGTCGCGGTCTCATCGTCTAAAGTGAGAATTGCCAGTCGGCAGTTCGCAAGGCCGGAAGCCGGATGATGGACGTCACCGACTGAGGCGGGGTCGACCGCGATTTCAAAGAAATCGACGGGTGACTGGACACCAGGCTGTCCTAACCTTAAAATTATTGTATGGTCTCATCGTCTAACGGTTAGGACACCAGGTTCTCATCCTGGAAATCCGGGTTCGATTCCCGGTGAGATCACCAAAATAAATAGTCTATCCCAGTGATAGACTATTTATTTTGACGCCCTCCCGCGAGGACTGACCCGTTGCAAGGACGGACCTTGCAACAGATAAGCCTGTGGATAACTTAGTGAGGTTAACACCGTGGGATTAATTGCAAGGTCAGTCCTTGCAACAGAGATATGTTAAACCATACAAAGAACGTATAAAACGATGACTAACATGACGAATAGAACATAAGTAGTATTGACTAATGACTGCTTTTGATTTATAATATAGGTTAATATGAACATCGAAGACATTAAATTTGAGCAAAAACCAGAGACGCCAGAGACTATAGGTGCCAAGGCTGCTCGTGTTCTTCGAAATATGGGTCATGCCGCCCTTATAACAGAGATTACATTCCCTGCAGACCCGGATAACCCAAATAGCCAGACGGTGACCATTAGAAAACCGCTTGGCGGCTTAATGACAATTAAATAATTTAAAACTATGTTGTCATTTCAATCAGCCATCCACATAATCTACGCCTTTAACTACATCAAGGCCTATTCAAAACGTTAATGCATTGACATTAACACCTTAATTGTGTATAATATATTGAAATATGACAGGAAAAGGCGACATGTTGAGACCATCGATTGAATCCCAGAAACCTGGCGAGCATCAAAACTGTTCTGAAATGGCACGCTCGATAGGCCGAGAGGCCATGTACCACATCCCTAATACTCGCGAAGAAGACGCCATTATTCGTCGTCGCGAAACATTGATTCACACCGATTTGACGTCTGACCCGGACGCAGCCGAGATTGCAAAGGTTTCCCAACGCCAACTATTTCAGCTACTAGAAACTGAACCTCACGGCTTGACCCTTGATGACATCCAAGGAACCCAGCCGGAGCCGGTTGAAAGCCCCGTTGGTTTACCAAAATATCGCGATAGTAAAACACCCTAAAAAAGGGTGTTTTTATTAGGAAATGACAATGGAACACTTGCTTAGGATTGACAACTAACCACAAGCACATTAATCTGGAGATATAATTAACGAAGGGTAAATATGCCAATATTTAAATCATCTGCAAAAAGAAATGTTAAAGAATACAAGATGGAATTAACTAGGGCTCATGCAATTGTTGCGCTTCTGTCAGTGGCTATTATTGCGCTTTTGTCTTTAGGCGCAACAGAGACTGTGACATTTGACGCCACATTATCAGCTATTAGCGTCATTCTTTTGATTGTCGTTACTATCCTTTCAGCTTGCACAGCAATTACTCTATATCGTAAGAAGTAAATTCTAGACTTTCTACACTTGTAAAAAATAAGCGTAATCGTCATAATATGACCAGGTTATGTAAGTGTAGGGGGCAAAAATAAAACCAGTCACGTTAACCCGTTTTTGGCATCGCCGTATTTGCGAGGTTGCCTTTTTGATTACTAGTGCTATCGTAGCGCTTTATTTCTGGACCTTCTTCGATAAAGCACCGACCATGGGCGACACCTTAGTAGTCAGTACGCCAGTTGTAGCTTTGGCGGGTATAACAGCGACGATTTGCTTGGTAACTTACTTTTGGGTTCCTAAAAAACTAATCTTTCCAGTCTCACTAATAATCTATTTACTGACAATATCAACAATTGCTACTTTGGTTGTTAGCACCGGTGGGGCTTCGTCGCCATTTATCGCGCTTTGGATGTTAGTAGTAGTTTTTGCGGGAATATTTGGGGTCTGGGGATCGTTACCGATTCTAATCGCCGCTAGTGCATTTATCGCTAATCAATATATTCTTAATAAACTCACAACCACAGTACTAATTATCACAGTCTTCAGCAGTTTACTGCCATTAATCGCCAGCTATATCATCTGGCACGGTAAATCTGAAAAAGAAGAAGTTGAATCGGACGACAAAGCCTATAAAAACCTTGCCAATGAACTTAACGAAGTCTCTAGTCAGTCCGAAGTTGTCATTAACGCCATCGGTGATGGGGTAGTCGCCATTGATAGCCAGGGAATTATCCGCCTAATCAATCCGGCAGCTCAGGCCATAATTGGCTGGGGTAAGCAGGATGCCTTAGCTCTGAGCTATAAGTCAGTTCTAAAACTTGTGAACAACAAAGACGAAGAGCTTAGCTCGTCCAATGATCCTATACAATTAGCTTTGGAAACAAATTCCGAAATACGAACCAGTGACCTTAGTCTGATGACTAATAGTGGTAAAAAGATGATGATTTCTATGGTCGCTTCCCCTGTAGGTGAAGGTGGCACAGGTGTAATTATTGTTTTCCATGACGTAACCAAAGAAAAGGCCGAAGAACGTGAACAGGCCGAGTTTATCAGCACCGCAAGCCACGAAATGCGTACGCCAGTAGCTTCCATAGAGGGTTATTTAGGGTTAGTGCTTAATCCACAAACGGCTTCGATTGACGCCCGGGCACGAGACTTTATATTGAAAGCACATGGCTCGGCCGAACACTTAGGACACTTATTCCAAGATTTACTGGACGTTGCTAAATCCGAGGACGGCCGCATGTCGAACAAGCCAAGTGTCGTTAATGTGGTTACTTTTGTGCACGAAATTCTCCAGGGCCTAAAGGAAAAGGCGACTGACAAAGGTCTAACTCTGATTTACAAACCTATGCCTGACAATTCGACAGAAAAGCACATCGCTCCGTCCTATTCTGTGAACCTTGATAAAGACCATATCCGTGAAATTACCGATAACTTGGTTGATAATGCAATCAAATACACAAATAGGGGTGAAATTGTAGTTGACGTGACAGGAGACGATGACCACGTTGTTATTAGCGTCAAAGATAGTGGCATAGGCATACCAGCCGAAGATATGCCTCATCTATTCCAAAAGTTTTACCGTGTCGATAACAAAGATACTCGAGAAATCGGTGGTACCGGCTTGGGCTTGTTTCTTTGCCGTCGACTATCCGAAATAATGGGTGGTCGCATCTGGGCTGAGAGTAAATACGGTAGTGGCAGTACATTTTTTGTAGAATTGCCACGTATCAGTAGTCAAGAGGCTGCTAGACTTTCCGAACAAGAGGCGATTGAAGCTCAAAATGAAGCTAATAAAAAGGCCAAGGCGGCTACTCAACCAACTCCACCTCCAGCTTCAGTTGTCACACAGCCTCAACAAACAGCGGAACCGGTCAATCCCGTACCTCGTGGTCAGGCCCTAACACCTGATCAAATTGCGGCTTACGTCCAAAGACAACGGGCTTTGGTTGCCCAGACTCAATCCTCCAATATCCAACGGCCACAACAACAATCACCACAACCCAAACCACAAAATCAACCTCAACCTGCGTCCCGACCAACTGGTTTGAATGTCCCACCAAGAGGACTAGTTCAATGATTAAGATAAGCACAAGGTCTATGGTATTTTTAACTGTTCTTGGTTACAATAGGAGGTAACTATGACGAAAATAATGTTAGTTGAAGATGACAAAAGTTTACGCGAAATTTACGGCGTACGCTTACTGGCGGAGGGATACGATATAACTTCAGCCGGTGACGGTGAAGAAGCATTGGCAATGGCCGTTAAAGAAAAACCTGATTTGATTCTGAGCGATGTTATGATGCCAAAAATTTCCGGTTTTGATATGCTGGATATTTTGCGTTCTACCCCCGAAACCAAAGATATCAAAGTTATTATGATGACCGCCCTCAGCAGCGAAGACCAGCGGGACCGTGGCGAAAAGCTTGGTGCCAACCGATACCTTGTTAAATCCCAAGTCGGCATCGAGGATGTCGTCCGAACAGTTCACGATTTATTAGCCGACACTCCAAATGCCACTCCAGCCGTTCCAAATTTCGGAATACCTGAACCTACCGCCGCTATTAGACCTGAACTAGTTGTCGAAGAGCCAGTAGCTCCAGAACTAGCTATGCAACCAGAAGCCGTTCAACCAGTTGTGATGCAAACTGAGCCAACTGTCGCCGCCGGAGAGCCTACTCCACAACCCGAAGTGGTTGTTCCTGCACCAGTTGAACCAAATTTTGTTCGTTCACCTGAATTTAACCCATCCCCAGTAATGCCTCAGCCAGCTTTTTCTCCAGGCGAGAACATTGTTCCAGAGCCAGCTGAACCGGTCGCCCCAATTCCGGCACCGACATTCGCTAACTTTCCTCAAACACCTGAGCCAACACCAGTTATGCCTATAACTCCGGCTCCAATCGCACCAGTTGAATTACCTCGACCGACTGCGCCATTTTCGACACCTGCTCCAGCCTCACTAGGCGATAGAGTAATCAACCCGATCACACCAGTTGGGCCACAAGTTGACATTTCATCAATGATGGACCAAGAGTTAAATGGCGGTCCAGTGCCTCCAATACAAACTCCGCCAACGCCACCTCAAGTTTAATCTGTTATACTGATATCACTAATGACACCAAATAACGAAGATTTATTACGTTTGAATAAATACCTGGCCTTGCGCCTGGGCGTTTCGCGTCGTGAAGCCGATAACCTAATTGATAGCAAAAAAGTTACTATTAACGGCAAGTCAGCCACCTTGGGAGCTCGCTTTAGTGAAGGTGACAAGATTGTCGTCGACGGCAAAGAATTGACCGGAAAAACCGAATTTCAGTATATTTCACTCAACAAACCGATTGGCTATGTCTGTTCACGCAGGCAACAAGGCGATAGCCCAACGATTTACGAGTTACTACCCGAAAAGTACCACCATTTAAAGCCTGTAGGACGCCTGGACCGCAATAGTAGCGGAATAGTGTTGTTGACCAATGACGGTGACTTTGCCTACCAGATGACCCATCCGAGCTTTAATAAGACCAAAATCTATAATGTCCGCCTCGAAAACAACCTGGCCCCAATTCATCAACAGATGATAAGTGATCACGGCGTTACACTAGAGGATGGACCAAGCAAATTTACACTTGAAAGAATGAATGAAACCGATAGAAAAAGCTGGATTATAACCATGCATGAAGGCCGTAACCGCCAAATCCGCCGAACTTTTGGTGCCCTTGGGTACACGGTAGAGAAGTTACATAGAACAAACTTCGGAAACTATGCGCTGGGTGATATAAAATCCGGTGAGTTTGATTTAATTCACATATAACAAATAGCATCTGATATCGGTTACTTCAATTCCAACAGACTGTGCCGGTAGGCAGCCGAACGCCACGTGCTGACGAAGTCACACGTAGAGTGTGCTGTTGGAATGAAGAAACCGTTAGCAGATGGCAGAAAGACTATTGCGCTTATGTTCGTAATCTGGTGCTTTCTCTGTTATAATTACCCCTAAATATGGCTAGCAAATTACCAACAGTTGCAATTATCGGTCAAGCGAACGTCGGCAAGAGTTCGCTTTTTAATCGTTTCCTACGTAATAACCAAGCAATTGTGGCCCGTGAAGCTGGGACGACTCGAGACAACGTCCTGGGGCGTGTAGAGTACCATGACCACACATTTTGGATGGTTGATACCGCTGGCTTGAAAGACCCAAATGACGAATTTGAAGAATCGATACAGGAACAGATTACCGAAGCCGCTGATGCTGCTGATATTATCCTGGTTGTCGTTGATAGCAGCCAATATCCTAGCGACCAAGACCGATTAATTGCCAAAAAAGCCTTGAAAAGCAAAAAACCAGTAATGCTATTGACGAATAAAGCGGATCTGAAGGAAAGTTTGCCGATTGAAGAATTCAAACGACTAGGCATCAAAACCATCATCCGCACCAGCGCCGAGCACAACCAGGGCATCACCGACGTTCTGGATGAAGTCGTATCTGAAATTCCCGCCAAAAGCGAATATATTCCCGATGACATCTTGCGAATTGCCTTGATTGGCCGCCCAAATGTTGGCAAAAGTTATTTGTTTAATACACTAGCTGGTAAACAACAGGCGATTGTCGCCAATGTTGCCGGTACAACCAGGGACGTCAACCGTATATCCGTTAAATACGGTGGTCGTGATATTGAACTGTTGGACACCGCTGGTATTCGCAGACAGGGTAGGCAAGAGGTTGGTATCGAGAAATTTAGCGTTCTTCGTAGCCTAGCTGCCATCGAAGAAGCCGACGTTTGTTTCTTATTAATGGATGTCAACGAACTGAACACACAACTTGATCAACGCATTGGTGGCATCATTGACGAGGCTGGCAAAGGCATGGCCATCGTCGTTACTAAATGGGACAGTGTCGAAGGCAAAGATGCCTTTACCCGCGATGAAATTGCTCCAAAAATCTCGCGAACATTCGATTTTACACCTTGGGCACCGCTTATTTTCACCAGCAGTGTGACTGGTCAGAATGTTACGAAATTATTTGACCTAGCCCTTGATATCGAAGCTAGGCGCAAACAACCGACAAAAACCAGAGTCCTAAATGACCTGTTACAAAAAAGTATTCAACGCCATCCGCCAGCTGGTCTAAAAAACACGCATCCAAAACTGCGTTATATGGTTCAAACAGATACGATGCCACCTTGGTTCGTTATTTATGGGTCCAACCTTAAATTCCTTCACTGGAGTTACAAACGCTACCTGGAGCGCCAGCTTCGCGAAAC